>Ga0208244_100438_pt1 | contig 41168 bp, 18 predicted proteins | sample SubbioCR12Aug_5A_FD_184828 | JGI IMG/M metagenome (GOLD analysis project Ga0208244, IMG submission 184828) | Serpentinite rock and fluid subsurface biosphere microbial communities from McLaughlin Reserve, California, USA - CR12Aug_5A (SPAdes) | ecosystem: Environmental > Terrestrial > Deep...
ACCAACAAAGTTTCAACCCAAATGCGCTACTTGAATTTCAACAAAAATATAAACAAAAGAAAATCAATCAGTTAAGGATGAAATTAGCTAAACTGGAAGCTGCATGAACGAGGAAGTTATATAAGAGGTTATAAATCTACGGAAACAAAATATTCTACTAAGGTTGAAAAATGGATAAGGTTTTTTAATTTTGCAATTTAAATGGATAATACTAATATCTTCACCAGATATTTTTTTTGTTAATCATGGAAATACAAGCAATAAAGCAAAGATTTAATATAATTGGAAATTCTCCATTGTTGGAGAGGGCTATTGATGTGGCACGACAAGTTGCTCCAACAGATATTTCCGTTTTGGTTAGTGGAGAAAGTGGTGTAGGGAAAGAAGTATTCCCGAAAATAATTCACCAATTGAGTCCTCGCAAACACGGTCAATATATTGCCGTAAACTGCGGTGCTATTCCGGAAGGCACAATAGACAGTGAGTTGTTTGGTCATGAAAAGGGATCATTTACAGGAGCACACGAAGCGCGAAGGGGGTATTTTGAAGTAGTAGATGGTGGAACAATCTTCCTTGATGAGGTTTCAGAGCTTCCACTTCTTACCCAGGTGAGGCTTCTTCGAATTCTTGAAAGTGGCGAGTTTATACGTGTTGGATCATCAAAAATCCAAAAAACCAATGTTAGAGTTGTTGCTGCAACAAATGTTAACCTTCAATCGGCAATAGCTTCAGGAAAGTTCAGAGAGGATTTATATTACAGATTGAATACAGTTCCTATTCAAGTGCCGGCATTAAGAGAACGAAAAGGAGATATAATTTTGCTATTCAGGAAATTTGCTTCCGATTTTGCTGAAAGATACAGAATGCCGGTAATGCAGCTTTCTTCAGAGGCCGAACAAATGCTAATAAATTACAGATGGCCTGGAAACGTTAGACAATTGAAAAACCTTGCCGAACAAATATCAGTTATAGAAAATGAAAGAATGATTTCGGGAGATACATTACACAAATACCTACCCCAGAGCTTTGATACAAATCTTCCGGTTTTGTTTAAAGATGCAAATGCACCTGAAAACTTTAGTGAAAGAGAACTTCTTTATAAAGTGTTGTTTGATATGAAAAAGGATGTAAACGACATGAAGAAGATAATTATGGAACTAATTCATAGCGGTGAAGTAGATCAGGCTTTTAAAGATGAGAACAAACATCTTATAAACAAATTATATCGAGATACCTTACACGATAATGAAATTATAAACACCCCTGAAATAAAAGTACGCCAACCAGAACAAAAGAAAGAAGAAGTAGAAATTATTGAGAGCTATGAAGAGGCGCCTCATGTTTACATTGAAGAAACTCTCTCTATTCAGGAAAAAGAAAAAGATCTTATCATAAAAGCCTTAGAAAAATACAGAGGAAGGAGAAAAAAAGCAGCAGATGAGCTTGGAATTAGTGAAAGAACGCTTTACAGAAAGATTAAGGAATATGGGGTTGAGTCGTAAGTCCTGAGTCCTAAGTCCTGAGTCCTAAGTCCTAAGTCCTGAGTCCTGAGTCCTGAGTCCTGAGTCAAAAGGTTATGTAGATGTTTTAGTAGCTGATATTTAGGGTTTTTCCTAAGACTTTTTTCCTTATATTTGCACCCTAAAATCGATATAGATGCAATCAAGAAATTTACCTGTGTTGACAATCGTTGTCATAGTTTTAGGAATTATGACTAGCTGTAAATTTTATAGTTTTACAGGAGCTTCGATTCCGCCTCAGGCTAAAACATTTTCTGTAAAGCATTTTCCTAATCATGCTCAAATTGTTCAACCCACTTTAAGTCAAAAGTTTACCGAGTCGCTTCAGGATAAATTTATGAAACAAACCAGCTTGAAGCTTACTGACGGAAGGGGCGATTTGCATTTTGAAGGCAGTATAACAGGATATACAACTCAACCCACTGCCATTAGCGGCGACGACCAAGCAGCACTCAACAGGCTCACAATTACGATCAGGATTACATTTATTAACGAATACGACCCAAAGAGTGATTTTGAAAGAAGTTTTGCAAGATACTTTGATTACGATAGTAAATTAAGTCTTACTCAGGTTGAAGATCAGGCAATAACTGAAATTGTGGAAGCACTGGTTGAGGATGTGTTTAATGCAGCTGTAGTTAACTGGTAATTAATGGAAAAGTCAAAATATACCGGCATAATTAATAATCCAAATTCATTGGATGGAAACACTCTATCTTTTCTGGAAAGAGTTACAAAGTTTTATCCTTATTGCCATACCGCACATATAATACTTTCAAAAAACATTGAAAACTTTGATAAACTAGCTTATGAAAAGCATGTAAACATGGCTTCAGTGTACGCAAGTGATATGAAAAAGCTGCAAAAATACTTATCGGAGAAAGAACATATAAGCGAAAGAAAGCCGGTAATAAAAACAGAAAACATAAAGTCATCTGAAACAATACAAGACCACAAACAATTGAGCAAAGAAGAATTACTTGCAATCGTAAACAAAAGGCTTGCAGAAATATCATCTGAAAGAGGAGAAGCAAGCGTGAGTCTTGAAGTAAAAGAAAAAAGCAAGCCTGTTTCTACAGTACAGATGTTTGTTGTTGAAGAGCTTTTAGAGAAGCCTCCTATTCTGCAAGAACAGGAAGCAAAAAAGCCATCAGTTAGCCAGCTAATCGATAAATTTTTAATGGAAGAGCCTACAATAAAAGTTAGCAAAGACAAGCCTGAGTTTGGAGAGGATTTTTCAGCCGATAGCAGTTTAGAGAAAGATGACATCGTGAGTGAGACTTTGGCCCTGATTTATTATAAGCAAGGACAAAAAGAAAGATCAATTTCAGTTTATAAAAAATTAAGTTTGAAATTTCCAGAAAAAAGCAGTTACTTTGCACAAAAAATTTCTGATATTCAAAAAGAAACCAATTAAATTTTTAAATAAATGGGAGCATATGTTTTAATTTCTGTATTAGTATTGATTACGTGTGTTTTACTAATACTAATTGTACTGGTACAAAACAGTAAAGGTGGCGGATTGGCAAGTAATTTTGCATCAAACAATCAAGTAATGGGAGTACGCAAAACCACAGATTTTCTTGAAAAATCTACTTGGACACTTGCAGTTGTGTTGCTATTACTTTCATTGTTGTCAATTTTTGTTATTCCAAGAGACACTATAAAAGCAGAACCTCAGAGTGAGATTCAAACAATGATTCCTCCTCAGGATGCTGCACCGTTTGATGCCGGAACTAGTGGTGGACAAGATGAAGTTGTAGATTAATAGTTTACGACTGATTAAAAAAATGTCAGAATGTCATAACATTCTGACATTTTTTTTTGATTTGTCCGAATTATTGTAAATAAACTGACAAAAATTACCAATTTATTAATTGGTATAGATTGTGTTGGATAGCGGCTTGTGAAATGAAAATAACATCATAAATAATATTTGTTTAACCATTAAATTATAAAAAACATGGCAACTATAAACATTAAACCATTAGCTGACCGAGTATTGGTAGAACCATCAGCGGCTGAAGAAAAAACTGCAGGAGGAATCATTATTCCTGACACAGTAAAAGAAAAACCACAAAGAGGAAAAGTTGTGGCTGTTGGAAGTGGAAAAAAAGACGAACCGATAACCGTTAAAGTTGGTGATACTGTTTTATACGGAAAATATGCTGGAACAGAGATTTCAGTAGATGGAATAGATTACCTAATCATGAGAGAGAGCGACATTTATGCTATCATCTAATAAAATAACAAAAACAAACTAAACAAAAAATATAATCATATGGCAAAAGATATAATTTTCAATCAAAAAGCTAGAACAGCAATCAAAAGTGGTGTTGACCAATTGGCAAATGCTGTAAAAGTTACTTTAGGTCCAAAAGGACGTAATGTAATTATCGACAGAAAATACGGAGCTCCGATTATCACAAAAGACGGTGTTTCTGTAGCAAAAGAAATTGAATTAGCTGACCCGGTAGAAAACATGGGTGCTCAAATGCTAAAGGAAGTAGCAAGTAAAACTGCAGATCTTGCAGGCGACGGCACAACAACAGCAACTGTTTTGGCACAAGCTATTTTTAACAATGGTTTAAAAAACGTTACAGCCGGTGCTAATCCGATGGATATAAAACGCGGTATAGATAAAGCGGTTGAAAAAGTTGTTGAACATCTAAAATCACAATCTAAGGAAGTTGACGATAGCAATGAAAAAGTTGAACAGGTTGCTACTATTTCAGCAAACAACGACAGTTCAATAGGAAAACTTATTGCTGAAGCTATGGCTAAAGTTAAAAAAGAAGGTGTAATAACAGTTGAAGAAGCAAAAGGAACAGAAACAAGTGTTAAGCTTGTTGAAGGTATGCAGTTTGACCGTGGTTACATTTCTCCATATTTTGTAACTGATACAGAAAAGATGGAAGCAGTATTTGATGATCCATATATTCTCATCTATGACAAGAAGATTAGTATAATGAAAGATTTTCTTCCGGTTCTTGAAAAAGTTGTTCAAACAGGAAGAGCGCTTATTATTATTGCAGAGGATGTAGATGGTGAAGCACTTGCAACTCTTGTTGTTAACAAACTTCGCGGTTCATTAAAAATTGCTGCTGTAAAAGCACCTGGATTTGGTGATCGCAGAAAAGCAATGCTTGAAGATATCGCTATTCTTACAGGTGGTGTAGTTATTAGCGAAGAGCAAGGCTACAAACTTGAAAATGCAGATTTATCTATGTTGGGCCGTGCTGAAAAAGTTTCTATTGACAAAGACAATACTACAGTTGTAAGTGGAAAAGGAAGCCCTGATTCAATTAAAGCAAGAGTAAATCAGATTAAAGCTCAGATTGAAAATACTACAAGTGATTATGACAAAGAAAAACTTCAGGAAAGATTAGCTAAATTGTCAGGAGGCGTAGCTGTTATTTATGTAGGAGCTGCCAGCGAAGTAGAAATGAAAGAGAAAAAAGATCGTTTTGACGATGCTCTGCATGCTACAAGAGCTGCTGTTGAAGAAGGTATAGTTCCCGGTGGTGGTGTTGCTTATATTCGCGCACTTGATGCACTTGTAAACTTCACAGGAGCAAACGACGATGAAACCACGGGTATTGCAATTGTTCGTAAAGCATTAGAATCTCCGCTAAGAACTATTGTTGAAAATGCAGGAATTGAAGGTTCTATCATCGTTCAAAAAATTAAAGAAGAAAAAGACGATTTTGGCTTCAATGCACACACCGAACAGTTTGAAAAACTTTACAAGGCAGGTGTAATTGACCCAACAAAAGTTACACGTATAGCTCTTGAAAATGCTTCATCTATAGCAGGAATGTTGCTAACAACTGAATGTGTAATCTCAGAAATAAAAGAAGACAAACCTGAAATGCCAATGGCCCCGGGAATGGGTGGCATGGGCGGTATGATGTAATATCAATTTCACAATACCAAAAACCCGAACCAAATTGGTTCGGGTTTTTTTATATCTAATCTGATGTCAGTCTATCTTATCTTGGAAGTAATCGGGTTCTTCAACCCGCTGTAATCAATAAGCTCCATTTTTACGCTTCCAACTAAAATGCCGGATTCAAGCATTATAGGAATTTTGTTTTTATCATCAGATATCCATAATGTCATAGGATAGGGCTGTTTAAAGACTGTTCCTGTAAGAACCATTGGCTTAAAGCGGAGAGTATTGAATGTTCCCATTCTATTTGACACAACTTCTTTTCCATCATAAAGTATCTTAGAAACATAAACTGAATCGTCGAGGAAGAATGTTACGTCGTACTCATCTCCTACTTTTGCATTTGCAAAATCGTAAGTTCTGGCGAAGTAGAACGCAGAGATAATGTCTTGCACATAAGGAGCAACATCTACTGTTGCCGTATTGCTTTTCGCTTTATTTGTGTAATGATTGAAGTAAACATCTTGATTAATAATATACCCACCCTCATTGATTCTCCTTATAAAGATTAGTGGAGCAATTGCTTCTTCATCTATATATGTTTCGTATCTGTTTACAACTTTGAAAAACAGATTAAACAACCCCTTGGTTTTTCCAATACCAACAACATGCAAGGTGTTTCTTCCTGCAACCTTTTCATTGTTTTGCATAATTTCAAGAGAGGCTTCTCCGGCAGTAACATTACTCAGCACCCAGCTATCGTAATAAACTCTGTAAACAATTTTTTCTCCTCTTTGAAAAGAAGTATTGTTGACCTTTCTTAGATTCTGACCTACAGCGTCTTGTGTAAATATTGCTAAAACGGCAATAAACAGAATCACTGATATTCTCTCGGCAAATTTCATATTCTACAGATATTTAGATTTTTAATCTTGTTGCTTATAAACATATGTATTCTTTTGCATAAAATGTGCCATACTACATTATATCATAAAAACACGTTAAACAACTATATTCACAATTTTTCCAGGAACAACGATAACTTTCTTAGGTTTATTTCCTTGAAGATATTTCTCCGCATCTTTTGTTTTAAGTACTTCAGCCTCAACTTCCGATGGCTTCATATTTGCAGGCAATTCAATAGTAAATCGCATTTTGCCATTAAAAGACACAGGGTAAACTTTCACGTCGTCTTCGACATACTTCTGAATTACATCCGGGAATTTAGCATTAACAACACTAGTTTCATTTCCTAATAAATGCCATAATTCTTCACAAATATGTGGTGCAAAAGAAGATAGAGTAACAACCAACGGCTGAAGAATTTCTCTTTTATTACATTTAAGATCAGTAAGCTCATTCACACAAACCATAAAAGCACTTACAGAAGTATTAAAAGAAAACCTTTCGATATCCTCGCTTATTTTTTTTATTGTTTTATGAAGAATTTTAAATTCAGCATCAGTTGGTTTTTCTTCCGTCACTTCAAAATTATTATCACGGCTATGGAACAACCTCCATAGCTTTCTTATAAAGCGAAATACCCCCTCAATACCATTAGTATCCCATGGCTTTGCTTGTTCAATAGGTCCTAAAAACATTTCATAAAGCCTTAAAGTATCAGCACCATATTTTTCAATAAGGTCGTCAGGATTTACCACATTATGGAAAGACTTAGACATTTTTTCAACCTCCCAACCACATACATAGTTGCCATTTTCCAACACAAATTCGGCTGTTTTATATTCAGCGTTCCAATTTCTAAATGCCTCTACATCAAGAATATCATTATGAACTATATAAACGTCAACATGAATAGGCATAGTGTCGAAGTCTTTTCTAAGATTATAAGAAACAAACTTGTTACTTCCTTTAACCCTATATACAAAACTTGACCTACCCTGAATCATTCCTTGATTGATAAGTTTTTTAAAAGGCTCATCTTCGACTACTAAACCTATGTCGAACAAAAACTTGTTCCAGAATCGAGCATAAATAAGGTGACCGGTTGCATGTTCGGCACCACCAATATACAAATCTACATTTCTCCAGTATTCCACGGCATCTTTGGCAACAAGAGCTTTGTTGTTTCTCGGATCCATATACCGGATATAATATGCTGAAGAGCCGGCAAAGCCGGGCATTGTATTACACTCCAGAGGATAACCATCTGAAGTTTGCCAATTTTTCGCTCTGGCCAAAGGCGGCTGCCCGCTTTCAGTGGGAAGATATGCATCTACTGCTGGAAGTTCAAGAGGTAGCTTATCTTCGTCTAAAACATAAGGAATACCATTTTTATAAAAAACAGGAAATGGTTCGCCCCAGTATCTCTGTCTGCTAAAGATTGCATCTCGCAATCTATAATTAATTTGCTTCTTCCCTATTCCAACTTCCTCAATTTTTAAAAGAACTTTTGAAATTGCATCTTTAACTTCGAGTCCGTTAATAAAATCACTATTAATTAACTTTCCTTCTTTAGCATCATAAGATTCAACTTCAATATTTCCACCTGAAACAACCTCAATAATTGGAAGCTTGAAATGTTTTGCAAAATCATAATCGCGGCTATCATGGGCAGGCACGGCCATTATGGCGCCTGTTCCATATCCGGCGAGAACATAATCTGAAATATACACCGGAATGTTTTCCCCTGTAAAAGGATGAATACAATAAGCTCCTGTAAACTGCCCGCTAACTTTTTTAACTTCAGAGATTCTTTCCCTCTCACTTTTCTTTTTTGCCTCATTAATATAACTCAACACCTGATTTTCGAATTCCTTTGTAGTAATTTTCAAAGTAAGTTCGTGCTCTGGGGCAAGCACCATAAATGTAGCTCCAAAAATTGTATCAGGGCGGCTGGTAAATATTTCAATATTAAACTCAAAGTCTTTAACTTTAAATAAAACTGAAGCACCTTCAGATTTGCCAATCCAGTTTTTTTGAATTTCTTTTAAAGAATCGCTCCATTCTATTTTATCCAGACCATCCAATAGCCTTTCTGAATAAGCAGTAATCCTTAAAAACCACTGATTCATCTTTTTTCTTTCCACAGGATGATTTCCTCTGACAGAGAAACCCTCTTTAACTTCATCATTGGCGAGTACCGTTCCAAGAGCCGGACACCAGTTAACGTGAGTTTCCGAAAGATAAGCCAATCTATAATTCATTAAAATGCTTTGCTGTTCGGCTTCCGACATATTCTTCCAATCATTGGCAGAAAAAGGTTCATGCTCAGCGCAAGCTGCATCAATATTCACACTTCCATTTTCATTGAAATAATCAACAAGAACATTAATATTCTCAGCTTTATTTGTTTTTTTATTAAACCACGACTTATATAATTGTATAAATGTCCATTGAGTCCATTTATAATATTCAGGTTCGCAAGTTCTTACTTCTCTATCCCAGTCGTAAGAAAAACCAATTTTGTCAAGCTGTTGTCTGTATCTTGCAATGTTTCTTTCGGTAGTTGTTGCAGGATGTTGCCCGGTTTGAATAGCATACTGTTCTGCTGGAAGCCCATAAGCATCATACCCCATAGGATGAAGAACATTATATCCTTTTTGTCTTTTATACCTTGAATAAATGTCTGACGCAATATAACCTAGTGGATGTCCGACATGCAATCCGGCACCTGAAGGATAAGGAAACATATCAAGCACATAGAATTTTGGTTTATCTTTTTCGACTTTTACCGAATAGGTTTTATTTTCTTTCCAGATTTTTTGCCACTTGGCTTCTACTTCATTAAAATTATATTCCATTTTTTCTAAATTTTCAGAATGCGAAATTACTAAATGTAGAGGAATAAAACCATTATAAAAAAAGCAGGTGGACTAATGCCCACCTGCTTATATTTATTTTACCGAATATCTGTCGAGCAGATTATTTAGTAATTTGTAGTTTAATAGTTGACTGACCGGCTTGAGTGTAAATTCTTACGAAGTACATACCAGGTTCAACATTTAGCATAAGGTCAATAACCGCAGCATCAGGTTGAGCAGTATGAACAACTTTACCAATCATGTCATATACTTTAACTTCAGTAATAATCCTATCAGAAGTAATTATAACATTTCCTTTTGATGGATTTGGATATAGACTTACGTTAAAGATAGAAGGATCGTTAACATTAACTGTTCCAAACTTACCAACTAATGTAATATTCTCAGCAGGCATATTGAAAGTGAATGATGATGCTTCACTAACAAGAGTTCCACCAAGATACCAACCAGTAAATGTGAAGTTAGCATTAGCAGTTGCAATAACTGTAACAGAAGTACCTGCTTCATATTCACCACCACCAGTTACGCTTCCACCTTCTTCAGGATCAGCAACAACGGTAAGAGTATAAGTAGGATCAGGAATAACTTCGAAGTTAGCAGTTAATGTAACATTGTTATCAGGCATTGTGTAGTTGAAGCTTGCGCTTGTACTAACAACTGTTGCGCCGATTGTCCAGCGAACGAAACTATAGTTAGCTGCCGGTGTAGCAGACACAGGAACAACTGTTCCAACTGCGTAGTTACCACCACCACTTAAAGTACCACCTGCAGCAGGATTTGCTACAAGAGTTAGAGTATGAACATTAATTTCAAATTTTGCAATTAAGTTCACATCTTCTTCAGGCATTGTGAATGTATAAGTAGTTGCAGTTTCAACTGTAGCACCATTAAGTTCCCAGCCAATGAAAGTATAACCAGCATTAGCAGTAGCTTGTACTTCAACATCAGTACCTAATTCATACCAACCGGCACCGGCTACTGAACCACCTTCTTCAGGAACAACAGTAATAGTAACCTCGTACTCGTTTTCAGAAACGAATATAGCATATAGATTAACATTAGCAGCAGTAACAACATAATTAAATGTAGCATCAACGCTGATAATTTCTCCGCCTAATATCCAGTTAACAAATTTCCAATCTTCATTAGCAACTGCAGAAATTTCTACTTCTGTTCCAAATATGTAAGAACCTGCACCTGTAAGAACACCAGCACCTGCAGGACTAGAAATTAGAATGATTTCATAGAAATTAGCTTCAAAGTTTGCGGTAACAGTGATGTCTTCAGCCATCATATTGAATGTGTATGTTTCAGCTGTTTCAACAACTGTTCCATCAACTTCCCAGCTTACAAACGTGTAACCTAAGTTAGCAACAGCTTCAATAACAACTTCGTCATTTTCAAAGTAGAAACCTGCACCTGTAACAACACCACCTTCTTCAGGAACAACAACAACTATAACTTCATATTGTCCTTCAACTTTGAAGTTAGCTATAAGAGTTACGTCTTCAGCTGGCATTGTGTAAGTAAAGTTAGATTGATTGCTAACTTCTACACCTAAATCTGTAGTCCAGTTAACAAATTCGAATCCTACTTCAGCAGCTGCAGTAATTTCAATTTCTAAACCAGCTACATAAACGCCTTCACCTGTAACAATACCTGCATTTTCCGGATTAACCATTAATGAAAGTGTATAAGTATATTGAGCGAAGTTTGCGTTCAATTCAACATTATGATCAGGCATTGTAAATGTATACTCAATATCAGCGGTTACTTCAATGTCGTCTGTATCAGTCCAGTTAACAAAGTAGTAGCCAATTTCCGGAGTAGCTGTAAGAGTAACATCAGCACCTGCAGCATAGAATCCTGCACCGGTAACAAAGCCACCATCAACCGGAACAATATTAACAATAACTTCAAAGTCGTCAATAGCCATGAAGTTAGCTGTTAAAGTAACATTATTCGCCGGCATTGTATATGTGAAGTCAGGTAAAATACTAACTACTACTCCAAGAGCATTAGTCCATTTAACAAACACATACTCTCCAAGTACAGCAGCAGTAATGTCAACATCTGTTCCTGCAAAATAAACTCCAGCTCCTGTAACAACACCTGCATCAACAGGGTTTACAAGAAGTGTAAGAGTATATTCAGGTTCGAAAATGTCAGCAGTAGCTGTAGGAGCACCAAGAAGTGATAATGAATAGTTGTCTTTGTCGCCGCCATCCAAATCAGCGCTAACAATATTCACAGTAATATCTGTGTTTATATCAGCTGATTCAAACTCAGCAATTACATTGGCAAGGTTAACAAAATCACCACCTATTGCACCTAACAATATTAGATTATTGTTAGAAATAACAGCAGCAGTAGTTCCATCATAAACTTTATCAAGAACTGTAAATGTACCACCGATAGTAACTTCTCTAGCAGTAATGCTAGCAATAGCTGTACCTGTAGCAGTAGCAAGGTTGTAATTGTTCATATCTGTACCGCCTGAGATTGCAATGCCGGTATAGTTAACATTTTTGTCAACTCCAACATTTTTATCTTCAAACTGTGCGGTATATGAGAACTCAACAACATCTCCTATAAGAACGTCATTGTCAAAGCCTGTTCCGGCAACAGTTATGCCACCGTCATAAACTTTATCATCAGCGGTAAAGTTGCTTAATGCAAGAGAACGAACTGTAATATCAGCATTAGTGAAATGAGTTGCTGCAAGAATATACTTATCTGCATCAACACCGTCAAGAATAAGACCTGTTACAGTAACAACTTTGCCATTTGCAACATTCTTGTTTGAGAAGAATGCTACTGCAGCATCAGTGTCAAGAGTAACATCATCACTACCAATAACACCTACTAATGAACCAAAGTTGCTGATTGTAGCATCAGTGTAACCATCATAAACTTTATTGTCAGCAGTTAGTCCTGAAATAGTAAGTATAATCTTGTCAGTAATCGTTAAGACTCCATTTACATAAGAAATGTTATAGTTACCAAGTCCAACACCAACAGCAGCAGAAGGTTCTATTGGGTATGTACCAACAGCAGCAGCTGCGTCAGCTCCAGCACTTGTTAATGTAACACTTGTTACTTCATCCGTAAAGGATAGCGCTCCATGAGTAAATTCTGTTCCATCAAACACTAATGTCTGTCCGAAGACTTTAATAGCGTTATTGGCTGTAACAGTTAAACCTCTTGGAGTGATAGTAAGGTCCTCAGGAGTGAAGTTAATTGTATAATTAGCTCCGCCGGTTAAAGTTCCAATGTTAATAGCGTAAACGCCAACATTTTCACCTGCTGCACGAGCTAGTGCTCCTGATAATAAGTCGCCACCAACCAATCCAACAACAGCATAAGTTAATGCAGGATCTGCTGCACCATAAACCTTAGTTTTTGCATCAGCATAAACAAAGATTTCTTTTGCTGTAATAGATAAATTAGCACCTACATAAGTAATAGTATAGTTAGCACCAGTAGTTAGAGTACCTTGCTGAATTGCATAAGTACCAACATCTTCACCGGCAACACGTGTAAGTGTACCTGACATAGCATCGCCGAATTCAAGTCCGGTAACAACATATGTAAGAGCAGGATCAGCAGAACCGTAAACTTTAGATTTACCATCCGCAGTTACTGTAATAGCTTTAGGAGTTATCGTAAACAATTCAGATACGAATGTTATGGTGTAATTACCACCGTAGCTTAAAGTACCTAAAGTAATGGCATACGTTCCAACGTCATTACCTGAAGCGCGACTTAATGCACCTGTAGGAGCATCAGCACCAACAACACCTGTGGCAACGAAAGTAAACACAGGATCAGCTGAACCATAAACTTTAGTTTGGCCAGCATCTGCAGTTACGGTGATTGCTTTTGGTGTAATAGTCAAGTTACGAGAGATAAAGTTGATAGCATAGTTTGTACCAGCAGTTAGAGTTCCAACTTGGATTGCATAAGTACCAACATCTTCGCCTGCAACACGTGTTAAAGTTCCTGTTACAATAGTTGCATCATCACCGGATTGTAATCCGGAAATAATAGTGTATGTAAATGCAGGATCAGCATCACCATAAACTTTAGAAACAGCAACTGCTTCAATATTCAATGTTCTTGGAGTAATGTTAGCAGTAGCTGTACCACTTGTTGTAACAAGATTGTAGTTTCCTGCGTCAACGCCACCAGAAATTGTAATACCGGTATAATTAACATTTTTACCAACTCCAACATTCCTGTCAACAAATGCAGCAGTGAAAGTAAAGTTAAGAACATCAGTTCCAAGGCGGTCATCAGAGAATCCCGTGCCTGTAACACTAGTTGTTCCGTCATAAATCTTATTACTTGCTGTAAATGAGCTAAGTGTTAAATCTTTAGGAGTAATGTTTGCAGTTGTAGTTTGGTTGTCAATAAAATATTTATGAGCATCTGCACCTGCAAGGCTTAAGCCAACAACAATAACTTGTTTGCCGTTTCCAACAACCTTATTGTTGAATGCAGCTGTAGAGCCTGTTGTAACAAGAGTTACAACATCACCACCCAGAACTCCGGTTAAAGTACCATAGTTAGAAATTGTAGCTGTTGAAGTTGCGTCATAAACTTTATTGTTGGCTGTTAAGCCTGTAAGAGAAAGCTCAATAAGGTCAGCAACAGTAAGAGTGCCATTTACATAACTGATAGTATAGTTAGTTAATCCTGTACCAACAGCAGCACTAATTACGATAGGATAAGTACCAACTGCAGCACCTGCAGGAGCACCTGTACTTGTAATAGTTGCACTAGTTACTTCGTCAGCAAATACCAAGCCTGCAGTTGTAAACTCAGTACCTAAGAATGTAAGTGTTTGACCAACAGATTTAGTTCTATTATTTGCAGTTACTGTAAGAGCTTTAGCAGTAATTGTAAAGTCTGCAGAAACAAAAGTAATAGTATAGTTAGCACCATATGTTAAAGTACCTTGAGTAATAGCATATGTTCCAACTGTTTGAACAGAAGGAGTAACTCTGCTTAACGCACCTGATGGAGCATCAGCACCAACAACACCTACTGCAGTATAAGTAAATACAGGATCAGCAGAGCCGTAAACTTTAGTTTGACCGGCATTTGCAGTAACTGTAATCGCTTTTGCTGTAATTGTTAAGTTAGCGCCTACATAGTTAATAGTGTAGTTAGCACCAGCAGATAGTGTACCTTGAAGAATAGCATATGTACCTACGTTTGAACCTGCAGCACGTGAAAGAGCACCTGACATTGAATCGCCAGTTTCTAATCCGGTTACAACATAAGTAAGAGCAGGATCAACTTCACCATAAACTTTTGTTTTTGCATCAGCAGTTACTGTAATTGACTTAGCAGTAATTGTAAGTAATGCACCAACATAGTTAATAGTATAGTTTGCACCGGCAGTTAGAGTACCTTGTTGAATTGCATAAGTACCAACGTTAGTTCCTGCAACACGTGTAAGAGCGCCTGACATTGAGTCGCCAGTTTCTAATCCTGTTACAACGTAAGTTAAAGCAGGGTCAGCTGAGCCATAAACTTTAGATTTAGCATCAGCAGTTACTGTAATTGACTTAGCAGTAATTGTGAAATTCGCAGAAACAAATGTAATAGTATAGTTAGCACCATAGCTTAAAGTTCCAATAGTAATAGCGTATGTTCCAACGTTATTACCAGCAACACGGCTAAGTGCACCTGTTGGAGCGTCTGCACCAACAACACCTACTGCGGTATAAGTAAATACAGGATCAGCAGCTCCATAAACCTTAGTTTGACCTGAGTTAGCTGTTACTGTAATAGCTTTTGCAGTAATTGTAAAGTTAGCACCAACATAGTTGATTGTGTAGTTAGAACCAGCTGTTAGAGTACCTTGCTGAATTGCATAAGTACCAATGTTATTACCTGCAACACGTGTAAGTGCCCCTGACATAGAGTCACCAGTTTCTAATCCGGTTACAACATAAGTAAGAGCCGGGTCAACATCACCATAAACTTTTGTTTTTGCATCAGCAGTTACTGTAATTGACTTAGCAGTAATTGTTAATAATGCACCTGTATAAGTAATGGTGTAGTTAGTTCCGGCCGTAAGAGTACCTTGCTGAATTGCATAAGTACCAATGTTTTCACCTGCAACACGTGTAAGAGCTCCTGACATAGTGTCGCCACCAACAAGACCTACAACAACATAAGTTAAAGCAGGGTCAACTTGTCCGTAAACTTTAGACTTAGCTTCAGCAGTAACCGTAATTGGCTTGGCAGTAATTGTAAAGTTAGCTGCAACAAATGTTACTGTATAGTTAGCACCATAACTTAATGTTCCAATATTGATTGGGTATGTTCCAATATTCTCTCCGGCTGTACGAGCTAATGCACCTGTTGGAGTATCTCCACCAACAACACCTGAAGCAGTATAAGTATATACAGGATTAGCAGCACCATAAACTTTAGTTTGGCCTGAGTTAGCTGTAACTGTAATTGCTTTCGGCGTAATTGTTAGGTTAGCACCAGTGTAAGTAATAGTATAGTTAGCACCAGCAGTTAAAGTACCTTGCTGAATTGCCCATGTACCAACGTTTTCGCCGGCAACACGTGTTAATGCACCTGACATAGCATCCGGAGCAATTAAGCCCGATACAATATATGTTAATGTAGGGTCAGAGTCGCCATAAACTTTTGTTTTAGCATCAGCTGTAACTGTAATCGGTCTTGGTGTAATATTAGCGGTTGCTGAACCGGTAGTTGAAGCTAAAGTATAGTTACCTGCATCAGTACCACCGGAAATTGCAATTGCTGTATAGTTAACAGTTTTACCAACACCAACATTGAAATTGTCAAATGCAGCTGTATAAGTAAATGTTAACACATCACCAGCTACGCGGTCATCAGAGAAACCAGTTCCTGTAGCAGCAGTGGTGCGATCGTAAACTTTATTACTAGCAGTAAAAGCAAACAAAGTTACAGTTCTAACAGTAATATTTGCAGTAGTAGTGTGACTACTAGCAATTGTATATTTGTTAGCATCTGCTCCTCCAAGGGTTAGTCCTGTTACAGTAACAGTTTTACCATCTCCAACATTCTTGTTGTTAAATGTAGCAACAGCACTTGTAGTTACTAAAGTAACAACATCACCACTTTGAACACCAACTAAAGTGCCATAGCTAGAAATTGTTGCTGTGTTATTGCTGTCATAAGGTTTGTTATTAGCAGTAAGGCCTGAAATAGTTAGCAAGATTTTATTCTCAACTGTCATAGTACCGTTTACATATGTGATACTATAGTTAGATAAACCTGTACCAACTGCAGCACTAATTACAATAGGATAAGTACCAACTGCAGCACCTGCAGGAGCACCTGTACTTGTAATAGTTGCGCTTGTAACAGCGTCTGTACCAATTAAGCCTACAGATGAGAACTCAGTTCCTGTGAAGGTATAAGTTTCACCGAATATCTTAGTGATATTGTTTGCTGTAATTGTAAGAACTTTTGCAGTAATAGTAAAGTTTGCACCAGTATAAGTAATAGTATAGTTACCGCCTGCAGTCAATGTTCCTTGGTTGATAGCGTATGTTCCAACGTTTTCACCGGCAACACGTGTAAGCGAACCTGACATAGAGTCGCCTGTTTCTAATCCAGTTACAACATAAGTTAAAGCAGGATCAGCTTGTCCATAAACTTTCGTTTGAGCATTTGCAGCTACTGTAATAGGCTTAGCAGTAATTGTAAAGTTAGCACCAACATACGTGATAGTATAGTTTGCGCCGGCAGTTAAAGTTCCTTGCTGAATAGCGTAAACTCCAACGTTGTTGCCGGCAACACGTGTAAGTGCACCTGACATAGAGTCGCCTGTTTCTAAACCTGTTACAACATAAGTTAATGCAGGATCAACTTGTCCATAAACCTTAGTTTTAGCCTCAGCTGTTACTGTAAGAGCTTTAGCGGTAATTGTTAACAATGCGCCGTTATAAGTAATTGTATAGTTAGCTCCGGCTGTTAATGTTCCTTGGTTGATAGCATATGTTCCAATGTTTTCTCCGGCAGCACGTGTAAGTGCACCTGACATTGAGTCACCTGTTTCTAAACCTGCAACAACGTAAGTTAATGCAGGATCTGCAGAACCATAAACTTTAGATTGAGCATTTGCTGTAACTGTAATAGGCTTAGCTGTAATTGTAAAGTTAGCGCCTGTATAGTTAATAGTATAGTTTGCACCGGCAGTTAAAGTTCCTTGCTGAATAGCGTAGACTCCGACGTTGTTACCAGCTACACGTGTAAGTGCACCTGACATAGAGTCGCCGGTTTCTAAACCTGTTACAACGTAAGTTAAAGCAGGATCTATCTGTCCATAAACTTTAGTTTTCGCTTCTGCTGTTACTGTAAGACCTTTAGGTGTAATTGTAAAGTTTGCACCTGTATAAGTAATAGTATAGTTGCTACCTGCAGTAAGAGTTCCCTGAAGAATTGCATATGTACCAACGTTATTACCAGCTGCGCGTGTTAATGCACCTGACATAGTGTCGCCACCTACAAGACCTACAACAACATAAGTAAGAGCAGGGTCAACCTGTCCATAAACTTTTGTTTTAGCCTCAGCTGTTACTGTAATAGCCTTAGCTGTAATTGTAAGGTTTGCACCGGTATAAGATATTGTATAGTTTGCACCAGCAGTTAGAGTACCTTGCTGAATTGCATAAGCGCCAATATTCTCGCCTGCAACACGTGTTAATGCGCCCGACATTGCGTCCGGAGCAATTAATCCTGTTACCGTATACGTTAATACTGGATCAGCATCGCCATAAACTTTAGATTGAGCAGTAGCTGTAACAGTAATAGGTCTTGGAGTAATATTAGCAGTAGTTGAACCCACTGTACTAGCAAGAACATAGTTTCCTGCATCAGTACCACCTGAAATTGCAATTCCTGTGTAGTTAACAGTTTTGCCAACACCAACGTTGAAATCAGCAAATGCAGCAGTAAATGTAAATGTCAAAACATCACCACCGATACGGTTATCAGAGAAACCAGTTCCTGTAACATCAGTTGTGCGGTCATAAACTTTGTTGTTTGCTGTAAATGTACTTAGAGTTAAGGTTCTCTGAGTAATATTAGCCGTGGTTGTTGGAGTAACAAGATAGTACTTGTATGCATCCGGACCATCAAGAATAACATTAGACAAAGTAACTGTTTTACCTACACCAACGTTTTTGTTGTTAAACGCAGCTGATGCAGCAGCAGTATTTATAGTTACAACATCGCCACCTTGAACACCTGATAAAGTACCCCAACTTGTAATAGTTGCATTAGAATTACCATCATACACTTTATTTGATGCAACAGCACCATCAAGTGTTAGAGGTATAAGGTCTTGAACTGTGAGAGTACCATTTACATAGCTGATATTATAGTTCGCAAGACCTGCTCCAACAGCAGCACTAATTACAATCGGATAAGTACCAACTGCAGCACCTGCAGGAGCACCTGTACTTGTAATTGTAGCACTTGTAACAGCATCACTGTAATACAAAGTACCGTGAGTAAATTCTGTTCCGGTAAATGTGTAAAGGATACCAACTGTTTTGGTAATATCATTAGCTGTAATTGTTAATGCTCTTTGTGTAATGGTGAAGTTAGCTGCTACAAATGTAATTGTATAGTTTGCACCATAAGAAAGAGTTCCAATGTTTATTGGGTATGTTCCAACGTTCTGACCTGCAGTACGTGCAAGAGCTCCTGATGGAGTATCACCACCAATAACACCTGAAGCAGTATAAGTGAAAGTTGGGTCTACAGCACCATAAACTTTTGTTTGTCCTGAGTTTGCTGTAACTGTAATAGCTTTAGGAGTAATTGCAAAGTTTGCGCCTACAAAAGTTACAGTATAGTTACCTGGAGCAGAAGGAGCTAAAGTGCCAATATTGATAGCATATGAACCAACGTTTTCACCTGCAGCGCGTGCTAATGCACCTGTCCATGTGTCAGTAAATTGCAAAGCAGGAGCTGTATATGTATAAACAGGGTTTGCATCACCATAAACTTTGCTTTGACCTGCGTCTGCAGTAACTGTAATAGGACGAGCTGTGATAGTAAGGTTTGCACTTACCCATGTAATTACATAGTTAGCAGGAGTTGGAGAAGCTGCAACAGTGCCTTGGTTAATTGCATAGTTTCCAACATTTTGACCTAAAATTCTTGTAGGTGTCCCAACTAATACATCAGTACCATATAATGAACCAGTTGTAATTGCATAAGTAAATACAGGATCTGCATCTCCATATACTTTAGATTGTGCGTTAGCTGTAAGCGTCAATGCTCTGGCATTAACTGTTACGTTAACAGTACCATCAACAGTATTATATCTGTCGGTATCTGTAGGTGTAAATCTAACACTTGCAACATACGTTCCAGCATTAGGAACAAATGTTGGGCTTAGATATGTAAATGTACCCGGTACAGGACTACCAAGATATTCAGCAGAACCACCTGAAAGAGTAGCTGCTGAAAGTTGTGCTCCGTAAGTAATTGCTGTAGCAGTTGGCCATGTAATTGTAGGCGTTCCTTTTACAGGAGCTACGGCTAAAGTACGAGCTGTGCCATTACCGCAAACATTTGACGGAGTTACTGTAATGTTTCCAGATTGAATACCAACAGTTGCAGTCACAGAGTTAGTTGTTCCACCGGCTGTTTGAGTCCAGTCTGCAGGGTAAGTCCAGTTGTAGGTTACACCTGCAACGTTTGTTACACTATATACTTGTGAAGTACCAAAAGCAGGTGTTGCTGCTCCGGTAATTACAGATGGTTGAGCAGGCACTGTGCTTACAGTAACCGCAAGTGAACGAGCTGTGCCATTACCGCAGGCATTCGATGGAGTAACAGTTACGTTTCCTGAACCCGCTCCTACTGTTACAGTAATAGAGTTTGTTGTTCCACCGGCTGTTTGTGTCCAGCCTGCAGGGAAAGTCCAGTTGTAGGTCACACCTGCAACGTTGGTTACACTATATACTTGTGATGTACCTTGACATGGAGTAGTTGCTCCTGTGATAACAGAAGGCTGTGCAGGAACTGCAGTAGTTGTTACTGCAAGTGTACTTGCTGTACCGTTACCGCAAACATTTGATGGGGTTACAGATACGTTTCCTGAACCCGCTCCAACTGTTACAGTAACAGAGTTGGTTGTTCCACCCGCTGTTTGTGTCCAACCTGCTGGGAATGTCCAGTTGTAGGTTACACCTGCAACGTTGGTTACACTATATACTTGTGAAGAAGTTTCGCAAGGTGTTGTAGCACCTGTAATAACAGATGGCTGTGCAGGAACTGTATTTACAGTAACTGCAAGCGTCTGAGCTGTACCGTTACCGCAAGCATTTGATGGAGTTACGCTCACGTTTCCGCCGCTTGCTCCAACAGTTACAGTAACTGAGTTAGTTGTACCACCGGCTGTTTGTGTCCATCCTGCTGGGAATGTCCAGTTGTATGTTACACCTGCTACGTTGGTTACACTATAAACTTGAGAAGAAGTTTGACATGGGTTTGTTGCACCTGTAATTGCAGATGGTTGTGCAGGTACTGTAGTAACAGTTACTGCAAGTGTACGTGCTGTACCGTTTCCGCAAATATTAGATGGAGTAACAGATACGTTACCTGAACCCGCTCCTACTGTAACAGTAACAGAGTTGGTTGTTCCACCCGCTGTTTGTGTCCAGCCTGCTGGGAATGTCCAGTTGTATGTTACACCAGCAACGTTAGTTACACTATATACTTGAGACGAACCCTGACATGGAGTTGTTGCTCCTGTAATAACGGATGGCTGCGCAGGTACTGTGTTTACAGTTACTGCAAGTGTACTTGCTGTTCCATTACCGCAAATATTAGATGGTGTTACGGTTACGTTTCCTGTACCGGCTCCAACTGTTACTGTAACAGAGTTAGTTGTACCTCCGGCTGTTTGTGTCCAACCTGCTGGGAATGTCCAGTTGTAGGTTACACCTGCAACGTTGGTTACACTATAAACTTGAGAAGAAGTTTGACATGGGTTTGTTGCACCTGTAATTGCAGATGGCTGTGCAGGAACTGTATTTACAGTAACTGCAAGTGTGCGAGCTGTACCGTTACCGCAAGCATTTGATGGAGTCACAGATACGTTACCTGCGTTTGCTCCAACAGTTACAGTAACAGAGTTAGTTGTACCACCGGCTGTTTGTGTCCAGCCTGCTGGGAATGTCCAGTTGTAGGTTACTCCTGCAACGTTAGTTACACTATAAACTTGAGAAGAGCCCAAACAAGGGTTTGTTGCACCTGTAATAACAGATGGTTGTGCGGGAACTGTATTCACAGTAACTGCAAGCGTCTGTGCTGTGCCGTTACCGCAAGCATTTGATGGAGTCACAGTTACGTTTCCAGCGTTTGCTCCAACAGTTACAGTAACAGAATTGGTTGTTCCACCGGCTGTTTGTGTCCAGCCTGCTGGAAATGTCCAGTTGTATGTTACACCTGCAACGTTGGTTACACTATATACTTGTGATGAACCCTGACATGGGTTTGTTGCACCTGTAATAACAGATGGCTGCGCAGGTACTGCATTAACAGTAGCTGTACCGCCAACTGTTCCGGAAATAATGTTTGCTCCGGATGCATCTGAAAGAATTGCATTTTGAATATTAAGAGCATGTGAGCCTGCAGCACCAGGTAGTGTTACCTGAAATGTTGCTATAATTCCTGTGCTGCCAGTATATGCAGTTACAGGATTAGAATAACTCAAAATTCTTAATGTATTTGTGCCTATGATACTGGCGCTAATACTATGATTAGCAGTTCCCCTTAATAAGGCAATTGAACTACCTACATAAGTAAAACCAGTAGGCAATGGTACATCCATCTGGAATGCTACCACAGGTAACGCATTGTTCATGACAACCTGAATTGTAGCAGTTGTAGATGTACAACCGGTAACGTTATTTATTGACAAAGTGTTTTGGCTTTTTACTGCCGAAACACTAAATAACATCAAAAACAACGCTGTCAGAAAGATAAATTGTTTTTTTGTTTTCATAAAATGTTTGATTAGTTATAGTTTAATTATTTAGTAGTGTGATAGTGTTAATTATTTTCATACTTAAATCTTTACACACAAAAGACATTAACTATTCAGGGAAAATACCCTGAATAGTTAATGCTGTGCAATATAAATTGATATTCTGTTTTTTCGCGCTAATCATTATTTAACAATCATGATTTTCTCTTCGTGTTTAACTCCAATTGCGCGACCGTTAGCATCATAACCGGTAATTCTAACAATATAAACACCGTTATTTAGTTTATGAACATTGTTGTATTGAATTACATGTTCGCCGGCATTAAATAATGTGCGTCCGGTATTTGATACAAAGCGTCCTCTTTCATCAAGAAGATCCATTTGCAAATAAGCAGCTTCTTTAATATTTAATTTAATTGAGAAGTTACCTTTATTTGGATTTGGGAATACAGAAAAATCAGAAGTTGTAGCCACTATTTGATCAATATTTGTAGCCTCTTGTTCGTATGCATTATAAGTGTATATATCAACCACTCTATGTTCAACATTTGAAGCTAATGCCACACCCCATTCAACTTGAGAAAGATCAACTCCATCAATTTTGAACAAATTAATAGTTCCCTGTGGAATTATTGTATTTGTCATACTATAAATAATACCAAGGCCTTTTTCATTGTTAAATGCAAGTTTGTGATCTGTTTCAAGTAATAGTTCTATGTTCATATTAGCTAAATCAGGGCTGTTAATTGCAAACTGAATAGCTAATAAAGTTCCATCACTTTCAAAAAGAACATTACCACCTTCTTCAAGGTACATATGAGCAGGTTCTGAGTTAACTTCTTCAAGTTCTCCCATTGCTCCACCAAGAATTAAATTGATAAGTGCAGTTAAGTCAGCGATGTTAACACTACTGTCTGCATTAACGTCTGCAGCTTCCATTACAAAACCTACTGGGGTTGATCCATTAAGATGACTTACCATCCAAACAATGTCAAGAACGTTGATAAATCCGTCACCGTTAACATCTCCAAGAAGCGCTCCTGATACAGTACCAGTAACGACAATATTATCAATACACCATTGGCGTTGTGAGTTTGTACCAACAGCATTGTTAGTAAATGTCCATCTGAATCTCACATTATTTTGTCCGGCCAATGCTGTAATAACAGGCGATGTATATGCTAAATTCTCTTCAATTGCAGTAAATGTAGCAATTGTTGTCCACGTTCCACCACTAATGCTATATGCCAAAGTTCCAGTTGCATTACCAACAGCAGCCATAAATAACCTGTGGCGCATACCAATTGATATATCAGTGTATCCTGCAAAATCGAAACACTCTGATACCATATGCGATGTGTTTGCTGCAGTACCAGTAATTGTAGCAAATGCATAAGGAGCTCCCACAGATAAACCATTAGCAGCAGCTGTTCCAACTGTCCATGCAGGTGTTCCGGAAGAAGTCCAATCGGTTGGAAGTGCAGTTAAGCCAGTGAAATACTGATAGTATGGCCTTGGTGTAGCACAAACTTTTAAAAAGTTAGCAGTAAGAGTTTTATTTGCAGCAGGCATAGTATAATTAAATATACGATTAGTGCTTAACAATGTACCACCATCTCTCCAATCAACAAATGCCCAGCCATTGTATGCTTGAGCACCCACTTCAACAACTTGACCTGCAGTTGCAACAGTATTAGCAGTAGTAACACCACCATTAGTTGGGTTTTTAGCAAATGTTAGGTTGTAATATGTAGGAGCTGTTCCATAAGTAAACATAGGCCATACATATAATGATGTTGACATTCCCATCCAGTCGCTCATAGAAGCCCATCCACCGAATGCAGCAATGTTACCCCATGCAGAACTTGGACCACCGTTTGAACCACGATCCAATGCTAAGAAACTACAGAATTGATGTGTAGTGTAATTATGTGTACCGTCATAAGTAATTGTGTATCCAACAAAGAAATTACCTGTTACGTTAACAGGAGTATCAAACTGTATTAAATTATATTGTCCTGCAGTTAAAGTAGGAATTCCTAAAGTTTTTTGTCCTAACACAGTTCCAGGAATTCCAGTACTTCCGTCCCATACTTTAAACACAACGTTTTTATCTGCACCATTAGCAATAGCTACACCAACTCTTAGGTGAGTAATTTGACCTGCATGGCTATTTGTATAAAACTCTGCATAATCAGTAAAATATTTTGTTCCGTCAGCAGCAGCGCAATGGCCCGGAAGATTACCCTGAGCCATGTTGTACCAAATTGGCCAATCTTCAGGGAAGTCGTTGGTTACAAAATTACCACCACCAATTTTAACTTGTTTAGCAACGCTCTTTGTATTATTTCCGTGAGCATTGGTTGCTGTCATTGATACATTATATTCGCCGGCAGTAGCATAGCTTGCTGTCGGGTTTTGGGTTGTTGGCGCTGATGGATTACCACCGGTTAGCGACCAACTCCATGAAGTAGGAACTCTGGTTGAAAGATCAGTATATGCTACTGAGCCACCAACAGGAGAAAACGCCTGATAAAATTCGTTTTTAAGGTTTCCTTTAGCGTTAAAATTAGCAATAGGAGCACGACCAACAACTGTAACAAAATTATTTACAGTTTTTGTGTTTGTACCACCCGGATTACCAACTCTTAGGCTAACGGGGTATTGCCCAGCAACATTATACTGAAGATTTAAATCCTTTGTAGAATGCTTAGAAACTAAAGCACCTGTAGTTGTCCAATCCCAATACAATGGATTGTTTGTACTTAAATCAAAAACAGACACAGGATCACCTTCATAAACTGTAATCGGATTAGAATTTATGACCTGTATAGCAACATCGTCTAACCACCAGTCATGAGCATCTGCACCCTGATAGCGGAATGCGATGTAAACATTTTGTCCGGCATAAGCCGATAAGCTAATATTGGTGTTTACCCATGATTCTGCAACAGCAGCCGGGCTCCAGATTTCAGTAAATGAAGCTATATTGGTATTTGTTGTAGAGATAAGTACGCTGTTTTTGCCGTACCATGTTGGATAACCATTAAAAGACCAAAAGTTTAAATAAATCGTTGAACCTGCAGGTAATGAAATCTGAGGTGTAATTAAGTATCCATTTTCAGTTTGGGTTGCGTGGTATGGGTGGGATGCAGATTTACTTCCACCATCGGTTTTATTTTGAGCACTTGAAGAAACCCATGTATTACCACCAGCATCAGCGTTATTGATTAGCCAATTAGTCGGAGGAAAAGATGCGCCTTCAAAATTTTCTAAGAAAATACTTTCAGCACCGCCAAAGTTTGCAACTGGAGCAGTGTTTGGAGCAAATGTCATACGAATATTTGGAAGGTTAGTGTTTCTTGTACCTGTACCTATTGGATCAGTATTACCTGACCACTGCTGATGGGTATTTGCAGCACCTGTTGAATACCTGGTACCAACGTTTGAATTTGTGTTAGCTGCTGAACCATCGGCCAAAACAATTACCATTAAATTGTTGGTTCCGTTATAAATAAAACTCGAGGTTAAATTAAATACCTGCCAACCAGCCGTAGATGGAGTTAAAGATCCTTGATATACCTGAGTTGCGCCAGATAGCAAAGCACTATATGCTTCAGCAGCCGTAAATGAAGTTGCTGTTGTATGCTTCAAGTAAATAGTTACAGTTCTTGGGGAAGTTTGAGCGGTGTTAGTGAAATACTCCAAACGGCTTATTAAACCACCGCCACCTATTTGTGCTGCTGTGTAAATTGATGCGCTACGCACATATCTTGCTCCACCTGCTACTCTACTATCATAACCTAATGGATGCATAGAACCGGTTGTACCTGCACCTATTGTAACTGGGTTTGTAGCCGGTGGAGCAGGAGCTGTGGTAATAGTTATATAGTCAGTTTTTGTATTAGTATTCTGTCCGTATGAATTTTTGACAGTAAGAGAAATAGTGTATGTTCCTGGAGTAACCCATGCAACTTTAGGATTTCTTGCTGTAGAAGTTTGAGGGAAAGCATTTGCCCCAAAATTCCATTCCCATTCAGTTGGTCCGTTTGTAGAAGTACAAGTGAATTGAATTTCACTACCTGCCGGAGCATTTGTAGGAGTAGCTGTAAAGTTAGCCACCGGTGGGTTTGTTGTCCATTTTGGGTCCCAACCTCTATGAGTGTTAGGGTTTGTTCCTGCTGGGTCTAACCAAGGTCTTAGTTTCTGATCTGCATTTGGTTTAGTATCCCACTGATAAGCAAGTTTTCCGTAGAAGTCTGCAGAAGTAGGGCTCGCACAAGTAGAACTACCACCTGATAAGTTGCCAACAGCAAGTAAGGCATTATTTAAAAGAGTAGATCCTGATGAACCACCTTCGGTTACACCATGTCCGTTAGCGTTTGCTGACCATACTACACGCCATGAAGCGTTAGTAGCAAATGTTTGTCCGCTGATAGTTGGAGTTGCAGATTGCAAAGTAGCAGAATAGGTAGAAATCTTTTTTGCATCACCTGCAGGGTGGTGAATACCAGCTCCGGAAGTAGAAGCAACATCTTGTCTGTTCCATCCGTTAAAGTAGGGATTGTATGCTGCAGGAACAGAGTTGTTAAGTTCAACCAGCAATAGGTCAGCTCCACCGCTAATTGGGTCAACTGCTCTAAGAACACAACCTGTCATTACGTCAGCTTTATAATATGTACCTGAACCGCAAGCCGAGCGCTCATAGTTAAAGTAAAACTGCCATTGGTTTCTATCTGCAGCAGATGCACCATCACCGCAGTGCCATGCAGTATAAAAATAAGGTGTCCAGTTTTCAAGAGTATTGTTAAGAAGGCCACCAGAGCAATAATACCAGTTAGCACCAATTTTATTCAACGTATGTGCAATAGCTCTTCTTGTGTCAGTATGAGGGTCGCCAACAGGTGAACACTTAATGTCAATCTGACATGCTGCTGAACCTCCATCCGCAGGTTTGCTTTGGTCAAAAATAGAATAGTTATCCTGATATATATATATCAGTTCTGATACAATTAGATCAACATTAGACTTATATGGTCTTGGTTCTTTAATTTCCAAACCTTTAATATCGATAGATTCTGAGGCATTCAAATCGCGAAGAGTTGAGCCTGCAGCAGAAGAACTATTGAAGCTATTGCTACCACTAGCAGGAGTTTCAATATACTCAATAGTAATAGTATTACCGAAAAGTACTCTTGTACTTAACATTTTAGATTCATGATTATTATGCATACCAAGTGCACCATTAATCATAGCTTTACCATTGTTGTACGTCCACAGTTCAGCACCTTCAGGTAATTGAAAGTTGTGAAATACAACACCAAGAGATTGAGCACCATCAGCTCTAAGAGTAGCACGCCAAAGCATTCTGCCGTCAGGAAGTCTCATCCATTCGCCAAAATCATTGATGCTTTTTCCAACTTCAACTGAAAAACCACCTCTCATAGGAAGTTTGTTCTCTGCGTTGATCGCATCCTCTTTGTGAACCTGTTCCCAGTTAATGCTAACAGGAACATCAACAACTTCCTTGGTGTCAGGAACGTTGTACTTAATACTTGGTAAAGTACCTTCTTTCAGTATTTGAGAGAAAGCTGGCACAACCAAAAACATTGCCAGCATAAATGCGGCAAAACTTTTCATTAATAATTGTACTCGATTTTTCATAATAATTAAAATTAAGGTTTGGGTTTAAAAAAGTAATTAGTGAATAATTAAAGAATTTTCAAAATTTGATATTAAACATTGGTTTTATCCAATATGTCTGATTTTTTTGTTATTTTATATTTAAACACTAAGTAAAACATCAATAAAATCAGCATATAGCATAGGTAAAATTACATAATTAATACGAAAGTTATTAACAAATTATGAACTTTTTTTTGATATTTTTTGATGTTGCTTTTAATGCGCTGTTTTTCAATTGTTTATGCGCACATAATTTTATTAACAAGTACTACGTGAAACTTGGTGGTTTAATAAGTGTTTTCCACAGGTAGGGGATTGGGGGGATTGTTTTGATAAGTAGTGTTGGGGGGTAGGATTCGTGTTAAGAAAATTAATGGATGTTTGTAGAGACGCGATGCTTCGCGTCTCTACCAGAAATTTTCCGAAAAAATAAATTTATATGTTTGACCCGTTTTGTCTTGGTATATAATATTTGTTTTTTGGGGTGATTATTTGTTTTATTTCTATACCTTGTCTTGAGTCACTTTCCTGTCACCTTCCTGTAACTTTTCTGTAACTCTCCTGTCACTTTTCTGTCACCTTCCTGCGGCTTAGCGAAACTCAGCCACTGCTCTCTGCTCCAAGCACACCCTACCCCTATACCTTATACCCTTATACCCCTATACCCTATACCCCCTAAAACAACCCCGTTATATTTCCATCATTATCGATATCGATGTTTTCGGCAGACGGCACGGTTGGTAATCCGGGCATTCTCATAATTGTGCCGGCAATGGGAATTATAAAACCTGCGCCGGCAGCAACTTCAAACTCTCTAATTTTAACTGTAAACCCAATTGGTCTGTTCTTTTTGTTTGGGTCGTCTGATAAAGACTTTTGTGTTTTTGCAATACATACCGGTAGTTTGTCTAGTCCGATTTTTTCAAACATTGCCATCTGTTTTTTCGCCTCTATAGAATACTCGACATGGTCGGCCCCATAAAGCTTAGTGGCAATGGTTTCGATTTTCTTCTCAATACTCCAGTCAAAACTATATAGTGGCTCAAAACAGGTTGAGCATTTATCTGCTTCCGCTTTTACAAGCTTTGCAAGCTCTATTGCGCCATCTCCGCCTTTTTCCCAAGCTTCGCAAATTGCAACTTTAACTTTAAGCTCGTTACATCTGGCCATAACTGCTTGAATCTCCTCGTCGGAATCAGTAGCAAATTTGTTGATTGCAACAACGGGACTAAGATTAAAATGTCTGATGTTTTCGATATGTTTTTCAAGGTTCTGTAAGCCTTTTTTCACTGCTTCCACATTTTCTTTCTTAAGTTCTGCAAGCTTCACCCCTCCATGGTATTTAAGCGCCCTGATGGTGGCAACAACAACAGAGGCGTTGGGCGTTAACCCTCCATATTGGCATTTAATATCAAGAAACTTTTCAGCACCAAGCTCTGATGCAAACCCTGCTTCAGTTACAACATAATCTGACAACGACAATCCCATTTTGGTTGCAATAAGGGTGTTTGTGCCCTGAGCTATGTTTGCGAAAGGACCACCGTGAATAATAGCAGGATTTCCTTCAATTGTTTGAACTAAATTAGGCATTATAGCGTATTTCATTAAAGCAGCCATAGCGCCTTGAGCGTTAAAATCTCTGGCATAAACAGGTTTATCATCATAGGTGTATCCCACCAGAATATTTCCGAATTTTTCCTTTAAATCATTAATGTCTTTTGCAAGGCATAAGGCTGCCATAACTTCAGAAGCAGCCGTGATATCGAAACCCGATTGTCTTGGGACGCCTTGCACCGGACCACCAAGACCAATAATTATGTCTCGGAGGGCTCTTTCATTCATATCAATAACCCTTTTCCATAAAATTTTTCTTGGGTCGAGGTTTAATGAATTGTTTTTACTTTGAAGATGATTGTCAATTAGAGCAGCTAATAAATTATGTGCTTTTTCAACAGCAGCAAGATCTCCTGTAAAATGCAAATTAATATCCTCCATAGGAAGCACTTGCGCATATCCACCGCCGGCAGCACCACCTTTAATCCCAAACACCGGACCTAATGATGGTTCTCTGATTACAACAGTTGCCTTCACTCCAATCTTGTTTAATCCTTCTGTAAGACCAATCGAAGTAGTTGTTTTTCCTTCACCGGCAGGAGTAGGTGTAATAGCTGTAACAAGAACCAGCTTTTTCCCTTTAGCTTTATTGTCGTCAATAAGTTTTAATGGAAGTTTTGCAATATGGTTTCCGTAAAGATGCATATCGTCTTTACTTAAGCCAAGTTTTTCACCTATATTATATATGTGTTGCATTTTTGCAGCTTTTGCAATATCGAGGTCAGTTTGCATAGTTAATTGTTTTTAAGTTCGTGCTTTTACAAATAATAAACTAAGTTAGGTATAATTTTGTTTGAAATAGAAGAATATTTGTTTTCGATATTGTCTTACCAGATAATATCAATTTGTGTTTCGGTGCATGTTTTTTGACCACGCAAAAACCACAAAAGTAAAATATGCAAAAACCGCAAAGACAGTAACAAAGTAACAAATAGTGATTTGACTTTTGACTTGAAATATCCCGATATTAAGGCTAGGCAACAAGTTGCAATGAATTGAGTAGTTGATTTAGAACTTTGCGCAATTTTGCGTATTTTGCGTGGAACCTTTTGGCATAGATAATCATATAATATTGCTGTTTTCAACTATATTTGTTAAAAAAACAATCCCTTGTTACGTCAAGCAAGTATATGTGTCTTTTTAATTTTTACCCTGACATTTTTTTTGTCGGCTCAAAATCCCCATAACTATCGTTCATATAAAATTCCGGCAAATCATGCCAAAATATTACTCGACTCCCTTAGCATTATAGAAGAGAGCTTTGAAATATTCGACCCCAACAACAACCCACTTGAAAAAGCATTCTACAATATAAATTATATAACCTCAGAACTGATTTTGAAAATTTCTGAATTTTGGAGACAGGATTCTCTGAGGGTAAATTATCAGGTATTTCCTGTAAACTTCTCAAAACCGTATTTCCATAAAGACACATCATGGATTAGCTTGCCTGGGCCGGGAGAATCATTCAGGCGACTTACTGCGGTTGCTCCATCAGGGGATAAGGGCTTGCTCGATATCCCTGAGCTTAGCTCTTCCGGAAGCATAACCAGGGGTGTCACCGTTGGCAATAATCAAGATCTGTCGCTAAATTCGGCAATGAATCTTCAGTTGGCTGGCAAGCTAACAGACGACATTGAGGTTTTAGCAGTTATCTCAGATCAGGATATTCCTTTGCAGCCTGAAGGTACTACACAGCAATTACAAGACTTCGACAAGGTTTTTATACAACTTACAGGATATAATTCCACTCTGACAGCCGGAGATTTTGAGGTTGAAAAACCTAAAGGGCATTTCTTGAATTTCTCTCGTAAATCTCAAGGTGGAATGATTCAGTATAATTCAAAAGCTGATAATGATTCTATTAAAGAATTTTTAGAGAATAATGATATAACCTTTGCCGGTGCGATTTCCAAAGGGATTTATTCAAAAAATCAATTTAATGGTATAAATGGCAACCAAGGTCCATATAAATTAAGCGGCAATAATGCGGAAAGTTTTATCATTGTTATTGCAGGCTCAGAAAAAGTATTTATCGACGGAATGTTGCTTACAAGAGGAATGGAAAATGATTATACAATAGATTACAATCAGGGAGAAATCACTTTCACATCAAGGAGGCTGATAAATTCAAGCAGCAGAATAACCGTAGAATTTGAATATGCATCAAGAGATTATGCTCGTAGCATGTACTTCACATCAGCAGCAACAAACACAAAGCATGGAAATGTAAGAATAAACTTTTTCTCTGAGCAGGATAATCCTTCTCAGCCTTTGTTCCGTGAACTTTCGGAAAGTCAAAAAGATCTTTTAGCATCTGTTGGCGACAGCATTAACAAAGCTTTTACCTGGAGCTTCGATAGTATTGGATTTAGAAACGACAGAGCTATGTATCTCATGACAGACACACTTGGATATGATACTATTTTTGTTCATTCTACAAATCCTGAAAAGGCTTATTACCAGGTAAATTTCACTTACTTAGGCGAAGGAAAAGGAAATTATCGCCAAATTCAATCTTCAGCAAATGGAAGGGTGTTTCAATGGATTGCCCCTATAAACGGACAGCTTCAAGGCACTCATGAGCCAATACAATTATTAAAAGCCCCTGAAAAGTCGCAAATGCTTACTATAGCATATGATTTGATTCTATCGGAAAAAACATCAGCAGGTGTAGAATGGGCATTTTCTAATTACGACAAAAATATGTTTTCAGATTTTGATAAAAAAGACAACAGCGGAATGGGTGTGTTAGCATACTTTAAAAACACATCTAACATAAGTTCAAACTGGAATTTAGAAACAAATATCACACACGAAACTTCCGAAAAAACCTTCACACCTATTGAAAGATACAGAAGTGTTGAGTTTGAAAGAGACTGGGTGCTTTCACAACTGACCCAAGCGGAAACTGAACATCATTCTACAATAGAATTTTCATTTATTAATAAAGACCACGGATACGTTAAATATAATGTTTCCTCATTTTTAAAAGGCGACTTTTATAAAGGAGTTAAAAATGGAATTGATACACGATTAAAAAACAACAATAACCGCGTTTTTTATCAAGGAAACTATCTGAGTGCTTCAGGAATAGATATGACAAACTTTTACAGACATTATACAGGCTATACAAGAATATTTAAGCACTTTAATATCGGACTTACTCATAAAATGGAAGACATTAAAGTGGCTGATAAACAAACTTCTTTTCTAAAGCCTAACAGCTCTGCCTTTAATCAATCAGAAGTATTTATCACAAACGAAGAACAAAAAGAAAATAATTTTAAACTGTTTTACATTCACAGAAATGATTTCCTTCCACAAAATAATAGTTTTAATACGGCTTCAATATCTGATGAATATGGTGCTACTTATAAGTTTGCGACCAACCCAAATCAAAGACTGTCAATAAGTTCTATTTATAGAAAAACTGAATATAAAACTCTTTCAACCACCAATTCTAAAAAAGATAATTCTGTGGCAGGCAGATTGGAGTATTTTACAAGAATGGCAGATGGTATAATTACTTCAACTTTATTTTATGAAATAGCAAGCGGAATGGAAAGGAAGCGTGAGTTTTTGTATGTTGAAGTCCCTGCCGGGCAAGGAGCATATGTGTGGATTGATTATAACGGTAATGGAATAATGGAATTAGATGAATTTGAATTGTCGCAATTTCCTGATGAAGCTAATTTTATTAGAGTGTTTATTCCAACTGATGATTTTGTAAGTGTTTTTACGAATATATATAGTCATTCTTTAAATATAAATCCCGGTCAAAAATGGAGTAAAGAATCGGGATACAAAAAACTTTTGTCAAAGTTCAATAATCAGACTGTTTTCAGTTCTAATAAAAAGATTCAGGAAGCTTTAACAATTTCGGGATTTAATCCTTTTTATATTAGTCTTGCCGATACTTTAATAACATCAATGAATACTTCATTGAGAAACTCACTGTTTTTCAACAGGTCTAACCCTGTTTACGGCCTGGAGCTTACATATAGAGACGATAGAAATAAAATACTCTTAAGTAATGGGGTTGAATCAAGGAAAAATGAAATGCTAACTCTAACAACAAGATGGAATTTATCAAGAAAATACTCTGTTGTTATGATGTTAGGAAGTGGCAATAGGACAGCAACTTCGGAGTATTTCAATTCTAGGAACTTTAGTATTACAACATTAGAAGCCGAGCCAACATTTAATGTTTTTTTCAGCAATACATTCAGGGTTGGGTTGTTTTACGGACATCAAAGAAAACAAAACCATGATAGTAGTATTCAGGAATATGCAATAATTAACAAAGCCGGCGCAGACTCAAGAATCAACTTTCCTGGCAAAGGGTCTGTAGTTATTCGTTTTCAACTTTCTCAAATAGATTATCCATTCGACGAAAACACTCCAATTGCCTTTGACATGTTAGAAAGCCTAAAGCCGGGGCTGAATCAATTGTGGAATATTGCTTGGCAACAAAATCTCAATGAATACTTAATGCTTATAGTGAATTATCACGGCAGAAAATCACCTGACAATGCGGCTATTCACACCGGAAACATCCAAATAAGGGCTTTTTTCTAAGCATTAATTCTTTCATTTGATATTCCAAGTATATTTGCAAATTATAAAAAACAAGTATGTCTGATTTTTTCAACGTGTTCTTAATAAATCTTAAGGAAACAACAATTTTAGAATATATTGCCGTTGTTTTTGGACTTTTAAGTGTTTGGTATGCCCGAAAAGCAAACATACTAGTATTTCCAAGCGGAATAATAAGCACGGTGATTTACATTTACATTTGTTTTTTTGCCCAATTATACGCAGACATGGGTATAAACTTTTTTTATGCCGGTATGAGTATATATGGTTGGTATGCATGGACCAGAAGAGACGCTAACAAAAAAACAATTCCGATAAGATGGAATTCTGTTAGAGAACAAATAGCCGGAATAGCTGCAGTAATAATAGGTTTTTGGATAATTCTTTGGGTCCTTTGGATTCTAAAAAGCAACGATACAGATTATATAAGTTCATACATCCCTTATATTGACGCGTTTACTACAGCAATATTTATTGTAGGAATGTGGTTTATGGCAAGAAAAAGAATTGAAAATTGGATTTATTGGATAATTGGCGATCTAATATCTGTTCCTCTGTATTTTCATAAAGGATTAGTTTTTACAAGTTTTCAGTTTTTTGTTTTTTTAATTCTAGCTGTTATGGGCTTGTTAGAATGGAAAAGGATGAGGGAGTCCTGAGTCGTGAGTCCTGAGTGGTGACAGAAAAGTTACAGGAAAGTTACAGGAAAAGGTGACAATGAGATTGAATGGATTGTCCCGATTGAAAGCGACTGACGACTTTCGACTTTCGACTTTCAACTGCCGACTTTCGACTGCCGACTTTCGACTGCCGACTTTCGACTCAAATAATTATCTTTGCACTGAAAAATTTTAATGCCATGACTAAACAAAAACTTACTGTATATAATTCTCTCACAAGGAAAAAAGAAATTTTCGAGCCTATAAATACTCCTTTTGTAGGCATGTATGTATGTGGGCCTACAGTTTATGGTGATGCACACTTGGGCCATGCGCGTCCGGCCATAACCTTTGATCTCGTTTTTAGATATCTACAGCACATTGGTTATAAAGTTCGCTATGTAAGAAACATCACTGACGTTGGGCATCTTGAAAATGACGCAGATCAAGGCGAGGACAAAATTGCCAAAAAAGCCAGGATTGAGCAGGTTGAACCAATGGAGGTAGTTCAATATTTCTCCGATAGATATCATGAAGACATGGATATGCTTAATGTTAAGAAACCAAGCATTGAACCTCGTGCGTCGGGGCATATTATTGAGCAAATTGAAATGGTAAAAGCAATTCTTGATGCAGGTTATGCTTATGAAATAAATGGATCTGTTTATTTCGATGTGGAAAAATATCATAAAACTCACAATTATGGCAAGCTTAGCGGCAGGGTGCTTGAAGATATGATGGCAAATACACGCGATCTTGAAGGTCAGAATGAAAAACAAAATCAGGTCGATTTTGCTCTATGGAAAAAAGCCTCGCCTGAGCATATTATGCGTTGGCCGTCACCTTGGAGTGATGGTTTTCCGGGATGGCACCTCGAATGTTCGGCTATGAGTACAAAATATTTGGGCGAGGTTTTCGATATTCACGGAGGTGGAATGGATCTTCTATTTCCCCATCATGAATGTGAAGTAGCACAGTCTAATGCTGCTAACGGCAAAGATGCAGTTAGATATTGGCTTCACAACAATATGATAACAATTAATGGTCAAAAAATGGGTAAATCACTAAATAACTTTATTACCCTGAAAGAGTTCTTCTCCGGAAATCATGCAGCACTGGAAAAGGCTTATGACTCAATGACTATACGGTTTTTTATTCTTCAAGCTCATTATCGCAGCACCCTTGACTTTAGTAATGAAGCATTACAGGCTGCTGAAAAAGGTTTAAAAAGGCTTTTTCAGGCAATGGGTACTCTTAATAAACTTCAATCTTCCGACAAGTCTACTGCAGATATCTCTAAAATTGAACAGAATTGTTATGATGCAATGAATGATGATTTTAACAGCCCAATAGTAATAGCTCATCTTTTTGATGCTGTTAGAATTATCAATTCTGTTAATGACAAAAAAGACAGCCTGATGTCAAAAGATATTGAAATACTTAAAAATGTTTTTAAAACTTTCCTTGTTGATATTTTAGGATTAAATGATAATATCAGAAACGACGAGAAAAGCATAGAAACTATTAACGGACTGATGGAGCTTATCCTTGACATGAGAAAAAAAGTACGCGAACAGAAGGACTATGCAGCATCTGATAAAATAAGGGACTCACTTGGCGCTTTAAATATAACCGTTAAAGATTCTAAAGATGGAAGCAGCTGGGAACAGAATTAACAATTATTATAATCCCAAAACGATTGTTCAATCGGCCCTTTTTCAAATTTCTATTATTTTTGTGTTTTAAAGTTAGAATGTTGATAAACATTTTATGCATTAACATCGTTTCTAACTAAGATGGTATAATGGAAAAATTCTTTATATAATTGAATATCTAACCAAAAACTCACACGAATGAAAAAAAGCAAAATTATTCTTGCTGCATTTATGGCTGTTATTTCAGTAACAGGTCTTTATTTGCAGTCAAACGCATGCACCAACGTGCTAGTGTCTAGAGGGGCTAGTGCTGATGGCAGTGTTATGATAAGCTATCTGGCAGATGCCGGTGGATTTATAGACCCATTAAAATTCTACCCTGGCGGCACTTACCAACCTGGAGATTCTGTGGAAATATATGAATGGGACACCGGAAAATTTCTTGGTAAAATAGCACAGGTGCCTCGCACTTATAAGGTTATTGGCAACATGAATGAGTTTCAGGTTGTAATTGGCGAAACCACATTTACAGGTAGAGAAGAACTTGGCACACCAAACGGCATTATGGACTATGGCAGCCTTAAGTATATAGCGCTTAAAAGAGCGAAAACTGCTAGAGAGGCAATAAAAATCATGACTGATCTTGTTGCAGAATACGGTTATGCAAGCACAGGAGAATCTTTCTCTATTGCAGATAAAAACGAAGCATGGGTTCTTGAGTTAATTGGAAAAGGAGAATTCGGCAAAGGCGCAGTATGGGTGGCAGCAAGAGTGCCGGAAGGATATATTGCAGCACATGCAAATCAGGCACGTATTCGTAAAATAGACTGGAAAGACAAAAACAATTGGATGTGGTCAGAAGATCTTGTAGATTTTGCAAAAGAGAGAGGTTATTTTTCTGGTAAAAAAGAAGATTTCAGCTTTGTTGATGCTTATAATCCGCTTGACCCAGTTTCTCTTCTTCTTTGCGAAGGTAGAGTATGGAGCGTTTACAGAAGAGCAGCTCCTTCACAAAAATTTTCAGATGATTACTGGAGATGTGTTGTAGGAGCAGAACCTTATCCATTGTTTATTAAACCTGACAGGCTAGTTACTCTTGAAGATATGATGGCATTTGTTAGAGATCATTTCCATGATTCTCCTTATTACACTGCAGAAGGTTTTGCTGCAGGCCCTCACAATAATCCTTACAGATGGAGACCATTAGTCTTTGGCTTTGACGATGTTGTTGACAAGGATGGTGAAAAAATGAAGTTTTCATGGGAAAGAACTATTTCTCAGCCACAAACAGGATTCTCTTTTGTTTCTCAATCTAGAAATTGGCTTCCCGACGAAATAGGCGGCATTTTCTGGTACGGCGTTGATGATACTTATTCTACTTGTTATATGCCTCTTTATATGGGTATGACAAAAGCTCCTAAAAGCCTTACCATTATTGATATTAACAAATTTGAATGGGAATCTGCTTTTTGGGTTTTCAATCTTGTTGCAAATTATGCTTATGGAATGTATAATTATATGATAAAAGACATTCAGAAAGTGCAGAGCGAACTGGAAACACGGTCAATAAACATGACAAAAGCAATTGACCAGGCAGCGCTGTCTTTGAGCAAAACCAATAAAGGACTTATGAGTGAATTTCTCACAGATTTCTCAGTAAACAATGCTGAGTTTGTTGTTGAAAGATGGAGAGAACTAGGATACTACCTTTTTACAAAATACAACGACAGATATATCAATGAAGAAGGTGGAATTCGTCCTAATCCAAAAGGTGCAGGATATAATGAAGAATTTAAAAGAAAAGCTGTTCAGGAACGACCGGGATACTATGATGTAAGATGGCGTCAACCTGGAGAGCCTATTAAATAACCTTTCTCCGCTTGCATTAAAAACCCTCTGTTTTTTTCAGAGGGTTTTTATTTTTTTATACTTTTACATATATCCTAAAATCAAATAATCATGCCAACAAAACAACAAAGCTATTTTGAGTTCTTTATGAAGAAGCATTGGAAAAAATTCGTAATAGGATTATTCCTTTTTATATTGCTTATAACTTCAATTAGAACTGTAGGTCCTGAAAAAGAGGGAGTAGTTCTTATGCTTGGAAAGTATAACAGAACTGTTCAGCCCGGACTAAACTTCATCTTGCCATTCGGCATTGAGAAAATGTATAAAATTCCTGTTCAAAGGCAATTAAAACAGGAGTTTGGATTCAGAACCGTTTCTACATCGTCTTTGCGTACACAATACGCAAAAACCGCATATGCAGACGAATCGCTAATGCTTACAGGCGACTTAAATCTTGCAGATGTAGAGTGGGTTGTGCAATATCGAATTGTAGATTCATACAAATATCTATTCAGGGTGCGTGATGCAGAAGATGCACTTCATGATATGTCAGAAGCAGCAATGCGACAAATAATAGGCGACAGAACAGTAAATGAGGTGCTGACCGTCGGCAGGCAAGAAGTTGCTTCAAGCGTTGAAGTTCTTCTGCAGAAGATGTGCGACGAATATGAGAACGGTATTCGAATTGTTCAGGTTGTTCTTCAGGATGTAAACCCACCCGAAGCTGTTAAGGCATCTTTCAATGCTGTTAATGAAGCTCAGCAAGAAAAAGAAACATTGATTAATAAGGCCGAGTCGGAATACAATAAAGTAATCCCACGCGCCAGAGGTGAAGCACAAGAGATTGTTCAACTTGCTGAAGCATATGCAACAAATAGAATTAATATCGCTACAGGAGAGGCTGAGCGCTTTATTGCGTTATATAATGAATATGTCAAAGCGCCTGAAGTAACTAAAAAAAGAATTTATTTTGAAACAATGGAAAGAATTCTTCCTAAGATTGACAACAAAATAATAATGGATGAAAAGGGCACAAATCTTCTGCCTTTATTTAATCTTCAACAGAAAAAAGATTAAACAGATTAAAAAACAGTGCCTTTAACCATTAAAATTTAAAAAAGATGAAAACAAAACAAATCTTAATATTAGTATTAGCAATTGTTGCGTCAATACTGTTTTTTAACAGTATGTTTATATTAGACGAAACTAAACAAGCAATTGTAACACAGTTTGGAAGACCTGTAGGCGGCTTAAAAACTACGCCCGGACTACATTTTAAAGTGCCTATTATTCAGAAAGTTCAATACTTTGATAAACGATATTTAAAATGGGATGGAGATCCAAATCAGGTTCCTACTCAGGATAAAAAGTTTATACATGTTGACACTTACGCAAGATGGCAAATAACTGATCCTCTGCAATTTTTTATAAGACTGAAAGATGAACGTTCTGGTCAATCAAGGCTAGATGACATTCTAGACGGCGAAACACGTAATGCTGTAGCAAGTTATCAGTTAATTGACATTGTTCGCTCATCCAACAGGAAACCTGAGGTATCTGAAGACTACTTGCAAGATCTTGAATATTTGGAAGATATTACTGTAGGAAGAGCAAAGATCGAAGCAATGATACTAGAGAGAGCCAACGAAAGAACAAAAGATTTAGGAATTGTAATTCTAGATTTTAGGTTTAAAAGATTAAATTACGTTGACGAAGTTAGAAGAAGAGTATATGACAGAATGATTAGCGAACGTAATCGTATTGCCGAGCAGTTTCGTTCTGAAGGACAGGGTGAGGCGAGAAAAATAGAAGGGGATAAAGAGAGAGATCTTGCAAAAATCCGTTCAGAAGCTGTTAAGGAGTCTGAAATTATTAGAGGTCGGGCTGATGCTAGAGCAACTTCAATTTATGCAAATGCTTATAATAGAAGTTCAATGTCTAGAGAATTATACAGTTTTCTTAGAGCAATGGAAGCACTTGAAAAATCATTTGATAATAAAACAAGCATTATTCTAACTACCGATAGCGAACTTTATAAGTATTTAAAAAGTTTAAGGTAGGATTAATATATTCCATTAAGAAAAGGATTATTTACTCTTTCGTATTTAATGCTAGTTTTGTCTCCGTGTCCTGGATAAACGGTCACATCATCAGGCAATATAAGCAATTTGTTTATTATTGATTTTATAAGAGTATCGTAATCTCCCGTTGGCAAGTCGGTTCTTCCTATGCTGCCTTGAAATAAAACATCGCCGCTAAATAAAGTCTTTTCTGCTTCATTATAGAAGCAGATACTTCCAGCTGCATGCCCGGGTGTATGAATTGCTTTAAAAGACTGATTCCCGAATTTCAGTTCTTCATTGTCTAATATCCATTTTTCCGGTTTAACAAGATCGTTTATTTCAAATCCAAAACTTGCACCATAGCTTTTTGCGTTATCAATGAAAATAGCGCTGTCTTGATGAGTTATGGGTTTTAGTCCAAATGTCTTTGAAATAAAGTTTGTTCCAAGAACATGATCAATATGACAGTGAGTGTACAGCTGAAGAACCGGTTTAAGATTATTCTGTAAAATAAAATCCTTAAAGATTTTTTCTTCACTTTCAGTATAGCAAGCCGGGTCGATAATTGCGCACTCTCCTGTTTCGTCATATATTACATAGGTATTAACCTGAAAAGGGTTGAAGTGGAACGTCTTTATATATGTCATTTTTTAAATATTTAGTTTTGGGCAAAAATAATATAATATTTGAAATGCATAAATAAAAAAAGCCCTCCAAAAATGGAGGGCTTTAATAAAAGTTTGGCGACGACATACTCTTCCGGATGTAACTCCAGTACCATCTGCGCAGGCAGGCTTAACTTCTCTGTTCGGAATGGGAAG
>Ga0208244_100439_pt1 | contig 41008 bp, 35 predicted proteins | sample SubbioCR12Aug_5A_FD_184828 | JGI IMG/M metagenome (GOLD analysis project Ga0208244, IMG submission 184828) | Serpentinite rock and fluid subsurface biosphere microbial communities from McLaughlin Reserve, California, USA - CR12Aug_5A (SPAdes) | ecosystem: Environmental > Terrestrial > Deep...
CCCGCCGCCGCGCCGGCCGCTGACGATTACCTGCGCCGGGTCGAAGAAGAACTCCAAAAACGTGATTAACCGAAGGATTTACACCGATGACTGAAACTCCCCAAGAAGCCCCCAAGCGTGGTGTCCCGCTTTGGGCGCAAATCGTTGTCTGGGCCGGGCTGGCAACCCTGTTGTTTGTCGTTGCCCTTGGCCTGAATCGTGCCCAGCAGGGAACCGTGCAGCCCGGCGAAATTATCCCCGATTTCAGCCTGACCCTGTTTGATGGTTATCAATTCGAGGGCAAAGACAAGGTCAACTTTAACGAATTGCGCGGCAAAGTGGTTGTGATTAACTTCTGGGCCTCGTGGTGCAAACCGTGCGAACAGGAAGCCGCCGACCTCGAAGCCGCCTGGCGCTACTACGAGCCGACCGGCGAGGTGGTCTTTATCGGTATCGATTATGTCGATACCGAACCCGAAGCGCGTGGCTACCTGACCAAGTTCGACATTACCTACCCCAACGGCCCCGACCTGGCAACCCGCATTTCGCAATTTTTCCGCATCAAGGGCGTGCCTGAGACCTACTTCATTGACCGCAACGGTGTTTTGCAATACGTCCAGGTTGGCCCGTTCTCCAACGAAACCCAAATCCGCCAGCAGGTGGATAAACTCTTGAACCAATAGGTGATTCATGGAATTAGGCGCAATTCTGCTCATTTTAGCCCTGGCCCTGCTTGTGGCCTTTTTCGTAGCCCAACCCTTTCTCGAACGGCGCGCCATCAAACTGGCCTCCGCCGAAGAACACCAGGTCTCTGCCCTGATGGCTGAACGCGACCGCCTGATCGGTGCCTTGCAGGAACTGGACTTTGACCACACCCTCGGCAAAATTCCCGCCGAAGATTACCCCGTCATGCGCGCCGAACTGCTCCAACACGCCGCAGACATCCTACGCCAGTTGGATGAAATCGCCCCGGCCAGCAGCAAGGGCGCCAAAAAACATGCCGCCGAAGCGCGGGTCGAGGCCGAAGTTGCCGCCCGCCGTCAAGACGCCGCGGTCGGGGGTGGCAAGAGTGCCCCTGCGGCGAACGAAGACGATGAAATCGAAGAACTCATCGCCGCCCGCCGCGCTGCCCGCAAGGAAAAAACCGCCGGTTTCTGCTCGAAATGCGGCAAACCGTTGATGAAATCGGACAAATTCTGCCCATCCTGTGGCAACCCGATAAAGTAAGGTGTTCGATACTCGATATTCGAGACTAGAGAATCGAGTATCGAATATCTAACATTGAATACCGAATATCAAATTATCGAATTATCGAGTATCTAACCCAAACCCTATGAAACTTCGCATCCTGCCTTTACTGTTCGTCTTGTCCCTCTCGCTGGCGGCCTGTATTTCCCTGGCCGAAGATGTTACCCCCCCGCCGGGCTATGTTCCTCCGGCTCCGGCTGCGCCTCTCAGCGAAACCTTCCTCGCCGCCGCGCCCGATGTTGCCAACGGGGCTGTTATTTACGCTGAAAAATGCGCCCCCTGCCATGGCCCGACAGGACAGGCCGACGGCCCGCAGGCCTCCATGCTGCCGGTCGAAGTTCCCGCCCTCGGCCAGCCCGAAGTCGCCCGCCGCGCCTCGCCGGCCCGCTGGTATGCCATTGTGACCGAAGGCAACCTGAACAACTTTATGCCCGGCTTTGCTAGCCTGACCGACCAGGAGCGCTGGGACGTGGTCGCCTATGCCCACAGCCTGAGCGTCACCCCCGCCGAAGTGCAGGCTGGCAAGGCTGTCTACGAAGCCAACTGCGCCCTGTGCCACGGCCCGCAGGGCAAAAGCGCCCCGAATGCCGACCTGACCAACCTGCAATGGCTGGCCTCGCGCTCGCTCGACGAGTGGGCCGCCAGCGTCAGTAAGGGCATGGCGCCTGCCATGCCGGCCTTTGAAGGCCAGTTGGCGGATGCGGACATTTACGCATCCCTGGCCTATGCCCGTACCTTTGCCTATACGGCGCCCCAGGCCCCCGCCCGCGCGGAACAGGCCACCCCCACGCCTGCTCCCGTCAACGGCGAAGAATCTGCACCTGAAACGGATACCCCGGCTGAGGGGGAATCGGCTCCGGACGCCTCCGTCGAAACCGATGAAACTGCCGAAGCAACCGGCGGCCAGGTAAGCGGACTCATTACCAGCGGCGCAGGCGGCGCTTTCCCATCCGGCCTGACGGTGGTCTTGCACGGCTTCGACCACGATGTTGTCAACGGGCGTTTTAGTGAGGTGGTGACGCTCGAAGCCGCTGTCGGCGCCGATGGCCGCTACCTGTTTGAGAATGTCGACATGCCCGAAGGCCGCGCTTTCTATGTCTCGCTCGATTATGCCGGGGTCGAATACGCATCGGAAGCCGCTTTTGTGCAGGCCGGGCTTGAGACCTTTGACCTGCCCATTCAGGTGTACGAAACCAGTGCCGACCCCAGCGTGCTGGAAATTTCACAGGCCCACGTTCTGCTCGATTTTTCGAACCCCGATGTGGTTTCGGTGATTCACTATTTGGTAATTAATAACCCGACCGAGCGCACGATTGTCGCGCCGGGCGAGGGCCAGCCGGTGGTCAGTTTCAGCCTGCCCGAAGGGTTCAGCAACCTGCAATTCGAGAACGGTGTCATGGGCGGGCGTTTTATGCCTACCGCTGATGGCTTTGGCGACCAGGTCAGTATTTTGCCCGGCGCAGACCAGTACCAGCTGGTTTTTGCCTATGATTTGCCCCACACCACCCCTACGGGGTTGGATGCCCTTTTTGGTGGCAGCTCGGCAGATTTGTCCATTCCGCTGACCCTTTCGGCCCGCTCGGTGACAGTGCTTGTTCCTGAGGGCGTGACCGCCGCCGGGACGAATTTTGTCGATGCCGGTTTGCAAAGCATGGGCAGTGGCGTCAACTTTCAGATGTACCGCGCCGGGGCGCTGCCCGCCGGGCAAAACCTCGATTTCAAGATTTCAGGCACGCCGCGCATCGCCGCAACTGACGGGTCGGCCGATAACAACCAGAATCTCATCATTGGGATTGGCGCGCTGGGGCTTGCCTTAGTCCTGGTCGGCGGATACCTGTTCTGGCGCGACCGCCGCCGCGAGCAAGCCAAATCTGACCTTGACGAGGATGCGGATGAACTGGAAGAAGACGAAGTAGATGACGACGCCCCCGGCCTGGACGAGGACGAAATCCTGGATGCGATTGTGGCCCTCGATGACCAGTTCAAAGATGGCAATATTTCCGAAGCGGCTTACCGTGAGCGGCGGGCCGAGTTGAAAGTAAAGTTGCGATGATGGAGTCAAAAATCGGGAGATTTTTGACTGCCAACGTCTGGAGACGTTGGAGTCCTTGATGATTATTGTCAAGAAACTCGTCAAACGCTTTGGCCTGAAAACCGTCTTGCGCGGGCTGGATTTTGCCGTCGAGAAGGGCGAGTTTGTGGCCCTGCTTGGCCCCAACGGGGCGGGCAAAACCACTTTCCTGCGCATCCTGGCCTCGTTGTCGCGCCCGAGCCTGGGCATGGTCAGTATTGCGGGGTACGCCCTTCCCGACCAGTCAGCGGCGGTGCGGCGGCGTTTGGGCGTGGTTTCGCACATGCCCCTGCTCTACGGCGACCTGACTGCCGAGGAAAACCTGCAATTTTACGGACGCATGTACAACCTGCCCGATTTATCTGTTCGGGTTGATGATGTGCTGGAGATGGTCGGCCTTTCGGCCCGCCGCCGCGACCTGGTGCGGACGTTTTCGCGTGGGATGCAGCAACGCCTGGCGATTGGCCGCGCCGTCCTGCACGACCCCGAAGTGATGCTGTTCGATGAGCCGTACACCGGCCTCGACCAGGATGCTTCCGAAATGTTGGATGGCGTCTTGCGCCGGGTGGCCGCCGAAGGCCGCACAGTGGTGATGACCTCGCACGACCTGGCCCGCGCCGGTGAACTTGCCAGCCGATTCGATATCCTTTCCCGCGGCGTGATAGCCGCCTCCGCTTCGCAGGCCAGCCTGGGCAAAGGCAACCTGCTCGATTTCTACAAACAGGCTCTGGGCGCATGACCGAGAATTCGATTCAAAACACCCCTGCGCAACGGCCTGGCGGAAATTACTTCGGCGCGGTGCTGGCAGTTGCCTGGAAAGACCTGGCCGCCGAATTGCGCTCGCGCGAGTTGCTTTCGGCCATGTTAATTTTTGCCCTGCTGGTCATCCTGATTTTTAACTTTTCCCTGCAACTCGACCGCACGACCCGCGAATCGGTGACTGCTGGCGTGTTGTGGGTCACCTTTGCTTTTGCCGGCACGCTCGGCCTGAACCGTTCGATGGCGATTGAGAAAGACCGCGGCTGTCTCGACGGCCTGCTGCTGGCCCCGGTCGACCGCTCGGCGATTTATTTTGGCAAAGCCATCAGCAACCTGGCGTTTATGCTGATTGTCGAGGCGATTGTCCTGCCGGTTTATTTTGTCCTGTATAACCCGCGCAACTTCTTCAACCCCGGCTTTTTGGGCGTCATCCTTCTCGGCTCCATCGGCTATGTGGCGGTCGGGACGCTGCTCTCGACGATGGCCGTCCAGGCCCGCACCCGCGACGTCCTGCTGCCGATTTTGCTTTTCCCGCTGGTCATCCCGGTGCTGGTTTCAGCCGTGCAGGCCAGCATGGGCTTTCTTTCTGGCCAGCCCTTTGAAGAAATTCTCCCCTGGCTTAACTTGCTGCTGGTCTATGATGTTATTTTCATCGCCGCAGCGTTTATGGCCTTCGACTATGTGGTCGAAGAGTAAATCCCACCCTTTCCTGGAGCAGCCATGTCCACTCAACCTCGCGCTTTAATTGTTCTCAATGTTGTTTCTGTTATTTTGCTTGCCGCGGCCTATTACGCCTCGCTGGTCTATGCGCCGCTCGAAGCGGTCATGGGACAGGTTCAACGCCTGTTTTATTTCCATGTAGCCACCGCCTGGGTCGGCATGATTGGCTTTGTCCTTGCCGCTGTGGCTGGCATTGCCTACTTGTGGAAGAAAGACCTGAAATGGGATGCGATTAGCCTCGCGGCGGTAGAAATTAGCCTAATTTTCTTCTTCATCGCCATTGTGCTCGGTTCCATCTGGGCGCGCCCCATCTGGGGAACCTGGTGGACCTGGGAGCCGCGCCTGACAACCGCCGCCATCCTGCAAATGATTTACCTGGCTTACCTTTTGCTGCGCCAGGGTATCGAAGACCCTGAAAAGCGCGCCCGCTTTGGGGCAATTTACACCCTGCTGGGCGGCATCAGCGTGCCGCTCACTTTTGTTTCCATTCGTATTTTTCGCAGCATTCACCCGGTTGTAATTGGCGCCGGGGGCGCTGAAGCCCAGGGCAGTTTCAGCATGGCCCCGGTCATGGTGCAGGTGATGTTGTTCTCGATTTTTGCTTTCTCTGTAATTTTCGTAACCCTTTTCTGGCATCGTATGCGCCTGGGTTCGCTGGAAAGCCGTGTCGAGCAACTCAAGCTGAAAGTTATGCAATAGAAAGGATACCCCTTATGGATACCCCGGATACCCTGAATTACATGCTGGCCGGTTATATTGTTTTCAGCGTCACTTTCTTCGGCTACCTTGTTTATCTCTGGCGGCGCTGGCGCGGCTTGCAGGCCGAAGAACAAAACCTGAAAGAAATCGAAGCAAATGAGTAGATTTTCAAGGACGAGTCCGCTATAATATTAGCGGACTCGCTTGTTTTATGGCCTATTGGGGATTTCGCCTTCCGCTCTTCCTGCTGGCGCTCGCCTGTACACTGCTCTTTTTTGGTGCTACGCGTGGAGTGGCCTATGCGTCTGTCTCCGCTTCGGACGATGCGCCCAGCGGCCCTGACCGGTTTACCACCATCCAGGTAAAGGTGACAATTTACGAGTGGTGGCTGACCGCCTGGGAGGATAACGAAGTCCATTGCCAGGTTTTTGTGGAGCATGACAGCCTGCCGACCCATAACGAGGTCTATGACCGCTGCGGTAGCGCTGTTTACAATGATTGGGTAAGCAAATCTGCGGCTTGTAATTTTGAAGAATACTGGCTGTGTAAGGGCTATTATTGGCAGCTTGTGGACGAGAAAACCATTGAGCGCAGCCTGGCTGTTCCCCTGCCCGATGCGCGGGTCTGGATAAGCCTTGAAGACTGTGAAGAAGACGAAAGCGGATGGTGTACCGGTGAATTCCCGCGGTTGGTATTGACAGGCGAGGAACCCCTGCCCGACGAATCGATTACCCGCATCCAGGGGCTGGTTGGGACGGACACTTTCTCTTGCGATGGCGCGCGCTGCGACTTCCTGCTCAACGCCACCGCCCCGCAGGGAATCAAGATGGTCTTTTGGGCCTATTCGACTTATGGCGACACCAGTCCGGTTTATGAGGCCATTGTGCGCGTGATTACCACCAACGACAGCCAGCGCCTGGTGCAAAAGCGCTATGTGGATGTGCTCAGCGCCCAGTGGACGGGCAAGCCCAACGCCACATGTTCGCTGGCCTGGCAATCCTTCCCGCCGCCCGATGGCTTGCCCGCCTGGCTTTCGACCCCGGCCTGGCCCGAAGAACTGCAATCGGATGTTTCGTATGCTTACTTGGCGGGGAACTTAATCCAGCAGGGTGCAGTCAATGTCGAGGCTTGCCTGGACGGTGGCCTGACCGCCGACGGAACCGCCACCCCCTGCGGGGTCGAAGCCGCCAGTGTGGCAGTGTTGGAATGGCAGAACCGTTTCGATACGCTTATCTTCGATGTTGCCCGTAACAGTGAAGTGCCGGCCCAGTTGCTGAAAAACCTGTTCAGCCGCGAGAGCCAGTTCTGGCCTGGAATTTTCAACGAGCGTGACGATGTCGGCCTGGGGCAGTTAACCGAGCACGGCGCGGATACCACCCTGATGTGGAACCCCGCTTTTTACAAAGAATTTTGTCCGCTGGTGCTGGGCCGCAACCTGTGCGCATCGGTTGGTTATACCCAACTCTCGAAATCCAACCAGGCCCTGTTGCGCGGTGCGTTGCTGCAAAGCGTCAATGCCACCTGCGAAGACTGCCCGCTGGGAATAGACCTGGAACGCGCCGATTACAGTGTTGAAATCTTTGCCCGCACCTTGCTGGCAAATTGCGAACAAACCGGTAAGATTGTCGAAAACGTGACCGGCAGCCCGGCGGGACAGACTCTCAGTTACGAAGATTTGTGGCGCTTGACCCTGGTCAATTACAACGCCGGGGCCGGTTGCCTGGCAGACGCTGTTCAGGCAGCGCGGGCCGCGAACCTCGAACTCAACTGGAAGAACATCGCCGATTCGCTGCTTCCGGGCTGTAAACCGGCAGAAAGTTACGTCAACGATATCAGCCAGTAATGGTTAAGGGTCTTTCTCGCAAAAAAGTCGATGCCAGCCATCGGCTTTTTTGTATCCGCCCGCCGCGTGTGACATTACAACCTTAAAATTGTGATTAATGTAACTAACCCTTTTGTTCAGGTTTTCTTATCATGTAAGCACTAACCTTTCGTTTTCCTTATAGTGAAAGAGGGATGACTCATGCCGCTTAATATCCCTGAACTACGTGTTTTTGTCACCGCCGCCGAAGAACTCAACTTCAGCCGCGCCGCCGCGCGTTTGCGCCTTTCGCAATCGGCGGTCAGCCAGAACATCCAATCCATCGAAAAGGCTTACAGCGTCGAACTGTTCGTGCGGCATGGCCGTTCAGTGCAACTAAGCGAAGTCGGCCAGACCATCCTGCCGGTGGCGCGCGAGGTGCTGAACGCCATGCGATTGCTCGAAGATTCGCTCATCAACATCAAAGGCGAGGTGGCTGGCGAACTGACCATTGGCTGCTCGACCACCTCGGGAAAATACATTCTGCCCAACCTGCTGGCCGCTTACCGGCGCGAATACCCGCTTGTGCGCGGGAGGGTTGGGATTTCCAGCCGTGGCCATGTTGTCGAACGCCTGCTCGACCAATCCCTGGCGCTGGGAGTCATGAGCCGCCGCATCGAACACCGCGAACTCGAATATATTCCCCTGTTTGAAGACAAAGTCATCCTGATTGTGCCGACAGACCATTCCTGGGCCAAATCTGGCCGCGCCATGCCCGCCGACCTGCTCGACCAGCCCTTCATCCGCCGCGAAGAAAATTCGGGCACCATGGAAATGGTTGCCAGCGCGCTCAAGCAGCACAACATCATGCCCGACACGCTCGATGTCGTCCTCGAACTCGGTAACGCCGAAGCCATCGAAATGGCTGTCGAGGAAGGCCTGGGAATCGCCTTTGTTTCCGAACTGGTTGCCGCGCGCGGGCTGGCCTTGGGGCGGGTTAAAAAAGTCGAAGTGCAGGGCATCGACATCACCCAGCCCATTTATCTCTATCGCCACATTGGCGCCATCTTCACCCGCGCCGAAGCCCGCTTCTGGGACTTTGTGCAGGAGAATCGCCAGCAGGTCTTGAAAGACGCCATCGGCAACCTGACGGGGGTCGCTCCCGTCGCCTGAATTGTGCTAAACTAATACATATCCCGTCCCTTTTCTTCATCCCAAATTCGGGAGCGGGGAAAAGGGACGCGCCGTTTTAGCCCGGGAGGAACCATGCTCACGCTTGCCGAAAAAATCATCTTTGCAATCGCCCTGCTCCTTTCGCTCTACTTCACCTGGCGCGGGGTGGCGCGCATCATCGCCAACATCGCCAGCGCGCAAGGCAAACCCGACTGGCAAACCGTCCTGCGCAAAGCGGGCGGCGCACTCTTCAAATTTTTCACCTTCCAACCGGTTTTCAAACTGCGCCCAACCGTCAGCCTCCTGCACGGGCTGATAGGCTGGGGTTTCATCGCCTTCCTGCTGATAAATCTCAACGACATCCTTTATGCCTATTTTGCCTGGCGCTGGGTCGACAATACCGGCCTTTTTGGGGAACTGTATCGGCTGTTGGCGGACACTGCCAACGCAGCGATTCTGCTCGGAATCGTTGCCCTGGCCTTTCGGCGCTTCGTTCTGCGCCCCCCGACGCTTGAGTCCCGTCAAACCACCCTTTTGCTCCCCGAAGCGCGCAGCGGCATCAGCCGCGACTCGGCCATCGTGGCCGGGTTCATCTTCCTGCACAACACCGCCCGATTAATCGGCGAATCGTTCTACGTGGCGGAGCACGGCGCTGACAGGTGGCAGCCGTTCATTTCAACGGTAGCCGGGCTGTGGGTCGGCATGAGTCCCGAAGCCATGCTGACCGGCGAGCGAATCGCTTTCTGGCTCTCGATGGGCGCCATCGTCGCCTTCCTGCCCTATTTCCCCTATTCCAAACACATTCACCTGTTCTTCGCGCCGATTAACTTCGCCCTCAAGCCTGATCGAAAATCCATCGGCGAGTTGGGCTACATCGACATGGACGATGAAAAAATCGAGCAGTTCGGCGCGGCCAGGGTCAGCGACCTGGGCTACGAGCAGGTGGTGGACGCCTACGCTTGCATCATGTGCTTTCGTTGCCAGGAGGTCTGCCCGGCCTATAACACCGGCAAAATCCTTTCGCCCGCCGCGCTCGAAATCAACAAACGCTACAACTTCAACCTGGGCGGTGGCACGGACAAGCCGCTGATTGACCTGATTCCAGAAGAAGCTGTCTGGGCCTGCACCTCCTGCGGCGCGTGTGTCGATATTTGCCCGGTCGGCAATGAGCCGATGCGCGATATCCTCGACATCCGGCGTAACCTGGCGATGATGGAAGCCAGCGTGCCCAAGCAGCTTGAATCGGCCTTCCGTGGCATGGAACGCAACGCCAACCCCTGGAACGTCTCGCCAGCCGACCGTATGAAATGGGCCGAGGGTCTGTCCGTACCGACAATTGACGAAAACCCCGAACCGGAACTGCTCTGGTGGGTTGGCTGCGCCCCGGCCACCGATGCCCGCGCCCAGAAAACTGCCCGCGCTTTTGCCAAAATCCTGAAAGCAGCGGGCCTGAACTATGCGGTTTTGGGACGCAACGAACAATGCACCGGCGATTCAGCCCGCCGCGCCGGACGCGAGGATATTTTCTTCGGCCTGGCCAGTGGCAACGTCGAAATCCTGAACGAAGTCGCCCCCAAACGGATTGTCACCACCTGCCCGCACTGCCTGCATACGCTCAAAAACGAGTATCCGGCCTTTGGCGGGAACTACCAGGTCATTCACCACACGCAGTTGATTAACGAACTGGTTGGGGCGGGCAAAATCGAGTTGTCAGTAAACAGTGAGCAGATGTCAGTCACGTTCCACGACCCTTGTTATTTGGGACGCCACAATGGGATAACCACAGAACCGCGCGATGTAATAAAGAAATCAGGAGCATTAACCATCGAAATGCCGCGCAACGCCGCCCAATCGTTCTGCTGTGGCGCGGGTGGCGCGCAAATGTGGAAGGAAGAAGAACCTGGCGAGCAGCGCGTCAACGCCGCCCGCTACGCCGAGGCCAAAACCACCGGTGCAAAAACATTGGCGGTCGGCTGTCCGTTTTGCCTGACGATGATGAGCGACGCCGCCAAAGCCGACGAGGCCATGCAGGTGCTGGATGTGGCCGAAATTGTGGCCGCGCGCTTGAAGGAATAGAAACTTATCCCATTGTCAGTAGGATGATGCCGCCGATGGTCATCAACATTCCGGCGATGGTTTTCCAGGTCAGCGGCTCGCCGCCCAGGATGAGTCCCATCAGCGCGCCGAAAAGCGGGGAAGTGAACGCTATCGGCATGACGCGTGTCAGCGGCGCGCCTTTCAGCGCGGCATAGAAGCACAACATCCCGACCGCCCCGGCCACCACGCCGCCGCCCAAAATCATCATCGTAAGCGCCTTCGGCCCGGCCTGCGGAAGGGTCTTCCATTGTGGGAAGCTGACCGCGCCCAGGATGACGAACGCCACTGCCGTGCGAATGGTGATTCCCAGTTGCGGCGAAAGCCCGCCCAGGTGCAGGCCCTTCTTCTCGAAATAGCCCCCCACACCCCAGGCAATGGCGGCCAAAAGGGCCAGCAGTTGCGGATTCAGGTTCATGGTTTTTTCTCCTTTAGATTTTTGTAAAATTCTACTGCAACCCTGTCGTGTTGGGTGTCAAGGTCTTAGGTGATGAAAGTAACCAAAGGCGCGCCTGGTAAAGACCGGCCATGCTATACTTTTTTAGCGATAGCGATGCAGAAATTGATGCTCCCAAAAAAGTTTCTTGAACGAGGAGAATGGGTGAAATCATGGAAGCGTATTTTCTAATCTTTTGCGTTATGTTTGCTTTTGTATTCATGGCCGCTCTCTCGATGGCTGCAGCCTTAAAAATCGTACCCGAGCAAAAGCGTTTATCCGTCTTTCGCCTGGGAAGGTATATTGGCGAAAAAGGCCCGGGCCTTGTCATCCTGATGCCAATTCTCGACAGGGGAGTTATGATGGAAGCGCAAGACCAGGTTAAGAAAGCCCAGGACCAGCAAAAACTATGGGGCCTCATCGGGAATGTCCTGACCCCCGTTCATCTCGACGGCAGTGTCGAGATTTCAGGCGAGCAGTGGAATGCAGTTAGCAAAACGCCGATTGCGCCGGGCGCCAGGGTACGTGTGGTGAAAGTGATTCTGGAAGTCGAGGCGATATAGCCGAAAGACAAAGTTGCGAATCAAAAACGCCTGCCACTATCTTGGGTAGCTCAGCACTAAAAAGTGGTCAAAAATCATAAGCGCGCAACCGTTTTTTCAATTGAATAGATAACCTGCCGCGACCTTTGTGAGACCAGGGTCGCGGTGGTGTTTTATGGCAAAAAAGCTCTAGCAGTGACCAGGGATGATCGGCCAACCCGGCAGCCAGGGCCGGAGTACGCTGAACCCAGCGAAAACCTGAACGGCCTACGGACAAACGAACACGCAGGCTTTTGTGGAAATCGCAAAAGTTGTAAACACAGCCGAGTATATACATACTGCTCTGCAAAGTCTCCCCACGACGAGCCAAGTGGCGTGTGCTCCGAAAGAGACATGCTAAACGTTGCCTGAAAGTAGCATTGATACGTTCAATGTAAGCGGTATTGATCATTCCACCCCCTTGAGTAGCCTTTAGAAGGCCATCGATCATTGATTTTTCACCTTGCACAATGACACGTCGAATATCCCAAGCACCATTTTGTTTCGATTTGATCACCTGAACAAGGGCAATATTTGGCCAACGCACCAGTGTCATTCGCCCAGTTTGACCCGGCAGGCGAGGCATACCAGTACGGAAGGCGTCAAGAAGGACTGTCAGGTAGATATTGAGCCCATCGACAGCCAGCAACAATGGCCGACAAAGCGCGATCGCTCTCACTTGACCTGCCATTTGTTTTAGGAGCGTGCTGTCCCGACAAGCACTTACCGCCCCTGCCAGCCAAAAGCGTGTGGAAACCATGATCGCCATCGCCATCCACATCGGTCCATGCTGGGTCTTGACCCTGATTTCATCAGCCTGTACCTGTCCCAGGTCTATCTGATTGTGTTCAACCAGGTGTTCGTGAAATGCCTGACAGTGCAGTCCGGCTCGCTTCCACCAGTCTCGGATAGTACGCTCGTCCAACCCGAATGCGTGTACGATTGCCTGAACGGGACAGCCATATACCATCAGGGCAACCACTAGTAAGACGGTTTGAGGGTCTGTGCGCAAACGATAAAATAACGTACCTTTGCTGGCGCTAAAGGTACGTTGGCAGAGGTGGCAAATATAACGTTCAGGTTCCCGACTGTGTAGCCCTATATTCCCTTTTCCCACTACCCCTCTTGCAGGACAATCAATATTCGGGCAGAATAGGATTGCTGAGTTCATAAGGTCTCCTTTCGGACTTCGACAATCTGAAGTTTGCCTTTGAACTCAGCCTTTTTCAAGGGTAAAACTAAAAGAGACGGCTTTCATACCGTCTCTTTTGTTCTCTTTTTCCCAACTCCACTTTTTAGTGGAGTGCTACCCTATCTTGCGGCAGGCGTTTTTTTGTTAAGGTATGGCGGGAACTAATCTACCCCGGCCAGTTTGCGCAGTTTCATGTTCAACTCGCGCCACTGGATTTTGGAAACGCCCAGGTTCTGGCGAATCTTGTCGGTCTCGACACCGCGTTTGTATTCACCCAGGGCATACGTCCAGCGGCACATATCGAAGGACAGGTGCTTGTCCAGCCCGGCGTCGTTGCCGACGTCTTCGAGCAGGTATTCCAGGCGGCGCGGTGACCAGGGGAAAAGCCTGTCCACCGGCGTGTACTGGTTTAGGTATTCTTCGTAAGCCGGAATCCACTCGTCGCTCAACGAGAGTTTGCGTTCCTTGTAGCGATTGGTCGGGCTGGCATAGCGGATAAAAACCAGCGGCCCGCTGGGGGCTTCCAGGTCGATGTGGTTGAGATGAATCCCCAGGCACTCGCTCTTTTTGATGCCGGTGCTGAGCAGCAGGGCCACCAGCGCATATGGGCGCGCATCCGGCTTCGATTTTCTGCGGTAGCGGTCGGCGGCCAGCAGTACGGCCTGGACTTCGTCTTCGCCTAGCACTTGCGGCAGCGGGCTGATGGCCGACTTTTGGACGACTTTTTCAGCTGGGTCGAGCATCAGCACACCGTTCTTATGCAGCCAGCGAAAGAAGGATTTTACTGTTGTAATCCGTCGCGCCAGGGTCTTGGGGCTGCACGGAACGCCGCGCTCGTTTTGCATCCACTCAAAAAACTGGTTCAAGTCGGCGGTGGTGATGGCTCCCAGGGTGCGGTCTTCAGGAAAGTAGGAAGCCAGCAGGCGCAGGTCAGACATGAAGGCTTTGACGGTATAGGGCGAACGCGCCTGGTCGTTCAGGTAAATTTCGTAACCGCTGATGGTTGGGAGGAGGGTCGTATTGGCGGTAATGTGGGCAGTGGTCGCGGGGAATTCAGCCATGGTGGTCTCCTTGCTGGCGCTGTGCGAGTCTCTGGGCCAGAATGGTTGCGCCTGTTGTTTTTGGGAGTGGTATAAAAACCTTACTTGCGTATAGTTTAGCCTTTTTGGCCGCGAAAGACAAGGGCCTGGCGAGTTTGTTATGTTAGTGCAATCATTGGCCTTGACTCAAAACCGCCGGTTCGCAGGGGTTTCCTCCCTGAGCGTTTCCGGCGGTTCGACGGCATATTTGTCATTTGGCGCGGGTCGCGGCGGTTATTCGTGTTTGCGCAATCCCTGCCGCTGGCGGGTTTGTTCGATAAAATCGCGCACCAATTTTTGCGGATGCGGCTGCGACCCGCCCATAATCAAGTATCCAGGCGCCCAAAAATCGCCGGACGGGTTCTCGTCTTTCAGGCGCGGGAATTCTTTAAAGACCCGGTCTGAACTGTGCTGACGGACGATGCGCATAATGTAGCCCGGCGCTGTGGCAGGCGGCACGCTGACCACCCATTGCAGGTACTCGGGACGCAGGGCGATGTGTTCCAGCCGCCAGCCGAAAGCGACGCAAACCTGCGGAACCCAACCGGCCAGGCGGTCAGCCATGTCACCGGTCAGGTGATGCGTATCGAAGCGCGGCACTAGCAGGCAGGCGTAGTTGAGATTGAACATGGCGGGCGAGGCGGGCTCGAGCACAATCCGGTGCGCCACTTCGGTGACAGACTGCGGACGGGTTTCAATAATCGAATTCGGGTCGGGGTTGACTGTCTGGACGCGGGTTGCCTCCAGGTCAGAAAGTTCTCGCGCTTGTTGTTCGCGTTGGGCCTTGCCCAGCCGGGTCTGTTCGAGCGAAGGCAGGTCCAGCCGTTCCTCGCGGCGGCGTACAGCCGGGGAACTCTCACGGCTGAAATCGGGCGAAAATGTGGAATGGGTGGCGACAGGCGGGGATTCGACCTGGTTAACCGGCTGGGACACACGGGCCGGAGCCGGTTTCTGCTCCCAGGGCAGGGGCAGCGCCCCCCCCCTGGCCTGTTTCGGCGGCACCGGCGGCGGGACTTCACCGAGCAGGTCTGAAATCGGCGGCAGTTCCTCGAATTCCTCTTCTTCGGCCAGGTCGGCGTCCGAAAGGTACATCTGGTTGGTTTGTTCGGGTGAAACCTCGGCCAGTGAGCGCACCAACTGCCCGGCCTGGGCGCGGATGGTGCTGAAAGGTGTCTCGGCGTCGAAGACCAGCGCCAGAACCATATGGGCGGTCAGGCGGCGGGCATAGAGCATGTGCTGGGCTTCGGTCGCTTCCAGGTGGATGAAGCGCAGCAGGTCGCTTTGCGATTGGGTGTCCCAGTATTTTTGGACGGAGCGCGCCAGTTCCTGGGCGGCTTCGCGTTTGAGTTGCCCCGCATAGGCCCACAGCTCGTCCTGGCGGGTAATCAGCGCGGCCTGGGCCGAAGATTCGAGCATCAGCCGGGTCAGGTGGCGGGCGGCGCGGCTGACATCTTTCAGCCATGCCAACTCCTCGTCCGGCATGGGCGGGATAGTTGGGGACGGCGAAGCGGCTGTCCGCTGGGGGTTTGCAGCCATGTTTTCGAGCACTTTTTCCAAATCGGGCAGCGAGAGCGGCTTGTTCAGGATGGCGCGCAGAGACAAATCCTTCAGGCGGATGGTGCTTTGCCCCTCGCGGGCAATCAGCACCAGGCTGACATCCGGCTTTATCTGGCGCAGGGCCAGGCCAATATCCAGCACCGAAATGTCTGCTTCTTCCAGGTCGGCGTCCAGCAGGACGGGCGGGGTGGGGTCATTCTGGCGCATAAACTGGATCGCCTCGGAAAAATCCGAGGTGATGTAAACCTGGTAGGAGGGTAATCCCTGGGCAATCAGGTTGCCGAATGCGGCTTGCGAGGATAGTACCAATAGGGGATTAGCCATGTTGAAAGTTTATCATGCCCTGGCGAGGCGGGCAACTCCTGGATGATGTTAAGTTGGTATCAATTTCGTTGTTACGGCTATCCGAAGTTGTCTGACAATCTTGATTTTGACAGCCGTTTATGCTATGTTTGGCCCATCTTTGTTTTGAGGGTTTTTATGCATCGCGAACGCGTTTCAGAAAATGTTTTTTGGTTCCAATCAGAAATTTACGCCCAGGTGACTGCCGGAGTGATTGCCGGGCCGCAATGGGCGGTGGTGATTGATACGCTGGCCATGCCGGAAGAGACGCTGGCTATGCGTGAATTCGTCGAGCACGAATTAAATCTCCAAGTACGTTATGTGATTAACACCCACTACCACGCCGACCATACCTGGGGAAATTGTTTTTTTCCTGGCGCAACCATCCTTTCGCACTCGCTCTGCCGCCAACTGTTGGCCGAAAAAGGTATCGTCTCGCTCGAAGCGGCCAAAAAGCAGAACAACGCCCTGAAACAGGTCAAAATTGTCCTGCCGCACCTGACCTTCGACCAGGGCGATTTGAACCTGCGGGTGGGCAAGAAAAACCTGATTCTCTCGGCGGCCCTTGGGCATAGCAACGACGGTATTTCTGTGCTGGTCGAGGAAGACCGCATCCTGTTTGCCGGTGACGCTTTCATGCCCCTGCCCTACCTGGTGGACGGCAATATCGACGAACTGGCGGCCTCCATCAAGAAAATCGGCAAAATGGGCCTTGAAAACATCGTCCAGGGACACGGTGATATCATCCTGAGGGGCGAAATCGAGGCGGCGGTCAAGGAGAACCTGGCCTACCTTTCAGCGGTGCGCAAATCGGTGCGGACTGCCTTGAAGCGCAAAAACCCGCTCGAATATTTGGACGAAGTGCCGATAGAAGACTGCGGCAAAAGCCGGGTTTACCTGGGCGGGCTGGCCGAGCCGCTGCACCGTCGCAACCTGCGCGCCCTGTATAAATACATGCTTGAAAATACCGATAATTACGAAGGCGAAGATTAAAATCCCCGCCAACCCGCCGCTGTTGCCAACCGCAACAGCGGCTTTTTTTATTTTCCCATTAGCAGGCAGCGGCTTGCCGCATTTTGCAGGAAAGACTCGCGCATGTGCGGGTCGCTGATTTGGATGGCTTGTTGTTCCAGCAGGGCGCGGCCACTGGACAGGGTTTCTGCAGCGCGCTCATCTTGCAGGGTCGAGAGAACCTGGAAAAGCCGCCAGTAAACCTGCGGCGCATCTTCGACCCCCTCCAGCCGGGGCGATTCGGCCAGGATTTCGAACAGCCGTTCAAGCATTTGTTTGCTTTCTTCGACTTTACCGTTTTGCAGGCAGGCAACTGCCAGTTCAGCCAGTGTTTCGGCGTGCCGCGCGGGGTGACGTTCCAGAGGGCGCAGTTCGAGGGCCTGGCGCAAATTGGTTTCGGCCCGCTCGAAGTTTTCTTGCGCAGCTTCAGCGCAGCCCCGGTAGTACAGGCAATTCGAAAGGGTGTCTGAATCGCCCGCTTTCTCAGCGTAGGCGATCGCCTCGGCCAGGAAAGGCTCCGCGGCCCGGTGATTGCCACGCCGGTATTCGAGCAGCCCCAGGTTGCTGAGCATCTCGGCCTCGGCCTGGTGGCTTCCGCTGGCGCGATAATCTTCGAGCACCGTTCTGAAATACTTTTCGGCCTGTTCGAACTGACCCAGCACCAGGCAGGTGGCCCCCAGGTTATGCAGGATGGTACTCCTCCCGCGCGGATTGCCGGTTTGCTCGATAACCGCCAGGGCTTGCTGGCTGAATTCTAGCGATTCGTCCAGCCGACCCATTTCGGCGGTTACGTTCGACAGGTTGTTCAGGGCTTTGGCCTCGCCGCGCAGGTCTCCCAACTCGGCGTACAGGTGGCGCGCGCTGGCGTAGTATTCAAGCGCCTGCTCATAATCCCCCAGGTTCATCAGCACCAACCCCATATTGTTCAGGATGGCGCACTCACCGCGCCGCTGGCCGAGTTGGCGGTACAGCGCCAGGGCTTGTTCGTAATGCTGGCGCGCGTCTTTGTCCTGTGCCCGGCGCACAGCCAGGTTACCCAGTTCACGCAGGCTGTCGGCTTCTATAACGGTATGAGCGCAGGCCCGCGCCAGGTTCAGGGCCTGCTCTGCGGGTGGCAAGGCCTGGGCGAATTCGCCTTTTTGGGCGAGGGCCTGGGCCAACCCCAGGAATGCGCGGGCTTGCAAAGCGTCCTGCCCGGCCTGGGCGGCAAATTGGGCTGCTTTTTCGGCATTCGAGACCGCTGATTTAAATTCAGCCATGGCCGCATGCAGGCTGGCGAGCTCAAGGAATAATTCTGCCAGCAGCGTGGGCGGGGTGGATATTTCCGCTTCGAGGTGGGATGCCGTTTCGGCAAGCATGTCCGCGCCCTCGCTCATCGGTCCGCGCAAACGGTAGAGCGGACCCAGCCCCCGCAGCAGGCTGGCCGTTAAATGCGGTTGCGATGTCTCTGCGGCGGCCCAGCCCCAGGCGGTGCGCAGGTTGGCATGCTCGCCCTGCAGGCGCAGCAGGGCCTCGCCCGCGCCCTGTCCGTTTAACTGTCGGGCCTGTTCCGCCGAAAACTCGGCAAAAAATTCGACCAGCCTGTGCTGCGGCTCGTTGCTTGCCAACTTTTCGCCTGCGAACTCGCGCACGCTGGCGTGCAGGGCGTAGCGCCCGTCAGAATCGTGGCGCAGGAGCGATTTTTCAACCAGTGAAAACAGGCTTTGGGGCGGCGCGTCGCTGACCGCAAAGGCGGCCTGCGGGCTGAAACTGGCCGGGAAGACCGACAGGCGTGCCAGTTGGGTTTGTTGTTCGGAGGCTAATAAATCCCAGGAATGTTCAAAGGCGGCCCGCAGGCTGGCGTGGCGTTCCGGCAGGTTGCGAAGGTCGGGGTGCAGGCTGTCGAAGGTTTGGCGCAGGCTGGCGGCAATTTGGGCGCAGGCGCGTTGGGATGTGGCCGCGGCGGCCAGTTCGATTCCCAACGGCAGGCCCTCGAGTAATTGGCAAATACTGATGACATCCGGCAGCAGGGTGGGGGTCAGTTCAAAGTGGCGGTCGGCCTGGGTTGCGCGTTCGGCGAAAAGGGTCAGGGCGGCAAAGGGTTGCGCGGGTTCATTTGGCGGCGAGACAGGCGCAGGGGAGTCCGGCACGGGCAGGCCGTCCAGCGGGTAGACCCACTCTTCGCGCAGTCGCAGCCGCTCGCGTGAGGTCACCATCCATTTTATTCCTGGCGCAGCGCGAATGATTTCGCCCATATACCCGCAGTCGGCGGTCAGTTGCTCGAAGTTGTCGAGCACGACCAGCATCTGGCGTTTGGGCAGGGCTTCACACAGGGCCTGGACGGGGTCACCGCCCGGAGCGACCTGCGCCTGGATCCGTTCTGCCAGGGTCAGCAGGGCGGCGGCGCGGTTGGGCGCGGTGGCCAGGGGGACGAAGTGGATGCCGTCGCGGTATAGCCCGGCATGGCTGCAGGCCACATGCAAGGCCAGGCGGGTTTTGCCCATCCCACCCGGCCCAAGCAGGGTGATGAGGCGGCTGGTGGGGTCGGCCAGCATTTCGGCCAGTTCGTCTTGCTCGCGTTCACGCCCAACAAAGGTGGCCGGGGCAGGTGGCGGGCAGGGAAGGGGCGGCGGCGCATCGATAAGCCCAGTTTGGATTTGTTCGGCCAGCAGCCGGGTTGCTTGGGCGGGCGGCAGGTTGAGTTCTTTTTCGAGGGCGCGGCGGCAGGCAGCGTATTGGGCCAGGGCTGCGCTGCGCTGGCCTTCATAAGCCAGCAGGCGCATGGCCTGGGTGTGGGCTTCTTCGCGCCAGGATTCAAAGCGCACCTGTTCGAGGGCGTAATGGCGGGCGGCGGCATATTGCCCGCGCCGCTCTTCATAGGCGGAAAGGTGTTGCAGGACCTGAACGGCCTCGATTTGCAGGTTTTCGCGGGTTAGCGCGACCCATTCTTCGTAGATGTTGTCGTTGGGCAGGGAAAACCCGGCCAGGAATTCTCCATGATAAAGTTCGGCGATTTTTTGCTGGCGGCGCAGGCAGGGCAGGCAGGATTCGATGTCACTGTGGCGGTGTGCGCGGCAGTCTTGGGCCAGGCTCTTGATGGTTTGCACATCTATCCAGACCGGGGCGTTGGGATTGAGTTGGACGACCTGTGAATCGATGAAAAGGTAGCGCGGGGTATGGTTTTCGCCGAGGGCCTGGCGCAGGTGGGAAAGCGCCTGGCGCAGGTTCTGGCGGGCGCGGTCTTCGGGTTGTTCGGGCCAAAGCAAGCCGGAGAGTTGTTCGCGGCGGTGCGGATACTCGCGCTCGACCGCCAGGTAGGCCAGCAGGGCGCGCGCTTTATCGGTGGCAAACCCGGTCAGGGGGTTGCCATCGAGTTCTACATGGAAAGCGCCGAGCAGATGAATGGTGAGCATCTCTTTTGATTATACAAAAAATCACAATCTTTGACGTTTTTTTGACGTTATTTTGTTACAAAATTCACATGAGCGCGACCATTTACAGTTCCTACCTTTTACGCCTGTGGCTCGAACCAGGCGATTCGGGTCAGTGGCGCGCGATGCTCGAAAGTCCGCTGGGCGGTGAGCGGCAGGGCTTTGCCAGTCTCGAAGCCCTTTTTGCGTTTTTGGAGCAGGAAACCCAACGGCTTCAGGGAGAAACGGCCCCGCCGCACCGAAACCCAACCAACGATTTATAAGGAAAAAGCCATGAAACGAAGATTTTTGCCTGTCTTGCTGTTGCTGCCCGTATTGGCCCTGGCCTCGCTGGCCTGCCAGTTTGCTTATCGCGCTATTGGAATCCAATCGGGCGCAGGGCCGGAGCCAGTGGCCGCCATGCCGTTGGCGACTGAGCAGCCGGCCTCGGCCTCGCAGCCGGACACAGCCCCGGTTGAAGTCCAGCCGCCGGTTTTGGAGGCATCTGCCCCTGGCGATTACAGCGGTTGGATGGCAGGCCGGGTTTACCAGGGATATGTCAACGTGACCATCGGCGAAACGCGAGTCGAGCAGCTTGATACTTTGATGGGCATGACCGGCAAGCGTAGCACCGACTCGTGGAAGCCGCGCGACAACCATGCCGATACTTTTATCTACACTACCGGTCAGGACAACATGGTCATCTACATCAGCGTCACCACGGACGGCATCATTTACAAAAAGTCGATTTCTTCCAAAACCCGTCCCGGCGATTACAGCCTGGCAAGTGTCACCCGCCAGGTCTACGATGAACTGGATGCCATCTACAAGCGCGACAAAGCCATTCCGTACGCCGTCATGGCCGAATTGCTCAAATCGCCGGGATTTTTACGCGAAGCAATCCTGATGCAGGATGGGCGCTTCCAGACGATATATGAGTGGTACGCCCCCAACGGCGACCGCATTTCCGGCATTTTCTTTGAAGGTCTGCTGACCGGCATGGCCGGGCTGGCATATATCCCTGCCGAGTAGGGATTGGGAATTTCTATCAAAAAGAAAGTTTAAGCCATGAAAAAGATTAATTTTGCTATTGTGTCCTGTTTGCTGGCTGCTGCCCTGCTCGTCCCGGCTTGCAGCAGGCCGCAAGCCGCCGCGCAGCCCGTTGTCGGTGAAGCACCTGTGCAACCTGCTGCTATTTTGCCTGAAAAAACCGAAGCACTCGCTGCGCCTGCAGACGAGCCAGTCATCGCTCCTGTTGCTGCCACCGAAACTCCCATTACACACAAGACCCTGCCTGGTATGCCCGCTTACCAGCAACATTTGCCCGGCGAATGCAATACCGGATTCAACTACCAGCCGGTTGGCTACCAGGTGCGGCCTCCTTGTGATATCTGGCATACCAGCCTTTTCGAGCGCGCTGTGTCGGCGGATATGGGCACGTTCTATCATTATCTCGACATTCTTTCCGCCCAAATCGGCAAGGAGGGCGATTGGTATTATGCCAGCCTCGACTTGTTCGGGGCGGGAGTGCCAACAGATGGTGCGTTGCTTACCTATTTTTTTGAACTGGATTTCAACCAGGATGGGCGCGGCGATGTTTTGCTGGCGGTTGAAAACCTCGACCTGTACGCCACGGAATGGACTGTCAGCGGCGTGCGTGCCTGGCGCGACTTGAACGGGGATGTCGGCGGTGAGACTCCCATTCGGCCCGACAGCCAGGGCGGGGACGGCTATGAAACCCTCGTCTTCGACCAGGGGCTGGGAGACGACCCCGACCTGGCCTGGGCGCGCCGCGACCCCAACCGCTACCAGCGCATTGAGTTCGCCTTTAAGCCAGTCTTGCTTTCGGGAAATGGTTCTTTCATGTGGTGGGGCGGCGCAATGCGCGGCAACTTTGACCCGGCGGTTTTCGACCTGGTGGATGCGAACACGGAAAAAATGCTTTACGAAATAGACACCACCTGTGGCTGGATTTTCGGGCATGAAAAGGCCTACAACGTCCGCAAGTGCTACATTGCTCCCAACCCAACCCCAAAACCCAAGGAAGATATTTGCATCAAACCGCCTCATCCTGACCCTCAAAACAACTGCTGGATTTGGTTCCCGGACAAATGCAAGTGGGAATGTTGGAATTAATTGTCGATAAGGAGGAAAAATGAACAGGCTGCTTACACTCAAAGTTGGCCAGGTTTTCCTGGCTGTCATCCTGGCGGTTGCTTTGGGCGCATGTCAGGGTCCAACCCGCTCTTGCGAAGCCGATGAACTGCTGCCGCCTCAGGTCACCTCGGGCCCGGCAGAAGGGGAAATCATCGCCAGCTTGCGCCCGTCCTTTGCCTGGCGGGCGGCCAACGACTGCACCGTTCGAGGATACGAACTTGAAATCGGCAACGAGCAACAAGGCATCATTGCCAACCCGGCCACAACCAGTTGGGCGATGAACTCCGATTTGCAAGAGACCACCCAATATTTCTGGAAAGTAGCCGCCGTTGCGGCCGATGGCACGGTCGGGCCGTTTTCGCACTCGACCACCTTTTTCACCGGCCCGACCTGCTCGGCCAACCAGACGATGGAGATAAGCCTCGACTCTCCATCATCCGGTGAAGTGATAGGGCTGGTCTCTCCCGAATTAAAGTGGTCGTACGCGCCGTACCAGCAGTCGAGCACCTGCATGCCTGAAGGACATCGCTTTGTTGTCCAGAACCAGCTAACCGGGCAGGTTGTGTTACAAGGAGATGGCGGCCCGCACACCAGTTTTTCGACAGCCATTCAGTATCTTGAAGACTGCCAGCGCTACCAATGGTGGGTGATTCCAACCATGGGTGGGCAGCCAGCCAGTTCCTATGGCTGGAAAAAGGCATCGTTCAGCACTGACTTTGGCGGTTTTTGCGCTTCCTGCGACTCATCAAACCTGCAGGCCCCCATCCCGCTTACCCCGCCGGATGGCGCAATCTGGACCCAGACCTCCCCGGTCGTCACCTGGGAGTATGACCAGCCTTACTGCCTGGATGCGTTTGAATTCCGCGCCGAAATCAGCCCCGACCCCTCTTTTGCGCCCCCGGTGACGAATACCCAGTTCCCCGCCCACGAATTTAGCATGATGTTCGACCCGGCTGCATACCTGCTGCAAGACTGCACCACTTACTACTGGCGGGTCTTTGCCCTGCAAACCGATGTGGGCGGCAGCCAGGTGAGCCAGGTTTCTCCCACCTTCAGTTTCATCACTGACTTTACGGGGAACTGCCAGGAGGATGAATTGGGCGAGAAGCCGGGTGGCAAGGTCGTGCGCGATGCCGTCTGTCGCGGCGGGCCAGGTACGGCTTACCCCATCCGCCTTTACCTGCCTGGCGAAACGCAGGTTGACTTTTTAGGTCGTAGTGAAGACTCAGCCTGGCTGGTCATCCGCCGCCCCGATGGATATGGCGAGTGCTGGATGAGCGCATCCCTGCTTGATTTCACCGTCTCATTTGAAAACCTTCCGGTGTATGCGGCGCCTCCGCTTCCGATTGTTGAACAACCAACACCAAAACCAGAACAGGAAGGCATTTGCATCAAACCCCCTCACCCTGACCCGGAAAATAATTGTTGGATTTGGTTTCCGGATAAATGCAAGTGGGAATGCTGGAATTAGCCTCATCCTTTGCTGTTTGACATTCTGGGCGCGTCATACTAAAATGAAATTGCGTTATCCTTCGACGCAGTTTCATTTTGGTTTTAGGAGAAGCCTGTGAGCACAAAGTGGCCCGATAAAACAATCATTGGTCTTACCGGTAATATTGCTACGGGCAAAAGCGTGGTGCGCAAAATGTTGGAGCACCTGGGTGCTTACGGGATAGATGCCGACGCCCTCTCCCACCGGGCGATTGCACAGGGCGCTCCCGGACACCGCGCGGTGGTGGATGCCTTCGGCAAATGGGTGCTCAACGCTTCCGGCGAAATTGACCGCAACAAACTGGGACGGTTGGTTTTCAACGACCCTGAAGCGATGAACACGCTGGAAGACATCGTCCACCCGCTGGTTTCGCAGGCCATTGATATCATGGTCAAGCGCGCCTCGCAAAAAGTGATTGTCATCGAAGCCATTAAACTGCTTGAAAGTGACCTGCGCAACGGCTGTGACAGCATCTGGGTCGTGAACGTCCCCGAGGAAGTCCAAATCAAGCGCCTGGTCGAAAAACGCGGCATGAGCGCCGAAGAAGCCGCCCAGCGCATCCACTTCCAGAGCGCACAGCAGCAGAAAATCGCCTCGGCCAATGTGGTTATCCAAAATCACGGCTCGTTTGAAGAAACCTGGAAGATGGTTGTCGCCGAGTGGAAGAAAATCACGCCGCAATCTGACACCGTCCAGACCGTTGTCAAACCTGAAAGCGGTGAATTTTCTGTAGCGCGTGGCCGCCCGCGCGATTCGGTGGCGATTGCCGAACTGATTACCCGCCTGAGCGGCGGCGTGAAAACCATGACCCAGGACGATGTCATGGCCGCTTTTGGCGAAAAAGCGTTCATGCTTTTACAGGCGGGCGGCAAAGTGGTGGGGGTGGCCGGTTGGCAGGTCGAAAACCTGGTTGCCCGCACGACAGAATTTTTCATTGATGCGTCTGTTGCGATTGAACCAGCCCTTAAAACCCTGGTGGACGAAGTGGAGCGCGCTTCGCTTGATTTGCAGTGCGAAGCTTCCCTGCTCTTCCTTCCGCCTGCCCTGGCGGCCCATCAGGCTACCTGGAAACAACTCGGTTACGAGGTTCGCACCCCGCAGACGCTCGGTGTCCAGGCCTGGACCGATGCTGCCATCGAATCGGCCCAGCCGAACACCAGCCTCTTCTTTAAGCAATTACGGCAAGACCGGGTCTTGCGCCCGATATAGTCCGCTCAATTTTTGGGAAAACTTTCAAATTGCCCGATAACACTTTATTGTTCCCACGGCAGGCATGGCTGAATTTCTAGGCGACCTTCTTTTCATCTTCCAGCGCCTGAATTGGTTGAGCGTCATTGATATTTTACTGGTGACGCTCATCTTTTTTGGCCTGATTTACCTGTTGCGCGATACGCAGGCAATGCTTTTGCTGCGCGGAGTCTTGTCGCTTCTGGTCAGTTTTGCGCTGCTGACCGTGTTGGTCGATTTACCGGCTTTTTCCTGGCTGTTGAATACCACCCTGCCCGCGCTTTTGCTGGCTATTCCGGTCATTTTTGCGCCTGAAATTCGGCGCGCCCTCGAGCGGATTGGGCGGGCCGGAACATTCGTTACGGGTGGCGGTTCCCAATTGGATGACCGCCGCCAGGCTGCCATCCAAGCGATTGTCAGTGCCAGCGCGCGCCTGTCGGCCCGCCAGCATGGCGCGCTGATTATTTTGCAGCGACTCGATAACCTAGAAGAATATGTCCGCACAGGGGTGCTGATGGACTCGCACCTGACCGCCGAACTCCTTTTGCAGGTCTTTTATCCCAACACCCCCCTGCATGATGGGGCCGTGATAGTCGAAAACGACCGCCTGGTCGCGGCGGCCTGTGTGATGCCGCTTTCGGCCAGCGGCATCCTGGCGCGCTCGCCCGAACGCCAAATGGGGTTGCGTCATCGCGCCGCCCTGGGTATTTCAGAAGCCTCCGACGCAGTTGCAGTGGTGGTTTCTGAAGAAACCGGTTCGATTTCGATTGCCCATGCCGGGCGTATGATTCGGCGCCTTGACCCTGAGCGCCTGCAAAATATTCTGTCGGCCTTCTATCGCAATGAACGCGCCTCGCACAATAATTTCTGGCAGCGGCACTTTCCGTACCTGTTTCGGCACAATGAGTAGCCCAAGCCCAACCTGTTTACAGGGAAACCAAGCATGTTGAAGTGGATAATTCGCAACCTGGGGTCTTTCGGCCTGGCCTTTTCGCTGGCCCTGACGGTTTGGATTCTGGCTGTCATTGCCGCCGACCCCGACGAAACCCGCCTTTATCCTCGCACCATTCCGCTCGAGGTAACTGGCCAGGACCCGCGCCTGATTGTCACCGGCAGCCTGCCGCGCCAGGTGAACCTGACCTTGCGCGCCCCGCAGTCCGTTTGGTCGCGCCTGCTGAACGAAGAATCTCAAATCCGCGCGGTGGTTGACCTGGCCGGGCGCGAGGCGGGCGAACATACTGTACCGGTTCAGGTGCAAATTGCGCTTTCGCCGGCTAGAATTATCAGCCAAACGCCGGGAACCATCAGGCTGACGCTCGAGCCGCTTGCCTCGCGTGTCCTGCCGCTCGAAGTCAGTGTGGGCGGCCAGCCCCCCATCGGCTACCAGGCTGGTTTGCCTGAATTGAATCCCACGCAGGTGACCATTACCGGCCCGGCCTCGATTGTCGAGCAGGCTGAAAAAGCCGAGGCCGAGGTCCGAATTGATGGTTCGCGCAGCAATGTCGTCCAGGATGCCAGCATCCGCGTTTTGGATGCCGAAGGCAACCTCTTGACCGGAATCACCCTCAACCCTGAAAAAACCATTGTCCAGATTCCGATTACCCAACAGGGCGGTTATCGGGATATTGCTGTTAAAGTGGTGGTGCGCGGACAGGTTGCCAACGGCTACCGTTTAACCAATATTTCCGTCTTCCCGCCCGCCATCACGGTTTTCTCCGGTGACCCGACCCTGGTCAGCGCCCTGCCGGGATTCGTCGAAACCGAGCCGCTGAACCTGAACGGCACATCACAGGATATTGAGTTGCGCCTGGAGTTAAACCTCCCATCGGGAATTTCGGTGGTTGGCGAACAGACGGTGCTGGTACTGGTGGGTATAGACGCTATCGAGGGAAGTCTCTCGCTCAACAACATGCCTGTAACGGTAATTGGTTTGGAGGAAGGGTGGAGCGCCGAAACCGCGCCCGAAACGTTGGATATCATCCTGACCGGCCCGCTGCCTTCGCTCGAAAAACTGACCGCCAACGACATCCTGATAATCCTCGATGTGACCGACCTGGGCGTCGGCACACACCAGATTGTGCCGGTTATCGAAATCCTGATTGCCGATATTGAAGTACAATCTGTCTTCCCTGGTACTGTTGAAGTCGTGATTACCAAATCAACACCCTGAAAGAAAGAAAGCAGGTTGAAATAATGAAACCCGTAGTTGCCCTGGTTGGGCGTCCCAATGTGGGCAAAAGCACGTTTTTTAATCGCCTGGTTGGCGAACGTCTGGCGATTGTTGACGATATCCCCGGCACGACCCGTGACCGTATCTTTGCCGATGCGGACTGGAACGGCGTTACCTTTACTGTGATTGATACCGGCGGTCTCGACCCCACGCATGGCGGCAAAACCCCGCTTTCGATTGGGTCGGCAGATTTTATTGATGAGATTCGCTCCCAGGCCCAGATTGCAATCGAAGACGCCGATGTTGTCGTGCTGATGTGCGACGGTGAAACCGGCGTCACCGCAGCGGACAAGGAAGTCTCCGAATTGCTGCGCCGCTCTCAAAGAAAAATCGACGGTCAGCGCCACCCGCCTATTTTTGTGGCTGTTAATAAGTGCGAATCCGCTTCCCGGCGCGATCAGGCCGCCGAATTTTACGAACTGGGGCTGGGACAGCCCTATGCCATCTCGGCCATTCACGGCACCGACACCGGCGACCTGCTAGACGACATTGTCCTGGCTTTCCCCCCGCAAGAGGAGCAGGAGGAAGACGAATCGGTCAAAATCGCAATTGTCGGCAAGCCCAACGCCGGGAAATCATCCCTGCTCAACCGCCTGCTCGGCAAGGAGCGTGCCATCGTCAGCCCGATTGCCGGGACGACCCGCGACGCTGTCGATTCGCGGCTCGATTTTCAGGGCGTTCCCGTCACCTTAATTGATACCGCCGGAATCCGCCGGCGCGGCAGGATAGACCCCGGCGTGGAACGTTATTCGGTTGTGCGCTCCTTTAAAGCCATCGAGCGCGCCGATGTTGCCCTGCTGATGATTGACGCCGAAACCGGTATTACCGCCCAGGACGCCCACATCGCCGGGTATATTCTCGAAGCCTGGAAGTCGTGCGTCGTACTGGTCAACAAATGGGACGCCATCGAAAAAGATACCTACACGATGGACACCTATTCGAACGAAATTCGACAGCAATTGAACTTCATGAGTTACGTGCCCTTGTTGTTTATTTCGGCCAAGACCGGCCAGCGGGTCGACCAGGTCATGCCGCTGGCGTTGCAGGTGCAGGAGGAGCGGCTGGTGCGCCTGACCACGTCCAAACTCAACAACCTTTTACAAAAGGCGCAGGATGTTCACCCCGCACCCAGCCGAGCGGGGCGCCAACTCAAGATTTACTATGCCACCCAGGTACGCTCCGACCCACCGACTTTTCTGCTGTTTGTCAACGATCCATCTTTGATGCACTTCACCTACGCCCGTTTTCTCGAAAACCGCATTCGGGAGGAGTACAGTTTTATGGGCACGCCAATCCGCGTGATACCCAAATCCCGCCGCGAAGACGATTAGAAAGTAACCTCCGAATCAAAAAGGACACGGTTTTAGAGCCGTGCCCTTTTTTGATTCGAATTTCCTAATCCATCGCGCCGAACCAGCCGCGCCGTTCGGCCCACTTGGCCAGTTCGATGACCGGCACGACTGAGAACGCCAGCCCGATAATCATTGCCCAGTCGAGCAGGGCCATGTTGAAAGTGCCGAAAATCGTATGCAAAAACGGCACGTAGATAATCAACCCAAGCAGGACCAATTCCCAAAAAATTGCCAGGTTCAGCCATTTGTTCGCAAACGGCTTTTTCCAAACCGAGTGCCGGTCTGAGCGATAGTTATAAGCCTTGAAAAACTGAATTAAGACCAGCGAGACAAAGGTCATGGTCATCGCTTCACTCAAGGTGCGGCCTGAGTTCAAGGCCCATGTGAACAGGCCCAGGTTGACCAGTGTCGACCATAACCCGCCGGTCAGCATCAGCAAAATCACCGGGCGGGTGAAAATACCCGTGCGCTGGTTGCGCGGCGGACGCTGCATCGCTTCCTCGTCGGGCGGGTCGACCGCCAGCGCCAGGGCGGGCAGGCCGTCGGTTGCCAGGTTGACATACAGGATTTGCACCGCGCTCAACGGCAGCGGATAGCCCAGCAGGGTCGCGCCTGCCATCAGCCCGATTTCGCCGATGTTCGACGAGAGCAGGTACATCAGGTATTTTTTGATGTTGCCGAAAACACCGCGCCCTTCCTCCACAGCCGCCACAATCGAAGCAAAATTGTCGTCGGTCAGGGTCATCGAGGCGGCTTCCTTGGTCACATCGGTGCCGGTAATGCCCATCGCGATTCCGATGTCGGCCTTCTTCAGCGCCGGGGCATCGTTGACGCCGTCGCCGGTCATCGCCACCGAGTAGCCGCGCTTTTGCAGGGCTGTCACCACCTGCAGTTTGTGCGAAGGCGAGACACGCGCGTAAACCTCGATATGCTCAACCTCGCGCTCGAATTCCTCCTGCGACATCTCATCCACATCCGCGCCGGTCACAACCCGCCCGGTTTTCAGGATGCCCAACTCGCGCGCAATCGCTTCGGCGGTCAGCGGATGGTCGCCGGTAATCATGACCGGTTTGATACCCGCCTGCTCGCAAACCTCGATGGCCGCCTTGACTTCGCTGCGCGGCGGGTCAATCATGCCCACCAGCCCCAGGAAAACCATGCCCTGCTCGGCGGTCTCGCGCGCGGCACTCGGTTTGTAGGCCAACCCAAGCACCCGCAAGGCATTCCGGGCCATCTCTTGCCCGGCCGATAAAACTTGCTCGCGCCCGGCCTCGTCCAGCGCGGTTTTGCCCTGGGCTGTCAAAATATGAGTACAAGACTCAAGCAAAATCTCAGGCGCGCCCTTCGAGAAGGCCGTCAGGCCGTCACTCATTTCAACCAGGGTGGTCATGCGCTTCGTTTCGGATGTAAAGGGGATTTCATCTTTGCGGACGAATTTGGCGTCCAAATCGGCTTTTTCCAGCCCCAGCTTGGCCGCCAGCACCACCAGCGCCCCTTCGGTTGGGTCCCCTTTAATGTGCCATGCCCCGGCCTCGTCGAGCGCCAGGCTGGCATCGGATGCCAGTACCCCGGCCCGGGCCAGCACGAGCAGCGATTCCCCAGCTTTGGCGGGTTCCCCGCCCAGGCTGATTTGTCCTTCGGGCGCATATCCTGCGCCTGAGATGTCGTACACCTGGCCATCGACAAAAACCTTGCGGGCGGTCATCTCGTCGCGGGTCAGCGTGCCTGTTTTGTCGGAGCAGATGACCGAAACACTGCCGAGTGTCTCAACAGCCGGCAAGCGGCGGATGAGCGCGTGGCGTTTGACCATGCGCTGCACGCCAATTGCCAGTGAAATCGTCACAACGGCGGGCAGGGCTTCGGGCACGACCGCCACTGCCAGGGCAACGCCGAAAATAATCATCTCAAGGATAGGCTGCCCGCGAACAACGCCCAGCGCAACAATAATCAGTACAACCACAAAAGCCGCCCGCGCCAGCACGTGCCCAACTTTGTCCAAATTCTCCTGCAAGGGGGTTTTGCCGCGTTCGACGGTTTGCAGCAGTTGGGCAATCTTGCCGAACTCGGTCTGCATTCCGGTGGCAGTCACAACTGCCCGCCCGCGCCCGTAGCTGATGGACGTTCCAGAGTAGATCATGTTCTTTCGGTCGCCGATGGCAAGCGCCGGGTTGTCGAGCGCCGCAGGGTTTTTCTCCACCGGCTGCGATTCGCCCGTCAGCGCAGCTTCGTCGGCTTGCAGGTTGAACATCTCGACCAGCCGCGCATCCGCCGGGATTTTATCGCCCGCCCGCAGGAAGATGATATCGCCCGGAACCACCTCGCGAGCCGCAATTTTGATTTCCTGACCTTCGCGTAAAACGTTTGCCAGCGGCGCGGCCATTTCACGCAGGGCCTCAATGGCCCGCTCGGCGCGGTATTCCTGCACAAAGCCCAGGATGACCGCAAACAGCACAATGATAGCAATCGCCACCGCTTCGATGCCATGCCCGAGCACAATCGAAAGTCCGGTGGCGAGTAATAAAATGATGATAAGAATATTCTTGAACTGGTCGAGCAGGATGCCCCAGGCCGAAATTGTTGATCCACCCTGCAACTCATTGGGGCCATACTGCGCCAGGCGTTCCTGCGCCTGGGCGGCATCCAACCCGGATTCGCTGCTGTTGAGTTTTTCGAAAACCGATTCGAGCGATTCTCGAAACCAGTCGGGAGTTTGGGATTGATTCATGACGTTTCCTTTTGTCTGCCAGTTTGGTGTTGGTATGGAGCATTTTGAAAAAAAGACCACCACAGCCATTTGCTGTGATGGTCTTGCATTTACTGGACAGCCGGGAGTTTTTCTGCTCCGTCTTGACGACTGGCCAACCACCTGCTTTGGCGGCTGCTACTCCCCATCAGGGAATGAATTGATTGTAGTCCTGATTGTCATACAAGTCAACAATGCAGTTTAGATAGGCTATTCCACCCTGCCCAGGTCGAGGGCGGTGTTCTCCAGCACATCTGTCAGGATGGCTTTGGCCGTCCGCCCGCGCAGTTCGGCTTCGGGGGTGACGATAAAACGGTGTGGCAGCGTCACCGGCGCAAGATACTTGATGTCGTCGGGCAGGACGTGGTCGCGTCCGCGTACCGCCGCCAGGGCCTGGGCGGCTTTGAACAGGGCCAAACTGCCGCGCGGGCTGATTCCCAGCGCCAGGTCGGCGTGGGTACGGGTCGCCGCGGCCAGGCGCACAATGTATTCTTGCAGGGTCTCGTCAACATGAACATCCCAGACCAGTTTTTGCAGGGCGGGCATCTCATTGCCATCGACGACGCTTCCCAATTTGGTGATGGGGTGTTCGCGCCACAGATTAACCAGAATCTGGCGCTCATCCTGCGGGGAGGGGTAGCCGAGCGATAGGCGCATCAGGAAGCGATCCAGTTGCGCCTCGGGCAGCGGGAAAGTTCCCTCGTATTCGACCGGGTTCTGGGTCGCCAGCACCAGGAAAGGGCGCGGCAGTTCGCGGGTGACACCGTCCACCGTCACCTGCTGCTCCTGCATCGCTTCGAGCAGGGCCGACTGGGTGCGCGGCGTGGCGCGGTTGATTTCATCGGCCAGCAGGATGTTGACGAAAATCGGCCCGGCGCGGAACTCGAACTCGCCGCTTTTCTGGTTAAAAATCGAAACGCCGGTGATGTCATTTGGTAGCAGGTCGGGTGTGCATTGTATGCGCTTGAAACTGTTCCCCAAGCTGACCGCAATCGAGCGCGCCAGCATGGTCTTGCCTGAGCCTGGCACATCTTCGAGCAGGACGTGTCCTTCGCACAACAGCGAGACCACAATTAATTCGATGGCCTCGCGTTTGCCGATAATGACCTTCTCTACATTATCAATGACCTGGTGTGCAAATGTTTGTACGGTTTGCATGGGCTGGTCCTTTCATTGGTCGCATGTGCGTCAATGATAATCGAGACCGGGGCCAGGGGCAACAGGCAGATTTAAATGCAAGAGCCGGGGGTCCTGTCCCCGGCTCCGGCAAAAGGAGGAGAAGAGAAACGCTGTTCGTCTTGCCATTACTATATCATCCGCAGCGAGGGCTTGCTTGACGCTTAACCTATGCTTTCCCGATGATTACCCGACAAATCACACCCTCCCGAAGGACACCAGGACGGTGTGAGCGGAGGACTTGAGAGTAAAATATCCCCATGCCTACCATCAACCTTGACCAACTGACCCTTTACCGCGCTGAAACCTTTCGCCTGTCGCCTGTAAAACGGATTACAACCCCCGAAGCGGCCCTCGAATGGGTCAACCGGCGCGGGTTTGCCTATTTCTGGCCGATTAAGGGCGTTGACTTTCCCAGCCTGTGGACGGCGGTTGCCGGTGAACGGATGGTCGCCGACGCCCATGACGACCCCGGCCATATCACCTGGGGCTGGAAGGATTCTGCACTCGGCAAGCGCGAGTGGTATTATGCCAAGATCCTGCGCCGCAAGGCGACCATGATTTCGCTCGAGATTGCCCCCTATTTCTATGCACTTTCAGATAACTACGGCTCGCCCGAGGAAGACCACATTATCGCCTACCAGGCAGGCCGCCTGACCGTGGAAGCCAAACAGATCTACGAGGCCATTTTGGAAAAAGGGCCGCTGCACACCCTCGACTTACGCCGTGAAGCGCGCCTGACCAGCAAGGGCAGCGACTCGGTCTTCAACCGCGCCCTGGAAGTCTTGCAGGCCGGATTCAAAATCCTGCCGGTCGGGGTGGCCGAGGCCGGGGCCTGGCGCTATGCCTTCATTTATGACCTGGCTGCGCGGCACTACCCCGACTTGCCGGAAAAAGCCCGGGCAATTGGCGAGGCCGAGGCGCGGAACCGACTGCTGGAACTGTATTTTGCCTCGGTGGGGGCGGCCCAGTTGCGCGATGTGACCCGTCTGTTCGGCTGGGGCAACGAGTTGACCGTCCGCGCCCTCAAGCGTTTGTTAAACGGCGGGCAGGTGACGGGTGGTGCGAACTGGCCGGAAAAGGCCGGGGAGTGGTATGCATTGTCGAGTCTGATCGGTCAGGGAGCGTAAAATCTCCCAATTTTACACTCCGAAATATCCCAAAGTCTGGCCCGCAGGGTGCTTCGCAAAGACTTTGGACTCCAAAATTCCTTGACGTACTGAACAGATGTGCTATACTCTTGCCATCGTTACCTTTACACCTTTTTGGAGAAAAATATGGCTCGTAAATCAAACCCTCAAGCTGAACCAATGCCGCGTGTTACTGGCATGGATGACGCCAAACGCGCAGTGCTCGATAAGGCCCTTGGCGATATTGTCAAACGCTACGGCGACGGCTCGATCATGCGCCTGGGCGAGGCCCACAGCATGGTCGTGGACGCCATCCCGACCGGTTCACTCTCGCTCGATATTGCCCTGGGTGTCGGCGGCCTGCCGCGCGGACGCATTACCGAAATCTACGGGCCTGAATCTTCGGGCAAGACCACCCTGTGCCAGCACCTGGTAGCCGAAGCCCAAAAATTGGGCGGCACGGCGGCTTTTATCGATATGGAACACGCCCTCGACCCCGGCTACGCCGCCAAAGTGGGTGTGGATATCGACAACCTGCTCGTCTCGCAGCCGGATACCGGGGAACAGGCACTCGAAATCGCCGAGACTCTCGTCCGCTCCGGCGCAGTGGACGTTGTGGTGATCGACTCGGTCGCCGCGCTGGTTCCGCGCTCGGAACTGGAAGGCGACATGGGTGATTCGACGATGGGCATGCAAGCGCGCCTGATGAGCCAGGCCTTGCGCAAGCTGTCTGGCGCCATCAACCAGACCAAGACAATGGTCATTTTCACCAACCAACTGCGCCAGAAAATTGGTGTGATGTTCGGCAACCCCGAAACCACCACTGGCGGCCAGGCACTCAAGTTCTACGCCACGGTGCGCCTGGACGTGCGCCGCATCCAGTCCATTAAACTGGGCGCAGAAATTATCGGCAACCGCACCCGCGTGCGCGTGGTCAAGAACAAGGTTGCGCCGCCCTTCCGCACCGCCGAATTCGACATCATGTACAACGAGGGCATCTCTAAAGAGGGCGACGTGCTCGACCTTGCGACCCAGTTAGAGATTGTCCAGAAGCGCGGCGCTTTCTTCTCTTACGGCGATATTCGCCTCGGACAGGGACGCGAGAACTCGAAAGAATTCCTGCGCCAGAATCCCGAAGTAGCTTTTGAAATCGAAACCATCATCCGCCAGAAGGCCCTGGGCGGCGAGCTCCTCCTGCCGGTCGATATGGGCGGCGGCGATGATGATGGCGGCGACGACGAATAAACTGTGTTTGAAACGAATTAAGCGGGATGGGCGATACGCCTGGCGTATTGCCTGTTCCGTTTTTGTTTTCCTGTTGGCGGGCTGTGCCCCTTTGGTCGAGGCGACTCCGTTCGTCCCGCCAGCGGCAGCTGCCAGCCCGACTGCCGCGGCGACAGTCATCAGCCTGTGGACGGCAACCCCGGCCCCTGAAATCGGCGAGTCAGACGCGACTTTTGAGCCTGAAATCACCCCGATCCCTTCCCCGGTGGCCAGCGAGACAGCCAGCCCGGTCGCCTGTACCAGCGGCCTGAAATTCCTGGACGACCTGACCGTGCCGGACGGCAGCCCGGTCAACCCCGGCGAGCGGATAGATAAGCAATGGCTGATACGCAACACTGGAACCTGTGACTGGGATGCGGACTACCGCCTGCGACTGGTTGGCGGATATCCGCCCCTGGGTGCGGAAATTGTCCAGGCGCTCTTCCCGGCCCGCGCCGGGGCCGAAGTGACTCTGCAGATTTTCTTTACCGCCCCGCCAGCCAGCGGCGTTTATCGCTCGGCCTGGCAGGCCTATGACCCGCAGGGCATTCCGTTTGGGGAAACGATTTACATCGAGATTACCGTGCCGTAAGTTCGGAGCGCCGCCATGCTGTATGCTATACTGCGTAAGATTTTTAACCGAAACCAACCAGAAACCCAGACGGACATGCCCGACAATCCCCCTTACATCATCGTCGGCCTCGGCAACCCGGGGCGCGAATACCGCGATACGCGCCATAATATCGGCTTTATGCTAATTGACAAATTGGCTGAAAAGTTAAATGCGCGTTCGATGCGCGTGCAGTCGAAGGCCATCATTACGATGGCGCAGTACGAGGGGCGCAAAATTATCCTTGCCAAGCCGCAGACCTACATGAATCTCTCGGGCCAGGCGGTGCAGGGATTGGTGCGCTTTTACAAGATTCCACAAGAGAATTTGATGGTCGCCCACGACGAACTCGACCTGCCCTTCTGCGTCCTGCGGCTGCGTCCCGGTGGCGGGTCAGCCGGACAAAAGGGAATTGCATCCATCATTCAGCAACTCGGCACGCCCGACTTTGCGCGCATGCGGCTGGGCATCGACAGACCTCCAGGGCGAATGCTTGCCGCTTCTTACGTCCTGCAAACCTTCACCCAGAAGGAAGCGCAGGATGTGGCTGAATTGCTCGACAAAGCCGCCGACGCCGCCCTGGCCTGGGTGACGGGTGGGCTGGATGCGGCGATGAATCGGTTTAATGGGAAAGGGGAAGGGTAAAGAAAAACGTGCTCCCCAATCCACTCCCCGGGCTTTCGACCCAGATTTTGCCGCCGTGGGCTTCGACGAGGTGCCTGGCAATCGTCAGGCCGATGCCGCTGCCGCCGCCTGCATGGCGCGAGCGGGATTGGTCGGCCCGGTAGAAGCGGGTGAAGACCAGGTCACGGTCGGTTTCTGAAAGGCCGATGCCGCTATCAGAAACGCTGAATTGCACAAATTCAGCGTTTTTTTGCGCCGCAACGGTGACGGTTCCTCCGGCGGGGGTGTATTGCAGGGCGTTGTTGAGCAGGTTGGCAAGCACTTGCAGGATGCGGTCCTCGTCAGCGTGGAGGGGTGGCAGGTCGGCGGGCAGGTTGGGGGTGAGGGCGACCTGCTTTTCTTCAAAGGGTCGGGCAAGCCGTTTAATGGCAGTCGCTACAAGGGAGGCAACGTCGAGGGGCTGTTTGTCCAGCGTATAAGCCCCGGCTTCGACGCGGCTTAGTTCCTGCAAATCGTCCACCAGCCGTCCGAGGCGTTCGGATTCCTGCAAAATTTGAGTAAAGGTTTCAGAATCGGGTTGCAGGACGCCGTCGAGCAGGCCTTCCATCGAGCCTTTGATGGTGGTCAGCGGGGTGCGCAGTTCGTGGGCCACGTCGCCGACCAGGCGGCGGCGCATGGTTTCGGTCTGTTCGAGTTGGGCGGCCATATGGTTGAAACTGCCCGCCATTTGCGCAAATTCGTCTTCGCCGGTTACGCTGACGCGCTCGTCGTAATGCCCGGCGGCGATACGTTTGGTGGCGCGGGTGAGGGCGCGCAGCGGGGCGACGATGCGTTCGCTCAGGAACAGGCCGACGACGACGGCAACCAGCGCGGCGACCAGCGCGGCGGTGCCAAGCGATTCAAAGACGGCGTTGCGGAAGTTGGCAAACTGCATCAGGGTGCGTTCCGGCTGGGGCGGAGCCATGCCCTGCCCCATGTGCATTCCTTCGCGCATCATCTGGCGGTTGTAGGCAATCTGGGCGGTGAACGAAACCGAGAGCAGGGTGACGGCCACGCCAACCAGCAGGACAATCAGGTAAGAGAGCAGGATTTTTGCGCGGATGGATTTCATCTTGGCCTTTCGCCGTTAAATCGGCTGGTCCTCGAAGCGGTAGCCAATGCCGCGCACGGTGGCTATCAGGCCTTCGACCCCCAGCTTTTGGCGAACATGCCCGAGGTGGACATCGACGACACGCATTTCGCCGTAATAGTTGCCGCCCCAGACTTTTTCGAGCAGTTGCTCGCGGGTGAGCACCCTGCCGCGATTTTCGGCGATGGCGCGCAGCAGGTCGAATTCGATGGCGGTCAGCTCGACGGGACGCTCGTCCACGCTGACGGTGCGCGCGCCGGTGTCGATGCGCACGCGCTGGAAGGAAAGGATTTCCCCGCCCGGGCCGGGGCTGGCTTTGATGCGCCGCAGGGCGGCTTTGATGCGCGCCACCAGTTCGCGCGGGCTGAAAGGTTTGGTGACGTAATCGTCTGCGCCGACGGTCAGGCCGACGACCTTGTCGGTTTCCTCGGTGCGGGCGGTCAGCAGGATGACGTAGACATCCGATTCGCGGCGCAGGCGGGCGAGCAGTTCGATGCCGTCGAGGCCGGGCAGCATGACGTCAAGCAGGATTAAGTCGGGCTTAAAGGCGCGCGCGGCTTTCAGGCCAGATTCTCCGTCGCTGGCGGTCAGGACTTCGTAGCCTTCCGGTTTGAGGTAGGCGCTAATGAGTTTGAGAATGCCGGGTTCGTCGTCGATGACGAGGATTTTGCTCATGAGGTGGTTATATCAGGGTTGTTTATCTGGAACGTGAAGGGTTTGTGAAGATTTGGTAAAGGTGTTTTTTAACGCAGAGTCGCAAAGGGGCATAGCCGCAGAGTTTTTGTTTTTCTTTTGCGCTTCCACACCTTTGCTTTAATATTTTTTCAATCATTGATGCGATTTTTATTACCGATTACTATATTGCCGTTGGTATTGCCATCAATCAGGATGCCGCCTGCCCCGACTGCTTTAGCCTCGTCCCCCTGGGCGATTGCGCCGTCACCCGTCAGGGTGGCGGTGTAACGCTGGTAGACGCGCTGGCTTTTTTCGGGGCTGACCTGGCGGACGGCGGTTTCTTCTGACAAGGATTCGTCCCCATCGAAAGTCCCCGGTTGGCTGGCGCCGCGGTAGAGCGCGACCGGGAAGGGGCCGACGCCTTTCAACACGGTCAGTTCGGGCTCCTGCTCCTGGCCGAGTTCTTCTGCGCCTTCTTTGGATTCGTGATAGACGTGCTCGTACAGACCAAACGCGCTGATGTAGCCGCGATTGTTGGGCGCGCCGCCTTTCAGCCCATCCACAACTGCCTTGGTGAAAATGCTCAGCCTGCCGCCGCCAATCCATGATTTTTGTTCGGGGCGGCAGGCGGTGATGGTGATGCGGCCCTCGCCAGTCGAGAGCAGGGCCTCGGCCAGTTTTTGGGGCGGGGACTGGCTGTCGAGGCTTTCATCGCCAATATCGAAACTGGGAGAAAGTTCGCCGGAGTGGCAGGCGTTGATGACCAGCAACATGCGTTTGGCTTTGAGTTGGCGAAGTTTGTCGAGTAGTTCGGCGTCGCTGACTCCCGTCCCGGCGACGATTTGTTTGCCTTGCAACTGGCTGTCATGCGCCGTCAGGTAGTAGTTGCCGTCGGTGCCGTAAACGCCGTGGCCGACGAAGAACAGAAACAGGGTGCTGTCGGCGTCCATTTTGGCGGGGAGGGATTCCAGCGCGGAGAGAATCGCGGCGCGTGTGGCGTCCTGGTCGGTGAGTAGGGTGACCTGTCCGGCTGGGTAGCCGCAGATGGCCGGATTTTGCAGCGTTTCGGCGACTGTGGCGGCGTCTTTAGCCGCAATCGGGACGTTGTGTTTTTTCATGTGCTGGTACTTGCCAACACCGATGACGAGGGCGTGCCCACTGGAAAAGGTCATGGGAGGGTCTCCTGCTATACACAAGGAATGGTAAACGAAAAAGTGCTGCCTTTATTTTCTTCACTCTCGGCCCAGATTTTGCCGCCGTGCGCTTCGACCATGTGGCGGGAAATCGAAAGTCCCAGGCCGGTGCCGCCACTGGAGCGGGCGCGGTCGGCTTTGTAGAAGCGCTCGAAGATGCGCGGCAGGATTTCAGCCGGGATGCCCGCGCCGGTATCGCGGACGGAGAAGCGCACAAACCTGTCCTCTACAGTTGCGGACAAGGTAATCTGCTCGCCGGGCGGGGTGAATTTGACGGCGTTATGCACCAGGTTGACCAGCACCTGCTCGAGGCGGGCGAAATCGGCCAGGATGCGCGGCAGGCCGTCGGGGATGTGGAGTTGAAGCCCCAGCCCGGCTCGTTCGGCTTGCAGGCGCATCCGTTCTGAAGCGGAAACCAGCAAAAGGTGCGGCGCGAGCGGTTTCAAATCCAGTGGAACCTGCCCCGATTCGATTTTGGTCAGTTCGAGCAGTTCGTTGGTCATCTGGGTCAGGGCATCCACCTCGGTTTCCATGCGCGAAAGGAAGCGGCGGGCGGCGGGCGGGTCTTCGAGCGCGCCCTCGTTGAGAGTCTCGGTCAAGGCTTTGATTGAGGCCAGCGGGGTGCGAAGTTCGTGCGACAGGTTCGAGATGAAGTCACGGCGCACGGTTTCGAGGCGGCGCACACGGGTCAGGTCTTGCAGGAAGATGAGACTGCCGCCGAGAATCAGGCGGTCGGGGATGGCGCTGATTTGCAGGAATTGGCGGCGGGACGGGATTTCAACCGCCTCGCTGTGGGCTTCACCGCGTTCGTGGCAGCGCTGCCAGGTTTCGACCAGTTGGTGATACCGCAGGACTTCGGTCACGGAGCGTCCGACCGGGTCTTTGACGTTGAACAGGCGGTTCGCGGCAGGGTTGATGAGCGCCACGCGGCCTTCAGGGTCGACAATCAGGATGCCGTCAGTCATCTGGTCGAGCACGTCGGCCAGGCGGGCGCGCTGGTCTTCGAGGCCGGCCAGTTGGGCCTGCTGTGCCAGGGCCAGGTTGCGCACCGCGTTGGAAAGGTCTTCGATGCGGCGCTCGTTTTCGGGCAGGTTAAAAACCGTTTCACCGCTTTCGGTGGTCTGGCGGATGATGGTCGAAAGTTTGGTAACACGGCGCTGCAGGTCGCGGTAGCGCCACAGCACAACGCCCAGGCCGATGAGCAGGAGAGCGAGCAGGATGTTGGTAAGGGTTTCAGGCATGGCGATTAAAAAATTGCGCCTGACATTGCTGTCAGGCAGGCAGGGTTAGCCCTCGAAGCGGTAGCCGCCGCCGCGCACGGTGACGATGCGCGAAGGGGTTGCTGGGTTGTTTTCGATTTTCTGGCGCAGCCAGCGGACGTGGACATCGACCGTGCGGCTATCGCCGATGTAGTCCCAGCCCCAGACGCGCTCGAGCACAAATTCGCGTGAGAGCATTTGGCCGCGATGCTGGGCCAGGAAGAGCAACAGTTCGTATTCCTTGGGTTTGAGCAGCAGCGGCGTATTGTTCAGGGTGACCTCGCGGCGGGTCTGGTTGATGGACAGGTTGCCGTAGGTCAGGATGTCGTGGGCGGCGGTTTCGCTTGATTTGATTTTTTCCAGTTCCTCGCGGATGACTGCCGAACGCCGCAATTGGGCCTTGACTCGCGCCATCAGTTCGCGCATCGAGAAGGGCTTGGTCAGGTAATCGTCTGCGCCGACCTCCAGGCCGACCACGCGGTCGATTTCGTCGTCGCGGGCGGTCAGCATCAGCACCGGGATGTTCATTTCGCGGCGCAGGGTTTTGCAGACCTCGAACCCGTCCATGCCGGGCAGCATGATGTCGAGCAGGATTAAGTCCGGCTTGAGCTGGCGGG
>Ga0208244_100440_pt1 | contig 40947 bp, 40 predicted proteins | sample SubbioCR12Aug_5A_FD_184828 | JGI IMG/M metagenome (GOLD analysis project Ga0208244, IMG submission 184828) | Serpentinite rock and fluid subsurface biosphere microbial communities from McLaughlin Reserve, California, USA - CR12Aug_5A (SPAdes) | ecosystem: Environmental > Terrestrial > Deep...
AGTACGTATGTCGGTTTAAAAGACTAATAGAAACCGCCTTGGTACGGAGTACGTATGCCAGGTGGTGTGGGGGGACAGCGGCGAAAGCCGCTTCCTACCCGATTCATGATGGCAAAGTCGGCTTTTTCATTAGCCCTAAGTATTTATTAAGGGCAACCAAAAGGACAATATTTTAGCCACTGATTTGCAATTAGTTACAATGAGTTAGAGAGATTGCGGCTTAACTAACAGCATATCTGCTAACTTTTTGTGTCAGAAACTTAACGATCCAAAAGTGCCTGGTTTGCTAAAACATCATTTCAGGTATTTTTTTATCATTTCATCCAGTTTGAAGAATTGCAAAGGTTTAGACAGGTATTCATCAAATCCGGTTGATAAAATATTGGTTTTTTCCTCGCTAAAAGCATAAGCAGTTTGGGCAATAATTGGCAGATTGGGTCGTAACAGTTTGATTAGCTTTGCGGCTTCAATGCCATTCATTATTGGCATACGAATATCCATTATAATTAAATCAATATCAGGGTTTTGTTTGGTAAATTCCACAGCCTGTTCTCCGTTTTCAGCGCGAATGATTGAGATACCCGATTTTGATAACATTTTAGAAAGATACTGATAACTTGTCCAATCGTCTTCAGCAATTAGAATCTTACTTTGCGACTTTTTTACATGGCTGTCATTAATTGCGTCCACTGTTTTTGGTTGCACATTCACTTGCTCAAATGGTAATGTGAAATAAAATGTAGTGCCTTTGTCTATTTCCGATTCAAGCCAGATTTTGCCTCCCAGCAGTTCAACCAAACCTTTTGAAATAGCAAGTCCCAAACCAGCTCCTTCATAGTTTTTTGTCATCGACTGTTCAACTTGAATAAACCTTAGAAACACTTTCTTGTGCAATTCAACAGGAATTCCAATACCCGTGTCCCTTACAAAAAATTGAATAAAATTTCCTTTGGTTTCGAAACCAAAATCGATGCTTCCCGACTTTGTAAATTTAACAGCATTGTTAATTAAATTAGTCAGGATCTGATGCAGTTTGGCATCGTCTGAATAAATCATTTTCGTTTTATCACCATGATTTTGGTAATTCAAAATGATATTTTTTGTTTTTGTGATGGGTGTGAAGAAGGTAAGTATATCTGAACATACTTCATCAATTACAATAGCTTTGCGCACAATTACAATTTGACCTGTTTCAATTTTTGAAATATCGAGCACATTGTTTACAATTTCGATCAGTCGGTTCCCACTTTGACAAATGATGGCCGAATATTCTTTAATCTCTTCACGGCTTACATCATCGTAATTCAGTAATGCAGAAAAACCAATAATTCCATTGAGCGGAGTGCGTATTTCATGCGACATATTTTGGAGAAAAGCAGTTTTTAGCTTATCGCTTTCCTCTGCTTTTCCTTTGGCAATGATGAGTTCAGCTGCACGTTTTTCCTTTTCTTCATTTTGAAAAAGCAGTTCTTTGTTGGCGACAACCAATTCGTTTGCGCGTTTTTCCTTTTCTTCATTTTGAAACTGAAGTTCCTTGTTGGCGATTACCAATTCATTTGCCCGCTTTTCCTTTTCGTCATTTTGAAAAAGTAGTTCTTTGTTGGCAATGATTAATTCGTTTGCGCGCTTTTCTTTCTCTTTATTCTGAAAGTGTAGTTCCTTATTCGCTATTATCAGTTCAGCTGCCCGATTTTCTTTTTCATCATTTTGAAAAGCAAGTTCTTTATTGGCAATGATTAATTCATTTGCTCGTTTTTCTTTCTCTTTATTTTGAAAGTGAAGTTCCTTATTCGCAATTATCAGTTCAGCTGCGCGTTTTTCCTTTTCATCATTTTGAAAAGCAAGTTCTTTGTTGGCAATGATTAATTCTGCTGCGCGTTTTTCCTTTTCATCATTTTGAAAAGCAAGTTCTTTGTTGGCAATGATTAATTCAGCTGCGCGTTTTTCCTTTTCATCATTTTGAAAAGCAAGTTCTTTATTGGCAATGATTAATTCTGCTGCGCGTTTTTCCTTTAGTTTGTTTTGAATTACTAATTCTTTGTTTGCAATAATTAATTCACTTGCGCGCTTATCCTTTTCAATCTGTTGAAAACCAAGTTCTTTATCTGCGATAATTAATTCTGCAGCACGCATTTTCTTTTCTTTATCTTGAATTTGAAGTTCCTGATTTGCGATAATAAGCTCATCAGCACGTTTTTCTTTTTCATCGTTTTGAAAAGCCAATTCTTTATTAATGAGTATGTATTTTTCGTTTTGCAATTCTATCTGTACTCTTTTTTCATCGAGTTTGATATCTGCCATTTTTCGTCCGCTTTCAAGTTCAAACTCACGTAAGGCTCTGTTGATGGCCGGGACAAGCCGTTCGAGTTTATTTTTAAACACGTAATCTGTTGCTCCGTTTACCATCGCTTTGATAGCTGCGTCTTCCTCAATTTTTCCTGAAACAAAAATGAAAGGCAATGTCGGATAATGCTCTTTTGCTAACCTGAGTGCCTCATAACCATCATATTCTGGCAGACTGAAATCGGATAGAATGATATCAATAATTCCCTCTTCCAGCTTTTTTATATAGGCTGATTCGGTATCTGTCAAAAAATATTCGAAGCTGATTCCCCCACTTTCGATCGCAGAAAGAATGAGTTCAGAGTCTTTTTCTGAATCTTCGAGATGAAGTATTCTTATTGTTTTATTCATTGCCAAAAATAGTTATTAATGATGAAGTATCAGTCACTTTTGAATTTAATTGGTGGTGGCTGATTAATAACTGCCCAGTATTGACCCATAACTTTTATTGCATCAATAAACTGCACTATATCAATGGGTTTCACAACATAAGAGTTTGCACCAAGTTTGTAACTTTCAACAAGGTCTTTTTCCTCGCGGGATGAGGTAACCATGATCACTGGAATGAGCCTAAAATCACTATTGGAACGAATATGACGGAGCACTTCGATCCCATTCATCTTAGGCATTTTGATATCAAGCAGAATTACAGCAGGATAGCCCCTTCCCTTGCTTCCTGCAAATTTGCCGCGTTTGTAAAGGTAATCGAGGGCTTCTTCTCCATCTTCTGCAACATCAACTTCATTGGCTAGATTTTTTTCGGCAAGCGCTGCAATTGCAAGTTCAACGTCATTGGGACTATCATCCACAATCAGGATTCTTTTTATTTCTGAATTCATATTTTGATTTTTTAAATATTGTTAATTATTAGGAATACTAAAGAAAAATGCTGCGCCTTTGTCAACTTCACTTTCAGCCCAGCACTTTCCGCCATGACGGGTAACGATTCTGTTTACATTGGCAAGTCCAATTCCAACTCCCTCAAAATCTCTGGCTTTGTGCAATCGTTGAAATACGCCAAATAATTTATCGGAATATTTCATATCAAAGCCGACTCCATTGTCCTTTGTGTGAAATATTATGCTTCCATTTTCTGATTTACCGCCAATTTCGATGATGGTTTTTTCTTTGTTTCGTGTGTATTTTAATGCATTTGAAATAAGATTCACCCACACCTGGTGGATGAGTGTTTCGTCGCCCATAATATCTGGTAGATTTGACAGGTTTAATTCAACATTTCTGCCAGCCATATCTGTTTTGAAAGTTTTTACAATATGATTTACCATGCTTCTTGTATTGATAGGAGTGCGCTGCATTTCGGTGCGACTAAGTCTTGAAAAAGTAAGTAATGCATCAATAAGGTCGCCCATTTCATGGGCTGATTCTGAAATAATTTTTAAGTACCTCTTTCCGTTCTCATCGAGTTGGGCCGCACTGTTTTTAGAAAGTAAATCGATAAAGCCTGTAATATGCCGCAATGGAGCCCGCAAATCATGTGAAACAGAATAACTGAATGATTCGAGTTCCTTGTTTGCAGCCATTTGTTTTTCATTTTCATGTGATTGAAAATCAAGTTCTTTATTGGTGAGTTGAAGTTCAACTTCTTGTCTTTCTTTTTCTTTATTTTTGATCATGTTTCTACCGGTTGCAATCACTAACAGAATCGTGAATGACGTCATCAGAACAAATATAACCACTGTGAATTTGTTGTAACTATCAGAAATTTGTTCATTTGCTAACTTGCGCTTGTTCAGCATTTCTGTTTCTTCTTTTTGTATTTCATAAATAATATTTCTCATTTTGTCAGAATACAATTTTCCAAGATTAGTGGAAACTAAAGTAATAGCTGTATTTAGGCCGAATTTTGATCGTAAGTCAACAGTCATTAATGAAAATTCAAGTCGTTTAGTTATATAAAAATTTAGCGAATCAACCCTTTGTTCCTGCATTTGGTTGTTATGTAAAAGGTTTCTGAGACTTGCTATTTGACCAATTATCGATACTTTTGAAGTATTTAAAGGTTCCAGATAATTGCTGTCATTGGTTAAAATAAAACCACGTGAGGCTGATTCAATGTCTTTTCCCATTGAAAGGATTTCTTCTGACTGAAAAATTATTTGCTCCGTTTGCTGAACCCATTTTTCAGAATCACTCAGCTTTTGGTTACTTTTATAAACCATGTAAGCCAGAATACCATTTCCTGCCAAAATGACGAGAGAGAAGATGATGAGTTTTTGTAGAATGCTGATTTTCATTGGGTATAAAGTAAAGTAGACAGAAATAAAGGGATCATATCTTTTACCTGAATTCAGATAATATACATATCCTTGTCATTCAGATGGTTTGTTCCTTTCATATTCTTTTCTTACAGCCTTCTTCCATTCTTCTGTTTTAGAATTCGAGGTAGATAAATTGATATCCGAAATACCCAGATTGCTGTTCTCGATGTTATTAATTTCGGGCGATACTTTATCGAATGGATCAATTTGCGATGAAAACTCATCCTTTTTAAGATCGTTTTCATTTGGTGTCATAAAAACTTCTTCGCTTGCCGGATTCTGTTTCTTTGGAAATCCTTCGGCATTGAAATTTACTTCGTTTTCTGTATGCTCTGAAAGCAATTTTTGATTGAATGATTTTGATTTCATTTTTAGTGTTTTATGAAATGCAAAGTTGATTACTGCTTAATCAAAATATGTTACATATCTTTTGATAATATGTACATCTTTTACACCTATTTCCAGCAGACTGAAGTCCACTGTTAAAGATAAGTCGACCCTACGGGTCTGTTTCTTCCTTTTCGTAAAGCTTTGGACTCGAATCACCCTGTTAAGACCCATAGCTGTAGGGTCGATCTATCTCATAAGACATCGGACTGAAGTCCGCTGTTAAAGATGAGCCGACCCGACCTATCCACCTGACTGATGGTAAAGCTTTTTAGCTTTGATTCTCCAGATTTTCTCCCTGCAATTTGAAGGCATTAAGAACTGCTGGTCTATTGATTCCTCATTGAGCCAAGTTCTAATCCTTCTTTTCGGAAGTCATGATATCAAGAAAGGAATCTTCGAAATATTCTACGATATGCACAGAACCAACTTTGGAGAAGTGGTTTACATCGCTGAAGTATATTTTGTTCCCGACCTGACTGATGCATGTGCCATCTTCACAAAATGGTTCTGAGGGATCAAGAAAATAGAAGTTGTCCAGATTTTTGAAATAATTCTTCATAAATTCATTGATCATGATTGTGGATTGTTCCGCCTGAAATGAATTGGAAACAGGCGAAATAAACGACAGGTAGGAGGGTTTAAGCAACTTATCGATGTAGTTTATTTCGCCTTTCCTGACAGGAGATTCGCCTATGACAATAATTTTCCGGTCTTTTCCTAAAATATCCCTGAGTTTTTCAATTTTTTCACAAAGTAATTGCATCGCTTCCTCTTTACCAAGTTTGGCAGGATCAATCATTTCTCCGGTTGTTTCGTCCAAAATCTTGCAAAATGAAAAAAGACGGGAATTCCAGTAATAGCTGATCACCAAAGGTGCATCAGGGTTCTCCTCCAGCAGTTTAATCTTAGAGGTTAAAACCGAATCAGCATCGAGGATACATTTATCATTGGTCGAAATTATATCAGGCAAAACAAAACAGCTCACATAGGATATTTGCACGTTCATGCCATGCTTTTTCACCATTATCGAGTCCAGACCTGCGGCAAAATGCCCTGAATGACTGTCTCCCAGCCACACCATATCAAGGCTTTCTTTCGGATTTTGCTTGCTGTGAATTTCAGAATCAAATTTATAATAGGCGCCACCCCAGTTGGTATAGTGGTATTTTACGGGAGCGCCGATTTCTTCTATCAACGCCAGATTTTTATCATCAAGCCTCCATAACCAGCCATCATTTGCTGAAACATTTTTTTTAATGGCATAGGAACCTCCGATAAACAACAAAAAGATAAAAGCCATCTTAGCATAATCAAGTTTGATGGTTTTTAGTTTGTATTCCCTGAATGGGGTTTCGTAATATTTATAAACCAGCAGTGAAATTCCGATAGAGAGTATGAACAATATCAGGCCGCTGATCAAATTTATTGGATGATCGTAAAGGTGCTTATAATAAACAATGATCGGCCAGTGAAAGAGGTAAATTGTATAACTGGCATTGCCGGTTTGACGCAGCATATTGTTAAGATAGAACCACTTAAAGTATTTGGTTTGTGGTGCAATAATAAGTATTGAAATACCCGCACAAGGGATGATATTCAGGATGCTGAGATAGGAAAGTTTATCGTTGAATAGTATGGCAGGAATAATTATCAGCATAAAACCCAGGATTGTGATCAGGCCTTTGCTTTTTTCATTTTTTATGTGAATTTCAGGAATGAAAACCAATAAGGCGCCCATCAAAAATTCATAAGTCCTGAAAGGAAGCATAAAAAACAGCAGTGACTGTACGTCAGTTGTGGATTCCTTGTGTCTCGAGAAAAAAATCAGGATATCTTCAGAAACGCCATAAGCATTGATGTAAAAAGTGGCAATAAATGCAACAATTGACAGACCCAGAATAAGGATGTAAGTTTTGTATTTGCGAAAGCCCTTTAAAAACAAGAAAAGCGTAAGGGGCCAGATGAAATAATATTGCTCTTCAACCGAAAGCGACCATGTATGCAACATAGGTTTCAGTTTGGCTGCGGTGTCAAAATAGCCGGACTCTCCGAGGAAATAGAAATTTGAAAGTGCAATCGATCCGGCAAAAATCGAATCGGTAAGTCCGATAAAGTCTGACGGGGATAAAAGCAAAAACCCAAGAATGAAAACAAAAATGGAGGTTAAAAAATAGGAGGGCATCAGTCGTTTTACCCTGCGATAATAGAATCTTGAGATATTAAAACCTTGAGTTGTTTTGTATTCGTGGGTGATATTGCGTGTGATTAAAAATCCGCTGATAACAAAAAACACATCGACACCAATAAAGCCTCCTTTAAACAAGCTGATGTCGAGGTGGAAAAGCAATACAAGCAAAACTGCCAGTGCTCTTAAGGAATCAAGATGATCGAGATATTTTAATTTGGACATGAGGCGATGTTTCGCGGTTGAATTGTTTTGTGGTATTTGAAATAAATTTGGTGCATCATTATTTCTTTAGCAAAGGATAATTCTCGGATCTAGCATAATGTATTGATTATCATTTGTTTAGATCAAGTTGTACGTATAAGCACACAAAATTAGAATTAATTTTTGAATGACAAATCAAAGTTCAGGAATAGTAGTAATTTCTAAAGAAGAACTCTATAAATATGCTGGTGATTAAAAAAATCAGGAATATTTCAGAATTTCTTTTTGTCTTACCGGTTTCATGAGTTAACTCCCACCTTTTTCATAGGTTGAAACCTGAAATAAGTCAAACTTCGCCAAAGCCACTCAAAAGGGCCAAACTGATATTGATTTAACCACCATCGGCTAAAGAATACTTGCAATGTAAAAATGATCAAAGTCAAAACAATGCCTTGCCAAACCTCGACTTTTCCAAAAAACCCGAAACCATATGAATGGAATAGGATTGCAGTCGTGATTGATTGCAGGAAATAATTGGTCAGGGCCATCCGGCCAACCGGAGCCAGATATTTGGTTAGCAGACCGGCTTTGCCTCGGCTAAAAAGAATGATTATCGCTGAGATATAGCCCAAACCCAATGAAATTCCTCCAAAAATGTGCATTGAAGTTGCTAATAATGACCACCCATTGGGTACATTCATGACGGAATATCGAAATGAAATCGCGTAAAGAGTATTTGTTATCACACCTACTGATAAGCCCCACCAAAAAACTTTTCTGAAAAGTGGAAGGTTTTCCTTATAGTTTGCAATGATCCCTTTCCGTGCCAACAAGAAGCCAACTAAAAACATCGACAAAATTACCGGACAAAAGAAAAACAGACTGCCACCAAACAAAGTAAAATATTCTTCAATCCTGACAGAAACGATCTCTTTGAAACTTCCCATTGAATAAATTAAGGAAGCCCTTTCAACCAATTCGTTCAATACAACTGCACTCGCTTGCATTTGTGTTTCAATTTCGGACTTGGCTTCAGGTATTTGCGAAAACAATGTGACAGCAATAACCATCAATGAATTGAGTATTGTTGGTAAAAAAGCCAATACCACAGCCCATCTCATTATCTTTTTGTCAGACGCTTTTCTAAACAGAATCAACAGAAATCCAAAAAGGGCATAATAGAGCAAAACATCTCCGGCCCATAGCAGACTGATGTGAGCTAAGGCAAAAAGCAACAGGAAAAAGAGTCTTCTTTTAAAAACCGGCAAAGTAGAACTGCCATTTTCCTTGCTTTTATTCAGGAAAATGTAAAATCCAAAGCCAAAGAGCATGGAGAAAATGACGTAAAATTTGCCTTCAAAAAAGAATTTTATAAAGGATTCAGCAATGATGTGACCAATTGATGCATCTTGTTTTGCGCCTAACATCATCGTTGTCATTGGTTCATACATATAGAGCATGTTCACCATGAGAATGCCAAACAAGGCAAAACCTCTTAATACATCAATAACTTGAATTCTCTCTGTTTGCTTTAAAGGACTGTATTTCATGCTGATAGATTTATAGTGTTTTGAAATTACAAACTATTGTCCACTTACAACGCTTACCCTGAATTCTCTTGATCAAACCTTCTGCTATATTTTCCAACAAATAAAGTTTAGCAGCATGATAACAAAAATGTAGGTTTTTGTCAATCCTAAATGTTTGAAAAATAAGTGTCTTAATGCTTTCCAGAGTATTGTTTTTAACTCCTCAAATATAGTTTTTTTTTTGAAAACAGCTTATAGCGTCTAAAATCTTGTTTTGATGTGCAGAGAATTATTTCTGTTGATTCTAAATCCTAAGCTCTTTTAACCTTATTCCTGTTTAGGACACAGTAGTGAAATAATTGTATAGTAATGACAATTAATACTCAGATTGGATTGAACCATAAACCAATGCTATACGCTGCTTCAGGAATTCCTTATACTTTTTGTTGCTAAACTTCCCTTTTTGTTGAAGACTTTGGAGCATAACATCTACATCATTTTCAGTGTTTTGTATTCCAAAACTCACACGCAGCAAACCTTGTAAATTAAGCATGGGAACAATTTTCAACACAAAGCGCTGGATTCTATCCTGTGCTGGTGTAAAGTCAAGAAGGTATTTTATGAATAGGTGGGCGCAATGACATCCGAAACGTGAGCCAATGCCGCCATGACCAGCTAGTTTTTTGGCAAGACTGCTGTTGAGATTATTCTTGATTTCAAGTGGGATTACAGCTGTATGGTGTTCTATTTCACTTTCATTGCTGTCGGGGTAGCCATGAATTTTTATTTCCGGGATGCTTGCCAGGCCGCTGAGAGCTTTGTGAAGCAATTTATGTTCTTCAGCCTCAATTGTTTCAAAACCAATTTGTTTGATAAGAAGCAATGCTTTTGCCAGGGCAGCAATTCCGCCAATATTTTCGGCGCCAGAGGCTTGAATGCGGGCCAGTTCCTGATCGTCAAAATTGAGCAGGCCTTTGCGTGCAATAAGAACGCCTGTTCCAAAAGGTGCATACATTTTGTGCCCTGAAAAAGCCAGATAATCGATGTTCGATGACTGCATATCGATCTTTCGGTGAGCAGCCAATTGAGCAGCATCCACCAAAAATTGGACACCAAAGCGTTTTGTTAGTTTTCCAATTGCGCCGATATCGTTGCAGAAGCCGGTAATATTCGATGCTCCGCTTAAGGCAACAAGGCGAATTTTTGTTTTGCTTTCTGTACCTGCATCGTTGTGGTTGTGAAGCAGGCTTTCCAATTCATTCAAGTCATATTTACCCGCCTTATCAACATTCAATCTGATCAGCTCGTGCTTATTGATACCGCGCCACGGCAAGTCGTTTGAAGAATGCTCAAGCAAAGAGCTCAGAATGATGCTTTCCTTATCGCCAGACTGAGTCGCAGTGCCTGCATTTATACTATCAGCCACCAAATTAATTGACTCCGTTGTGTTAACCGTAAAGATCACATCGTACCGATCCTGCGGTGCGCCAAAAAACTGACTCACAATTGCTTTTGTCTCAGTAAGCAGCGCTTCCTGCACCTCCAATGGCTGATTACAGGCTTTCCTGAACGCCTGCCAAACTGCTTCAAAAGCAGGGGTGCTGGCACTGTTATCCAGGTTGATATAGGAACTCATACCTTTGAGTGTGGGCACTTGCAGCTTGCTGCCAATCCAATCTTGCCGAAGGGTTTCAAGCAGTTTTATTCTGCTAAGTTGCTGCCAGTCATCTGTATACAAGATCTCATCAACAGATGCGAATGTTGTATTTTTTTTCGTGAATGCATCTTTCCCCAATTGCCGGATAATCATCAATGCTTTGGCAAAGGCTATACAATTGATGATGGCAGGAGTGCCGGCTTCGAAACGATCGGCGGGGGATTTGGCCCACATCACCCAATCCGGACCGTAAAGTTGCGTGGTGCCTCCACCCGTTACAGCTGGTATGCCTTTTGGAAGCGCGTTTTTCTTAACTGCAATGGCTGTAACACCAAGGTTCAAATGGATATCGGCTGAGCTGATCTTTTGGTAGTCATCAGCTTTCATTGCTGCAGTTAGTTTTGATGCCCGCAGAGGCGAGCAAAAAATCACCTGATATTCCTTTTGCTTCAGGCCGAGGTGATTAAGCACTGCAATGCGCGCCATTTCATACAAATGGGTGGTTGCTACCGAGGCCGGACCGCTGCCACGATGCACATTGGAATAGGTTTCGAGGGCTGCATACATGCTCTTCTCCAACAGCGCATGTGCATCATTAATGATCGGATTATTTTCTGACATTGTTTTTATTTTTTGGGTTTTTTACTTTCGGGTTCGGTCAGCAATTCAAATGTGAATACTTCTTCCAATGGTTTTGCAAAAATTTGTGCGATGCGGAAGGCAAGTTCCAGGGTAGGGAAGTATTTGCCGTTCTCAATGGCAACAATTGTTTGACGCGAAACACCAGTTTTTTGGGACAATTCTTGCTGCGTCATTTCGTTGGCGAAAAACCGAAGTGTTCGGATGTTATTGGTGATGTTCACTTTAGCCATGTCAGACACCTTTCCTGTAGTAATACAGTCTTAAAATTTCGTTCACCATACTGGCCACGAAACCCGATGAAATAAGTACCACAAACATCACCCAGGGCTGCATGCCCATTGCCAAAGTACCCATTGCCAAAACAAAGCCAAGGATAAACAAATAATGGGATACTTTTATGGCTTTCAGCTCAATCAGCTTGTCCCGTTCATCATCAATTGGATCTATTTCCTCGCCTTTGTTCAGGATGTGTGTGATAATAGCAAAAATTATCTGTATAACGATCTGAATTCCAATCGCTACAGGGATAAGGATAATAAATGAAGTGCCCCAGAATTTGAAATCATTCAGAATATCCGGATTGTCTGCAATGTAATTGCTGTAAACATACCACCAATAAAACAAAATCACCAGCACCGAACTTAAAAGGGATACGAGGATTCTTTTTTCTTTTATGTCCATTACGACCTCCTATTGTTATGTATTTTATACTTGATGTAAATTAAATTAGATGCAAAGATAAATATACTATACATAATGTCAAGTAAACTTTACATTAAATTTCAATTATTTTTTGTTCCTCCAAAAGAAATACATCTTAATCAAATGTTTTTCAGAGACTTGCAAAAATGAAAAGCAGAACCTTACATATCAAGCCACTTCCTGAATTCGGAGGTTCAAAACTTTACAGTTACACCAACACCGTTGGAAGTCAAACCAAGTTTAAGACCAGCATTGCTTAATCCAGTTGATCGCAATCCATTGTTGTGTAAATTGACTGCAGTTTTTGCATGTTTGGTATAAGCAACTGTGAAAGGAATTGATACTGCTATGAGTCCTGCACCAATTCCAGCCAAAGTCCAGTTTGGTTTTCCGCCACCTATAGCAGTACCTAATGGCCAGCCAACTAAAAATCCACCAGCAAACCCAAACACAGAGCTTATATCATAGTTGCTTTTAGCAGTTTTCATTGCTTTGTAGGCTTCAGCATTTGATTGGGTAATTTCTAAAAGTTGACGGGGCGTCAAATTTTTACCCTGCTGTTGAAATACTGTTCCGAGTGTTTTTTTTATTTCAATTGTATCCGATTTACTTTGTCCATATGAACCAAATACAGAAATAATAAAGAACCAGATAAAAATTATCCTTTTCATGTTATTGTTTATTAGGTTGTTATAATGCTTCTAACTATTATTTTTTTATGCGATTTCAGGCTTTTCATTTAACAGCCCAAAATTATCAGTTTACTTTTTGGCAGACCAGTTTATTTATTTCAATTTTCTTAAGTCATAACTGAAACCAATCCTGATGCCATTTTCCAGTACTCTTTGATGATGATTTTCTGTTTGAAAGGGTATCAAAGAATGCAATTTTGAGTAAGAGTTCACAAAAACAGAGACGCCAGCGTCAAAGTCGTATTTTACCGACAAACCCAACAAAACACCAATTCCGGTTTGGTTGGCAATCGGACTGTTTAATGAAGCATCAACATCTAAAATCAAACCACCATTCACGAAAAAATACTTCAAAAAATTGGCCCGCAATGTTACCGGAATATTGATCAGTGAGAAACTTGCTTTTCTTGGAAAGGCATCAATATTGGGTGGTAGATTCGGTTGGATGATAATATGGTGTCTGGAGTATTCTATTCCACTTTCGATTTCCAGCCATTTATTCAAAGCCGAGACATAACTTAATCCGAAAGTTCTGAAATAGTCACTATTGTAAATTGCAGCACTCTCTAGTTCGTTAAATCTGAACACATCATTTTCTCCAAAAGATGAAAAAGTTAATCCGATTTTTGCATTTCTAAACTCCGAAATATTTTCCTGTGCAGCCTAAGAACTTTGATTGAGCAAAATGCAGCATAAAACAATAAAAATTGATTTTTTCATTTTAAAGTTTGGGTTGTATAATGCATAAACCCAAATTATGCAATTGACATTTTTTCAGGAGGCTTAAACTGTGCAATATTTAGAAATAGGCTTTCGATATAGTCTCGTTTTTTTCCTTTGACTGCCATCACCAGCTTTGTTTTTCTTGCTGAGGTACTCAGGTAAGCTCCTATTGCAATGCAATTGAATCTTAGTGTTGATAGTCTGTGGTTTACCTTGCTGACCATGATGGTATTCCGGATATAACTCATCAGATTATAGGCTATGGTAATCCATCTGAATGCAAATTCGGTAGCATCCATATCCTTGAAATTAAAGCCGGCTATGTTATAATCATACTTTAACTCTTTTATCTGATTTTCGGCATCAGCCCTTTGGTTGTAGGTTTTCCAGATGATTTCATCAGAATAGGTACATGTAGTAACAAATGCTGAATATCTGTAGCGTAGGTAATCATCCTATTGACTGAAAAGCGTTTTTCCTCCACTTTTTGGCAACAGAAGTGTATCCTTTCTCACTACAACAACACGGCGCTTTTTGCCCCATCCTTTAGCCTTGTACTCAAATGAACAAATATCTATGCCAGAAGTTTGAGTGGTGAGCCACTTGTTTTGTTCCAACATCCGATCTACAAGACCTGCTTTCATGGGCGCAGCGATAATATAGTCTAACTCGCTTTTTTCAAGATAGTTAAAAATCTTGTTACTGCAGAAACCACTATCACCTCTTAACAGGGAAACTGTGTGAGGTGGAATCATCTCAAATGTGTTTTTCAAAAATTCGATAAACTGTGTATTAGGCACTATCACCCGAACGTATCCATGCATTGGTTACCATTTTGGGTTCTGCCAAAAAAGCAAGTATCGGATGATGTGATTCTCTGCCTTTGTATCTTGGGTTGTAGCCAACCTCAGCTCCTTCCTGATCACCAAAACGTGTAATGACTGTACTATCAACATCTAAGGTCATGTTGCTATAACCCAATCCATTAAACCACCATTGATTCAATTGATTAAAATAATGTCTGAAAGTTCCCCATCATATTTTGGAAAAAATCGTGACAACGTACTTTGGCTCGGCATCCCATGTTTCCATTGAAATATTTCCTTGAGTACATGGTCGTAACTTAGTTGTGAGGCTGCACTACAATTGTTAGCTCCAAGTATCACACTCATAATAAAACTCTCAATAATCTCATAATGATCCACTCCTCGAGCACTGCCTTTCTCAATCAATGGAAGCAAACGCAATTGTTTTTGCATGCCTGTGCGGTCATAAAACTCTTTAATCAACCGCATCCCTCCCCAGGGTGTTACCTGTTTGTCTGTGTAGATGTATGGTAAATTCTACTTCACTCTTTTGGTGCTTTTTTTTCTGAAGCTAAAGTATTGCTTTTTAAAATATTATACAGCATTCTGATTAATCAATTGCATAATCTGGGATAAAAGCCGGGATAAATACAAAACCTATAATTATGTAAAATTCAAAATTACCAAACATTATCGAATTAAAACCATAGATTAGGTTTTAGTTCTGACAAGGTCGCAATTCAACATGAATTCATCAATGGAACTTGCATACCGATCTGAGTCGTTTTATAGACAACTAACCTTAGCTTCAGTCTTAAACTCATCAAGTTGCTCCAGCAATTCCATAGACTTCATCAATGGCGTCCATTCTTTACCGTTGAAAATGAGTTGAAACCATTTTTTATTCCGGTTTTCATATCTAATGTTGAAGAAAAGCCAAAACGCAAGAAATGTAAACGAACCGGTTGTGATCATTACTATTAACCATTGCAATAGATTCCATTCTGTGAGCATTGTTTCGTTCCACCAAAAAGTTGTCCAGACCGGGAGCTGTAAAAACAGAATTCTTGCAGACCATAGCGAAGTAATTTTTAGTTGTGCCATTTTTCTTTGTGTTTCCAGAATGGTGTCAGCTAATTCTATCCCGAAAATTTTGATCAGTTGATAAACATATATAAACAAGGCAATTGCAGTGAGCAAGACCTGCAAACTAGCAGAAAATAGAAAAAACTTATTGGCTTCAGAAAATGCGTTTATATAAATTGCGCTCAAAGCAATTGCTCCAATTCCGACCCATAATATACCAACCATCAGCGTAAATATTTTTATTGGTTTCATGGAACCTAAAAAATTATGAACCTTGATCCGGGTTATATCTTCTGAATTTTTCCTGCTTATTACAAAACTCTCTTCCAGTTTTTGATTGGTTGTTTGCCAAAGTGCTTTTAATTCCAACTCATTCATTGCTTTATGATTTTAATTGTGAAAACCGTTTTTTTAACTTGTCTTTGATTCGTCCTGTTTTTGTTCCTACATTGCTAACCGACATTCCCAATATCCCGGCTATTTCAGCATGACTTTTATCTTCAAGATACAATAACATCAAGGCTTTATCTATCTCTTTCAGTTCGCTGATAAATTGCACCAATAGAACCAGTTGCATTTCATCTTCTGATTTATCTTCGATTGAAATTTGTGCCGTTTGGGCATTCCAATCAGTATATTTTCCGGCACGTGATGAACTTTTTCGATAGAATGAGATAGCCGTATTCAATGAAATACGATACAACCATGTTGAAATCTTAAATTGGTCGTCATATTTGTGAATGGATTGCCAAATCTTGATCATCATTTCCTGTATAAGATCCTGCCTGTCTTCTTCCTTTGGGCAGTAGGTACGGGCAACTTTGAACAAAATTCCCTTATGTTGTTCAATAATTTCCTGAAAAAACCGCTGTTGCTTTTGCTTGTCCATTAGATTTTCGAAAACCAATTTTTGATAAAATTAAAAGTTTGTTTGTTATGGCTTACTCCATTGTGTAACCTTATCAACGATATGTACTTCTCCATAGCTATTTTCTAAAATGGCTTCTAACACTCTATTGGCTAAAAAGCTTATACTTTGCAACGAAATAGCAGAGCCCTTCAAAAAAGAGAACATCTGAATTGTATAAGTTTTTATATTCTTCATTTTGTGATATATTTTAGTAAAACTCGTTTCTCCAATTATTCGCAAGTCCTTTCAAAAAATCACAGGTGTAGAGATATTTTTTGTTGCTTTAGATATCTCCAATGACTTTGTTGCATTTACGCTTTTATGGTGCGTCTTTCCGTTGTCATGGTTTAGGTTTCCCAAAAAATTAACATGACAATCTGAACAATAGGATAAGGGTAAATGTTTTCGTGACTGTCTTTTGGAATATCAAAACTAAAAATATAAACAGGACTAAAAAAAATCACTAACAGCAAATAAATGACAACATGAAACGAATTATTACACTTTTACTTCTCAGTCTATTTGTAGTGGCATCTCAGGCGCAGGTTCAATTTACTGATCCTTCGACCATTCAGAAAAAGCAGATGCTTCGTCAGCAAAAAATTCAAGAAAACAATAATCAAAGTCTTCTGATTGTTAATCCTGAAGTTTCAAACAGAATCATTCCGATCGATGCCAAAGCCACAAATGACGCTCCTTTCTATAATCCTGAATCAACACAGGTTTTATCATGGGATAATGGCAATTCTTCCTCATCTCTTGGAGCAAGCAATGGATTGACTGCTGATATTGCTATTCGTTTCGAGCCTTCCGATCTGCTTGATCTGAGTGGTTATTACCTCACAGAGATTCAATTCTTACCATCTGATCAGATGGATGTTACGCTCAAGGTTTGGCAGGGTTCTTTCGGCAATGTCACAGAGATCTATTCTCAGGACGTTGATAATTTTGTTTTAAACGAAATCAATAGTATAGAACTGAACTTTCCGCTTGCTATTGATATCACACAGGATTTATGGATAGGTTATAATGCTGTTCTTGAAGCCGGATATTTTCCTCTCACGACCGATTCTGGCCCGGCAGTTCCTTTCAAGGGAGACCTTATTCGTATACAGGGCGAAGATTGGTTGTCATTATCATCCGACTTTTTTCTTGATTTCAACTGGGTTATCCGCGGTTTTGCTGAAATCCTTGCTGATGCCCAGGCTCCTGCAGCGCCGTCTGATTTGACAGTTGCTGCAGCGCCTCAAGGTGCATTAGGCGCTTCACTGAACTGGACCAATCCTTCCCAGACTTTTGGTGGCGATCCTCTCACCCAACTTGATGCTATCATTATCGAACGCAACAATCAGGTGATCACAAGTATTTCAAATCCGGTAATCGGGGGAGCGGGATTTTATCAGGATAACTCCATTACCTCAGCCGGAATTTATACCTTTAAAATATATGGCAGCAATAGTTTTGGCAATGGAATTCTTAGCGCTGCCACCATCTATGTCGGTGAAGATATTCCTGTAGCTCCATTCAACGCACAACTTATTGTGAATGGAAATAACGGACTTGTCAGCTGGGAAGCTCCTTCAGAGGGAATAAGCGGAGGCTATATCAATCCGGAAGCAATTGTCTATTCCTTGAAACGTTTCCCGGAAAATGTAATAGTTGCACAAAACATCGCCGAAACTTCTTTTGTTGACGATCAGATTTCAGGAGTAGGAACATATTTTTATTCCATCACTTCAGCCAACGGTCAAGGCACTGGAGGAACAGCTGTTACCAATGTAGCTGTTTTAGGCGCTGAAGGATTGTTGATGTACGAATCCTTCGACTATCCTTATGGTCAAATACCTCCGGGATGGACTATAACAGGGGCACAGGCAGGCTGGTCTGTCAGCACAACCCCTTATGCCGGTGGCACAGCAAATGAATTACAACTGTTTTGGACTCCGGCCGCATCCGGTTTGAGCCGACTTGTTACTTATGCCATCAGCGCAGGTGATCTCGATTTTTACCGTTTCAGGTTTAAACAAAGGTTTGACAGCTATTTCGGAGCAACGGATGATGAAAAAATTGCGATCGACATTTCCTTTGATGGAGGCGATACATGGAACACCCTTTGGGAGTCTGATTTGCTGCAGAATATTCCGGCAGCCGAATTTCAACTGCCGATTGTTGTGCCAACAGCTGCGCAAACTATCCACCTTGGATTTCGTTTCGAAGGAAATACTTTCAACATTGATGGATGGTGGCTCGATGATATGATTATTGAGCCCGTGCTGGATAATGATCTGGCAGGCCTCACAATTCAAGGTCCGCAAACAATCGCGGAAGGTTTCCCATCTGCTTTTGTTGTGAAAATTCAAAACAACGGATCGCTGCCACAGGACAATTACAGTGTAAAACTGATGAAAAACGGCAATACTGAACTTATCTCCCTTGCCGGAGATCTGATTGCAGCTTCCGAAATTAAAACCTTTGAGTTTGAATGGACACCATCAGCTTCGGATGTTGGAAGCATTCCATTAAGTGCATATGTGGCCTTTGATAACGATGAATTGCCTGCCAATAACAGCACCAACACAATAAACACACTGGTTCTGCAACCGGGAATTTTTCCGATAAGTATTGGTGACGGAGGCAATCATGTCGCTGGGAGTCCTTACGATTTTTTCTGGGATCATAGTCTCACGCAAACAATATATTATCCTGAGGAAATTGGTTTTCCGGGAGGCGCCATAGTAGCATTGGCCTACACAAATTCATTTTCGGCTGAGGCGAATGATGTCCCACTCAAAATCTGGTTGGGTGAAACCACCAACACCGACCTTGCAAATGCATGGGTTGATCCGGCAAGTTTGCAATTGGTTTTTGATGGAGAAGTCGATTTTCCGGCAGGCCAGAATCAGATTCTTCTCAATCTGGATGTGCCCTATATTTATACCGGTAGTAACCTTGTTGTTTACTCCTCCAAAGCTTATGATATATGGGCAAGCGGCAAAAACTTTGTCAATTCATTTGACACTTCACGTCAACGAACGAGAAAAGCGATTCGGGACTACGTGCCTTTAGATCCTGCAAATCCACCATCTCCAAATTCCATATGGAGTTTGTATCCAGATGTCACTATATTTCTCAACTTATCGGGTTTAGCCACTATACAGGGTGTGGTATCCGACGGTGTAAATGCACTTGAAGGTGCGAAAGTCAGCCTGAACAATACCAATCAGACTGCATTCACAAATGCTGACGGCAGTTATGTTTTCCCAACTGTCTTAGCTGGAACCTATAGTGTTCAGTTCGAATTATTCGGTTATGAAACATTTGTGGTAAGTGATGTGGTGCTTGCAGAAGACCAGTCCCTTGAGTTGAATGCCAGTCTCACGGCCATTCCGCAGTACAATGTCACGGGTACAGTGCAGGGAAATGACGGCAATCTGATTGAAGGTGCAACGGTTAAAATGGATGGTTATGCCGGCTATGAGGTGCTTTCAGATGCCAATGGAGTATTTAGTTTCGATGCTGTGTATGAAGGTAATTATAGCCTTGTAATCAATGCTTTTGGTTATACACCTTATGCTTTGGAAAATATTGTGATCAACAGCAATCAAAATCTTGGAACAATAGTACTAGAGGAACAAATAGAAGCGCCTTTCAATCTGATGGTCATGAATGAGGGTCTTGAGCCCGGACAAGCGCTTTTCAGCTGGAACAATCCGCTTACAGGCTGGACAGAAAGCTTCGAAAGTGGTTCATTGCCTGACGAATGGAGTCAGATTGTAACCAATACAGGCAGCAATGCCGGATTGCCTGCAACATGGACGGTTTCAGGTCCGGTGACCTTCTATAATTCTACGATTTTCCCGCAGGACGGCGATTTTCAGGTGTTCATGATGTGGGACTTCAGTGAGCAAAACGAATGGCTGATCACAAAAGAGTTTGTTGTACCGGCTGGCAATTTGCAATTCTGGTTTTATGGCGTAACAGGCTCCAACTTCGGCGATAACTATTATGTGAAAATTTCCACCGACGCTGGTCAGACCTGGAACATCTTATGGAACGCCAGCGACCTTCCCTACGGACAAAACTTATACCAGGAACCTGTTTCCATTGATTTGAATATGTATGCAGGTCAAAATGCGCGCATTGCATGGCACAATGAAGACGGCCCCTCCAACTTTGGGATGTGGTATTACTGGGCAATCGATAATATCAGTATCGGTGATGCTGCTGTTAATCTAAGTGATCTGATGACAGTTTCGAACCCGCAAAACGGAAAAGTCAACGAAGCAAAGCCCATTTCCGTCATGGCTGAAATGGCCCCGGCTAATCGTAACAGGAATCTGAACGGATTTAATGTTTACCTCGATGGAACACTTATGGCTGAAGCTGTTTCGGAAACACAGTTCATGTTCGACGGCCTGGCAGATGGACAATATACCGCCGGTGTGCAGGCAGTTTTCACCACCGGAGTATCGGAAATTGCTGAGATCAGTTTTGTAGTTGATGACACACGTTTGCTGGCATTGGTTGCCAATCCTGCCGGAAGCGGCGCTTTGCTTGGTTCAGCATGGTATCAGCCGGGTGCAGAAGTGCTTGTAAAAGCCACTGCTGAAGAAGGTTTTGCTTTTGTGAACTGGACCACATCCAACGGTACTGTTGTGAGCGACTTGCCAACTTTCTTTTTCACCATGCCTGATAATGATGTCATTTTGGTTGCCAATTTTGAAGTATTTCAAACCTTTAATCTCACCTTTAATATTGATATGACAGGAAATGAATACTTTATTCCCGAAAGTACAATGGTGAACATTACAGGTTCGATGCATGGATGGAATGTGCTCGGTCAGATGGCACGCGATCAGGCGCTCAGAAGGGTAGAAAACTCGATGTATTATACGATCACTATGGCGCTGCCTCCGGGAGAATATGCTTACGCTTATTTCACCGACGAGGGCGAAGACGCTATTGATTGGGAAAATATTCCAAGTCGTACAATTGATTTGAACGAGGACAAAGTGGTTTACGACAGCTGGGGATTGATCCTTGGCGTTGATAAATCGATGGAAACAGTCGTTACGGCCGGTCCCAACCCCTTCGAAGACCGCATCCTTGTTTCCAATACCGAATCAGTTAAACGATTTGAAATCACGAATATCTTGGGACATAAAGTCATGGAAGCCCCGTTGACAGGTAATGTGATTAACACAACTGATTTGTTGCCAGGGGTTTATATGATACATTTTTTTGGTGAAAATGGACAGTCCACAATAAAGAAAATGATCAGGAAATAAATCGTACAACCGAAAAATCGGTCACACCTTTAAAAAATGGCATCCTGAACCTCTATTTGGTTTCAGGATGCTTTTTTTTTTGCTGAACAGCGTCAATCGGACACAAATCAACCGATCGAGGCATCATCAAATTAACAAAAGATTATATTTGAAGCCTGAATATTTCGATATAAACACAGAATTATGGAAGAAAGCATCAAACAACTGGCCCTGATAAGCTCCGTACTCGGTGGATTTTCATTCACATTTTTGAGTGCAATCATTACAAAGGATACAGAAAAAAGAATTAAATACTGGTTGATTATTACATTGACCATTGCCTCCATTAGTTTTCTTTTAGGCGCAGTAGGCTGGACGCTGATGGACTTCAATCAGGGAATGGCAGCTCTTAATTCGCATCATCAGATGCTTGTAAAAGTGCTTATTTTCGGTTTGATTTCGATTTTGTCATCCATTGGCTTAAGTGGCTGGCTCAATGACAGAAAAACAGGGATAACAACGTCCATCCTTGGCGTATTGGCGTTATTGTTTTTGTTGTTCGGGATTTTGAGCAGGTATATTGAATTGTAGAATTTATCTATGGAAAGCAGGGCAGGGGGGAGAGAAATTTTGCAACACAGAATGGCATTGCCGCAAAATTCAAACAAATATTAAGCGACTTAATTTTCGCTTGTTGATTTTGAAGTTACGGAGAAAGCCATAAATTCCAAACCGGTGGTTGGTGCAGATATGCAATCCGTGCCCCATTCTGGTTAATTTGTAAAGACTCAAACGCTGACACAGATTTCCGTTCAGTGTAGTTTTCGACTACAATACCATTATCCACCGGATTGTTGAAAGAAGTTTTAACAGAGAAAAAGCATTGATTTATAAGTGAATATTGAATGGGACGGAGGGTTTCTCAACTAAATCGCCCTCAGCCAGCGCACAAGAAGAACGTGTCAGCGTACAAAAAGAACGCGTCTGCAAACAAAAAGAATGCGTCCGCATACAAAAAGAACGCGTCAGCATACAAAAAGAACGCGTCCGTAAGGTTGGAGAACGCGTCCGTAAGGTTGGAGAACGCGTCCGTAAGGTTGGAGAACGCGTCCGCAAACAAAAAGAATGCGTCCGTAAGGTTGGAGAACGCGTCAGCATACAAAAAGAACGCGTCCGTAAGGTTGGAGAACCCGTCTGCATACAAAAAGAATGCGTCTGCATACAAAAAGAACGCGTCTGCATGGTTAGAGAAGGCGTCCGCGCACAAAAGTAATGCGTCAGCACTTCGGTAATAGCACGAATCGTTTCAGTAATAGCACGAATCGTTTCGGTAATAGCACGAATCGTTTCAGTAATGGCATGAATCACTTTGGTAATAGCACGAATCACTTTGGTAATAGCACGAATCGTTTCAGTAATGGCACGAATCGTTTCAGTAATGGCACGAATCGTTTCAGTAATAGCACGAATCACTTTGGTAATAGCACGAATCGTTTCAGTAATAGCACGAATCGTTTCAGTAATAGCATGAATCATTTTGGTAATAGCACGAATCGTTTCAGTAATGGCATGAATCGTTTCAGTAATAGCACGAATCGTTTCAGTAATAGCACGAATCGTTTTAGTAATGGCACGAATCGTTTCAGTAATAGCACGAATCGTTTCAGTAATAGCACGAATCGTTTCAGTAATAGCACGAATCGTTTCGGTAATAGCACGAATCGTTTCAGTAATAGCACGAATCGTTTCAGTAATAGCACGAATCGTTTTGGTAATGGCACGAATCGTTTCAGTAATGGCATGAATCACTTTGGTAATAGCACGAATCACTTTGGTAATAGCACGAATCGTTTCGGTAATAGCACGAATCGTTTCAGTAATAGCACGAATCGTTTCAGTAATAGCACGAATCGTTTCAGTAATAGCACGAATCGTTTCGGTAAGAGCGTGTGTCGAATAAAGTGGCTAAATACAATTTTGTGATAATTCGTTACTTCATATTTTTCATATAAGGTTGCCAGTTGATAATGAGAATTTTATCAGATTCAATCTCAAGGTAGCCAAATTCATAACAGAATTTGTATGTGTTGTTGTTTTTGGTAGTATAGGTGTGGGTGAAGAACTGGAAATCGAAACCCATTTTATCCAGGAATTCTTTTCTGACCGTTGATTTTCCGACAGGGCCAAGCTGATGCAGGATCATCCGGTTTTTACGAAGTGTTTTATTCACATCAGTAATAAACTGTTCGTGTTCTTTTTTGTTGAGATTATTGAAGGCATTCCGGCAGGAATCGCTGCAAAATTTTTTATCCGAACGACCAACGAATTCTTCGTTGCAAAGGATACATCTTTTTTTCATGGGATTGCTTATTGATCGGCAAATATAGAAATAATCGAATCATTTTATAAGCGTTTATAAACGGTTATACACGCTTATTCATCGGTTGCCGGTGAATCATCTCTTTAGTTTTGCAAAAAAAAACGACTATGGAACAAGTAATGAACCTTCCTCACTTATTCTTAAACCGTGTGACTTTAGACGGAGCGCATTGTATCAAATTGTATTTCTATAATAATGAGGCTATTAAAAGAAGAATAAGTCAAAACGAATGGATATGCTACAGCATGGAGCTTGGCGCCTGGTATACGGTTGAATACAGCAATACGATAGCCTTGCTACAGGACTTATTTGAGGATGTGGCTCATGTAAATCTTTCAAAGCTTGACTGGAAGCGACTGGAGGTTAGCCAAAAGAATATTGGTGCGATGAATGCCTGGAAAGAACTGTATCTGAGGAAGGGATTTGATGTGATTACGCTTTTTCCTTACCTGATGGAAGGCAGGTCGCTCATTGGATTCAAACATCATTTTGAGCGGAAACACTATGCAGAGGTTCGCGGGAGTGGTTATTTTACCTACCACCCGGCCAACAGGCTATGGGAGATAACTGCCAAAGAAGGAAGGCTTTATGACGTTTTGGTTTTTCTTACTGATAGGTTTACGGTGAAGTTGAATGCTGATTTGCATATCAGCGATTTAAAAATCAAACGCCTGTTACTGGAACAATCTTATGTTAAAGACTTTGATTATAAAAGTTGTCCGCCGGAGTTTTTGATTTATTTGCAAAGTCAGAATTATAGCGACAGCACATTGGTGACCTATCACAACCTTGTAGTCAGGTTTTTGAATGCCTTTAAAGGAAAGAGTCAGGAGGACATCAACCACTTTGGCATCAGCGAAATCAATCAATACCATGAGGTATGGATACAAAGGTCAGCACCCGGGCCATCGCTCATCAATCAATCGGTGAATGCCATCAAGATGTTTTATAAGGTGATGGGCAAAAAGACGTTGATGCTTGAGCAGGTTACGAGACCCATGCGCAACAAGGTGCTGCCGGGTGTTTACAGCAAGGAAGAGATTCAGGGAATTGTTGGACAGCTCGCTAATCCAAAGCATAAGGCGCTGCTGTTTTTGATTTATTCGGCAGGACTTCGTATAAGTGAAGTGATCAATCTGAGGAAAGAGGATCTTATGCGCGACCGTGGCTTGTTGTTTATCAGAAAAAGCAAAGGCAGAAAAGACAGATACACTAAACTGGCTGCCAATGCTATACAACTGATTGATGCCTATCTCAGGGAGGACGCTCCAAAGCAATATCTGTTTGAAGGGCAATATGGTGGGCGCTATTCTGCCACAAGCATCCGCAATGTTTTGCATGAAGCCAAGCGCAAAGCGGGAATTACTACAAGGGGATCAGTACACACCTTACGACATTCTTTTGCCACTCATCTGCTAGAAAACGGAACTGATCTAAGATACATTCAAGAGTTGCTGGGACATGAGAGCTCTAAAACAACAGAGATCTATACCCATGTAAGCAACCTGAATCTTTCAAAAATTACAAGTCCGGGCGATCTGATAAAAATTTAATTGTAATCATGTCAGATGAAATAAAAAAGCTTTAATTTTGGAATGCTAAACGCTATACCATGAAACACACAGCAAGAATTCCGTTATCAATAAAATTGATTCACAACACATTGCAAAACTGCCAAGCAGAAAGCAAAGTGGAAATAAATGCCATAGGAGTGCGTTTAGCAAGTAGTTACCCAACATAATAAAAAAGAGAGACGACATGGAGAGATTAGTAACATCAAATTTGAAACTAGGAATTATTGCAGGTGGACAACTTGGGAAAATGTTGATACAGGAAGCCAGTAAGTGGGATATTATAACTTATGTTTTGGATAATAGCGAAGATTGTCCTGCTGGAAGCATTGCTTCGCATTACATAAAAGGCAACAATGTAGATTTTGATTCCGTGTACCAATTCGGAAAAATGGTTGACGTGTTGACCTTTGAAATTGAAAATGTCAATATTGAAGCCCTAAAAAAACTTAAATCAGAAGGACACAAAATTGTACCCGACCCTGAGATATTAGAGTTAATACAGGACAAAGGCTTACAGAAAGAATTTTATTGCAAGCATGGAATACCTACTTCATTCTATAAAATTTATGAATCGGAAGCTGCTATTTTGAACGGCATAGAAAAAGTGGAAATTAATTTTCCTTTTGTTCAAAAATTAAGAAAGGGCGGATATGACGGGCGTGGAGTAGCAGTTATTAACGATAAAAACGATTTGGTAAAACTTTTGAAAGGAGCATCGGTAATTGAGGAAAAAGTTGAGATTGAAAAAGAAATTGCTGTAATCGTGGCACGTAACAAAAAGGGCGAAATCAAATGTTATCCTGTTGTAGAAATGATTTTTGATACTAAAGCAAATCTTGTGGATAAATTAATTTGTCCATCATCAATAACAGTTGAACAATCGGAGAAAGCGATTACTTTTGCCAGCGAAATTATTGAATTATTAAATATGGAAGGATTGCTTGCTGTGGAGTTCTTTGTTGACACAAAAGGCGGAGTAATCGTAAATGAAATTGCTCCCAGACCTCACAACAGCGGTCATCACACCATTGAAAGCATAATCACATCACAGTTTGAGCAGCATCTACGGGCTATTTTAAACTTACCCCTAGGTAGCACAAAAATTAAGCTTCCATCAGTAATGATAAATATTTTGGGGTCAGAAGGGTACGAAGGCCCTGTAATTTATGAAGGATTAACAGAAAGTTTGGCTATTGAAGGTGTGAAAATTCATTTGTACGGAAAAAAAACAACAAAACCGTACCGCAAAATGGGACATGTAACCATTTTATCTTCATCATTGGAATGTGCTTTAAAAAAAGCTGAAAAAGTAAAACAATTAATAAAGGTTAAATCGTGGAAGAAAAATTAGTAAGCATTGTAATGGGTTCAGATTCCGATTTGCCCATAATGAAACAAGCAGCGGAAATGTTGGAAATGTTTGATATTGGCCATGAAATTGATATTGTTTCGGCACACCGGACACCTGAAAAGCTATACGAATTTGCATCAAATGCGCACAAGCGGGGCATTTTGGCAATAATTGCTGGGGCAGGTGGTGCAGCCCACTTGCCCGGCATGGTGGCAGCCATATCGCCCCTGCCAGTAATTGGGGTTCCGATAAAGTCGAGCAATTCTATTGACGGATGGGATTCTGTCCTATCTATTTTGCAAATGCCAGGCGGTGTGCCTGTTGCCACAGTAGCATTGAACGGTGCAAAAAATGCTGGGATTCTTGCGGCTCAAATTGTGTCAGCAAAAGATGACACAATACGAGATAAAATTATACAATACAAGCTGGAACTAAAAGAGCAAGTAATTGAAAAATCAAAAAAAATGAAAATATAAAATGGATTTTTTCAGAGGAAGAAAAGTGGTTATAGCAACCAAGCACAGGAAAGAAGAAGTAATTGCTCCAATTCTTGAAAATGAGCTGGGGCTAATTTGCGTTATGCCAAAAAAATTGGACACCGATAAGCTGGGGACATTCTCTGGAGAAGTAGAAAGAATAGACGACCCCGTTACTACATTGCGAAAAAAATGCCAAATGGCTATAGATGCAAGTGGAATAAATTTAGCAATCGCAAATGAGGGCTCATTTGGTGCACATCCAACTATTTTTTTTGCACACGCAGATGATGAACTTATAATGTTAGTGGATAAAGAAAATGGGATTGAAATAATTGAACGGGAGTTAAGTTTAGAAACAAATTTCAATGGCACAGAAATTTTATCGGTAGATGAGCTTATAGTGTTTTCAAATAAAATTGGATTTCCATCGCACGGAATAATTTTAAAAAAAAGCAAAAATGATTACACAAACATAATAAAGGAAAGCAAGACTATAGATGAACTATTAAAAAATTTCCATAAAATTAAAAATGAGGATGGCACAGCCTATGCCGAAACGGATATGAGGGCAATGCTTAATCCTACCCGTATGAAAATAATTAAGCAAGCAGCTATAAAACTTGTCAAAAAAATTAAATCATTATGTCCTAGTTGCAGCACTCCCGGTTTTGGAGTTGTGGATTCTGTAAAAGGTTTGCCCTGTGAAATTTGTGGTTTACCTACACGGTCAACGCTAAAACACATTTACTGTTGCCAAAAATGTAATTATCAAAAGGAAATTCTTTTTCCTTTTGATAAACAGGTTGAAGACCCTCAGTATTGCGATTTTTGTAACCCTTGATAAATTAAATTTATGAAACCTTTTAAGAAATATAATATGAGTACAGATAATCAACAAAACAATAAACTTTTTCTTGTTTGCCCGTTCTGCCAAATGGAGAATTTTATTGTAAAACATTACGGAGAAGTTTTTTTTCTAACCGCACCCGCAGTCGTGTTTCATTTTGGCAATGATGAACTTATAGTAATAAAGGAATTTATTGCAAGAGAAAATATTAAGGAAATTTATCTTGTGGGTGAAACAACTTGTAACTTCACAAAAAATGTATTGGATAATACAAATCTTTCAGGACTACCCTGCGAAACTGAAATACAAAAAATAAAATCTTTTGATGATACCCCCAACACACTTACCCTAAAGATATTGAATGAGCAGACATATAAATTAAGTGAAGAAAATATTTTTGGAAAAGAAATTACGTCAGGGACAATATTATTCCACACACTGCAAACGGTCAAAAATGAAAATAAAATTATAGAAATCAGGTAAATAATAATTATGGAATTTCAAATTTTGTTCAGCAACATAACCAACCCGGTGCTTCTATATTTTGTTTTAGGAATAATTGCCACACGCCTAAAAAGCGATTTGGAAATACCGGCAAACATCACCAAGTTTATTTCGCTATATCTATTGTTTTCCATAGGGTTTAAAGGAGGTCAGGAGCTTGCTCACAGTGGGTTCAATGCTGAAATCATCTATTCGCTTATATTTGGGATGTTAATATCTTCCCTTATACCCCTCTACACTTTTTTTTTACTTAAATGGAAATTGAGCATCAGCGATGCCGGGGCTGTAGCCGCCTCATATGGGTCGGTTAGCGCAGTAACTTTTGTAGCTGCCATTTCATTTTTAGAAATGCAAAATATTACATCAGGAGGACATATGGTGGCGGTAATGGCACTAATGGAGTCGCCGGCAATTATAGTAGGCGTGATGCTAATGATGCTATATAATGATAAAGACGGTAGTAAAAAAATGAATATCAAATCCGTTATTCATCACTCGTTCACCAACGGAAGTGTGTTGATGATTTTGGGAAGCCTAATAATAGGCATTATAGCCGATGCCAAACAGGCCGAAGGCATTAAACCATTTACCACCGATATTTTTAAGGGGTTTTTGGCTATCTTTCTCTTAGAAATGGGGATGGTTACGGCAAGAAGATTTGCATCATTTCTTAAATACGGTTGGTTTGTTACACTCTTTGCAATTTTTATTCCTTCAATAAATGGTTGTGTGGTTGCATATTTAAGTCAGTTTGTCACTCATGAAGTGGGTAATCGTTTCCTCTTTGCCGTGCTTGCAGCAAGTGCTTCATATATTGCTGTACCGGCAGCCATGAAGATTGCAGCCCCTAAAGCCGACCCAGGGCTGTATTTGCCTATGTCACTGGGGGTAACATTTCCCTTTAATATTTCCATCGGAATGCCGTTATATCTTATTATTGTGAATTATTTTTCCTAAAATAAACTCCATGAAAATAAAAAAAGCAATGATATATCCTGAAAAATATTTGATAAAAAATGTAACTGTCGTTAACGAAGGACAAATGGTTACTGCTGATGTGCTTATTCAAGACGGGTTAATAAAGGCAATTGAAAAAAATATAAGCGATACGCCTGCTATAATTATTGACGCAACGGGCAAATATTTACTCCCCGGCATAATTGATTGTCATGTCCACTTTCGTGAACCTGGTAACACCCACAAGGGCGATATTTACTCCGAAAGCAAGGCTGCCGTGGCCGGAGGGGTAACTTCATTTATTGACATGCCAAACACAAAGCCTCATGCGCTAACACAAAGCCTTTTGGTTGAAAAATACCGACTTGCATCAGAAAAATCGTTGGCAAATTTTGGGTTCATGCTTGGAGTTAACGCCGATAATATAAAAGAAATAATACAGACAAATACCGATTTAATTTTAGGTGTTACCGATGATGGGCTATACTTTGCCAACAAGGGGAATTTGCTTGCAGACAACCCTGAGATATTAGAAACATTATTTGCTAATTGCAAAGCCCTAATCGCTATTCATTCAGAAAAGGAATCAATTATTGAAGAAAACGAATGGATTTACCGTGGATACTATGGCGAAAATATCCCTTTAGAACTACACCCTGTTATCCGTAGCGAAAAGGCTTGCTACGACGCTACTTCGCAAACAATAGAAATAGCCAAAAAATATAGCACAAAACTTCATTTTCTGCACATCTCAACAGTAGCCGAAACAAACCTGTTCAGAAACGACATCCCTCTGATTGAAAAGAATATTACCGCCGAAGTTTCGGTACACCACCTATGGTTCTCCGACAAAGATTATCAAAAATTAGGTAATTTGATTAAATGGAACCCTGCCATAAAAACCGAAGCTGACAAGCAGGGCTTGTTGCAGGCACTCATTGACAATCGTATTGACATTGTTACTTCCGACCATGCCCCCCATACCCTTGAAGAAAAACAACGGCCATATTTACAATCAATGTCAGGTGCGCCCATAATACAGCATTCACTCAACATTATGCTGGAATTATACAAACAGGGAAAAATTACACTGCAAAAAATTGTAGAAAAAATGTGCCACAACCCTGCAATATTGTATCGTTTAAAAAACAGGGGCTTTATTCGCAAAGGCTATTATGCCGATTTGGTTTTGGTTGACCTTGATGCCGCTCATACTGTTTCTAAACAAAACATCTTTTACAAGTGCGGTTGGTCGCCTTTGGAAGGAACTATATTTAACAGCCAAATTCAAAAAACATTTGTGAACGGAAATCTGGTTTACGACAATGGGAGCTTTAATGAAACATACAAAGGGATGTCTATACATTGAAAGAATAATTCTATTGATAGAACCACTAGGCGGTTTACTGTTTCTTAAACAATTTATTACATCCATAAAAAATGAACAATTTGAATGACATCAATATAGCAGCACAATGTATTAAGGATGGTAAATTAGTTGCTTTCCCAACAGATACTGTTTACGGATTGGGTGCAAATGCTTTAAATCCATTGGCAGTAGCAAAAATATTCGAGCTGAAAGAACGCCCATCTTTTGACCCACTGATTATCCATATTTCCAATATACAACAATTGGAAATACTTATTTTAACCACCGATGAAAGAATTTACAAATTAGCTGAAAAATTTTGGCCTGGCCCATTAACTATGGTGCTTCCAAAAAGCAGAATTGTTCCCGATATTGTTACATCTGGTTTGTCAACAGTAGGCATTAGAATGCCAGACAATGATATTGCTTTAGAATTGATATGTAAATCAGAATGCCCAATTGCTGCACCAAGTGCCAATAAATTTGGGCGAATTAGCCCTACAACAGCGGCACATGTAAAAAAACAACTGCCAAACATAGATTATATTCTTGATGGTGGTAAGACTAAGGTTGGGATAGAATCAACTATTATAAAACTTACAGAATTTGGTTTTCAAATACTTAGAAATGGAATTATTACAAAAGAGGAGTTAGAAAAAATTATTCCGTTTGATGGTAATTTAAAAATTGAAAAAATATCAGCTCCCGGAATGCTAAAATCTCATTACAGCCCTAATAAAATGTTTTTTATTGCAAATAATGCCACCTTGAAATTAGGCAAATCAAGAGCTGGGCTTATTTCATTTTCAGGTGAATTAGAAAAAGGTTTTCGGAAAGTAATTAAAATCTCGGAAAGAAAAGATTTGAAAGATTACGCAGTAAATATGTTTGAAGCTATGCATACATTTGAAGATGATAACGAAATTGAGATAATTATAGCAGAACCAGTATATGAAAACGGCATAGGTAAAGCAATTATGGATAGACTGAGAAAGGCTGAATTTACTTGGCTACAAAAATAGTTTCAAATTTGATAGAGATGAAAAAATTACGTTGGGTAACAAAGTTTATATGCCATAAGGGTTTCAGTGGTAATTTAAGCATTCTGCCCCGCTCAAACTTCGGTGTAGTTAGACAGGATACTGCCCCGCAATCCCTTACGGCACATACACTCGGCCGTTACCCAACATAATAATAAGAAAAAAAACTACATGGAAACATTAGTATCATCAAATATGAAACTTAGAATTATTGCAGGCGGACAGCAACGTAGGGGTGTGCACTAAAAAAGGGAGAAACAGTGAAACAAATAATAAGAGTAAAATCATGGAAAGAGAATTTGCAAACACTTTATTAATTCATAAGAATGATTGTGAAACCTCATTTAAAACCTATAATGGCAATAGGGGTGTGAGCATATTACTTAAAAAAAATATACTTGCTATTAGCGTAATATTTCTATTAAGTTTTCAAGGGTTTTCCCAATCGAAATATGAAAAAGAATTCCGAATTAAGGCAAAAGATGTACCCTCGAGTGCTCTTGCTTTTGTCGACTCAATGACCTTCGACTCCAAAGTTAAATGGTATAAGGAAATAGGATTAAATGATGTAACCATTGAGGCCAAGGCAAAATTTAAAAATGAAAGACATAGCATCGAGTTTAGTGAGAACGGAATATTTCAGGATGTTGAAATAGTGGTAAAACCAAACCAAATACCTTTTGATGCTTTTTCGAAAATATCAGGAATTTTATCACAAAGGCATAAAAAGCATAAAATTGAAAAGGTTCAAGTGCAGTATTCCGGGGATAGAAATTTGGTACTGAGGTTTTTAAGAGAGAATAGGAATAACCCTAATGGTATTACAATAAACTTTGAAGTTGTAATTTCGACTAAACTGGACGGGAACTATATCATGCTCGAATACTTGTTCTCAGAAACAGGTGAATATGTGGAAAGCAATCAAATAATTTCAAAGAGAAAAGATACTATTGATTACTAAAAATGAAAAAAAGTCTACTCATATTCATTCTTTCTGCAATGTCGGTATTTTGTAATGCACAAAGCAGCTTTCAGTATGGCATAATTCCGTCAATAAATATAATTAAGAAATTCCCAAAGAACTGGTCGGCAAATTTTAAGGCTGAATCGAGGCAGTCCATCTATAACCAGGAACTGAAATACGATTATTTACTCACAGACTTTTCGTTGGTTGTAACAAAACGAATTGCGCCAAATACTTCAGTTGGCGGAGGATATTTACTAAGAGCCGAAGATGGTGAGTTTGAACACAGAGCAATTCAGCAAATTAGTTTTAGCAAAAAGTATTCTGGCTTTCGAATGGCTCACAGGGTAATGACGGACCAAACATTTGCAAACAATAGCAAGCCCGAACTTAGGCTTCGGTATCGAATATCATCCGAAATCCCGTTGGAAGGACAGTCGCTCGATGTGAAAGAGTTTTATCTGAAAATCAACAATGAATATCTAAATTCCTGGCAGGGCCATGAATATGACTTGGAAATCAGAGGCGTAGCTCTTCTAGGGTATTCTGTTTCTTCAGTAAATGATTTGGAAATTGGTATCGACTATAGGTTGGATTCATTTATCGATGGAGACCCAAGAAACCGAATATGGCTAAGTATAAACTTTTTTCATTCGTTAGACAGCAAATAATTTTAAAAAAATTACGTTAATTGTAAAAATTTAAAACCAATTGAATTATGCTAAAAAATTTAAGAATTACCCTCGTGGTTTTATTAACTGCAGGTTTTCTTATCTCCTGTGGTGATGTGAATAGAAGAGTTGATGAAAAAATTGACAAGTTGTTGAAAAAAACGGAATCATTAGACTCATTGCTAAACCAAGAGGTCGATAAAGTTTTAACTCTCGATTCGCTAATCGATAAAGAACATCAAAAGGTAATAAAACTTGATTCACTTATACAGAAATCATCCACTAAACTTGATTCTGTAGTTAATAAAGTTACAAAACCTTTAAGCAAATAATTATTAACCAACTAAATACTAAAAAAATGAAATGTCCAAATTGCAAAGATGTAAATCTGGTTATGACCGACCGCAACGGAATAGAGATTGACTATTGTCCTGAATGTCGAGGTGTTTGGCTTGATCGCGGTGAACTTGATAAAATCATTGAACGGTCAACTCAAAATCTTAAAACCCCACAAGATGATATGTTTCAAGGCAAGCAATATCATTCAAGGGACAATGATTATCGTTACAAAAAAAAGAAAGGACTCTTAGGAGAGCTTTTTGACTTTTAAAAGTAATTCTATTGAATCTGCTTGGAAATAATTTATTTTTTATGTCACAAGAATCGCAAGTCAAAAATAGAGAATTGGTTGTCTTTTTGAAAAAAGATGATTTTTTTGAAAAGACATTATCAGAAAAAGTAAAAAAAATAATTAGTAAAATACCTGACAGAAATCTGACATTATCTGAAATAATAAACCTATTAGGAAACGACGGTTTATTACTATTTGCATCAATATTATCTATAATATTTCTCATTCCGGTATCTATACCTGGTTTCAGTACTGTATTTGGAATTTTCATCTTTTTTATAGGAATAAGTAATCTAACTAATAAAAGCTTATGGCTAACTTTCTCTATAAAAAATAAGTCATTTCCAGCCGAAAAGTTACGCATTGCTCTAAACAAAGGGTTAAAGTGGTTCCATTATTTAGAAAAAATGAGTAAGCCTCATCGACTTAGTCTCCTTATATGCAACAAAATTGCTAGTACAATCAATGGTTTTTTGATTTTATTTGGTTCTATTTTGCTAATGGTACCATTGGGATTAATGCCCTTTAGTAATACTTTGCCTGCATTAATTATTCTTTTTCTATCAATAGGAATTATTCAGAAGGACGGAATTATAATTCTTCTTGGATATATTTCCGTTTTGGGAACATTTTTATACTTCGGATTATTTTTTTCAACTATAATTTTAGCTTTTAATAAAATAGTTGAAAGCATTACATTGTAAATTTTTATTAGTAATCTTAATTGTTCTCAAAGATGGTAAAAAACGAAAGCGGGAAATGGCATGCCATTGATTATAAAGAGGTTCTTGAAAATTTTGAGAGTTCATTACAAGGGCTTGAATTAGAAGAAGTAGAAACAAGACGTCATAAGTACGGAGCAAACGAACTTAAACGTAAAAATAAAGATGGCATTTTAAAAGTGCTTTGGCGGCAAATTAACAATCCATTGATTTGGGTTTTAATTGGTTCAAGCACGTTGGCTACTGCATTGGGCAAAATTACCGATGGAATGGTAGTGCTTGCCGTAGTGGTAGTAAACTCAATTATTGGCTTTATTCAAGAATACAAAGCAGGTAAAGCCATTGAAGCTCTAAGTAACATGGTTCCCGAAAATGCTACGGTAATTCGAAATGGCAATATAGTAACCATACCTGTTTCTGAGATTGTTCCCGGCGATATTGTTCAGGTGGCTGCAGGCGACCGAATTCCCGCCGACATGAGGATAATACAGCAAAAAAACCTGCAAGTAGAAGAAGCTGCTTTAACAGGTGAATCGGTACCTTCTCAAAAAACTACCGAAGCTGTAACTCCCGATGCTGTAATTGGCGACAGGAAATGTATGGTTTATAGTGGCACTTTAGTTGTTTCAGGCACTGCCACTGCCGTGGTTGTAAAAACGGGTATGGATACCGAACTTGGTAAAATATCCGACATGCTTAACGAAACCGTTGATTTAGATACGCCATTAACAAAAAAGTTAGGTGTTATTGGCAAGTACTTAACCATTGGTATTATTGCTATCACTGCAATTATTATGGTTATTGGAACATACCGTGCTTTGGGGCAAGGGGTGTTATTATTAGATGCACTCAGGGAAAGTTTAATTTTTGCAATAGCTTTGGCAGTAGGTGCTATTCCGGAAGGGCTCCCGGCTGTTGTTACCATTGCCCTTGCCATTGGGGTGCAACGCATGGCAAAACGAAATGCCATTATTCGTAAACTTCCTGCGGTTGAAACCTTAGGAAGTACAACAGTTATTTGCTCTGATAAAACCGGAACGCTTACACGAAACGAAATGACAGTAAGTGAATTATGGAACTATAACCATAGCATACAAGTAACAGGTGTTGGTTATCATAAAGCCGGTGTTTTCAAACAAAACAATGCTGAACTAGCTTCTTTATCCGAAGATATGTTGCTTTTGCTGAAAAAAGCAGTGCTTTGCAGCGATGCAAACGTGGTTTATACAGCAAACGAATATAGCATATCGGGCGACCCAACCGAGGTTGCTTTAGTGGTTGCTGCTGAAAAAGCAGGTATTTCAATTGATATTTTACGTCAGGAAATACCAAGAAAAGACGTTTTGCCTTTCGACTCTGAAAAGCAATACATGGCAACCCTTAACGACAATATTATCCTTAAAGGGGCACCCGAGGTTGTGCTAAAACGTTGCTCTACACACATTGGTGGTGTAAACCTGGATACACAAAAGGTTATTTCTCAAATCGAATTGCTTGGTTCGAAAGGGATGCGAGTGCTTGCCATAGCTCAAAAAACTCAAAGCAAAAGTGATGAAATATCGGTAGATGATGTTGAAAACGGATTTGAGTTTCTAGGTTTGATTGGTATGATTGACCCTCCGCGTACCGAAGCAATCGAAGCTATAAAGGCTTGTCATAATGCAGGAATAACAGTAAAAATGATTACGGGAGACCACCAAGCAACTGCCCGTGCTATTGGTATGGAATTAAACCTTTCGGCAAATGGAAATGTTGTAACGGGAGTGGACTTGTCGAAAATGAGCGATGCTGAACTTGACAAAACCATACAAACTACCAACATTTTCGCACGTGTTGCCCCTGAACACAAATTAAGGTTGGTAAAAGCTTTGCAAAACAACTATGAAGTAGTTGCCATGACTGGCGATGGAGTGAACGATGCACCATCGCTCAAACAATCTAATGTGGGTGTTGCTATGGGAATTACGGGAACTTCGGTTTCTAAAGAATCGGCCGATATTGTACTTGCGGATGATAATTTTTCGAGTATAGCAGCAGCTGTAGAAGAAGGGCGAAGGGTTTACGACAATCTACTTAAGTCTCTCGCCTTTTTGTTGCCAACTAACTTAGGACTTGCATTTATACTGATTTATGGCATTATGTTCTTTCCATTTAATCCTATAACGAAAGAATTATTACTTCCAATGTTGCCTGTACAATTATTGTGGATAAACTTAGTTGCAGCCATAGTATTGGCATTGCCACTTGCATTCGAAGTAAAAGAGCCTAATATAATGAACCGCCCCCCCCGTAGACCCGATGAAGCACTTTTCAACGGATTTGTAATTTTTAGGGTGTTTTTTGTTTCGATACTTATGACAGTAGGAACTATCGTGCTTTTTAACTGGGAGTACTCTTATTCACTTTCAATCGGAATGGCACAAACAGATGCGTTGGCTCGTTCCCAAAGTATAGCAGTAACATTTATTATATTTTTCCAAATATTTTATTTGATAAATTGCAGATCTTTGAAAGACTCGGTTTTTAAAATTGGTCTTTTCAGTAATAGCTTTATCTTTTTGGGTATTGGTTCAATATTGCTTCTGCAAGCAATGTTTTTATACACACCGTTTATGCAAAAAGTGTTTGGAACAGCGTCTCTCGATGGGAAAGGTTTATTTATTTCGTTTGTAGCTGGTTCATTGATTTTTGTTGTTATTAGTATCGAAAAATGGATTCTAAGAGAGTTGTTAAATAAAAAGAAAAAAGAGACTTAATAATGTTTTAATAATGAATTTAAAAATAAAAAAATTACGTTGGGTAACATCGTGTATAAAACATTTGGCAATCAGTGGTTTATCAAGCGTTTTAGCTCGTATCAAAAGTAGTTGTAACTTGATAGAAAATCGCTTCGAAATGCCAAACGTTTCATACACGCAACCGTTATGGGCAAGTTTAAAAACCGAGACGGTCTGCAAAATCCAAAGGGCTGACCACCCAATGTGACAGAGAAGAAAAATTTAAAAAGTGGAGTCCAGAAACCATTTAAAAAACGGGGCACAATCCGAAAAGCCTTACGAGTAGGAAACAAATAATTATATTTATGAAAAATTTTAATCTTTTAGTATTGGCCATTTTTCTTAGTTCGGCATTTTTATTTTCTTCTTGCAATAATTTATCTAGAGAAAAAGCTAAAAAAATTGTTTTATCAAAAATTAAAAAAGATGATAGAGTTATCATATTTCATGTTTCTATGTCCAGAGGTAGGATAGAAAAAGTAACAATAAATACGGGACGGGAAAATTTAACAAAATTGATTGAAAAGGGTTACGTGACGTTAGATAATGACAATTATCATATCACTTTGACTGATAAAGTTAAGCCATATACCCAAATAATAAATAGAATGGGACAAGAAGTCCACATTTCTGTAGCAAATTTTAAAGATATAAATATTACTGGAATACAAGGTAATGATAACTATAAAAAAGTTGAATATGAAGTGATTTATGAGCTTAATGCCTTAGGGAAAGAAATAAACTATGCTGAAAATATTATTTGGAATGATGATATGGATCTTCAGAAATACGATGATGGTTGGAGATAGCATCAATAGTTGTTAGTTAATTTTACAGTCACAATTCAAACTGCACTACTGCTTACATTTTTAATTGCTGGCAATTTATTCTTAACAACCAAATTACTAACCTGCAAAATAATGTAATGAAAATTTATCTGACAAAAGGAAAACCAGCCCATAACAGGCGGTATGTTTTATTGCCGAAATAGTGCGGGTTTCCGCGTTTCTGCATCTAATAAACTTTCGTGTAACTTGACAGGACAGTACTTCGAAATCGGCAACAAAAACATACCGCCAAAACGTTGACCTCCATGTCAGTCGTGTTTTTAAAAGAGATATTTCGTTGGTGGTCAGGATTTAATAAATTTAAAAAAAAGGAATTGAAATTAGTTTTTTTGGGAGCGAAGAATTAATTTTGGTTCGCGGATTAAATAAGCTTAGGACAAAATTTGATCAGCGACAAGCACCAGGAAATAGTTCAATGAAATTGAAACAAAGAAAAGATTAAAAGGATTTGAACACGACACAACATAAAACGAACACGGAGGTCAACAACGCCTATATGCCATATGCCTGCCGCAGGCGCAACACAGGCAAACGGCACATAGGCTAGGCGTTAGTGGCAAGGCTATGACGACACAACCCGTCAGACAAAATCGGGTTCTTTTTGACATTTTATATTTTAGCAGTTGCTTAAATAAACAAATTGACTACCTTTGTGCTATGGACAACAATTCTTGTATAAGACAACAAGCGGACATTAAACAAATAAACCGCTGTAAAGACCGAGTTTCAGAACTCAACGGCTCGTTTGACTATTTATCGAACGGACTTGAATTGGCAGGAAACAACGTAAGACTGAAAATTCTATTTCTGCTCTATGAAGAAAAACGACTTTGTGTTTGTGATATAAGCGACATTCTCGGTATGACAATTTCAGCAGTTTCACAACACTTGAGAAAACTCAAAGACAGAAAACTTATTGAAACCGAACGAGAAGCACAAACCATTTTTTACTCGTTGACAAAAGAGTATGAAAAAATGCTGAAACCGTTTTTCAAAATACTTGACGAAAACAAAATATTAGAAACATTATGAAAACAGACAACAAACTAATCGGAGCAGGACTTTTAACAGCAATTGCAGCTTCATTGTGTTGCATTACACCTGTCTTGGCTCTCATTGCAGGAACAAGCGGACTTGCTTCTACTTTTTCTTGGCTCGAACCTTTCAGACCGTATTTTATCGGTTTGACAATTTTGGTTCTTGGTTTTGCTTGGTATCAAAAGTTGAAACCTAAAAAGCAAATTGACTGCAACTGTGAGACAGAAGAAAAACCAAAATTCATTCAGTCAAAAATGTTTTTAGGAATTGTAACAGCATTTGCAATCGTTATGCTTGCCTTTCCATACTATTCAAGCATTTTCTACCCAAAGAAAGAAAAGCAAATCATAGTAGTGGACAAATCCAATATTCAAAAAGTAAAATTTACGATTAGCGGAATGACTTGTGCGAGTTGCGAAGAACACGTAAATCACGAAGTAAATAAATTGACAGGAATAATAAGTTCAAACGCTTCATATGAAAATGGAAATGCAATCATAGAATTTGACAACTCAAAAACAAATATTTCTGAAATCGAAAAAGCAATAAACTCAACAGGATATTCTGTAACCGACAAAAAAGAAAATTAAAATGGAAATCAAATTACAATCAACAATAACTTGCCCCAACTGCGGACATAAGAAAGAAGAAACAATGCCGACAGACGCTTGCCAATATTTTTACGAATGTGAAAAATGCAAACAAGTTCTAAAACCAAAACAAGGCGACTGTTGTGTTTATTGTAGCTACGGAAGTGTTGCTTGTCCACCAATTCAGCAGGACAAAAAATGTTGCTGACAGACGGAAAACAAAGAAGCCCAGCCACTAACAGCGGTTTGGCAAAAGTGGCGGTTCAGTGCTTCGTATGACAGTTTTTCGTAAATTTGAAGTGTGTGCTTCGTATGAACATTTGTGGTTAAATCGCCACCTTCGCCAAGCCGCAAACCGTTGACCTCCATGTCAGTCGTGTTTTTAAAAGAGATATTTCGTTGGTGGTCAGGATTTAATAAAATTAAAAAAGAGGAATTGAGACTAGGTTTTTTGGGAGCGAAGAATTAATTTTGGTTCGCGGATTAAACAAGCTTAAGACAAAATTTGATCAGCGACAAGCACCAGGAAATAGTTCAATGGAATTGAAACAAAGAAAAGATTAAACGGATTTGAACACGACACAACATAAAACGAGTACGGAGGTCAACAACGCCTATATGCCATATGCCTGCCGCAGGCGCAACACAGGCAAACGGCACATAGGCTGGGCGTTGACCTCCATGTCAGTCGTGTTTTTAAAAGAGATATTTCGTTGGTGGTCAGGATTTAATAAAATTAAAAAAGAGGAATTGAGACTAGGTTTTTTGGGAGCGAAGAATTAATTTTGGT
>Ga0208244_100441_pt1 | contig 40849 bp, 41 predicted proteins | sample SubbioCR12Aug_5A_FD_184828 | JGI IMG/M metagenome (GOLD analysis project Ga0208244, IMG submission 184828) | Serpentinite rock and fluid subsurface biosphere microbial communities from McLaughlin Reserve, California, USA - CR12Aug_5A (SPAdes) | ecosystem: Environmental > Terrestrial > Deep...
GAAGGACCGTGCCGCGCAGGCCGGAATCCGGAAGCCGTTGAGCCCGCACACCCTGCGCCACTCATTCGCCACGCACCTGCTCGACGGCGGCGCGGACCTGCGCGCGGTGCAGGAGATGCTGGGCCACGCCAGCATCGTCACGACCCAGATCTACACGCACCTGACCCGATCGCGCCTGCGCGAGGTCTACCGCCGTGCGCATCCACGCGACCAGATGGCGATCGGGCGCACCACGCCATGAGGGCGGTCATCCTCGTGCTCGATGGGTGCGGAATCGGGGCCCTACCCGATGCGGCCGCCTACGGCGACGAGGGCAGCAACACCCTCGTCAACACCGCGCGGGTCTCCGGAGGGCTGCGCCTGCCCGTGCTGGAGCGCCTTGGGTTGGGGGTGCTGGACGCGATCCCAGGCGTGAACCCTGTCGGCGACCACGCGGCGGCCGCGGGCGTGATGCGCGCGCTCTCCGCCGGCAAGGACTCCACCACCGGGCACTGGGAGCTGGCCGGGTTGGTGGTCCGGCGGCCGTTTCCCACCTATCCTGAGGGCTTCCCCGCGGACCTGATACGGGCATTTGAGCGGCGGATCGGCCGGGGAACGCTGGGCAACGTGGCGGCTTCGGGCACCGAGATTATCGAGACGCTCGGCCCTGAGCACCTGCGCAGCGGAGCTCCGGTCGTGTATACGTCGGCCGACAGCGTGTTTCAGATAGCGGCGCACGAAGCGATCGTGCCGGTCGAGCAGCTCTACCAGTGGTGCCGGATCGCGCGCGGGCTGCTTACGGGCGATCACGCCGTAAGCCGAGTAATAGCTCGGCCGTTCGCAGGTGAGCCGGGCGCGTTCGTGCGCACCGACCGCCGCCATGACTTCTCCCTGCCGCCGGTGGGTCCTACTGTGCTCGACGCGCTGGCGGACCAGGGTATTCCGGTGGTGGGCGTAGGGAAGATCGAGGACCTCTTTGCCGGACGCGGCCTGGCGCGCTCCGTGCACACCCACGACGACGCGGACGGCATCACCCGGACCGTAGATGCGGCCAGAGAGCTGGAGCACGGGCTGGTGTTTGCGAACCTGGTGGAGCTGGACACCGTCTACGGCCATCGCAACAACGTCGAGGGCTTCGCGCGGCACCTCGAGGCGATTGACGCGCGTCTGCCCGAGATCCTGGGGGTTTGCGCGAGGGGCGACCTCGTGGTGATCACTGCGGACCACGGGAACGACCCGACCACGCCGAGCACCGATCATTCGCGCGAGCAGGTTCCTTTGCTGGCGTGGCGGCCCGACTTGCCTCCGGGGCGGCGGCTGGGGGTGCGGGAGAGCTTCGCGGATCTGGGAGCTACCGTGGCCGAGGCCTTTGCGGTGCCCTGGAATGGCTCGGGTAGGAGCTTCTGGCCGGCATTGGGGGAGGGACGCGGATGAACTGGGCGGCGCGCGCGCGCGAGGCGGCGCAGGCGGTAGCGCGAATCGGTGCGAGGACCCCGGAGGTGGCGGTGATCCTGGGTTCGGGATTGGGGGCGCTGGCGGACGAGGTCTCCGCCGACGCCGCCATAGCCTACGGTGAGATCCCGCACTTTCCCCGCCCCGGCGTCGAAGGGCACGCCGGGCGGCTGGTCGTGGGAACCCTGGAGGGCCGCGCGGTTGCAGTAATGCAGGGACGCGCGCACTTCTACGAAGGCCACACGATGGCCGAGGTCACCTTCCCGGTGCGCGTGCTGCACGCGCTGGGCGCCCGGATCCTGGTGGTGAGCAACGCCGCCGGCGGGCTCAACCGGCAGTGGTACACCGGGGACCTGATGGTGATCTCCGACCACATCAACTTCATGGGCGCCAACCCGCTGGTCGGACCCAACGAGGCCGAGCTGGGCCCGCGGTTTCCCGATATGTCCGCCGCGTACGACAAGGAGCTCATCGCGGTGGCCGAGGCCGCGGCCCTCGACGTCGGCGTACTGCTGCGCAAGGGGATCTATGTCGGCGTCTCCGGACCCTCCTATGAGACCCCGGCGGAGTTGCGCATGCTGGCCCGGTGGGGGGCGGATGCCGTGGGAATGTCCACGGTGCACGAGGTGATCGTGGCGCGGCATGCCGGGATGCGCGTGCTGGGGTTGACCGCGATCACCGACATGGCCACCGGCGAGGCCGTCGGCCATGTCTCGCACGAGGAGGTGCTCGCCGTGGCGCGCGAGCTGGAGCCCAGGTTCGTTCGGCTGACCCGGCGCATCATAGCGACCCTGCGCGCGTGACTCGCGGCGCCGGTTTCCCATGCGTGTTCCCATGCGTGCCTACGATCTGATCCGGAAGAAACGCGACGGCACGGCCCTCTCCGCGGGCGAGATCGCCTGGCTGGTGGGCGGCTTCGTTTTGGGCTCGGTTCCCGACTACCAGATGGCCGCGTTCCTGATGGCGGTCTACTTCCGCGGGATGACCTCTGAAGAGACGGCCGCGCTTACCGAGGCCGTGGTGCGGTCGGGCGAGAGGCTCGACCTGGGATCGCTCGCCGGCCGCGCCGTGGACAAGCACAGCAGCGGCGGCGTGGGCGACAAGACGTCGCTGGTGCTGGTTCCCCTTGTGGCATCGGCCGGGGTGCCGGTTCCGAAGCTGTCCGGGCGCGGCCTGGGTCACACCGGAGGAACGCTGGACAAGCTGGAGGCGATCCCAGGGTTCACGACGGCGCTCTCCGAGGCGGCGTTCGTGGAGCAGGTCGAGCGCATAGGGTGTGCGATAGCCGGGCAGAGCGCCGCGATGGTGCCGGCGGATGCCCGGCTCTATGCGCTGCGCGACGTGACGGCCACGGTTGACAGCGTGCCGCTGATCGCCTCCAGCATCATGTCCAAGAAGCTGGCCGCCGGGGCGTCCGCGATCCTGCTGGACGTGAAGTGCGGGCGCGGGGCTTTCATGAAGACCGAGGCCGGCGCCCGGATCCTGGCAGAGGCCATGGTCGCGATCGGCCGGGCGGCCGGACGGAGCACCGCCGCGGTGATTAGCGCGATGGACCACCCGCTGGGCCGGGCGGTCGGCAACGCGCTCGAGGTCGCAGAGGCGATCGCGACGCTTCGCGGCGAGGGCCCCGGCGATCTGGAGGCGCTCTGCCTGGTCCTGGGCGGATGGATGCTGGTGCTGGGAGGATGCGCGGCCTCGCCCGAGGAAGGCAGTGAAGAGCTGCTGCATCGCCTGCGCAGCGGGGACGCACTGCGGAAGTTCGAGGCGCTCGTCATCGCGCAGGGTGGCGACGCACGGGTCGTGCGGGATCCGGGGCGGCTGCCTTCTGCGCCCTACCGGCTGGCGGCGCCCGCGCCTACCTTCGGCGTCGTAGTCGGCATTGATGCCGAGGCGGTGGGGCTTGCAGCGATGCGGCTGGGCGCCGGGCGAACCCGAAAGGGCGAGGGTGTTGATCCGGCGGTCGGCATCGTGATCGAGCGGCCCGCGGGCTCTACCGTCGAGGTCGGGGAGTCCCTGGCGACGATCCATGCCAGGTCCGAGGAGGCCGGAGTTGCGGCGGCCCGCGAGGTGGCCGCGGCGTTCGAGATAGGGGAGAGCGCGCCTGCAGAGGCGCCGGTGATTAGAGGCGTAATCAGAGGGTGATCGCAGGTTGACGGCGATATCCGACGGAGGAGGATCCGATGATACGTCGCGTGGGCGTGGTAGGGTGCGGTCTGATGGGGGCCGGCATTGTGGAGGCGGCGGCGCGATCCGGGTACGAGGTGGTCGTGCGTGAGATCAACGACGCACTGTTGGCCAAGGGGATGGGGCGGCTGCGCGGCTCGCTGCAGCGCGGGGTCGAGCGGGGCAAGCTGGATGAGGCCGGCCGCGACGCCGCCCTGAGCCGGATTCAGGGGACCACGGCCCTGGCGGATCTGGCCGGCGTGAACCTGGTGGTTGAAGCGATCCTGGAGCAGATGGACGACAAGAAAGCGCTCCTTCGGGAACTGGACCGGCTGGTGGCGCCGGAGGTCGTGCTGGCCAGCAACACATCGTCGCTCTCGATCACAGAGATGGCGGCGGCGACCGACCGAGCGGAGCGCGTGGTGGGGCTGCATTTCTTCAACCCGGTGCCGGTGATGCCGCTCGTGGAGATCGTAAGAGGGCTTCGCACCTCCGATGAGGTGGTGGGGGCGATGCGCGGTTTCGCCCAGTCGTTGGGCAAGACCGTGGTGGTGGCAAGGGACACCCCGGGCTTCATCGTGAACCGGTTGCTGATCCCCTACCTGCTGGACGCCATCCGCGCCCTGGAACTGGGCGTCGCCTCGCGGGAGGACATTGACTCCGCGATCACGCTCGGGCTGGGCCATCCCATGGGTCCCCTCACGCTGCTGGACTTCGTCGGCCTGGACACGACGTACTACATCGCCGAGGCGATGTTCGCCGAGTTCAAGGACACCCGCTACGCGTCCCCGCCGTTACTGAAGCAGATGGTGCTGGCCGGGTGGTTGGGGCGGAAGAGCAAGCGCGGCTTCTACGAGTACCAGTAGCAAGGCAGGAAGGCGCCGGGTACCGTACAGAACAGTCACATGGGGGATTGAGAGGGCTGGATGGCTGTTCAGCTTTCCGACGAACACCGGATGATTCAAGCGATGGTCCGGGAGTTCGCCACCCGAGAGTTGCTGCCGATAGCGGCAGACCTCGATCAGCACTCCCGGTTCCCACGGGAGGCGTTGAAGCGGGCCGCGGAGCTGGGTCTGATGGGCATGACCGTGCCCGAGGACTACGGCGGCGCAGGCATGGAACCGCTCGCCTACGTCGTCGCCCAAGAGGAACTCGCCAGGGCATGCGCGGGCTTCCAGACGATCGTATCCGTGAACAACTCGCTCGTGTGCGAGCCTATACTGCGCTGGGGCAGCGAGGCGCAGAAGCAGCAGTATCTTCCCGACCTCGCCTCTGGGCGCAAGCTGGGCTGCTACTGCCTGACCGAACCCTCCGCGGGCTCGGACGCGATGTCGCTGCGCACCACGGCGGTGCTGCGCGACGGTGAGTGGCGTCTGTCCGGGACCAAGATCTTTGTAACCAACGGCGCAGAGGCGGACCTCTGCCTGGTCTACGCGCGATCGGAGCCCGAGCCCGGCGCCCGCGGCCTGTCCGCGTATCTGGTCGAAAAGTCCTTTCCGGGCGCATCCGTGGGGAAGATCGAGAAGAAGCTCGGCATCCGGTGCTCGTCCACGACCGAGATCGTTCTCGACGACTGTCGCGTTCCCGAGGGGAACCTGCTTGGGGAGCGCGGTGCGGGCGGGCGGATCGCCCTGGCCACGCTGGACGGCGGCCGCATCGGCATCGCGGCCCAGGCGCTGGGCATCACGCGGGCCTGCCTCGAGGCGTCGGCGGAGTACGTCCAGCAGCGCCGGCAGTTCGGCAGGCCCATCGGCGAGTTCCAGGCCGTCCGGTGGGCGCTGGCCGACATGGCGACGCGTCTGGAGGCCGCGCGGTTGCTCACGCATCGCGCCGCCGCGATGCGCGGCCAGGGACTCCCTTGTACCAGGGAGGCGGCGATGGCGAAGCTGTTCGCCTCGGAGACGGCGATGTGGGCCGCCCACAAGGCCGTACAGCTCTTCGGTGGATACGGGTACACGCAGGACTACCCGGTCGAGCGCTACTTCCGCGACGCCAAGATCGCCGAGATCTACGAGGGCACTTCTGAGATCCAGAGACTGGTCATCTCACGGCATCTGCCGGCCAGATCATGAACAGGGGGGCGTGATGGACGTCGTCGTCTGCTTGAAGCAGGTTGTGGATCCTGAACTGCCGGTAAGGGACTTCGCCGTGGATCCGGGGACGCAGAGGCAGGTGCGGGAGGGGCGCCCGCTGGTGATTTCCACGTACGACGAAAACGCGCTGGAGGTCGCCCTCCAGCTCAAGGACGCCTCGGGAGCCAAGGTGAAGGTTCTTACACTGGGCCCGCAGGCCGCGGTCGGCGATGCGATACGCCTGGCGCTGGCAATGGGCGCCGATGAAGCGATTGTTGTGGACGACCCTCGGGCGCCGGAGCTCTCCGGCGCCGAGAAGGCCCGCATGCTCGCCGCGGCGATCCGGCGGATCGGGCATGCCGACTTGGTTCTAACCGGGTGCGAGTCCGCGGACTGGGTGGAGCGCGTGGTGGCGCCCCTGTTGGCGGAGGACCTGGACGCCGCCTGCGTGACCTTCGTTTCCCGCGTCGAGTCAGGAGACGGCGCACCGGTGGTAAGGCGCCTCGTGGAAGATGGGTGCCATCTTGTCGAGGTGCGCCTGCCTGCCGTGCTGTCGGTTACGAGCGACGAGTCCAACCGCCCCCGCCTGCCCAAGGTCAAGGACATAATGGCGGCCAAGCGCAAACCGGTGCATACCTGGTCGCCCGCAGACCTCACCTGCTCGTCTGCCGGCGATCCCGGGGCAGGCGTCGAGGTGCGCGGGGTGGTGGTGCCCGAACGCACGTCACGCTGCGAGTTCCTGTCCGGCGACCCGGCCGAGCAGGTGGCGGCCCTGGCGCAGCGGCTGCGCGACCAGAAACTGCTGTAATCAGAGGAGCGGAGAGATGCCTGACATCCTGGTAGTTGCCACTGCGCCTGACGGCAAGCTGAGCCGGTCCAGCCTTGAACTGGTCGCCGGCGCGCACGCGATTTCCGGGCCGCTGGGCCTGGGTGTGACCGCCCTGCTGCTGGGAACCGGGCCTGGGCTGGCCGATGCTCCCCAGGTCCTGCACCACCACGGTGTGGCCCGGGTGCTCCGGGTGGACCACCCGCTCCTGACCGCCGGGGAGTCGGATGCCTACCTGCGGGCGATCGAAAAGGCGGCGCGGGCCGAGCGCCCGGAGATCGTGCTTGTCAGCGCCGACACAATGGGCCGCGATATCGCCGCCCGGCTCGCATGGAGGCTCGGGGCGGCCCTGGTAACCGAGTGCTTTGAGCTTGCCGCCGGCGACGGGGCTGTGGTGGCGCGCCGGCAGGTCTACGGCGGGCGCGCCGTGGCGACCATGGCGGTGACCCGGAGGCCCGCGGTGTTCTCGATCAAGCCCAGGTCGCTCGACGTTCCGGCTCCGGCTCCGGTACCGGGGACCGTGGAAGACCTGGCGGTGGAGATGGACCCTGGTGATCTGCCGACTCGAGTGCGCCAGGTGCTGCGCGAACAGTCGGACGTGGGCCTGGAGGACGCGCAGGTGGTTGTCGGCGGCGGGCGCGGCATGGGAGGGCCCGATGGCTTTGCCCAACTCGGCGAGCTGGCTTCTGTGCTGGGAGGGGCTGTGGGAGCGTCCCGGCCGCCCGCGGATTCGGGGTGGGTGCCGCTGAGCTGGCAGGTGGGCCAGACCGGCAAGACCATCCGCCCGGCCCTGTACGTGGCAGTGGGCATCTCAGGGGCGACGCAGCACGTGGCAGGCGTATCCGGTTCGCGGGTGATCGTCGCGATCAACCGGGACCCGGAGGCTCCGATCTTCTCGGTTGCCCACCTTGGGATCGTCGCCGACTATCGGGAGATCGTCCCGCCCCTGATCGCCAAGATCAAGGAGCTCAAGGGCCTGTAGCCCGCGGCCATGGACCCGTTGGTCCCAACGCGCGAGATCTACTGGAACATCCCTCTGATCGGCGTGGTCGTCATGTACCTGCTGGCCGCCGCATCCGTGGGTGTCTTCGGCCACGGCGTCTACCAGCACTTCCGGATGTGGCGGCTAGGGCAGCCTGTGGACCGTCTCACGCCCGTGTGGCCGCGCCTGCGCTCGGTCCTGCTCCACGTGGCCGCCCACGGGAGGCTGCTCGCCGACCGCACCTCCGGGATCTACCACCTGGCGCTGTTCTGGGGGTTTGCGTTCCTGCTGGTTGGGACGATGGTGGTCTTTGTCCAGGCGGATCTGCGGCTGCCGATCATGCGGGGGGCGTTCTACCTGTACTTCCAGTCGCTGGCCCTGGACCTGATGGGCGCAGCAGCGACCGCCGGCGTGGCGGCGGCGCTTGTGATGCGCTACATCTTCAAGTCGCCGCGCCTGCGGCGCGGGATTCTCTCGGACGGTGTGATCCTCTGGCTCCTGGGGGCGATTCTCGTCACCGGTTTCCTGGTGGAGGGATTGCGGATCGCCGGAACCCGCGATCCGTGGGGCCCCTGGTCACCGGTGGGATACCAGATCTCGGTCCTGGCCGGCATGGTGGGGATGAGCCCAAGCACGGTACGGGACAGCCACGCGATCTTGTGGTGGGTCCACTTCGCGCTGTCCATGGTCTTCATCGCCTACATCCCGCGTTCCAAGCTATTCCACCTGCTGCTGGCTCCGGTGAACGTCTACCTGCGCCCATTGGCGGACGCGGGCAGCCCGCGCCTCGTGGACTTCGAGAAGGTCGAGCGCTTCGGCGCGTCCGCGTTCTCGGATCTCACGTGGAAGGACCTTTTCGATCTGGACGTCTGCACGGAGTGCGGCCGGTGCACCGCGCTCTGTCCTGCCAACACCACAGGCAAGCTTCTCTCGCCGATGCACGTGGTTCTGGACCTGCGCGATGAGATGAAGCGCACCGGCAGGGCCTCGGCCCCAACCCTGGCCGGTGGGGTCGTGCAGGCAGAGGCGCTCTGGGGATGCACCACCTGCCTGGCCTGCATGGAGGCGTGCCCCGTATTTATCGAACACGTGCCCAAGATAGTTGAGATGCGGCGGTACCTGGCAATGGAGGAGGCCGTCGTCCCTGACCTGATGGGGGAGGCGCTGCGCAGCCTGGAAGCCAGGGGGCATCCCTTCCGCGGAGCAGGAATCGCGCGCACGGCGTGGGCGGAGGGGCTGGAAGTCAAGTCACTGCCGAGTGGGGACGCCGCCGAGTGGCTGCTGTGGGTAGGCTGCGCGGCGGCCATGAACGAGCGGAACCACTCGACGCTGCGGGCGCTGGTGCGGGTGCTGCACGCTGGGGGCGTGGATCTGGCCATCCTGGGCGACGAGGAGACCTGCACAGGGGATCCCGCGCGGGCGATGGGCAACGAGTACCTCTTCCAGACCCTTGCACGGCAGAACATCGAAACGCTGGACCGGTACCGGGTGAAGAAGATCGTTACCGCCTGCCCCCACTGTTACAATACTTTCAAGCACACCTACCCTCAAATGGGCGGCCGTTACGAGGTCTGGCACCACTCACAACTGCTCGCGCACCTGGTCGAGGCCGGGCGCATCGCGCCCGCGGCGCCGACGGACTCCATCGTCGCCTTTCACGACCCCTGCTATCTAGGTCGGCACAACGGCGAGTATGCCGCGCCGCGCGGCGTGCTTCGCGCGATCCCCGGCGTACGGACCGTGGAGATCTCTCACTGCCGTGAGAACGGATTCTGCTGCGGCGCCGGCGGAGGGCTCTACTGGTCCGAGGACCGAACCGGCCAGCGGATCAACCACGTGCGCACCGATCAGGCAGTGGCCTCGGGGGCGCAGATTGTGGCCACCGCCTGCCCGTTCTGCATGCTGATGATCGAGGACGGGGTGGCTGCGCGGGAGACGCCCGTCCGGCCGTTGGACATCGCCGAACTGCTGGACCGGAGCATCACCGGGAGCCGCTGATGGAGACGCCCTCCGGGATCCCGGTCAAGGCCGTGTACACCGAGGACGATCTGGCCGGATTGCCCGAGGCAGGGAACCCGGGCAGGCCCGGTGAGTATCCCTATACCCGCGGCATTCACCCCACGATGTACCGGGGCCGGCTGTGGACGATGCGGCAGTTCGCGGGGTTCGGCGCGGCCGAAGACACCAACCGGCGGTTTCACTACCTCCTGGAGCACGGGCAGACCGGCCTCTCGGTCGCGTTCGACATGCCGACCTTGATGGGATATGACTCGGACCATCCCCGGGCGCTGGGCGAGGTGGGTCGCGAAGGGGTGGCGGTGGATTCGCTGGCGGACATGGAGGTGCTGTTCAAGGGCATCCCCCTCGACCAGGTGACGACCTCGATGACGATCAACGCCCCGGCCAACGTCCTGCTGGCGATGTACGTCGCCATGGCGGACAGGCAGGGCATCCCTCGCGACAGGCTGGGCGGGACGACGCAGACCGACATGCTCAAGGAGTTCATTGCGCAGAAGGAGTGGATCGTCCCACCACGCCCGAGCCTGCGGCTGATTCAGGACATGCTCGTCTTCGGGACGCGGGAGTTGCCTCGCTGGAACGTCATCAGCATCAGCGGGTACCACATCCGCGAGGCCGGGAGCACCGCGGTGCAGGAGCTGGCCTTCACCCTGGCCGACGGAATCGCCTATGTTGAGGCCGGCCTGGCCGCGGGCCTTGAGCTGGACGCATTCGCGCCCCGGCTGTCGTTCTTCTTCGACGTTCACAACGATTTCTTTGAAGAGATCGCCAAGTTCCGGGCGGCGCGCCGGATGTGGGCGCGAATCATGCGCGAGCGGTTCGGATCGAAGGAGCCCCGGTCGTGGTGGCTGCGCACCCACGCGCAGACCGCGGGCGTCTCCCTGACCGCGCAGCAGCCGCTGAACAACATCGCCCGCGTGGGGCTCCAGGCGCTGGCAGCCGTGCTGGGCGGCGCGCAGTCACTCCACACGAACTCGATGGACGAGACCTATTCGCTGCCGACCGAGGAGGCGGTGACCGTTGCCCTGCGCACCCAGCAGATACTGGCGCACGAGAGCGGCGTGACCGCCACGGCGGATCCGCTGGGAGGATCGTACTTCGTTGAGACGCTGACCGGCCAGGTGGAGGAGGCGGCCTGGGAGTACATTCGCAAGATCGATGATCTGGGCGGGATGGTGGCCGCCGTGGAGGCGGGGTATCCGCAGCGCGAGGTCGCCGAGGCCTCATACCGGTTCCAGTTACAGGTCGAGCGGCGGGAGCGGATCATCGTGGGCGTGAATGAGTTCGCGGCCGCAGGAGAGCCCGCGATACCGACCCTGCGCATAGATCCCGAGGTGGAGCCCCGGCAGGTTTCCCGCACACGGGAAGTGCGCTCCGGACGAGACGGGGCCGGGGTGGGTCGCTGCCTGAGCGCGTTGCGAAAGGCCGCGGAAGGGCACGACAACACGATGGAGCACGTCCTCGAGTGCGTGAAGTCCTACGCTACGCTGGGCGAGATCTGCGACGTGTTCCGGGGCGTCTACGGCGAGTACCGCGAGCCGGCGGTCGTTTGACCCTGGGCCGGCCCCGCGCTATCATCGCGTAGTGCGGAAGAGAGGAGCTCCTCAATGGCACGCGCCCTTCGCATCCTGCTGGCCAAGCCCGGACTGGACGGCCACGACCGGGGTATCAAGGTCGTGGCGCGCGCGCTGCGCGACGCCGGATCCGAGGTGATCTACACGGGACTTCACCAGACGCCCGAGATGATCGTGGCCGCGGCGATCCAGGAGGACGTGGATGCCATCGGTCTGTCCATACTCTCCGGGGCGCACAACGTGCTCTTCCCCCGTATCATGGCCCTGCTGCGGGAGCGGGGGGCTGGAGACATTGTTGTGTTCGGCGGTGGAATCATTCCGGAAGAGGATATGCCGGTTTTGGCGACCGCGGGCATTGGGCGGATCTTCAATCCAGGCACCTCCCTGGAGGAGATCGTACGGTGGGTGGGCGAGCACGTCCGGCCGAGGGGCGCAGCGGCATGAAGATCCGGCTGCACCATCCGCGCCGCGACCTGGAGATTCCGGGCAGGCGGAGGGTTTCAGGGATCCTTGTCGAGCTGGGGCTGGATCCCGAGGCCCACCTGGTGATTCGCGGCGATGCGCTGCTGACCTCGGATTCCGAGGTGGGCGATGAGGACGAGATCGAGATCCGCCCCGTGATATCGGGCGGGACCACGGACGAGGCGCCTTGCGCTGTCTGAAGTGTCGAGGGGCTGCCGCGGTTGAGGTGCGCCGACATCGCGCCGCCTACTGCGCGCCGCACTTTCTCGAGTTCTTTGAGGCCCAGGTCCATCGCGCAATCACCACGCAGAGGATGTTCAGGCCGGGGGAACGCATCCTGGTGGCCGTCTCCGGCGGCAAGGACAGCCTGGCGCTGTGGGAGATCCTGCTGCGCCGCGGCGACGACGCCACGGGGTTGCACGTTGACCTGGGGATCGCCGATTACTCGCAGGAGTCGCGCGCACGAACCGAGGAGTTTGCCCGGGCACGCGGGGCGCGGCTGATCGTGGCCGATCTGCGCGCGGAGTACGGGATGGACATCGGCACGCTGGCGGAGGCGAGCAACCGGGCGCCCTGCTCTGCATGCGGGCTTTCAAAGCGCTACCTTTTCAACAAACTGGCCCGGGACGGCGACTTCACGGTCGTGGCCACCGGGCACAACCTTGACGATGAGGCCGCGGTGCTTCTGGGCAATCTCCTGCACTGGAACGTGGACCAGCTTGCGCGCCAGGCGCCGGTCCTGGAGCAGACGCACCCCCACCTGGTGCGCAGGGTGAAGCCGCTCTACCGGACCGCAGAACGGGAGAGCGCGGCATACGCCCTTCTCAGGGGGATTGACTACGTGGTCGAGGAGTGCCCCCACAGCCGTGGCGCACGGTCCCTGTTGCACAAGGATGTGCTCAACAGGTTGGAGGCCGCATCCGCCGGCGCCAAGCAGGCGTTCTACTGGGGCTTCCTTGATCGCCTGGCGCCGGTGCTGCGGGCCGGCGGGCCTCCGGCGCTCCGTCCCTGCGGGCAATGCGGCCAGCCGACGACCGCGGAGGTCTGCGCGTTCTGTCGCATGACCGCGCGCGCAGCCGCACGTCTCAGCGCGCGGGCGTCCTCCCTCCCATGAAGACTGCCGGAACGCTGTCGGCAGGGGATCCGGTCCTGCTGGTGGACCGCAAGCGACGGTCCTACTTGATCTGGCTGGCGGATGGGGCAACCAGCGACCTAAGAGGAGGCCGGATTGCTCACGCCGACCTGATAGGCAGGCCGGATGGCGCATACGTCGAGAGCTCGCGCGGCGAGCGGCTGGTCGTGGTTCGCGCGACCCTTGCCGACTACGTCCTCCACATGCCCCGTGGAGCTCAGGTGATCTACCCGAAGGATCTGGCGCTGATTCTCATGCTGGCGGACATATACCCGGGGGCCGTGGTTGCCGAGGCCGGCACCGGGTCGGGCGCGCTGACGATGACGCTGGTACGGGCGGCTGGTTCCGGCGGCCGCGTGTACTCGTATGAGGTGCGCGAGGAGTTCCAGCGGACCGCTGCAAGGAACATCGCACGGTACATGGGCGAGACGCCCACGCTTGTGATGCGGCTGCACGATGTGACCACCGGAATCCCCGATGCGCCCGTGGACCGCCTGGTGCTGGACCTGCCCGAGCCATGGCGGGTAGTGGGGCCGGCCATAGCCGGGCTGCGGCCCGGAGGGATCTTCCTGTCCTATCTCCCCACGACCGTGCAGGTCCAGCGGACCGTGGAGGCGCTCGGCGCAAGCCGTGCCTTCGCCCTGATCGAGACCGTGGAGTCACTGCTGCGGCCCTGGAATGTGGCGGGGCTGAGCGTGCGCCCGGCCCACCGGATGGTCGCTCACACCGGATTCCTGGTATACGCCAGGCGAGTCGAGTCAGACTGTATCGCACCAATACCCTGCAAGGAGGCGCGTACATGACCTACACCATCGCTGAGCCGTGCATCACCGTAAAGGACAGGGCGTGCGTCGAGGTCTGCCCTGTGGACTGCATCCACGAGGGCACCGACATGCTCTATGTCCATCCGGACGAGTGCATAGACTGCGGGGCCTGCGTTCCCGCCTGCCCCGTGGCCGCAGTCTTCGCCGAGGCGGACGTGCCGGAGCAGTGGAAGCACTTCGTTGACATGAACAAGGAGTTCTTCTCAATGTCGGACGAGGAGTTCGCGGCCAAGTACGGGAAGCCCAAATAGCACAAGCGGCGCCTTCCCGGCGCCCTGGGGGGACGGAAACATGGCCAGCGTCGAGGCGTCTACGGTAATAGGAGCATCCATGGAGAAGGTCTACGCGCTCGCCAAGGACGTCGAGCGTTTTCCGCAGTTCATGCCGGATCTGGAGAGCGTCGCGGTGCTCGAGCGTCTGCCGACCGGCACCGTGACCGAATGGGTGGCCCGCGTGCAGGGCCGCAAGATCCGTTGGATTGAAGAGGACGAGTGGGATGACGTGCGGCGCGTCTGCACGTTCAGGCAGCGGTCGGGGGACTTCAACAAGTACGCGGGGGTTTGGCGCTTCGAGGCGACGCCGGAGGGCATCCGAACGAGCCTGGAGGTTGAGTTCGAGCTGGACATACCGCTCGCGGGCGCCCTGCTCAGTTCGCTGCTGAAGGTCCTGATGCGCAAGAACTGCGAGAGCATGCTGGCCGCGCTCAAGGGCCGACTGGAAGCCACAGCTTCCTGAGGCCGTGGTCCCGCGGTCCAGGTGCGAGAAGATTGCGCATGCCCACCGGACACTATAGGATGGGGCGTGGCCCACAGGAAGCGACCGGGAGTGATGCATGACCCCACGCACCGCGGCGGCGATCTCGATCGCCCGACCGATTATCGGCGAGGAAGAGAAACGGCAGGTCCTTGAGGTTCTCGAATCCGGCGTTCTTATCGCTGGCCGCCGGGTCGCGGAGTTCGAGGCGGCCTTCGCCGCCTATATCGGCGTCCCCCACGCCGTGGCCACCTCATCGGGCAGTTCCGCGCTGCACGTCGCGATGCTCGCGTTGGGAATCGGTCCCGGGGATCGCGTCGTAACCACCCCGTTTACATTCGCGGCCAGCAGCAACGCCGTGATCCACGCGGGCGCGGTCCCGGTTTTCGTGGATGTGGATCCAGAGACCTGCAACCTCGATCCCGGCGCCGTTGAGGACCAACTGCGCCGGGGCGGGGTCCGTGCCATCCTGGTGGTGCACCTCTACGGATTGCCGGCCGACATCGTGACCCTTCGCTCGCTGGCCGACCGCTACGGTGTCCTGTTGATCGAGGACTGCGCGCAGGCGCACGGCGCCGCATCCGGCGGACGGCGCGTGGGATCGTTCGGGGACGCTGCGATCTTCAGCTTCTACCCGACAAAGAACATGACCACCGGGGAGGGCGGGATGCTGACCACCGCACACCCTGAAGTGGCCCGGCGGGCCCGCCTTCTGGTGGACCCACGGGGCGAGGCGGAGTACGCCTACGAGGTCATTGGTTTCAACTTCCGCATGACCGAGATGGCCGGCGCCATGGGCACGGTGCAGCTCGCGGCCCTGGAAGGGCGCAACCGGCAGCGGCGGGAACACGCGCGCCGCCTCACGGAAGGGCTGCGCGGCTTATCGTGGTTGAGCTTGCCGGTTGAGCCGGACGGCCTGCACCACGTCTACCACCAGTACACGGTACGCGTGCCGCAGGGCAGGGGCGCCCTGATTGCCCACCTGGCCGACGCAGGGATCGGTGCTCGGGTCTACTACCCGTCGCTGGTTACGCAAACCCCGGCGTACCGCCGGTTGAGCCTGGACGGGACCTACCCCAATGGGTTGCGCCTCACGGGCGAGGTGCTCTCGCTTCCGGTCCATCCATCACTGGGTGAAGACGACCTGACAAGGATTGTTTCCGCCGTGCGCGCGTTCTCCGGAGGCCGGCCGTGAGCCTCCTCCCGATTCGTGTGGGCGTAGTCGGGCTGGGGCAGTGGGGGAGGCACCACGCCCGCATCCTGGCCTCGCTGCCCGGGGTAGCGCTTGCCGGCGTCGCCGACCTCGACCCCAGGGAAGTGCGCGCCGCGGTTGATCGCTTCGAGACCAGGGGGTTTGCTGATTACCGCGAGATGATCGGGCGGGTGGACGCCGTCAGCGTAGTGGTCCCGACGATACACCACTACACGGTGGCCCGTGACTTCCTTGAAGCCGGCGTGCACGTGCTTCTGGAGAAGCCGATGACCGCGACGGTCGAGGAAGCGGAGCGCCTTGTCGCCATCAACGAACGCCGCGGCACCGTGATGCTGGTGGGGCACGTCGAGCGGTTCAAGCCGATAGTTCACCGCATGCACGAGATCGTGTCCGAGCCGCTCTTCATCCAGGCGCGACGCGTCCGGCCCTACGATCCGAACAGGGTAATGGATGTAGGCGTTGTGCTCGATCTGATGATTCACGACATTGACATCGTGCTCTCGCTCGCGCCCGGACGGGTCGCAGAGGTGGGCGGCGTGGGGGTGTGCGTCCACAACAGCCACGAGGACCTGGCGGTGGGCCACCTGACGATGGAGAGCGGCTGCCGGATCACGCTGACAGCCAGCCGCGTGGCCGCGGTCAAGGCCGTGGATACCGAGGTCACGATGTCCGACCGCACGGTCCACCTCGACTACCTTCGCGAGACCATCAGCGTCCGGCGGTTCAACGGCGAACACCAGCGGATCTCGCTGGACGGCGAGGAGCCCCTGCGCACTGAGATCGAGCACTTCGTAGCGTGTGTGCGTGGGGAGGTCCGCCCGCGGGTGAGCGCAGAGGACGGCTGCCACGCAGTCGAGGTCAGTCATCGGCTGCTCAACAGCCTGGTCAGCATCGTCCCCAGGGTCCACGCATAGTTCGCAAGGGAGCACAACCTTGAAGGCGCGGGAGATCGCCCTATCAGGCGTCATGACGGCGCTTGTCTTCGTCGTCACGAGGGCCTTCGCTATCCCCATACCGCAGACGAAGGGGTTCTTCAATCTGGGCGAGGCCGGCGTCTATGCGTCGGCGCTGTTGTTCGGTCCGTTGGTGGGCGCGCTGGCGGGCGGGGTCGGCTCGGCGCTCGCCGATCTCTCGTTGGGCTACGCTCAATACGCGCCGTTCACGCTTGTCATCAAAGGCCTGGAAGGAGCGGTCGTGGGCCTGGTGGCGCGGACGGTCAGCCCAGGGGTCTGGCGGTTCGGCCTGGGCGCCGGCGCGATCGCCGCGGTGGTTCTGCTGGCGGCAGAAGCCCTTGCCGTGCGCGTGGCGGCGGCGGTGCTTCTGGGGGTTGCGGCCGGAGGGCTGCTGCTTCTGCGCTCTGAGGGCGGGAGCCGGGTTGCGGCCAGGGTGTTCGGCATGATGGCCGGCGGGTTGATAATGGTCGTAGGCTACTTCGTGACGCAGGCCTACCTGCTCGGATTGGGGGTACTGCCCGCCCTCGCCGAGGTGCCCTACAACCTTGTCCAGGTCTCGGTCGGAACCGTCGCCGGTTTGGCGGCTTCGGTGGCCTTCGACCGCGCCCTGCCGGCTCGACCCCGGTGAGGGTCGGGAAGCTCTCTCCGGCCGAGCTGCGGGCCCGGGTCTTTCCCTTTCTGGGGTATCGGCGCGACATCCTTGAGCACGCCGGGATCGGGCGCGACTGCGCGGTCATTGACTTCGGCGCCGAGGTCTGTGTTGCCACGAGCGATCCCATAACAGGCGCTAGTGAACATCTCGGGCTACTCGCCGTGCACGTTGCGTGCAATGACCTGGCTGCCGCCGGCGCGGAGCCCGTGGGCCTGCTGCTGACCCTGCTGCTGGCGGAGGCCGGCGCGGAGGAGGATCTTGACAGGATTATGCGCGAAGCCGGCGCCGCGGCCCAGACCGTTGGGGTTGAGATCATAGGCGGGCATACGGAGGTGACGCCGGGATTGACGAGGCCGCTGGTCGTGAGCGCGGCCATCGGCCGAGCCCCGTCCGGCGGATTCGTGACCGCAGGCGGCGGCCGCCCCGGCGACGCGGTGATCCTAACCAAGGGGGCGGGTATCGAGGGCACGGCGATCCTGGCCGCCGATCTGGCCGACCGCCTAAGACCGCTCGTAGGAGAGGCGACGCTTAGTCGCGCCCGGGGGCTTCTCGACCTGATAAGCGTCGTGCCCGAGGGACGCATGGGTGCCAGGTGCGGAGCGACAGCCATGCATGATGTGACCGAGGGCGGGGTGCTGAACGGCGTTTGGGAGCTGGCCGAGGCATCCGGATGTGGGGTCCGGCTGGAAGCCGATGCGGTTACGGTGCTCCCCGAGACCCGCCTGATCTGCGAGGTTCTTGGCGCCGACCCGTTGGGCCTGATCGGAAGCGGCGCCATGCTGATTGCCATTGCCGACCCCGGCCGGCTTCTGTTGGAGCTGGCGCAGGCGGGCATCGCTGCGGCGGTCGTCGGACACCTGGAGCAGAGCGATCGCACGATCATCCGCGGGGGTCGGAGCCTGGCGCTGGCGCCTCTCGACCGCGACGAGCTTTGGCGCATCCTGGAAGCGCTGTAACCCCGTGACGGCCGCGCTCGGCCGCCGGGAGAGCGATCGGCTGCTGCGCGAGCGGAGAATGGTGGAAGTGCGCTGTCGGTTTTGCGGGGAGCGTTACGAGCTTGGCGCGGATCAGGTCGCGGAGGTGTATGCCTCGCCCGCGCAGCCCGCGGGCGAGGACGGGGTGGTCACCTTACACGGCTGGCACGCCGCGACTTGAGGCAGGACGTGCACACCTGAGCCCGCTTGTCGACACCTTCCACCTTGATCCGCACCCTCTGGAGATTCGGCAGGAACCGGCGCCGCGTTCGCACATGCGAGTGGCTGAAGCTGCCTCCGGCCACCGGCCCCTTTCCGCAAATCGCGCAACGTCGCGCCATTACACACCTCTCAAAGTTCGCATGCCGCATTCCGGCGTCTGGATGACGGCCGGATTCTAGCACAGGCCCATCGGGTCCGCAACCGTGCAAGGAGAGCCTTGCGGGGCGACGAACATGAAACCAGACCCGCCGCGAGTTCGGGTCGGCGAGTCATGACCAGGCGCCAGGTCGCTTCCCCCCGCCCACCCACCGCCGCCGCATCAGAGCGCCGGCTGGGTCCGCACAGCCCTGTGCAGTACCTGCGGGGAGTCGGACCCTCCCGGGCGGCCCTGCTGTCCCGGCTGGGCATCAATTCGGTCTATGACCTGCTCCTGCACCTTCCCCGACGCCATGAGGACCGGCGGAACCCGACACCTCTTGGCCGGCTGACCGAGGGCGCCTATCAGGTGGCCATCGTGCGGGTCGAGCACGTTCAGACGATCCGGACTCGGCGCGGCGCCGCGCTGGTCAGGGCCGGCGTGGTGGATGCTACCGGCGCCGCGCACGCGATCTGGTTCAATCAGCCCTATATCGGGCAGAGGCTCTCCCGCGGCAGGCAGGTCAGCCTCTACGGGCGGGTCGAGCGGAGTGGCAAGGGGCTCCAGTTCGTGTCGCCCGAGGTTGAAGTGCTGGAGGCGGACGCCGATCCCTGGCAGGTCGGACGGCTGGTGCCCGTCTACCCACTGACCGAGGGATTGCCGCAGCGGGTGTTACGATCGATCGTGCGCGCTGGGCTTGACGGATGCGCGGCCGAACTGCCGGAGATCCTACCCGAGGAGTTGCGCCGCCGCATGCACCTGCCCGACCTGCACCAGGCGCTGTGGGCGGCGCACTTTCCCGATGATGAGCAGGCGCAGGCAGCGGGCCGACGCCGGCTGGCTTTCGAGGAGTTGCTGGTCCTGCAACTGGGGATACTGACACAGCGCCGCGCCCTGGTCCTTACACCCAGGCGCGCCGTATTCGGGCCGTTCGAGAGCGCGGTTTCCGCTCTTCTGGCATCGCTGCCATATGCGCTTACCGGCGCCCAGCAGCGCGTCATCGGCGAGGTACTGGCCGACCTGCGGAGGCAGGCGCCCATGAATCGGCTCCTGCACGGCGACGTGGGGTCCGGGAAGACCGTGGTCGCGGCCGCGGCGCTGCTGGCTTGCGTTGCGGGCGGCTGCCAGGGGGCGCTTATGGCTCCGACCGAGATCCTGGCCGGACAGCACTTTCTGACCATACCGCGCCTGCTGGCGCCCCTGGGGGTGAGCGTGCACCTGCTGACCGGCAGCGTGGACGCCTCGGAACGGGCGGCGGCGCTGGGTGCGTTGCGGCGCGGCGAACGTTGCGTGGTGATAGGCACGCATGCGCTGCTGGAAGAAGGGGTGATCTTCGATCGCCTGGGCCTGGTGGTTGTGGACGAGCAGCACCGGTTTGGGGTGATGCAACGATCGCGGTTGCGTCAGAAAGGCCCGGCTCCGGATGTCCTGGTGATGACCGCGACACCCATCCCACGCACCCTGACGCTTACGGTCTACGGCGACCTCGACGTCTCGGTGCTGGACGAGTTGCCCCCGGGCCGCCGCCCAGTGGAGACCCTGGTTCGACCCCGCGCATCCAGACCCGCCGTATACGCCTTCGTGCGCGATCAGGTGGCCGCGGGTCGGCAGGCCTTCGTGGTGTGCCCGCTGATCGAGGAGTCGGAGGTCGTGCAGGTGCGATCGGCCGTCGAGCTTGCGCGTGAGCTGTCGGCGGGGCCGCTCGCGGGCGTTCGGTTGGATGTGATGCACGGCCGCCTTTCACCCTCCCAGCGGGAGGAGCGGATGGAGGCGCTCCGTGCCGGTATGATTGACGTGTTGGTGGCCACCACGGTGATCGAGGTGGGGATTGACATTCCCAACGCCTCGATCATGATCATCGAGGACGCGGACCGCTACGGGCTGGCTCAACTCCACCAGCTGCGCGGCAGGGTCGGCCGCGGTCCGGAGCGCTCCTATTGCGTGCTGATCGCCGACCCGGCGACGGAGGTGGGTCGGCGACGCTTGGACGTCATGCGATCCACCAACGATGGGTTCCGGATCGCCCAGGAGGACCTCGAGCTGCGCGGGCCCGGAGAGGTTATGGGCGTCCGCCAGCACGGTCTGGGCGGGTTGCGGGTGGCGGACCTGATAGGAGATCTCCCCCTGCTGGAGGAAGCCCGGAGGGAGGCTGAGGCGCTCTTGCGCGACGATCCCGAGCTTGTTTCTCCTGAGGCAGCGGGGCTGGGTGAGGCAGCGCGCCGCCAAGCGGCGGCGCGCGCCGGCCTGGCCTCGGTGGGTTGACCGCCATGAGTCCACGCCGCCTGCCTGACCGGTTGCGTCCCACCGCCGCGCGCGTGCGCGCCGGGTTGTATGATTCGCTGGGGGAATGGGTGGCCGGGCGCGCCGTTCTTGATCTGTTCGCGGGGACCGGGGCGCTCGGCATAGAAGCCCTCCACAGGGGGGCGCGCCGGGCGGTCTTCGTGGAATGCGACGCGGCGCGCGTGCGGGCGCTCCGCGAGCAGTTGAGGCGCCAGGGGCTGGAGCAGCGTGCAGTTGTGCGACGCGAGGACGCGGTGGAGGCGCCGCGCCGCTTGGCCCGCGCCGGCGAGGTGTTCGACCTGGTGCTCCTGGACCCGCCGTACGGAACCGGGTTGATCGCGCGGTCCCTGGCTGTGATCGCCGACTCCGGGGTTCTGGCCTCGGGAGGATTGATCGTGGCAGAGGGCCACTGGCGGGACAGACCCACCCTGCCCCCTGGCCAGGAGATGGCGCGGGAGGCACGGTACGGCGAGACCGCGCTGTGGTTCATTCGCACCAGCGAAGGGCCCCGCTCCTAGCGGGAGAAAGGAGCCGGCGTGCGTATTGCCGTCTACCCTGGGAGTTTCGATCCTGTTCACCACGGGCACATTGAGGTCATCCGCAGGGCCGTGTGCCTCTTTGACCGGGTCATCGTGGCGGCCGCGGAGAACATTGAAAAGGGCCTGGGCGCATTTCCGCTCGAGGACCGCGTGGCGATGCTGCGGGAGGCAGTCGCGGGGATGCCGACCGTCGAGGTGGTGGCCTACAGCGGGCTGACCGTTGACTTGGCACGCACGCGTGGCGCGACCTGTCTGATCAAGGGGTTGCGCGCGGTCGGAGACTTCGATTACGAGCTCAAGCAGTCGGCGATGAACCGGCGGCTGGCTCCTGACCTGGACACCCTGCTGTTCATCGCCGATCCACAGTTCGCGTTCGTATCATCGGCGCTCATCCGCGAGGTGGCGGCGTTGGGCGGTGACGTCGGCGGGCTTGTGCCCCCGGCGGTTGCCGAGCGGCTGCGGGTCCGGTGGCCCAGGGAAGGGTAGCCCGTGGAGACCGTGCTGGAACTGCTCGATCGGGCCGAGAGTGTGCTGCGGCGCCACCTGGGGCGTCTGCCGGCCGAGCGGCGCCAGGCCATCGAGGACGAGGTCCTGGGCCTGTTTCGAATGGCGAGGGCGGCTCTGCCCAGGGAGCTCCACCAGGCCTCCCGCCTGATGGAGGAAGCGGAACTGGCCCTGGCTCGCTCTCGCGAGGAAGCCCGCCGCATTGTGCTGGACGCGCAGGCCCACGCCCGATCGCTCGCCGAATCCGGAACAGCCCGCGGGCGTGCTTCGGAGGGCTCTGCCGCGGCCGAAGAGGCAAAGCGCGAAGCCGACCGCATCCGGCGTGGGGCGGACGAGTATGCCGCCGACGTGCTGGCGCGCCTGGAGGTGGAGATGGAAAAGATCCTGGCCGCAATCCGCCGGGGACAGGAACTGCTGCGCTCACCCGGCGGCCGCCCCCGGCGGGCGTGATCGGCGGTTCGGGTGAGCGCTTTCATTGACACCCCAAAAACAGGGTCCCTATAATGGGCATGTTTAGCGAGGCGCACCTGCCGTGAGAGTAGATCTCCGTTCCCTGCGCGCCGAACGGGGCGCTGCGCTCGTGGTGAGCTGTGGCGAGCCGGTGGCGAGCGGAATCGCCGAGATGCCGTTCGCCGGTCCCGTTCTGGGAACCCTCTCGCTCACCAATCTGGGACCGTCCCTGCGGGTGGAGGGTCGGCTGGTGACGCGGGTTGACCTGACGTGCGATCGCTGTGCCGCGCCGTTTCGCGCCGTTGTTGAAGCGCCGGTGCACGAGGATCTCGCGTGGGACGGCGAGGAGTTCCTCGCGACGGCGCAGGGCGCTACGGTATTGGACGTTGACGCGCTGGCGCGAGAGATGCTCCTGCTGGCGCTGCCCATGCCGGCGCGATGCCGCCCCGATTGCCCGGGGCTGTGCGGCAACTGCGGGGCCGACCTCAATGCCGGGCGTTGTGCATGCGAGTGAGTCTGCGCTTGCGCGCTGAGAAACTGGAGGAGATTCTGTGGCCCAGAAGAGACGACATCCCAAGTCAAGGACGGGTTCGCGTCGAAGCCATTTCAAGGCGGCCGTGCCTACGCTGGTGACGTGCCCGCAGTGCAAGTCCCGGATCGTTCCCCACCGGGTTTGTCCCTCCTGCGGCTTCTACGATGGGCGCGAGGTCGTCGCGGTCAAGAGCCGGCAGTCCAAGAAGAAGGAAGCGTAGTCCCCGAGGTGCGAGCCCGGCGATGAGGATCGCTGTGGACGCGATGGGCGGGGACCACGCCCCCCGCGCCATCGTGGAGGGAGCGGTCCATGCCGCCCGGGACTTCGGCGTCGAGCCCGTGCTCGTGGGCATCCCGGCGAGGATCGAGGCGGAGTTGCGCCGCGTCGGTGCGGGCGCGCTTCCTGTTCAGGTGGTCGAGGCCCCGGATGTCATCGAGATGCACGAGCACCCGGCGATGGCCCTGCGCCGCAAGCGCCGGTCCAGCATCGCAGTGGCGGTGCAGCAGGTGTGCGAAGGTCACGCCGCCGCCGTCGTCAGCGCCGGGCACACCGGAGCGGCGATGGGCGCCTGCCTGTTGATCCTGGGGCGCATCAAGGGGATAGACCGGCCGGCCATCGCAGCGGTGCTGCCCACCGTGGGCGGCCGGCCGGTAGTGTTGCTGGACGCAGGGGCGAACGTGGACTGCCAGCCGCAGCACCTGGCGCAGTTCGGGCTGATGGGCGATATCTACGCCCGGGAGGTGCTTGGGATTCCCTCGCCGCGCGTGGGCCTTCTCAGCAACGGCGAGGAGGACATCAAGGGCAACGACGTGACGATTCGCGCCGCCGGCATCCTTCGCGATTCGAAGCTCAACTTCGCGGGCAACATCGAGGGGGAGGATCTCTTCTTCGGGCTTGCGGATGTGGTGGTGTGCGATGGGTTTGTCGGAAACGTCGTGCTGAAGTGCGGGGAAGGGTTGGTCCTGGCGATCCGCCAGATCTTCACCTCCGAGCTGCGGGGCTGGCGCGGCCGGCTGCTGGGGCTCTACCTGCTGCCCCTGCTCCGTCCCGCCCGCAGGATCTGGGGGCGGCTCGACTACAGGGAGCACGGGGGTGCGCCGCTGCTCGGCATCAACGGCGTGTGCATCATTGCCCACGGCCGGTCCAACGCCCGTGCGGTCCGCAACGCGATTCGCGCGGCGATGGAAGCCGCCACGCACCATGTTCCGGCACGCATCATCTCCGCCATCCACGGCGAGAAGGCGGCAGCCCTCCCATGCCTCAGGTGATCGCGCGGGAGGGCAACGCCGCGAAAGACGGAGGTTGCTGATGGCAGTTCGCGGTTCAACCATCGCCGGCATCGGACGCGGGATTCCCCCGCGCGTCCTGACCAACAAGGAATTGGAACGTATGGTGGATACCAGCGATGAGTGGATCCAGACGCGCACCGGGATCCGTGAGCGCCGCATCGCGGCTCCCGAGGTAGCGGCATCAGACCTGGCGTGCGAGGCGGCGGCCGAGGCGCTTGCCGATGCGGGCGTCTTGGCAGACGATCTCGACCTCATCGTAGTGGGTACCGCGACGCCCGACATGCTCTTCCCGGCGACCGCGTGCCTGGTGCAGGATAGGCTGGGCGCCCGGCGCGCCGGAGCCTTCGATGCGTCGGCGGCCTGCAGCAGTTGGGCCTACGGGGTGGCGGTGGGACACGCGGCGATTGCCTCCGGCCGGGCCGAGACCGTGATGGTTATCGGTACGGAGGTCCTCTCACGGATCACGGACTGGAGCGACCGCGCCACCAGCGTGCTCTTTGGCGATGCCGCCGCGGCGGTGATCCTGCGCCCGTGCAAATCCGGGGAGGGATTCCTGGCCTTTCACCTGGGCTCGGACGGCGCCGGCGCGCCGCTCATCGAGTTGCCGGCCGGCGGATCGCGCCGGCCTCCCGGCCATGAAACGGTCGCGGCTCGCATGCACTACCTCAAGATGAACGGTCGCGAGGTCTACAAGTTCGCCGTTCGGGCGATCCCGCGCGCCATCGAGCGGGTAGTGGAGGAGGCAGGGCTCACGGTTGCGGACGTGGACTGCTTCGTCCCCCACCAGGCGAACGTCCGCATCATCGAGGCGGCGGCCGAACGGCTGGGCCAGCCGATGGAGCGGTTCTTCGTAAACGCGGACCGGTACGGCAACACTTCTTCGGCTTCGGTGCCGGTGGCGCTCTACGAGGCCGTCGAGCAGGGGCGCATTCGCCCGGGCAGCCTGGTGGTGTTCGTGGCGTTTGGGGCCGGCCTCACCTGGGGCGCCGGTGCGATCCGTTGGACGGACGATTCCGCCCTTGCGCGGCGCTGGGGCAGCGGCACGCCGTGATCGCGTTTGTCTTCCCGGGGCAGGGAGCTCAGTACGTGGGCATGGGCGTGGAGCTGGCCGCGCGGTATGCGTCGTCGCGCCGCGCCTTTGACGAAGCCAGCGAATCAACAGGGCTTGACCTCCTGGATCTCTGCCGCACGGGGCCCGAGGAGCGGCTACGCCGGACCGAGAACACGCAGCCGGCCATCCTCACGTGCAGTTGGGCCACGGCTTCCGCGCTGGCCGAAAACGGCGTCCGACCCGCCATGACGGCAGGCCTCAGCCTGGGAGAGTACACGGCCCTCGTGGCCGCCGGGGCGCTCACACTTGCCGATGCTGTATCACTGGTGCGGCAGCGCGGGAAGTTCATGCAGGACGCCGTGGATGGACAGCACACGGCGATGGCGGCGGTGATGGGTCTTCCCGCTGAGCGCGTGGACGAGATCTGCCGACAGACGCCGGGTGTGGTCGAGGTCGCCAACTTCAATGCGCCCGGTCAGGTTGTGATCGGTGGGGAGGCGGGAGCGGTTGAGGACGCAGCGGCGCGACTTCTGGCAGCCGGCGCGCGGCGGGTTACGCGCCTGGCCGTCAGCGCCCCGTTCCACACTTCGCTGATGGCGCCCGCGGCCGCACGCCTGTCCGCGGCTCTGGGCCGGGTGAACGTGGCTCCCGCCCGGATTCCGGTTGTGGCCAACGTTACCGCGCAGCCGGTGCAGGAGCCGAACGAGATACGAACCGCGCTGCTCGATCAGGTGGCGGCGCCGGTGCGGTGGGAGCAATCGGTCCGAACGCTGCGCGCCCTCGGCGCCTCGGTCTTCGTTGAGGTGGGACCCGGGACGGCGCTGGCCGGGCTCATTCGGCGTACCGTCCCCGGAGCTGTTGTGGTCTCGGTGCAGGACCAGGCGACGCTGGACGCCGCGCTCTCGGTCCTTGAACCGGTGACGGCGTCGCCCGAGCAGGGGCACGCCGAGAGCCGGAGGTAATCGGGCGCCATGGGCCGGCTTGACGGCAAGGTCGCGGTGGTCACCGGCGCTTCGGGTGGGATCGGCAGCCGCGTCACCGTGGCGATGGCCCGTGAAGGTGCGGCGATGATCGTCCACTACGGCCGGAACCGCGAGGCGGCTCAGGCCGTAGTCGGGGAAATCGAGGCATCAGGGGGACAGGCCCGAGCGATCGGCGCCGACCTCTCCCGGCCCGAGGAAGCGGCCGGGGTGGTTGCCGCGGCCCTGGACGCCTACGGTCGGGTGGATATACTTGTGAACAACGCGGGGATCGTGCGCGACGGGCTCGTGCTGAGGATGCGTGATGAGGATTGGCAGGCCGTCCTGGACACCAACCTCAACGGGACGTTCTACTGCATCCGGGCCGTGCTGCGCGAGTTCCTGCGTCAGCGGCGTGGGCGGATCATAAACATCACCTCGACCGCCGGGCAGGGAGGCAACGCCGGGCAGGCGAACTATGTGGCCGCGAAGGCAGGGGTCATCGGTCTTACACGGGCGGTGGCCCGCGAGGTGGGGGCGCGCGGAATTACCGTAAACGCGGTGGCCCCAGGTTACATTGCAGCGGGCATGACCAAGGGTCTGGCGCCCGAGGCCGTCGAGCGGTACCTGGCGCAGATACCACTGGGGCGGGCCGGCGATCCTGATGATGTGGCCGCGGCCGTGGTCTTTCTGGCGTCGGATGAGGCTGGGTATATTACCGGGCAGGTCCTGAACGTGGATGGCGGAATGATCATGCACTGACCGAAGGGGGAGTCGTTCATGGCGACGATATTCGAACGGGTTAGGGCGAAGGTGGCCAGTCAACTCAACGTGGAGGAAGACAAGATCTCGCCGGAGTCCTCGTTCATTGAGGACCTGGGCGCGGACTCTCTCGACGTCGTCGAGCTTGTGATGGCGCTGGAGGATGAGTTCGAGATCGTGATCCCCGACGAGCAGTCCGAGAAGATAGTGACCGTGGGCCACGCCGTGGCATTCATCGAGCGCCACGCCAAGGAGCCGGCGCAGTAGCGCCACCTCGTGCCCGAAGGCTTCCGGGTGTCCGGCGTGCGACGGCGGGTCGCGGTTACCGGGTTGGGTGTAGTAAGCCCGATCGGCGTGGGCCATCCGGAGTTCTGGTCTGCGCTGATCGAGGGGCGGTCGGGGGTGGACCCGATCACCGCCTTTGACGCCTCGGGGTACTCAACGCGGATCGCCGCCGAGGTGCGCGACTTCGACCCCCTGGCATTCATGGACCGCAAGGAGGCGCGTCGGAACGACCGATTCGTGCAGTTTGCCTACGCCGCCGGACGAATGGCGCTCGACGATGCCGGCTACGTCATAACGCCGGCCAACGCGACGCGGACTGGCGTGATGATCGGATCGGGAATCGGAGGCGCCACGACGTGGGAAGAGCAGCACCGGCAACTGATCTTGAAGGGGCCGGACCGAGTCTCGCCGTTCTTCGTCCCGATGATCATTTCGAACATGGCCAGCGGGGTCACCTCGATTCTTACAGGGGCCAAGGGACCGAGTTCCTGCGTGGTGACCGCGTGCGCTACCGGCGGTAACGCGATCGGCGACGCGGCGCGTATGATCGAGCGCGGCGACGTGGACGCGATGCTGGCCGGAGGCTCGGAGGCCTCCATCACGCCGCTGGCGGTGGCGGGGTTCTGCTCAATGAAGGCGATGTCCACGCGAAACGACGAGCCTCGCCGTGCGTCGCGGCCGTTCGACGCCGGCCGGGACGGCTTCGTGATCGGCGAGGGTGCGGGCGTGGTTCTCCTAGAGGCGATGGAGCACGCCGAGGCGCGCGGGGTTCAGATCTACGGAGAGATGATCGGCTACGGCGCAACCGCCGACGCCTTCCACATCACGCAGCCTGACCCCGAAGGCGACGGCGCGCTGCGGAGCATGGCCGCGGCGCTGGCCGATGCGGGGATCGCGCCCGAGGAGATTGACTACATCAACGCGCACGGCACCAGCACGCCGTACAACGATCGGCTTGAGACGCTGGCGATCAAGCGTTTCTTCGGCGCGCACGCGCGCCGGCTCGCCGTGAGCTCGACGAAGTCCATGATTGGACACTTGATGGGGGCGGCGGGCGGCGTGGAGTTCATAGTGTGCGCGCTGGCGTTGCGCCATCAGGTGATGCCGCCGACGATCAACTACGAGGTTCCCGACCCTGAGTGCGATCTTGACTATGTGCCGAATGTGGCCCGTCCCGGACGGCTGCGCACGGTGATATCCAACGCGTTCGGGTTCGGGGGCCACAATGCCACACTCGTGTTGAGGGCAAACCATGCGTAGACCCAGGCGTGCGCTACCACCGCCTCCCCCGCCCGACGAGACCGGCGCGGTGGGCGAGGTGCTATCCCAGGGGCGTCTGGCCCAGCTTGCGGCGCTGGAGGAGCGGCTGGGGGTGCGCTTCCGCGACCGGTCGCTGCTAGACCTGGCGCTGCGGCACGGGTCGTTCAGCCACGAGCGCGGCCAAGACCCTGCCAAGAGCTACGAGCGGCTGGAGTTCCTCGGGGACGCGGTCTTGAGTTTGGTGGTCGCCGATGACCTCTACCGCAAGAACCCGGAGATGGACGAGGGCGGGCTTGCGAAGAACCGCGCGCGACTGGTGAATGAGGGGGCGCTGGCCGCGGTGGCCCGCCGGCTGAACCTCGGCGACTACCTGATGCTGGGCCGGGGGGAAGAGAAGGGGGGAGGGCGGCAGCGCACCTCGATGCTGGCCGACTCCGTGGAGTCGGTCCTTGGCGCGGTCTACGTGGACTCGGGCTACGGGGTGGTGCACGCCCTTGTGATACGCTGGCTCGGAGAACTGGCTGAGGACATCCAGCGCGTCGGCGACGACTTCAAGAGCCAGCTCCAGGAGCGGCTGCAGCGCCGCCGCCAGATGCCCAAGTACCGCATCGCCCGCGCCGAAGGCCCCGAGCACGCGCGGACGTTTTCCGCCGTCGTTGAGGCCGCGGGCAAGCCGATCGGAGAGGGCAGCGGCCAGAGCAAGAAGGAAGCGGAACAGTCCGCGGCGGCCGATGCGCTGCGCCGGTTCGACAGCGGGGCTCAGTGAAGCGGCTGTGGGCCCCTTGGCGGTTCGCCTACATCGCCGCCCCTGCCGTGACCGGCTGCGTTCTCTGTGAGGCGCCGGCCTCAGGTGACGACCGGGCCGTCCTGATCCTGCACCGAGTCCCGGAAGGCTACCTTATCCTCAACCGATTTCCCTACAACACCGGCCACCTGATGGCGGTGCCGCTTAGGCACCTGGCCCGCCCCGATGAACTGACGCCGCGCGAGGCAGAGGCACTGATGGCGCTCGTGAGCCTGGGAGTCCGGGCGCTGGAGCGCGCCATGGAGCCTGACGGGTTCAACGTCGGCATGAACCTGGGCCGCGTTGCCGGCGCCGGGATTGCCGACCACCTGCACCTGCACGTCGTCCCGCGTTGGTCGGGCGACACCAACTTCATGCCGGTACTCGGCGGCGTCAAGGTGCTGCCTGAGCACCTGGACGATACGTATCAGCGCCTGGCCACGGCCCTGGCGTCCCTGGTCGGGCCGGGTACAGACTGAAGCCGCTCCTGCCCGAACCGATGCGTTTCGGAACCCCGCGGACCATTCTTGCCGCCCTGGTCCTTGCCGCCGCCGCCGTGCTCGTTCAGCCGGCATTTCTGCGGCAGGACACCATGCCGCCGGGGTTTCGGGCCGACGTGCTCGTGGTCGGCGGAAGCCCGGCCGGCGTGGCCGCGGCGCTCGCGGCTGCGCGCCAGGGCATGGTGGTGGTCCTCGTGGAGAGCCGCCCGTTCCTGGGGACGGTGATGACCGGCGCCATGCTCAACATGGTGGACGTGAGTCGCGGACTCAACGGGGAGAACCTCATCGAGGGGATCTTCCTGGAGATCTATCGCGAGATCGGGGGAATCACCTTCGATCCCCGCCGGGTCCGCATAATACTACGGAACAAGGTGGAGGCTGAGCCGGGGATAGTTTCCATGTTGGGCATAGAGCACACCGAACCCATCGTTGTGAACGGCCGTGTCGCAGGGGCATCGGTGCGGCTTGTGGATCAGGCGATGGTCCCGATCCATGCCGCGGTCACCGTGGACGCCACCGACGACGGCGACATGGCGGCTGCCTCCGGCGTGCCGTTCACCTACGGTAGGGAGACCTCTGGGTTGGACCGCAGGGCGATGCCCGCGACGCTGATATACCGCCTGACCGGCGTGGACTGGCCGGAGATCGTCCGTCACGCGCATGCCCACCGCCGCGGCCGGCAGCCCAGCGGCGCCTTCAACGGATACGCCTGGGGGTTTCGGGAGGCGATGCGCGGGTACCATCCCGCGGAGGGGCGGCTTTCGGCGCACGATCTGAACATCGGCAGGCTGCCCGACGGAACGGTGCTCATCAACTCACTGCAAATCCACGACATGGACGGCACAGACCCTTCCTCCCGCGCCGACGGCTACGCGCGCGCGGTTCAGGAGATCCCCAACAAGGTGTCCTATCTACGCGCCAACGTTCCGGGGTTTGCCGGCGCGCAGTTGGTTGAGGTGGCGCCGGAGCTCTACATCCGCGAGACGCGCCATCTCGCCGGGCTCTACACGCTCACCGGAAAGGACATCCTCGACCGTAGCCGCTTTTGGGATCGCATCGGCGCCTCGTCCTACCCGATAGACCTGCACCAATACGTGAAGGGCGAGCGGTACCCCTACAGGCCCGCAAGGCGGGAGTACACGATACCGCTTCGTTCGTTGATAACCGCGAGGATAGACGGCCTGTTCGTGGCGAGCCGCGCCTTCTCGGCCACCTACCAGGCCGCGGGCTCGGCCCGCGTTATTCCAACCACGATGGCCATGGGAGAGGGTGTGGGTGTGGCAGCGGCCGTGGCGGTCGCGCGCGGCGTGACCCCACACCAGCTCGCACAGCGGCAAGACCTCGTCCAAGAAGTGCAGCAACGCCTGTTGCGGGTGGGCGCGCGGATTGACTACTGACATGAACGGGCCGGCAGCCCGAGAGGGGGAAGCATTGTGTCCTTGCCCGCCGTGCTTACGCTGTCCTACCACGCACGCGAGCCACACCCCAGGGAGGTGCCGCTCGAGGCGGTCTACCGCGACATGGAGACGCCCCTGCCGATGGGCCGGCCCCATGTCATCCTCAACATGGTCCAGACCCTGGACGGCGCTGTGGCCGTTGAAGGCAAGGCCTGGCAGATCGGCTCCGAGGTGGATCACTACCTGTTCAGGACGCTGCGCGGATGGGCCGACGCGGTGCTCTGCGGCGCGGGCACGCTGCGTCAGAACGACATCGTGGCCGTTACTCACCCGCACCTGCAGGCTGCGCGCGCGGCCGCGGGCCGCCCCGCCAATCCCGCGGCATTCGTCGTCTCCGGCCGGGCCGAGTTCTCCGACGCGGTGCTGCGCAAGCGCTTCTTTGCGCACCGGGAGTTCGCCTCGATCGTGATCACGACCGAGCTGTCGCGGCCGGAGGATCGCCGGCGGATGGAGGAGGCGGGCGCCGAGGTCTGGGTGGTCCCGGCCGCCGCGTCCGGAGAGGTAGACCTGGAGGCCACTCTGGGGCTGCTGGCCGATCGCGGGTTCGAGAAGGTGCTGGCAGAGGGCGGCCCGATCACCAACCGGCGCCTGATCGAGGCGCAGGTCCTGGACGAACTCTTCCTGACCTTGTCGCCGCAGGTGGCGGGTGTTCCTGCGCGTCCCGGGATCCTGGCCGGGATCTTGGGCGGTGGCCGGGTGGGGCTTGCTCTGATCAGCGAATTTCAGTACCGGGACCCAACTCTGCGGGAGTGGTACCTCAGGTTTGCCGTAGCCCGCTGATCCCCACGCCTGTTCGGCATTGACATACGAACACATGTTCGTATAATCGGGGTGGAGCCCCTGTCGATGTCCACACCCTTTTCCGGCACCGGCTTGATTCTTGTCCACGGGGATCCAGCCTGCCTGACGGTAGGCCTGCTGCTCGGCCTGCGCGCAGCGGCTCCTGCCAGCCCGCTCCTGATCGTAGATGGGAGCAACGCGCTCAACCCGTACCTGCTCTCCGACCTGGCGCGCCGGATGGGGCGGCGTCCCGAAGCCCTGATGGCGGGCGTTTTCATCTCCCGCGTCTTCACCGCTTACCAGATGGAAGCCGCGGTCGTTGACCGGCTGGAGGGCGCCGTCGCGGCGCGTCGGTCCTGCGGCGTGCTGCTTGCCGGCCTGCTGGACCCCCTCCATGATGAGGATCTCTCCGTTGCCGAGGCTCGGCGGATCTTCCATCGGGTGCTCGCTACGCTAACCCGCCTGGCCGCGCAGCCGCACCCGCTGGTGGTGGCCGCACCGTTTCATCCGCCGGTGCGCGGGCGTGAAGGGTTCGGGGCGCAGCTCGCCGCTGCGGCGGACTGGGTGTTCCGCGCCGTGTCCCGCGAAGGAAGGATTGAGATCACCGGGGAGAAGCCCGTGCCCGGCCGCTGGTGGTGGGAGCCTGAGGTACCACTGCTGGCCGCGCGGCGGTGGTGCTGATGGGCCGTACTGTACCCACCATGACGCAGATTGTCGCCCAGGAGGAGGCGAACTTCGCGCCGTTCCGCCGCGCGCTGCGCAGAGAGGACCGGGTGGTCCTCGACCGGCTCTTCGCAGCCGCGCGCCACCACACCGCGCCCGCCGCCTATCTGTCGCACCCGGTGCCGTTCGAGGTTATCCTGCTGGCCATGCTGCTCGAGATGGCGAAGCTGGTGGAGGCGCTGCGCGTTCGGGTGGAAGACCTGGAGGCCGGTGATCCCACGGCGGGGTGAGGTGATGCTGACCGGCTGGCTGTTTGACGCCTATCCCACCGGGGAGGGCATGGCGGTCTGGTTGATCGGCGAGGACGGTCGGGCGCACCGCCTGGTGGTGCCGTTTGCCCCGATCTTCTACGTCGCAGGGCCGGAGCGCCTTCTTGCCCGGCTGCCGGAGCGCCTGGCCGGTCTGGGGATCGCGGCCGAGACGGCGATGGTCGCGCGGGAGGATCTCGCATCCGGCGCGGTGCTGCCGGTGCTGCAGATCGCCGCCCGCTCGCCGCTTGCCTTCCCATCCACGGTGCGCGCGGTCGCCCGCATCAGAGGCCTGTCGCCGTTCGACTGCGACCTCAGCGTTCCCCAACTGTTCTTTGCCCAGACCGGGCTGTTCCCGCTGGGGCGGTACCAGGTGGAGGGAGGGCCGTCCGCCACGGTAGCGGAGTTCCAGCCGCTGGACACGCCGGAGGATCTTGAGTACGCTCTTCCTCCGCTGGTGACGATGCGCCTGCGCCTGGACGGCGATCCGACAAACCCGGCACACGGCCGGATGGCCGAAATCGAGGCCTCGGTAGACGGAGAAACGGTCGTGCTCTGCGGCGACCGTCCTGAGGATCTGATAGACAGTCTCAACCGTCTGATCGGGCGCCACGACCCCGACGTTCTTCTCACCGAGTGGGGCGACGCGTTCCTCCTGCCGCGACTGCAGACGCTCGCGGCGCGGGTCGGCATGCCGCTGCGGTGGAACCGCGAGCGCGGCAGGGGCCTGCGGGCGCGGCGCGCCCGCTCGTACGTCACCTACGGCCAGACCGTCTTCACGGCCGGCGCGCAGATGCTCCACGGCCGCTGGCACCTCGACCTGCGCAACTCGTTCATATACGGCGAGTCCGAGCTGGTCGGGCTGATCGAGATAGCGCGCCTGGCGTGCCTGCCCGTGCAGTATCTGGCCCGCACCTCGATCGGGACGGCGATCAGCGCGATGCAGATCCACCGTGCGATCCGGCGGGGAGTGCTGGTTCCCTGGCGCAAGAGCGAGCCCGAGGGGTTCAAGTCGGCCGGGGAACTGCTGGTCACCGATAAGGGCGGGCTCACCTACCAGCCGGTCGTCGGCCTGTTTGAGGGCGTCGGCGAGCTGGACTTCGCATCCATGTACCCTACGATCATGGCGCGGTTCAACATCTCGCCTGAGACGGTCAATTGCACGTGCTGTCCCGACGCGCCGCGCGTACCGGAGACCGGCGCGCGCCTGTGCCGGCGCCGGCGGGGCCTGCTGCCGGAGGTGTTGGATCCGCTGCTTGCTAGGCGGGCCTACTACAAGCGGCGGAGGCAGGAGACGGTCGGGGCCGAGCGGGCACTGTACAACCAGCGACAGACCGCGCTGAAGTGGTGTTTGGTCTGCTGTATGGACGGTAGCACCAACGTGCTTCACCGGATCAACGGCCGTTTGAGAATCGCGCCGATCCGGGACATCGTGGATGCGTATCTTCCAGGGGTGGCGGGGGAACGGGAGCCGGTTGATGACCTTGCGGTGGTCGGCATCGATCGTGAGCTTCGCAGCTGTGTGAAGTCCGTGAAAAGCGTCATCAAAGCTCCGGCTCCCCCGAAGATGATCCGCATGCGATCACGGTGGGGACGGGAGTTACTGATGACTCCCAATCATCGGTGTTACGTCCTGCAGGACGGACGACTGCAGGTCAAGCGAGCCGACCAACTTGCGGTAGGGGACTGGATACCGTTGGCCGTTTCCATGGATCGGGTGGCTACGACGGAAGTCAGTGAGCTTAACCTTGTCCAAGCCCTGCAGAAGGCACTTCCGGTTGAGGAACAGAAGCGTTGGCGGGTGTTTGGTCGCCATGTCCAGCGAGCCGTTCAGAGGCGTTATCGCGCGATCGTCACTCGGGCTCATGGCGAATACACGGCAAAGACTACCTGGAACTGGAGTGAATACGGGTATCTGCCGCTTCATTACATCGAACCAGATGACTTCGCCTCTTTCGAACGTTTGTCCATCGGGCGAGGAAAGCTCACCGGCGGTCTGATCCAGCGGTTACCCTGTCGTGTAGAAGTCGATGAAGATCTCGGATTCCTGCTGGGGTTCTTTGTTGGGGATGGGAGCGCAACGAGGAGTTCGATTCGGTTCGATGTTGGTGCGAATGAGCGAGAGCATTTGGTGAGGCTACGTACCATCTTGCGAAGGAAGTTCTGGGCTAAGGGACGTCGGTATCGTGAACGCAAAGCCAAGATGGATGTCTTACAAGTCAACAGCGTTGCTCTGGTGCAGGTGTTCAAGAACGTGTTTGGTCTTGAGGGGTCGGCTGCTCGAGGAAAGCTCCGTATTCCGGAGGTTATCCTCAACGGGTCACGAGATGCCCAAATGGGCTTTGTCCTTGGGCTCATCGCGAGTGATGGGAGCGTCAGTCGCACGCGCAATTTTGCATGTATTTCGAGCGCAGATCGCCGGTTCGTCAATCAACTTGGACTGCTGTTTACGCTGCTGGGGATCGACTATCGGCTGACCAATAGCGGACGTTTTCACGGGATTCAGACGAGGAATCTCGAGGAGACGCTGAAAGTTCTCCGCGAAGGTGCTCCCGTCTCGGACAAGCACCTGCGAGCTTTGCGGTATCGACAATTCCTCGCGCATACACCTCGGCTCCCGCTCAACGAGTCATCGTTGATCTTTGGTCCGGTGACTTCTATCGAGGAAGTCCCGTATGACGAGCGGTACGTATACTGCTTCCAGCTTGCCGGTGAACCGACCGCGTTCTTCGCGGAGGGCGGTGTGCTCACGGGTAACTCATTCGGCTACCTCGGGTATCGCAACGCCCGCTTCGGCCGCATCGAGGCGCACGAGGCCACAACCGCCTTCTCCCGCGAGATGCTCCTGCGGGCCAAGGATCTGGCTGAAGCCCAGGGCTACCGGATGCTCCACGCGCTGGTGGACTCCATGTGGCTGCACCAAAGCGGCGCCACGCGCGCCGACTACGATGCCCTGGCCCTGGCCATAGAGGAGACGACCGGGCTTCCGATTCTCGTCGAGGGCGTCTACGACTGGATCACGTTCCTGCCGTCGCGAACGCATCCGGGCCTGGGTGTGCCCAACCGCTACCTGGGCCGGTTCGATGACGGCACGAACAAGGTGCGCGGCATCGAACTCCGACGCTCGGACGTCCCTGCGCTCATCGAGCGCACGCAGGCCAGGATGCTGGAGGTGTTCTTCGCGGCCGGGACGGCGGAGGAGGTACGCGCCGTGATCCCGCAGGCGCTGGACATCCTGACCGAGGCCGTGGTCCGGCTGCGGGGCGGGGAGGTTCGGGCCGCTGATCTTGCCGTGACGACGACCATCTCGCGCGCGCCCGAGGAGTACAGAAACAACGCGGCCGTGGCCGTAGCCGCGCGGCAGATGGCTCGGGCCGGGGTGAGCCTGCATCCCGGCGAACGGATCCAGTACGTCATCACCGACGCGGGCGCGCGCCTGCCCGACGATCGCGTCCGGCCCCTTGGGCTGCTGGGACCTGACTGGTCGTGCGACATGGACTACTACACCGGCCAGTTGATGCGCGCCGCCGAGACGTTGTTGGTTCCCCTGGGATTTCCTCTGGCGCGATTGAAACAGGAGGTGCGGCTCAGGATGCAGGCGGGCGGCTGAGCGGGCGGTTGAGCAGGAGGCATCAGCGGGAGGCGGCCAGCAGCGCCTGCATCTCGCGGCCGTTCTGCGCGGCCTGGCCCCGGGCATGGTTGTTGAACATGAGATAGAGGGAGCCGACCCTGGGCGCCAGCGTGCGCGCGGTCGCGGCCCACTCCCCCAACTCCTCCCGGGAGTAGAGGTAGTCGTATGCCCGGTCCGTGGAGACCCTGCGCTCCAGCAGCGCCGGGTTGCGCCCGTGGAGGCGGACGACCGACCACCCCGCCGTGACCTCGATCTCGGGCGGGGGGAGGTACTGCACCTGGGCCATGTCGGGAACCACATAGGCATATCCGCGCTCACGCAGAAAGCCCAGGAACACCTCCCGGTGCCGGGGGTACAGCCACTCCTTGTGGCGGATCTCCACGGCCACGGGCCAGTTGCGCAGATAGGGCGCCCATGTCTCGAGGTAGGCGAACAGGTCCGCGGAGTACCCCAGGCCCTTGGGAAACTGAAACAAGACGTAGCCCAACCGTCCGCCTTGCGCAAAGACATGGACGAACTCCGCGAACTGGTCCCAAGCGGCGCCCAGCGCCTCCTCCGGGACGCGGTCGCCGCGCACCGGGCCACCGGACCGTAGGCCCGGGGGCAGGAGGGCTGCGATCGCGGGTGGTAGCCGACGAGGATCGCTCTCGTGCCGCGTCAGCCAGGCGAAGGCCTTGATGCCGAACCGGAACGAGGCCGGCGTCCAGTCCAGCCACTGTCTGGCGCGTTCCACGGGTTGCAGGGCGTGGTAGCTCGCGTCCACCTCAACGGCAGGGAAGACGCCGGCGTAGTGCGCCAGGCGGGCTCTCGGATCGGTCTTGGTACCGCGCGGGTAGAAATCGCTGGCCACCACGCCGCGGTCCGCCCACGAGCAGGTGCCCACGAAGACCTCGCATCCTCGGAGGGGGATCGGGACGGTCCCCGGTATGCCGGCGGGTTTCGGGAAAAGGCTCACAGGCGCATCCATCGTGCGTTTGACAGTACCTTCGCACCCTGGCTATAATGTCCTGGGCTTCCGCCCTATTTTTTTGCGCCTCCTCATCCTCACTATCTGGAAGGGGATTGCCGTTGAGAGCGCGTCTCGGCGTCCGTTTGGTTATCATCTTCATCCTGGGCCTTGCCGCGATACAGGTGGCGTTCCGACCGCTGTCGTTCGTCGGCCGCATGCCGGTGTTCGGCAGCCCTGCGCTGCGCATGAACCTGGGCCTTGATCTCAAGGGGGGCAGCCTGCTCGTGCTGGAAGGGCAGGATACGCCGACCTCCCAGGCCACGCCCGAGGCGGTGGATGCCGCGATGCGGGTGATCGAGAAGCGCATAGATCAGTTGGGCGTGGTGGAGCCGACGATTCAACGGCAGGGCCTGAAGCGCATCATCGTCGAGCTGCCCGGCATCCAGGATCCCGAGCGGGCGTTGAGGCTGATCGGGAAGACGGCGCTGCTGGAGTTCGTGGACACCGGTGCGCAGTCGTTGCCCGAGGGCGCGCACTGGAGCGCGGACGGCAAGACGGTCGTCCTTCCCGAGCGCCCCGGCGCCCCCCAGCCCCCGGGCCAGACCGGCGCCACCCGGTCGTTGCCTCTCGCAAAGAAGGTGATCCTGACCGGGGCCGACCTGGAAAGCGCGCAGGCCGGTTTCGACCAGAACAGCGCCGAGCCCATCGTGCACTTCAAGTTCCGCGGCAAGGCTGCCAAGACGTTTGAGGATTACACGGGAGCGAACGTCGGCAAGTATCTGACGATAGTGCTCGACAACGAGGTCATATCATCCCCGGTCATTAGGGATCGTATTCCCGGCGGCAGCGGCCAGATCAGCGGCGGGTTCCGCGTGATCGAGGAGGCCCGCGACCTGGCCGTCCTCCTGCGGGGAGGGTCGCTGCCCATCCCGGTTGAGGTGGTGGAGAACCGCACCGTCGGACCTCAGTTGGGCCGCGACTCGATCGATAAGAGCCTGCGGGCGTCGAGCGTTGCGCTCTTGGCGGTCGGTCTCTTCATGGCGCTCTACTACGGCCTGCCGGGTCTCATGGCCGTTTTCGCGCTGTCCATCTACCTGCTGGCCTTGCTGGCGCTGCTGAGCGGCCTGGGCGCAACGCTCACGCTGCCCGGCATCGCCGGGATCGTGCTGTCCATAGGGATGGCGGTGGACGCCAACGTGATCATCTTCGAGAAGGTCAAGGAGGAGCTGCGTGCCGGCAAGAGCCTGCGCGCTGCGATAGCAGCGGGCTGGACCCGGGCGACGACCACGATCCTGGATTCCAACGTCACGACGCTGATCGCCACAGGAGTGCTGTTCCTTCTGGGCTCCGGGCCGATCCGCGGCTTCGCGGTTACGCTCAGCATAGGGGTGCTGACGAGCATGTTCACGGCGATCATAGTCACGCGGGCGTTCGTGGACGCTGCCGCGGCCGCGGGTCTCGGACCGCAGTTGGCCCGTCTGGCCGGGAGGATCGCGCGATGACCCCCCGGACCTGGGACATAGTCGGCAAGCGGCGATGGGGGTACGCCTTCTCCCTGCTCCTCATCATCCCCGGCGTGATCGCGCTCATCGTCAACTCGGCCGCAGGGAGGGGCGCGCTCGACTGGGGCGTGGACTTCACGGGCGGCAACTTCTTCCAGTTGCAGATGGAGAGGTCTTTCACAACCGGCCAGGTCCGCGCGGTCACGGACCGATTTGCCACCGGCCAGAGCGTTATCCAGAAGGCGGAGCAGGAGTTGCTGATCCGCACCAGGCCGCTGACCCCCGCGGCGAAGAGCGGTCTTCTCGCAGCGCTCAGGCAGCAGTTCGGCGAGGTGACGGTCCTGCGCGAGGACGAGGTCGGACCCAAGATCGGGAGAGAGCTGCGGAACGTGGCGATCATCGGCGTGCTGATCGGCCTTGCGCTGCAGGTGCTCTACGTCTCCTACCGGTTCAAGTCGGTCCGGTACGCCATGGCTGCGGATATCGCGCTGCTCCATGATCTGCTCGTCGTAGTTGGGATCTTCGCTATCACGCGCAAGGAGGTCAACACGGCCTTCGTTGCGGTCCTGCTGACCGTCGTCGGCTATTCAATCAACGACACGATCGTCGTGTTCGACCGTATCCGCGAGAACCTGGCCATGCGCGGGCGGGAAGCTTTCGACCGGTTGGTCAACCGCAGCCTGCTCGAAGCCATGGTGCGCTCGATCAACACCGTGCTGACCACTATCATGGCGATAGGCGCGATCTACGTGTTCGGCGGCACCACCGTTCGCGACTTCGCCTTCGGCTTGATGGCGGGGATCACCGTTGGGGCTTACTCCTCGGTGTTCAACGCGAGCGCCGTCCTGGTTGACTGGCACCAGTGGGCTGAGCGCCGCGGCAGGCGGTCACGCCCCCAGGCCCCCGCGGAGTCGGCCGTTGCTCCCGAGACGACGGCGCCGCCGGCGACCAACAACACCCCACGCCGCAGGCGGCCCCGGAGGAGGTAACAGGCATGTCTGTCTTCACCGTGTTCGCGCTGCTGCTGTTCGCCGCCGTCACGGTGTTCGCGCTGGCTAATCCCTCGGCCGTGGTTCTCCGCTTTGCGGTCTGGGAGGTGCAGACGACGATGGCGCTGGCAACCATAGGCGCCGCCGTTCTGGGCGGCTTCCTGGTCTTCATCAGCGGTTTCGTCGGACAGCAGCGGCTGCGGTCGCGCCTGCGCGAGCTGCAGGCGCGCATCCGCGAACTAGAGTCGCAACCGCCTGCCTCCGGCGGCCGACCGAACCAGGACCCCTGACCCGCTGGCGCATCGCCCCACCTGACGCGGCGGCGCAACGCCGCCTTGCAGCCACCCTCGGGGTTACCACCCTCACGGCCCAGGTTTTCATAAACCGGGGTCTCGGCGATCCGGCCGCGGCCGCCGCCTTCCTCGACTGCGGCCTTGACCGGCTGAGTTCCCCTTTCGACCTGGCGGAGATGGACGTTGCCGCCGAGCGCCTGGCGCGGGCGGTGCACGGCCGCGAACGGGTGGCCATCTACGGCGACTACGATGCCGACGGCGTGACCGCAACCGCGATCCTGGTGCGAGGGCTGCGCCGCCTCGGGGTGGTCGTAGAGTACTACGTCCCCGAGCGGCGCACCGAGGGGTACGGCCTGCACAGCCACGCCGTGGTCCGCCTGGCATCCGCAGGGGTGGGGCTCCTGGTTGCGGTTGACTGTGGCATCGGGGCCACATCCGCGGCGGAGGTCGCCCGCTCCGCCGGGCTCGACCTCATTGTGTTGGATCATCACGAACCCGTGGGTCCGTTGCCCGCCGCCGCGGCGGTGGTGCACCCGAGGCGGCGCACCGCGGGCGCTGACGCACAGGACGGCCTGCCTGCCGACAGGCATGGTAGGCACGGCACCGAGTTCTGCGCCGCGGGCCTTTCCTACCAGGCATGGCGCGCGTTGTGCACGCGCCTTGAGCGGCACGATGACGACGGCGACCTCCTCGA
>Ga0208244_100442_pt1 | contig 40816 bp, 53 predicted proteins | sample SubbioCR12Aug_5A_FD_184828 | JGI IMG/M metagenome (GOLD analysis project Ga0208244, IMG submission 184828) | Serpentinite rock and fluid subsurface biosphere microbial communities from McLaughlin Reserve, California, USA - CR12Aug_5A (SPAdes) | ecosystem: Environmental > Terrestrial > Deep...
AAGGGAGCCTGTCGAAGGGAGCCTGTCGAAGGGAGCCTGTCGAAGGGAGCCTGTCGAAGGGAGCCTGTCGAAGGGAGCCTGTCGAAGGGTGAATGGCACGCCGTCGCCCGTTCATGGTTCGACAGGCTCACCACGAACGGGAGGAATGCTGACATTGAACAACGCGGTCAGTTGCCCTTGAACACTGGTTTGCGCTTCTCGATGAAGGCCGCCACGCCCTCGGCGAAATCGGCGGTGGCGCTGCAGCGCGCGAAGGACTGCGCCTCGGCACCCAGCTGTTCGGCAAGCGGCGTCAGCAACGACTGGCCAAGCAGGCGCTTCGTGCCGGCATGGGCCTGTGCGGGCCCGGCGGCCAGGCGCTGCGCCAGCGCGGCGCAGGCCGCATCGAGTTCGCCCAAGGGCACGACGCGGTTGACCAGGCCCAATGAAAGCGCCTGCTGCGCGTCGATGCGCTCGGCCAGCAACATGAGCTCGGCCGCACGCTTGGCGCCAATCAGGCGCGGCAGGAACCAGGTGCTGCCGCCATCGGCGCTGGTGCCGAGCAACGCGTAGCCAGTGGTGAAGTAGGCGTTGTCGCCGACCACCGCCAGGTCGCAGCCGGCCATCAGCGAGAAACCGAAGCCGGCGCAGGCGCCGCGCACCTTGGCAACGACGGGCTGCGGCAATCCGCGCAGGATCTCGATGGCCGGATGCACGTAGTCGTTGATCATGCCGTGAAAGGCCTGGTGGCGCTGTTCCGGCGCGGCGGCGATGATGCCCTTGAATTCCTTGATGTCGCCGCCGGCCATGAAGTGGTCGCCGGCGCCGGTGACGACGACGACTTTCACGCCTGCCGCCTGCCGCAGTTCTTCGGCACGCGCCAGAAGGGCCTGGGCCATTTCCTGCCCGAGCGAGTTCATCGCCTGCGGGCGGTTCAGGGTCAAGGTGGCGACGGGACCGCGAATCTCCAGCAGGACCTGCTCACTCATGTTGCCTCCGAAGGGCCGCCCCGAGGAAGGCAGCGCCCCCCTGTGGGGGGCAGCGAGCCGATTTTGCGAGCGTGGGGGCCATATTTATTCCTTGGGGGGCAGCGCAGCCTGCCAAAACCGGCTGCTACAGTTCGGGCGGCACTGCGCGCTTGCTGCCGTCTGCGGCAAGCGCGACGTAGGTGAGTTGCGCTTCGGTCACCTTGACCACGATGGGGTCGGCCGGATGACGCTCGGCATACACCTCGACGTTGATGGTCATCGAGGTGCGGCCGACCTGGATCACCTCGGCGTAGAAGGACAGCACATCGCCCACCGACACCGGCTGCTTGAAGAGGAACTGGTTGACGGCGATGGTGGCGACGCGGCCGCGCGCGCGGCGGATGGCGACGATGCCGCCGGCCAGGTCGACGTTGGCCATGACGTAGCCGCCGAAGATGTCGCCGGCGTGGTTTACGTCGGCCGGCATCGGCATCAGGCGCAGCGTCGGCTGCTTGTTCGGCAACTTCGTCGGTTTTTCCGTCAAGCCGGGTGCTCCTTCATGTAGTTCATCGGCCCGCCGGTGAAGGGGGCAAAGCCGGTGCCGAAGATCACGCCGGCATCGGCCAGCTCGGCGTCGGCGACGACACCCTGTTCGATGCAGCGCTGCACCGCGTCCAGCAGCGGCCGCACGAGTCGCTCGGCCAGTCCGGCCGGCACCGTGCCGACGGCATTCTTCGCCGGCTTGCCCTGATTGTACGTGTAGAAGCCGCGGCCGGTCTTGCGGCCGAGATGTCCGGCCTCGACCAGCTCGAGCAGCTTCTTCGGCGGCACAGCGCCTTCGCCGGCCAGCTCCTTGCCCGCCGCCACGGCGATGTCGAGGCCGACGGTATCGGCCAGCTCGATCGGGCCGAGCGGCATGCCGAAGGCCAGCGCCGCCTCGTCCACCGCCTCGGGCGCAATGCCTTCATCGACGCAGCGCATCGCTTCCTGCATGTAGGGCGCCAGCACGGCGTTGACCAGAAAGCCCGGCGCGCTCTTCACCGGCAGCGGCAGCTTGTCGATCTTGCGCACGAAGGCCATGGCCAGCTTCAAGGCCGCGGCATCCGAGCCCGCGCCCTCGACCACCTCGACCAGCGGCATCTTCGCCACCGGATTGAAGAAATGGATGCCGACCAGGCGCGCCGGATTCTGCAGAGAAGTGGCAATGTCTTCCAGCCGCAGGCTGGAGGTGTTGGTGGCCAGCACGGCGCCAGGCTTGGCAATGCGCTCGATGTCGGCGAACAGCTTGCGCTTGGCCTCCAGGTTCTCGAAGATCGCCTCGATCACCACGTCGGCCTGGCGCGCGCCCTGGCCGCTCGGGTCGGGAATCAGGCGGTCGAGCGTGAAGCGCACCTGGGCATCGTCGCGCAGCTTCTTCTTGAACGCCGCCGCGGCGCGCTGGATGGCCGGCGCGATGCGCTCGACGTTCTGGTCCTGCAGCGTCACCGTCAGGCCGCGCAGCGCCGCCCAGGCGGCGATGTCGCCGCCCATGACGCCGGCGCCGATCACGTGCAGATGCTTCGGCGCAAAGTCACTGCTTTTTCCATCGCTCTTGCCAAAGCCTTTCAGGCGCTCCTGCAGGTAGTAGACGCGCACCAGGTTGGCCGTCGTCGGCGAACGGGCGATGGCGTCCATCGAGGTCGGCTTGTCGGCTGGCACGGCGAGCGCATTGCCGCCGTAATTCGCCCACATGTCGAGAATAGCGTAGGGCGCCGGATAATGTTCTGGGCGGGCGCGCTGCATGACCTGCTTCTTCGCCTGCGCGGCGACGTAGCCCTTGAGCGGGCCGTTCATCAGTTTCTGCATGAGGGGCAGCTTGTGCGGCGGGCGACCGGAGGTGGCCAGCATGCGCGCGGCGTTGTCCATGACGCGCGGCGGCACGCATTCGTCGGCGAAGCCGAGCCGCTTGGCGCGCTTGGCGTCGAGGGCGCGGCCGGTGAGCATCATGTCGAGCGCGGCGGCGGGTCCGATGACCTGCGGCAGGCGCAGCATGCCGCCCCAGCCCGGCACGATGCCGAGCATGACTTCGGGCAGGGCGATGCGCGTGCCGGGCTCGTCCACCGCCACGCGGTAGCGACAGGCCAGCGCCAGCTCGGTGCCGCCGCCCATGCAATGGCCGCGGATCAGGGCCAGCGTCGGGTAGCGCACGGCGGCGAGGCGGTTGTACATGTCCCAGCCACGTTGCACCAGCGCGCGGGCCCCCTCGGGCGAGTCTATCTTCGTAAACTCCTCGATGTCGGCGCCGGCGATGAAACCGGCGCTCTTGCCGGAGCGGATCACCAGGGCCTTGGGCGGCTCGCGGTCGAGTTCATCGAGCACCAGGCCGAGCTCGCGCATCGCGTCGGCGGAAAGCGTGTTGGTCGATTCGCCGGCCTTGTCGAATATCAGCCAGGCGAGGCCGGCGGATTCGCGCTCGAGGCGCCAGTGTTTCAGTTCCTGCATGGTTTTTCCTCTCTCGATTCATGTCCGTTTATTTGCGTCGGCGACAGGCGCCCGACGATGGCAGGCCGCACATCGTCTTCCACATGCAGGGCAAACACCGTGCCGCTGTCATCCTGCGCATGGCGCAGCGTCACCTCCGCGCCGTAGAAGACCGGGCCCTTCAGCCAGGTCTCGAGGCCGACCGCGCCCTCGCCGTTCATCTGCGGCAGGCGCGCCAGGCAGTGCCCAAGCACCCGCTGCGGATGCAGGAAAGCGCGTGCATAGCCGCGCTTTTTTGCATACCCGCTCCACAGGTGCAGCGGGTTGTAGTCGCCCGAAAGGCCGCCGTACTGCCAGCCGCCCCGCAAAGGCAGGCGCCAGCTCGCCGTCTCGCCGGAACTGACTTTTGCTTCCGGCGCAACGCCCGCTGCGCGGGCATTAGCCTCCACCGAAACCAGTTTTGGCGCTGCGGGGACGTTGGCGTCCGCCGTCGGTGCACCGTAGCGGCCGCGCGCGTAGAAAGTGTTCACGCTTTCCCAAACGATGCGGTCGCCGGCGCGCACCGTGGCACGCAGATCGAACTCGGCGCCCTTGTCGAGCACGCGGTGATCGGCGATGCGGACGGCGAAGTCCAGGGTCGCATCCGGCGCGATCGGTTGCCGCTGCAGGATGCGGTTGCGCACCTGCAGCATCCGCCAGATCGGCAGCGGGAACGCCGGCTGGGTGAGGATCGCCATGTGCAGGGGAAAACCGATGGTATGCGGGAAGAGCAGCGGCAGCGTTTGCTCCTCGGGCAGGCCGGAGAGGGCCAGAAAGCGCGCGAGCTCGCCGCGGTCGACGCGGTGCCGCCAGCGCGCACTGATCGCCGGCACGCCAGTGCGGCGCATGCCGGGCGGGGTTCGCACCACCCGCGCCATGAAGGCCAGCGCCGAGGGACGTCTGCGAAACTCGAGGCGGATATCCCTGTGCATCACGCCGGCGCCCTGCTTCAGACCGTCTCCACCAGCATGGCGCCGCCCTGGCCGCCGCCGATGCAGATCGAGGCCATGCCGCGCTTGCCGTTCGTGCGCTTGAGCACATGCAGCAGGTGCAGGACGATGCGCGCACCGGAGGCGCCGACCGGGTGGCCCAGCGCGATGGCGCCGCCGTCGACGTTGAGCTTGCTCTCGTCGAGCGCGCCCGGCGGCGCGTCGAGGCCGAGTTCGTCCTTGCAATAGGCGGCATCCTGCCAGGCGGCGAGGCAGGCCAGCACCTGGGCGGCGAAGGCCTCGTTGATTTCCCAGGCGTCGAGATCGTTGAGGCCGAGCTTGTGGCGCTGCAGGATGGGCGTGGCGGCATGCACCGGGCCGAGGCCCATCTGCGCCGGATCGAGTCCGGCCCACTGCGAATCGACGATGCGGCCGAGCGGCTGGAGGTCGTGTCGGCGCACCGCCTCTTCCGAAGCGAGAACGAGCCAGACGCCGCCGTCGGTGATCTGCGAACTGTTGCCCGGCGTGACGTTGCCGTACTTGCGGTCGAAGAAAGGCTTGAGCTTGGCCAGGCCCTCCATCGAGGAGTCGCGCCGCACGCCGTCGTCCGCCGGATACACCTTGCCGTCGCGTCCGACCAGCGGCGACACTTCGTCGTCGTAATGGCCGGCATCCTGGCCGGCGGTGACGCGCTGGTGGCTGCGCACGGAAAATTCGTCCATCTGCTGGCGCGTGATGCCGAAGCGGAAGGCCAGGTTCTCCGCCGTCTGCCCCATGAGGAGATTCACCACCGGGTCGGTGAGGCCCTTCATGATACCGATCACCGGGGAGAGCAGCGCGGCGGGGCTCAGCTTGGCGAACATCGCCGCCTTCTGGCCCATCGACCTGGCCTGCGCCATGCGGGCGAACCACAGCACCATCCTGTCGGAGTAGAGCAGCGGCGCGCGCGACAGCGCGTCGACGCCGCCGGCCAGCACCAGCTGCGCACGGCCGTTCTGGATGTTGGCGATGGCCGAGTCAAGCGCCTGCATGCCGCTGGCGCAATTGCGCATCACCGTCCAGCCGGGCACCTTGTGGCCGCAGCCCATGCGCAGAGCCGCGACGCGGCCGATGTTCACCTCGTCCGGCGAGGGCGAGGCGCAGCCGAGGATGACTTCATCGAATTCATCGGCGGCGAAGGGCTGGCGCACCAGCAGGGCACGGCCGGCGGCGGTGGCAAGATCGCCTGCCGAGAAGGGGCCGGGGGCGTTGCGCGCCTTGAGGAACGGCGTGCGGGCGCCGTCGATGATGTAGACCGGTTTAAACGTCATGAAGCACCTCTTTCAACGCAAAGATCGCAAAGTTGGGCCTGTTACATACGGGTGTCGCTGGCGCTTTTCCTTTGCGTTCCTTGCGACCTTTGCGCACTTTGCGCCCTTTGCGTTCAATGCGGTTTCTTGTCAGGCGGCTGCTCGATGAGCGGCAGGCTTCGGCTCGCTCCTCTGCAGGCCGAGATCGAAGGGGAAATCGTCCACCTTGATGACTTCGGCCGTCAGTGCATGGGCGCGTTCGAGCAGCGCCTGCTCTGCGGCCGTGATGACGCCGTGTTCCAGCGCCTGACTTTCGATTTCCTGCACACTGTTGCCGGACAACTTGCCGGCCTTCTGCGCCGCGCGCAGCCTGGACTGGACCGGCTCGGCCTGCATCACGGCCTCCAGCGCCAGTTCGATGACGCCGACGGGATCCTTCTCGTCGAGTGGGATGTACATGCCTGAAGTGAGGCGATCGCGCGTGGCCGAGGGGGCGATGAGCAGGTCGGCCACGCAGCCGCCAAGGCGGTCGGAGGGCACGACGTAGGGCCGGCCGAGCGGGAAGATGGTCCGCCGCAGCAGGGTCGACACGAAGCGGCTGGGGAAATTCGAGACCACGCCCTCGAAGGCGTTTTGCGCCTTGAACATGGAATCCCACATGGCCCAGTTCATCAGCGGCGCATCGGCCTGCTGGCGCCCTTCGGCCTCGTAGCGCTTGAGCACCGCGGAAGACAGGTACATCAGCGAAAGGATGTCGCCCATGCGCGCCGAGAGCTTCTCCTTGCGCTTGAGGTCGCCGCCCATCACCAGCATCGAGATGTCGGCGAGGAAGGCGAAGGCCGAGGAGAAGCGCGTCAGCTGCTGGTAGTAGCGGCGCGTCTCCGGCGCGACGTTCTGCGGCACCTTGACGAAATGCGAGCCGGTGATGCCGGTGAGGAAGGCATGCCAGCCATTGGCGAAAGTGTGGCCGATGTGCGCAAACAGGGCATTGTCGAAGGCCTTCAGGTCGTCGTTCTGCGCCGCCTGCATTTCCGCCAGCACGTAGGGATGGCAGCGCACGGCGCCCTGGCCGAAGATGATCAGGCTGCGCGTGAGGATGTTGGCGCCCTCGACCGTGATGCCGATCGGCACCTGCTGGTAGGCGCGGCCGAGGAAATTCGAGGGGCCGAGGCAGATGCCCTTGCCGCCAAGGATGTCCATGCCGTCGTTCATCGCCTGGCGCGCACGCTCGGTGACGTGATATTTGACGATGGCGGAGACCACGGAAGGCTTCTCGCCGAGGTCGACGGCGCCGGCGGTCATGACGCGGGCGGCATCGCACAGGTACAGATTGCCGCCCATGCGCGCCAGCGGTTCCTGGATGCCCTCGAACTTTCCGATGGCGGTCTTGAACTGGTTGCGCACGCGGGCATAGCCGCCCACCGTGCGCACCGCCAGTTTCTGCATGCCGGTGTTGGAACCCGGCAGCGAAATCGAACGGCCGGCGGCGAGGCTCTCCATCAGCATGCGCCAGCCCTGGCCGGCCATCTGCTGCCCGCCGATGATGAAATCGAGCGGCATGAAGACATCCTTGCCGCGCGTCGGGCCGTTGTGCCAGGCGGCGTTGAGCGGGAAGTGGCGGCGGCCGGTCTCGACGCCGGGATGATTCGCCGGCACCAGCGCGCAGGTGATGCCGATATCCGCATTTCCGCCAAACCCGTCGCCGAGCAGGTGCTCCGGATCGTAGAGGCGGAAGGCCAGGCCGACGACGGTCGCCACGGGGGCGAGCGTGATGTAGCGCTTGTCCCAGGTGACGCGCATGCCGACGACTTCCCTGCCCTGCCACATGCCCTTGCAAACGATGCCCTGGTCGGGAATCGAGGCGGCGTCCGAGCCGGCCCAGGGGTTGGTCAGCGCAAAGCAGGGAATGTCGACGCCTTTGGCCAGGCGCGGCAGGTAATGGTTTTTCTGCTCGTCCGTGCCGTAGTGCAGCAGCAGTTCGGCCGGGCCGAGCGAGTTGGGCACCATCACGGAGACCGCGGTCGCGGCGCAGCGCGTGGACAGTTTCGTCACCACTTCGGAATGGGCGTAGGCGGAAAACTCCACCCCGCCGTAGCGCTTCGGAATGATCATGCCGAGGAAACCCTTGTCCTTCATGTACTGCCAGGCCTGCGGCGCCAAATCATGGTCGTAGTGCGACGACGTCCAGTCGTCGGACAGGCGACACAACTCCTCGGTCTCGTTGTCGAGGAAGGACTGCTCCTCGGGCGTGAGCTTGGGCTGCGGATAAGCCAGCAGCTTGTTCCAGTCGGGGCGGCCGTGAAACAGCTCACCCTCCCACCAGACGGAGCCGGCTTCGATCGCCTCCTTCTCGGTCTGCGACATCTGCGGCAGCATCTTACGGTAGGCGGCGAAGATCGGCGGCGTCACCACGGCGCGCCGCAGCGGCTTGATGGCGAAAAGCGCCACGATCGCGGCCAGCGGCAACAGTATGAGAATGGTCCAGGTCATGCGGCTCTCCTTTGTCTTCCCCCGGCGGGATTCGCCGCCGTGTGGTTCTTCATCGGTTGTTTTCGGCCCGGCGCGGACAATCCGCAGCCTGGCCGCATCGTCAGGCCGCTTTTCGCGACCCTTTGTCCTTTTTGACCGGCTGCTCCGCCAAGGGTGCGCGCAGGCCGCCGAGCAGGAAGGGCATCAGGCGGCGCGCCAGGGCGCCGGGGTCCTTTTCGTCCATTTCGTACTCGGCAACGAGTTGCAGGGCATCGGTGCCGGCGATGGCGTAGGACATGGCGCCCAGCATGAAATGGAAGCGCCAGAGAATCTCCTCGGGCGGCACGTCCGGCAGCGAGCGGAACAGGGCCTGCTTGAAGCGCGGCACCACGGCGGCGTACTCATCGGCGAGGAACTGGCGCACGAAAGCGGTGGGCTCGGTGTAGGTGCGGCCGAGCAGGCGCATGAAGGTGTGGCCGCCGTGCTCGGTGTCCGACGCCATGCGCAGCGACACGCCGAAGAAGGCTTCGACGATCTGGTGCGGCTTCAGGGGGGCGCCCTTTGCGCCGGCCTCGGCGCGATCCAGCGCACGCAGGCGCTCATGGTTGAGCCACGCCAGGCGGCGGCGAAAGACTTCCTGGATGAGCGCTTCCTTGCTGCCGAAGTGGTAATTCACCGAAGCCAGATTGACCCCGGCGCGGCCGGTGATCATGCGCATCGAGGTCGCTTCGAAGCCGTGCTCGACGAACAATGCTTCGGCCGCATCGAGGATGCGCTTGCGGGTATCCGGGTGCTGCTTCGAGTCAACCTGGCTCATGGAAAGGGAACGCTCGTTTCAAACAACCGTTTTAATGATACGTCAGGTCAGCGCAATGTCAAGCCGATTAGGTGTTGTCGCCCAAGTTCCGCAGAGATGTCCTATTAGTAATTTAGAATCGAACGATGCGCCGCAGCCATACCACCCGGGCATTGCCCGCTCCCGCCACGGGCAAGCCCCGCGACTGGGAAACCATCCGCAGCCTGATTCCCTACATCTGGGCCTACCGCGGGCGCGTGCTGTTCGCCCTGGCCTGCCTGATCGCGGCCAAGCTGGCCAACGTCGGCGTGCCGCTGGTGTTCAAGGAGGTCGTGGACGCCTTCACGGCGGAAAGAACGACACAGCAGGCCGTGCTCGTCGTGCCGCTGGCGCTGCTCGCCGCCTACGGCCTGCTGCGCTTCTCCATGTCCCTGTTCACGGAATTGCGCGAGCTGCTCTTCGCCCGCATCACCCAGCAGGCAGTGCGCAACATCGCCTTGCAGGTATTCCGCCACCTGCACGCGCTTTCCCTGCGTTTCCACCTCGAGCGCCAGACCGGGGGCCTGACGCGCGACATCGAGCGCGGCACGCGCTCCATCGGCACGCTGATCAGCTATACCATCTACAGCATCCTTCCCACCTTCGTGGAAGTGGGGCTGGTGATCGGCATCCTGGCGTCGCGCTACGAGGCGAGCTTCGCCTGGATCACCGTCGGCGCCCTGGTCCTCTACATTACCTTCACCGTGCTGGTCACCAACTGGCGCACCCACCTGCGCCGCGAGGTCAACGAGATCGATTCGGCCGCCAATTCCCGCGCCATCGACAGCCTGCTCAACTACGAGACGGTGAAGTACTTCAACAACGAGGACTACGAGGCGCAGCGCTACGACCAGCAGATGCAGAAATGGGCGGCGGCGCAGGTGAAGAGCCAGTTCTCCCTGTCCCTGCTCAACGTCGGCCAGGCCGGCATCATCGCCGTGACGGTGACCCTGATCATGTGGCGCGCGGCGACCGGGGTAGCGAACGGCTCGATGACGGTGGGCGACATCGTGCTGGTCAACGGCCTGCTCATCCAGCTCTACATTCCGCTCAACTGGCTGGGCGTGCTCTACCGCGAGATCCGCCAGGCGCTCACGGATATCGAACGCATGTTTGCCCTGAAAGCGGAGCACCGCGAGATTGCCGACGCGCCCGACGCAACCGCGCTTGCCGCCGGCCCCTGCGCGGTGCGCTTCGAGCATGTCGGTTTCTCGTACGAGACAAAGCGGCAGATCCTCTTCGATGTGGATTTCACCATTCCCGCCGGCGGCACGGTGGCGGTGGTGGGGCATTCCGGCTCGGGCAAGTCGACGCTCTCGCGGCTGCTGTTCCGTTTCTACGACGTGCAGTCCGGCGCGGTGAAAGTAAGTGGCACGGACATCCGCCGCCTGACGCAGTCCTCGCTGCGCGCGGCGATCGGCATCGTGCCGCAGGACACGGTGCTCTTCAACGACACCATCCTCTACAACATCCAGTACGGCCGGCCCGATGCCGGCCCTGCGGACGTCATCGCCGCCGCCCAGGCCGCCCACATCCACGACTTCGTCGAATCCCTGCCTGAGAAATACGAGACACGCGTCGGCGAACGCGGCCTCAAGCTCTCGGGAGGAGAGAAGCAGCGCGTGGCCATCGCCCGCGCGCTGCTGAAGAACCCGCCCATCCTGATTTTCGACGAGGCCACCTCGGCGCTCGATTCCAAGTCGGAGAAGGCCATCCAGGCCGAACTGGAGCGCATCGCCGTCGGCCGCACCACCCTGGTCATCGCCCACCGCCTGTCGACCGTGATGAATGCCGACGAAATCCTGGTGCTGGACCAGGGCCGCATCGTCGAGCGCGGCACCCACCGCGGCTTGCTCGAGCATGGCGGCGCCTATGCCCAGATGTGGGCTTTGCAGCAGCAGGAGGAAGCCGAGCAGCTCAGCGGACAGGGTTCGGCTTAGACAAGCCGTTTTAACGGGCATAGAATGCTCGTTCCAAGAATAATCCCACAAGAGGAGACATCCATGAAACGACTCACCGTCCTGCCCGCACTGACTTTGCTCGCCGGCTTCCTCGCCGCCACCCCGGCCCTGTCGCAGGAACTCAGCGGCACCCTGAAGAAAATCAAGGACAGCGGCGCCGCCACCATGGGCGTGCGCGAGTCCTCCGGCGGCCTCTCCTTCACAATCGGCGATGGAAAATTCGCCGGCTTCCACGTCGAGCTGTGCCAGCGCGCGCTGGCGGACATCCAGAAGCAGCTGGGCCTGGCCAAGCTGGACATCAAGTACCAGCCGGTGACCTCACAGAACCGCATTCCGCTCATGCAGAACGGCACCATCGACATCGAATGCGGCTCGACCACCAACAACGCCGCGCGCCAGAAGGACGTGTCGTTTGCCGCCACCACCTACGTCGAGGAAGTGCGCATCGCCGTCAAGGCCAATTCCGGCATCAGCTCGATCGGCCAGCTCAACGGCAAGAACGTCGCCACCACCACCGGCACCACATCCGTGCAGCACCTGCGCAAGCACGAACGCGCCACCGGCGTGAACTTCATCGAAGTGTTCGGCAAGGACCACGCCGACAGCTTCCTGCTGCTCGAGTCCGGCCGCGCCGACGCCTTCGTCATGGACGGCCAGATCCTCGCCGGCAACATCGCCAAGTCGAAGAACCCGGCGGACTTCAGGATTGTCGGCGAAGTGCTCTCCGTCGAGCCGATCGCCATCATGCTCCGCAAGGACGACCCGGCCTTCAAGAAGGCGGTCGACGACAGCCTCATGGCCATGATGAAATCCGGCGATGTCGCCAAGATCTACGACAAGTGGTTCATGCAGCCGATCCCGCCGACCAACACGCGCATCGGGCTGCCGGCCTCGGAGGCCACCAAGGCGGCCTGGGGCAGCCCGAACGACAAGCCGATGGAAGACTACGCGAAGAAATAATCCTTCCCCATCACCCGCGGGTGACCGAAGGAAATCCCCGCGGGACGGGAAAGGGCCGGAGTGGGGGCGGCAGGCCCTGGCCCCTCACCCCAACCCTCTCCCCGCATGCGGGGAGAGGGAGTTAACGGCGGGAAATCATGTCCACCTGGGACTGGCAGGTCTTCTGCAAGGACACCATCGACGGCGAGATCGTGCCGCGCTGCTTCGGCAGCGGCGGCGACGTCACCTATCTCGACTGGCTGCTCTCGGCCTGGGGCTGGACCATGGCGGTGTCGGTGCTGGCGCTGCTGGTGGCGCTGACCCTGGGGTCGCTCATGGGCATCCTGCGCACCACGCCCCATCGCGGGCTGGTGCTGCTGGGCAATGCCTGGACCGAGCTGTTCCGCAACATCCCCCTGCTGGTGCAGATATTCCTCTGGTACCACGTCGTGCCGGCATTGATCCCGTTCCTGCGCGGCGTGCCCAGTTTCATCCTGGTGGTGATCGGCCTCGGGCTGTTCACCTCGGCGCGCATTTCCGAACAGGTGCGCGCCGGCATCCAGTCGCTGTCCGGGGGGCAGCGCATGGCCGGGCTGGCGGTGGGTTTCACACTGCCGCAGACCTACCGCCACGTCCTCCTGCCGATGGCATTCCGCATCATCATCCCGCCGCTCACCAGCGAGGCGATGAACATCGTCAAGAACTCATCGGTCGCATTTGCGGTCAGCATCTCCGAACTGACCCTGTTTGCCCTGCAGGCGCAGGAGGAAACTTCGCGCGGCATCGAGGTCTACCTGGCCGTCACCGGGCTGTATTTCATCACCGCCTTCGCCCTCAACCGCGCCATGCTGTTCGTCGAAAACCGCGTGCGCGTGCCGGGCATGATAGGAGGGGGCACGTGATGTTCGGCGCCCTTAACCTCGACTTCTCCTTTCTGACCCTGGATGTCATCTCGGGCTATGTCGTCAAGGGCTTCATCTTCTCGATCCAACTGACGCTGATCGCCATGCTCGGCGGCATCGTCCTCGGCACCCTCCTGGCGCTGATGCGCCTCTCCGGCAGACCCTGGCTGGTCGTGCCGGCCGCCGGCTACGTGAACACCATGCGCAGCATCCCGCTGGTGATGGTGATCCTCTGGTTCTTCCTGCTCATCCCGCTGGCGATCGGCCGCCCGCTCGGCGCGGAGATATCCGCCATCATCACCTTCACCCTGTTCGAGGCGGCCTACTACTCGGAGATCATGCGCGCCGGCATCCAGAGCGTTTCCAAGGGACAGGTCGCCGCCGGCTACGCCCTGGGCATGAACTACCGCCAGACCATGGGACTCATCGTGCTGCCGCAGGCCTTCCGCAACATGCTGCCGGTGCTGCTCACGCAGACCATCATCCTCTTCCAGGACACCTCGCTGGTGTACGCCATAGGCGCCTACGATCTGCTCAAGGGGTTCGAGATCGCCGGCAAGAACTTCAACCGACCGGTCGAGACCTACCTGGTCGCCGCCCTGCTCTATTTCGTGATCTGCTTCAGTCTGTCACTGCTGGTCAGACGGCTGCAGCAGCGCATTGCCATCGTCCGCTAAGCCATGGAACGTACATCATGCCGATGATCGAAATGAACAATGTCAGCAAGTGGTACGGCCGCTTCCAGGTGCTGGCGGAGTGCAGCACGCAGGTCGAGAAGGGCGAGGTCATCGTCGTCTGCGGGCCATCGGGCTCCGGAAAATCCACCCTCATCAAGTGCGTCAACGGCCTCGAACCTTTTCAGCAGGGGGAGATCAGCGTGAATGGCATTTCCGTCGGAGACCCGAAGACCGACCTGCCGAAGCTGCGCGCCCGCGTCGGCATGGTGTTCCAGCATTTCGAGCTGTTCCCGCACATGTCGATCACCGAGAACCTCGCCATCGCCCAGGTCAAGGTGCTCGGCCGCAGCAGGGACGAGGCGCGCGAACGCGGTATCAAGCTGCTCGACCGCGTCGGCCTGCGCGCCCACGCCGACAAATTCCCCGGCCAGCTCTCCGGCGGCCAGCAGCAGCGCGTCGCCATCGCCCGCGCGCTGGCCATGGACCCGATCTGCATGCTCTTCGACGAACCGACCTCGGCGCTCGACCCGGAGATGATCAACGAGGTGCTCGACGTCATGGTCGAGCTGGCGCAGGAAGGCATGACCATGATGGTGGTGACGCACGAGATGGGCTTTGCGCGGAAAGTCGCGCACCGCGTCGTCTTCATGGACCAAGGTAGAATTGTGGAAGACGACAAGAAGGACGCCTTCTTCGGCAGCCCGCGCTCGGAGCGCGCGCAGCAGTTCCTCTCCAAGATCCTCCACCATTAAGGAGCTGGCATGGCCCAGACAGAAACGAAGAACATGGCGCTGTTCTGCGACTTCGAGAACGTCGCCCTCGGCGTGCAGGAGGCGAAGTACGATCGTTTCGACATCCGCAAGGTGCTCGAGCGCCTGCTGCTCAAGGGCAGCATCGTCGTCAAGAAGGCCTACTGCGACTGGGCGCGCTACAAGGACTTCAAGGCGCCGATGCACGAGGCCGCCTTCGAGCTGATCGAGATCCCTCACGTGCGCCAGTCGGGCAAGAACTCGGCCGACATCCGCATGGTGGTCGACGCCCTCGACCTCTGCTACACGAAATCGCACGTTGACACCTTCGTCATCATCAGCGGCGACTCCGACTTCTCGCCGCTCGTCTCCAAACTGCGCGAGAACAACAAGCTGGTGATCGGCGTCGGTGTGAAGAAGTCGACCTCCGACCTCCTCATGGCCAACTGCGACGAGTTCATATACTACGACGACCTGGTGCGCGAGGAGGAAACGAAGCAGCGCACGGCGAAGAAGCGCACCGCCAGGCCGGCCGCCGCCAAGGGCGCGCAGAAGCCGGAGGGCAAGGCGCCCGCCGAAGAGGAAGACCGCAAGCAGGAAGCGCTCGACCTCGCCCTGGAAACCATCGAGGCGCTGGTCGCCGAACGCGGCGCCGGCGAGCCGATCTGGGGCTCGATGGTGAAGCAGGCCCTCAAGCGCCGCAAGCCCGGCTTCAGCGAGTCCTATTACGGCTTCAAGTCATTCAGCGATCTGCTGGAGGAAGCGCAGGCGCGCAAGCTGCTGGAGCTGCAGCGGGATGAGAAGTCGGGCGGCTACATCGTGCGCGTGGGCTGAGAATCAGCATCACACATTTGTGCGACGTAATTTAGATTGGTTTCCCGGTCGAAACCAATTCGAGCCTGAGTTATTCGTGGTCTGTCCCCGTTTTCCGCCGTTTTCCGATCGACTCTGAGCTAGCCCATCTTTCTCAACTCACCGTGTAGTCGAAGGCTAAGCCATTGATCGCATTGAAGGCGACCGGCAAAGGTCTCCACTACACGGCCAGCGGTTCAATGGCCATGCGGCCCTTCTTGGCGGTAATTTTGGGCGGGGGTTGCTCGGGCAATTTCAGGCGAAGAGAATCGAGCAGCATGCGCTGATCGGCCTCTGGCTGCGTGTAGCGCGAGAGCACGATCTCGCGCCCATCGGTGGTGGGCAGATGCACGTCGACCATCTGCATGGCCTTGAACTTGGCGATCACCTCGCGCGGCGTGATGCTGCGGGCCAGCGGCCGCAGTTGGGCCTTGAGCGTCACCTGCAAGCAGTAGGCGAGGAAGGCGACGAAGATGTGGGCTTCGATGCGCCGCTCGCAGGAATGGTAGATCGGCCGCAGCGCCAAATCGTGCTTGAGTTCCTTGAAGGCCTGCTCGACCTCGGTGAGTTGGATGTAGAAGGTCCACAGGCGCTGCGGATCCTGCGCACCCAGGTTGGTGCGCAATAGGTAGCGGCCCTCGCGGCGGCGGACTTGCTTGAGTTTGGCCCGATCGAGCCGGAAGCCGAAGGATGAGATCGGCGTCCCTGCCTTGGGCACGGCCAGTTCGATCAGATTGGCCGCGCGCCCAGCTTCATCAGCAACTGGTCGCGTGTCAGCGCCTGGCCTTGCAGCGCCTGCAGGCGATCGACGTAGCGGCGCAGCCGCCGCCGGCGCATGCCGCGCTCCTTGCCGATGCGCGCAGCACTTTGCGCGAGCACGTAGGTGTCTGCGTCGCCGTCCAGGCGCTTGACCTCGACACCGTCGCGCACGCGCTGCCACGGCTGCGACAGGAAGTCCTGCTCGAGTTTGCTCAGCCGCCCCTTGGGCGTGCCCACCAGATAGGAAGCCCCCATGCGGCGCATCTGCGCCAGACTCTCCTCGGTCGGGATGCCGCGATCCATGACCCAGATCCGGTTGGCTTTGCCGTAGCGTTGTTCGATGCGCGCGAGGAAGCCGGGGAGCGTGCTCGAGTCGGCCGTGTTGCCCGAGGGCACCTCGTAGGCGAGCGGAAAGCCTTCCGGGGTGACGATGAGCGCGATCACCACTTGGCGGCAGTCGGAGCGTTTGTCGCGGCTGTAGCCGTATTGGCGCTTGTCCGTATCGGAGCGCTCGACGTCGGACTCGAAGTAGGTGCTGGTGAGGTCATAGAGCAGCACGTCAAACTTGGCATCGAAGAGCTCGCCCCAGCGCCGGCAGAGGAACTTGAACAGTTCATCCTTGTGCGCCACCAGCTTGTCCAGGCAACGGTAGAGCGTGTTCTTCTCGGCGACCGCGAAATCGACGTTGAGCAGGTCGGCCATGGCGCTGCTGTCGAACCAGCGACGGTGCAGTCGCCATTCGGAACCCGGATCGATCAGCCGGTAGGCGACCAGCGTTTGCAGCACGCGCAGCCACGGCGTGCCCTCGCGCGAGGGGGGCAGCCGCGCATGCCAGAAGGCATCCAGATCGAGTTGCTGCCAGAGCACGCACGACAGCCAGCACGCACCCCACTGGCGCGGCCGTTCGAGCCGCAGTTCATCGAGACGAACCTCCACGGCACAACTGTCGTCGGCCGGCATCGAGCCCATGGGAAACAGCGCGACCTGGCGTCGGGTTCCCTCGTCATGCACTTCGATCGTCTTGCGCCAGGCCTCTCGCTGGCTGGCGTTGATCTCGCCCAGGTAGAGCACTTGCCGTTGCACCACGCGCCCATCGCCAAGCCGACGGTTCTCGACGACGCTCCAGTACTCGTGCGTCTTGCCGTCCTTCGTTCGCCGATTGCAGCGCAGGAACATGCGCCCAAGTTTATGTGCAGCGCATACCGGCCGCAAGGACCAAGGTCTCCACTACACGCGTTTCTTGCGACCCGCCCTCGACGCTTCAATGACTTGGCAGCGCAATCACCGCAAAAATCGCTCTTGCAGGGCGCCAGTGGTGAAAGATGGGCTAGCCCGGACCATCATTGCTCTCGTTGCCGATGCAGAAGATACTTCACGCTGAGGACAGCAGCGGCTATCAGGAGGATATATCCAAATGCGATCGGCCTTGAAAGACCCCAGCTGTCCTGAGCATCAATATCCGCCAGTGCAAGAATTCCGTATATGCCGGCTGACGAGTACCTGATGGCAAATGCGAGCAACAACCCAAGACCCACAAAGAATGATCCCAACAACACAAGCACCAACACGTCTCGAATAACTACTTTTCTTACGGCCAACCCAAGCGCGGGGCCCGCAATTAATACGATCAGCCAATAGCCTTGGATGAAATCCATGGAAATCATGGTCGCATCCTAGTTGGCGGTGCACATTTGCGGTTTAGGACACCGATTCTGCATGCATGTCTGAACGTTCTTCCTAAAAAGAAACGGTGACCCAATACGGCAATCGTCACAGTTGTAGCTGCCTGATTCGTCGTAGACGTAACAAGCAACTGCGTCATAGCCGTAGGCAGGATTATCGGCACTCTTGCGAGTTCCCATGATGGCCTTGCCGCAAATATAAGGCGTCACGCTTGAAGTCTCGCCGTGCCGTGGAGGCTGACTCTTCCAGGAGATACCGGCTCATCCGAAACAGACAACTACGCCAGAAACTTCACGGTTCGCAGTTTCAGCCGTTTCGCGTTCGCGGCCAGCGTCGTGTCGAGGGTTGCAATCGTGCTGGCGCCGGTTTCCAGCGCGACAGCGAGGTGAAGCGCATCGCCGGCACGCAGGCCATGCCCCTGTTGCCGCACCAGTCTCGCCCCCTCCCTGAAGGCCTGCCGGCTCACTGCGACCAGTCGCAGGCCCGATTCGCAGAAAGCCTCGAAGCCGCGCCATGCGGCTCGCGCGTCCTTGGACGACAGCATGCCTGACCGCTCCTTGATCGAAAGCGCGCTGGCGAACTCGGTGACGATCCAGTCCGACGACAACAGCGGTTCGGCGCAGGCCTCGAACCACGCATCCACGGCCGCGCTGGCCGGCTCGCGCACGAACAGCGGCACGGCGGCGCTCGTGTCGAGATAGATCATCAGTAGCGCGCCTCCTTACGCATCGTCCCGACCACCGGTTCGGTTTCCGGCATGGCTTCGCGCAGCTTGCGCGTCCGCGCGAGAAATGCGGCCTTGTCGAAGGGCCGGGTCGGCACCAGGGTAATTTCGCCGCCCGACGTCACTTCCGCCTCGACGCTGTCTCCCTCCCGCAGCCCGGCCTGCCGAACGTATTCATTGGGCAGGCGGACCGCAAGGCTGTTGCCCCATTTCGCCACTTGCAGTTTCACGTTCATGCTGACGGCCCTTATGTATATCCATGTATATCCATCATAGCACAAACTACCGACCGGCTCCGAACCGGCGGAAGCCCGTTTGATGCCGGCTACAACCCGGGATCGCTCCCCGCCTCCCCAGCCAGCGCCGACTGCACCATCTTCCGCGTCAGGTGCGGCGCGAAGAGTTCGATGAATCCATAGGCGTAGCCGCGCAGCCAGGCGTTCCTGCGGATGCCGATGCGCGTCGTCGCCGATTCGAACAGGTGGGCGGCATCCACCGCTCGCAGGTTTTCGTCCGACTCCGGATCGTAGGCCATGTAGGCGACGATGCCGATGCCCAGGCCCAGCGCCACGTAGGTCTTGATGATGTCGGCGTCGATGGCCGTCAGCACGACGTTGGGCGTGAGCCCGCGCGCGGCGAAGGCCTTGTTGATCTGGCTGCGGCCGGTGAAGGCGAAGTCGTAGGTGACGATCGGGTATTGGACGATCGACTCAAGGGTCAGCGGTTTCGCCTTGAGGATGGGGTGGTCCGGCCGGGCGATGACGCAGCGGTTCCACTGGTAGCAGGGCAGCATGACCAGGTCGTCCTGCTCGCCGATGGCCTCGGTGGCGATGGCGAGGTCCGCCTCGCCGGCCAGCACCAGGTCGCACACCTCGGCCGGACTGCCCTGGCGCAGGCTCACCCTCAAGTTCGGATGGCGCTGCATGAACTGCTGGATGATCGGCGGCAGCACGTAGCGCGCCTGGGTGTGGGTGGTGGCGAGGGTCAGCGTGCCGGATTCTTCCGCGCCGAATTCCTTTCCCACACTGCGCATGTTGTCGAGGTCGCGCAGCATGCGCTCGGCGATCTTCAGCACTTCCCGCCCGGGATCGGTGACGGCGGTCAGGCGCCTGCCCTGGCGCACGAAGACATCGACGCCGAGTTCTTCCTCCAATAAACGTATCTGCTTCGACACGCCCGGCTGCGAGGTGTGCAGAACGGCTGAAGCCTCGGAGACGTTGAGGCCGCTGCGGGCGACCTCGAAAACGTAGCGCAGTTGCTGGAGGTTCATAAGGCACTCTATATAACCAATGGTTATTTAATACTAACATCAAAGTATTTTTCAATTCTATAGCCCGCCTCTACCATCCGTCCTCACCATGGATGCGGCCTACACACTTTCCGGATTTTCAGTCGGCATCGTCGTCGGCCTGACAGGCATCGGCGCCGGTTCGCTGCTAACACCGTTCCTGACGCTTGGCATGGGTTTGCCAGCGCCGGCGGCTGTCGGACTGAGCGTTGCCAACGCCTTCGCTTCCAAGGCAGGCGGTGCCTGGGCGCACGCGCAGCAAGGGCATGTCGATTGGCGCATCGTTCGCCTGCTGGCAGCGGGCAGCCTCCCGGCAGCGACCGTGGCACTGTTATTCCTCAAAATACTTTCGGACGACCCGGCAGCCCTTGTCGCATTCACCCGGGCCTGCCTCGGCTTCGCGCTGGTGCTCACCGCATTGCTTGCCATTTCAGGCCGTCGACTGCTCGCCTGGACGGCGACATTCACCGGGCGCGGCAAAGCCGGGCGTTCGCGCCTTGACGCTTCAGGCACGGTCGCTGCCGGCGCCCTGGTGGGCGTGCTCGTGACGATTACCTCCGTCGGCGCCGGCACCCTCGGTGCAGCCGCCCTGGTGCTGCTGCATCCGCGCCTGCCGGCGGCGCGGGTGGTCGGCACCGACATCGCCCACGCCGTTCCCCTCGCGTTCTTTGCCGGCGCCGGCCACGTCTGGCTGGGCCATGTCGATTTCACGCTGCTCGGCAGCCTGCTCGCCGGTTCGCTGCCTGGCATCCTGATCGGCGCGCGCCTTGCCCGTTTTGTCCCTGAATCCATCCTGCGCCCAGCGCTCGCCCTGATGCTCTGCGTCGTGGGCGGCCGGCTCGTATTTTGAAAGGAAGCCCCATGGCCACAGCCATCAACCTCTCCGACGCAACCGAGATCGCCCACTACGAGGCGGCGCTCGCCCGCTATCTCGACCTTGAGCTGGATGCGGACCGCTTCACCGCCCTGCGCCTGCAGCAGGGCGTCTACGGCCAGCGCCAGGAGGGCGTGAACATGGTGCGCATCAAGATTCCCGGGGGCCGCCTGAATCCGGCGCAGTTGGCCGCCATCGCCGAGGTCGCTGAAAAGCATGTGCCGCAGCAGGTGGCGCACATCACCACGCGCCAGGACATCCAGCTGCACCATGTGCCGCTGGCGGAAACCGGGGCCGTGCTGCGCCGACTGGCGGAAGACGGCCTCACCTCGCGTGAGGCCTGCGGCAACACCATCCGCAACATCACCGCCTGCCCGATCGCCGGCGCCTGCCCGCGCGAGCATACCGACGTCACCACGCACCTCAAGGGCGCGGTCATGCATTTCCTGCGCAATCCGCTGGCGCAGCAATTGCCACGCAAGTTCAAGATCAGCTTCTCCGGCTGCGAGGCCGACTGCGCGCAGGGGCTGATCCACGACCTGGGGGTGGTCGCGGTGCGCCGCGGCGAACGCGCCGGTTTCAAGTTGCTGGCCGGCGGCGGCCTGGGCCACAAGCCGCATGAGGCCATTCCCGTCGCCGAGTTCATCGAGGAACGCGACCTGCTGCCGGCGATGGAAGCCATCATCACCTTGCACAACAAGCATTCGGACCGCAGCAAACGGGCCAAGTCGCGCATCAAATTCCTCGTCGACCGCTTTGGCGAGGCCGGCTTCATCGAGCGCTACAACGAGGAGTTCGCCCGCACGCGTGCGGCGCTCGCCGACAAACCAGCGCCACAGGACGAATGGCGCCACGGCACGCGCGGTCCGGTACCCGGTCCAGGCGCACCGCGCCTCTACTTCACCCAGAAGCAGGCCGGGCTGCATGTGGTGCCCATCGCCGCAGCGCTCGGTCAGCTCACGGCCGCCCAGCTGCAGGGTCTCGCCGCACTGCTCGGCAAGTTCGGCCTGAGTGATGTGCGCACCACGCAGGACCAGAACCTGATCGTGTTGAACGTCCCAGCCGCGCAGATCTCTACGCTGACCTCGCGGCTGGCCGAGATCGGCCTGAAGACGCCACAGTCCGGCGACAACGTCGTCGCCTGCCCGGGCAGCTCGACCTGCCGCCTCGGCATCACCGCCTCGATGCACGTCGCCCCCAAGCTCTCCGGCGGCAAGCACGACCTGCGCATCCGCGTCTCGGGCTGCCACAACGGCTGCGCCCAGCCGGAATCCGGCGACATCGGCATCTACGGCGAAGGCAAGCGCCTGCACGGCAAGCTGATCCCGCATTACCAGATGTACTTCGGCGGCGACGGCACCAGCGCCTGCGGCGCCATCGCCCTGAAGGGGCCATCGATCCCCGCGGCCCGCGTAGAGCAGGCGATTCAGCGCGTGCAGCAGGCCTTCGAGGAGGAGCATGTCGAAGGCGAGCGCTTCTTCGGCTGGGCGCAGCGCCAGGGCGCCGAACGCTTCCAGTCCCTGCTCGCCGACCTGACCCAGATCTCGCGCTTTGAACTGGCCAAGCTGGCGCGCGACCACGGTGACGCGACAGACTTCCGTGTCGTCTCGCTCGGCGGCGGAGAATGCGCCTCGGCCACCGACGTCGCCATCGGCCGCGCCTTCTTCGATGCGGCGCACGAACGCGCCTACCGCGAGGCGTTCACTTTTCAGCGCAAATACGAAGATGCCGCCGCCTGCGCCGAAGCGCAGCTCAAGCTGGTCGGCGAAGGCCTGGCCGGCTTCCTTGGCGGCGGCAAGGCGAAGGAACTCGTCGGCATTGCCGCCGTGCTGCAGGGACTGACTTTTGCGGAAGCGCTGGGCGGCCGGCTCGGCTATCTGGCCGAAGCGCTGGCAGCCGCCGGCACCGACGAGGCGGCAACGAAGCGCACCTTCGCCGAGGCCGATCAGTGGATCGTCGACGCCGCTGCGCTGTGCCAGTCGCGCGATCCGCAACTGGATCTGCGCGGTGCCTTGCCCGTGCAAGCGCCCACTTCCCCCCGCAAGGCGGAACTGGCCACGACCTGAGAAAGATAATCATGAGCCCCCACTCTCACATTCGTTCGCTGCCCCCCAAGAGGGCGCATGCCTCCCTTGGGGCGGCCCTGCTGGAGTCATAACGATGAGCCTGGAAAAAATCCCGCAGCAACGCATACTCGACGCAGTCGCGCTGCTCAAGCGCATCGAAGGCGAGTTCGCTCCGGCCGCCTTCGCCAACAGCCTCGGCGCCGAGGACATGGTGCTGACCGACCTGATCGCGCGGCACACACCCGGCATCGAGATGTTCACCCTGGACACCGGCCGCCTGCACGAGGAAACCTACCGCCTGATGCAGAAGGTGGCCGACCAGTACGACCTGCGCCTGCGCGTCTATTTCCCGCAGCCCGAGGCCGTGCAGCAGTACGCCACCGGGCACGGCGTCAATGCCTTCTACGAGAGCGTCGAACTGCGCAAATCCTGCTGCCATGTGCGCAAGGTCGAGCCGCTCGGTCGTGCCCTGAAGGGCAAGGCCGCCTGGATCACCGGGCTGCGCCGCGAACAGGCCGTCACTCGGCGCGATCTGCCGGAACGCGAATTCGATGCCGCCCACGGCATCGAGAAGTTCAACCCGCTCGCCGCCTGGAGCGAGGCGGAGGTGTGGGCCTATCTGCATGCCTATGACGTGCCGTACAACGAATTGCACGAACGCGGCTTCCCCAGCATCGGCTGCACGCCCTGCACGCGTGCCCTGGCCGCCGGCGAAGACATCCGCGCCGGCCGCTGGTGGTGGGAGGATCCCGCCACCAGGGAGTGCGGCCTGCATCCCGCCAAACGCAGACAAGCCGCAGCCTGAGGAACGCCAATGGACACTCGCGTCACGCCCCATGCCACGATGGCGGCCCGCCTCGACCACCTCGACTGGCTGGAAGCCGAGGCCATCCATATCCTGCGCGAGGTGGCCGGCCAGTGCGCCAACCCGGTGCTGCTGTTTTCCGGCGGCAAGGACTCCGTCTGCCTGCTTCGCCTCGCTGAAAAGGCCTTTCGCCCGGGCAGGTTCCCTTTTCCCCTGCTGCATGTCGACACCGGGCACAACTACCCCGAGGTCATTGCCTTTCGCGACAGGCGGGCCGCCGAACTGGGCGAACGCCTGATCGTGCGCAGCGTCGAAGACTCGGCGCAACGCGGCACGGTGGTGTTGAAGTCGCCGCTGGCATCGCGCAACAAGCACCAGTCTGTGACCCTGCTGGAGGCCATCGCCGAGTTCGCCTTCGACGCCTGCATCGGCGGCGCCCGCCGCGATGAGGAAAAAGCGCGCGCCAAGGAGCGCCTCTTCTCCTTTCGCGACGAATTCGGCCAATGGGATCCGAAGAGCCAGCGGCCCGAACTGTGGAGCCTGTACAACGCGCGCATCCACCCGGGCGAGAACATTCGCGTCTTCCCCATTTCCAACTGGACGGAACTGGACGTCTGGCAGTACATCGCCCGCGAGGAGCTTGAACTGCCCTCCATCTACTACGCCCACAGGCGTTCGGTGGTGCGGCGCAACGGTTCATTGATGCCAGTCACGCCGCTCACGCCGGCCAAAGCCGGCGATGCCGTCGAAGAGATCCGCGTACGGTTCCGCACCGTCGGCGACATCACCTGCACGGCGCCGATTGAATCAGACGCCGGCACGCTTGAGCAGATCATCGCCGAGACGGCTATCACTACCATCACCGAGCGCGGCGCAACGCGTCTGGACGACCGGACGTCCGAGGTTTCGATGGAGCAGCGCAAGAAGGAAGGATACTTCTGATGTCAGCCCCGGAAAAACTGCCCGGTCTCCACTACAATGCGAGCGGTCTGCTGCGCTTCCTCACCTGCGGCAGCGTGGACGACGGCAAGAGTACGCTGATTGGACGGCTGCTCTACGACAGCAAGTCCATCCTCGCCGACACGCTGAATGCCATCGAACGCAGCTCAAGGATGCGCGGCCTGGAAGCTGTCGACTTGTCACTGCTCACCGACGGCCTGCAGGCGGAGCGGGAACAGGGCATCACCATCGACGTGGCCTACCGCTATTTCTCCACCGGCACGCGCAAATACATCATTGCCGATGCCCCGGGCCACGAGCAATATACGCGCAACATGGTCACGGCGGCGTCCACCGCCAACCTCGCCATCATCCTCGTCGACGCGCGCAAGGGCGTGCTGACGCAGACGCGCCGCCACTCCTACATCGCCCACCTGGTCGGCATTCCGCACCTGGTGGTTGCCGTCAACAAGATGGATCTGGTCGGCTATTCGCGGGAAGCGTTCGAACGCATCCGCCAGGCCTATCTCGAATTCGCCGCCGGCCTGGGCATCCGCGATGTCCGCTTCATTCCCCTCTCGGCATTGAAGGGCGACATGGTGGTGGAGCGCGGCACGCAACTCGCCTGGTACGACGGCCCGACGCTGATCGATATACTCGAAGCGGCACCATCTGCCCATAGCGAAGCCCGGGGGAAGTTCCGCTTTCCGGTTCAGTGGGTCTGCCGTCCGCGCACGACAGCACATCACGACTACCGCGGCTATATGGGCCGAGTCGAGTCGGGTGGGATCTCCGCAGGCGACGAAGTTCAGGTGCTCCCGTCAGGCCGCAAAACCCGCGTAAAGGAAATCCGTCTATTCGACCGCGCCCTGCCGCACGCAACGGGCGAGCAGTCGATCACGTTGCTGCTCGGGGACGAGCTCGATATCTCGCGCGGCGACATAATAGTCAGTCCGGCTGAGACGCCGATCGTGACGAAGCAGCTCGAGGCAATAGTGTGCTGGCTGTCTGAATCATCTCTGCAGCCTGGGCGCAAACTGCTGGTTCGCCATGCCACGCGCGAAGCAAAGGCGCTGGTGGCGGCCGTCGAATACCGCCAGGACATCAACACACTGAAGAAAGTATCTGGCGGTCAGCTGGAAATGAACGATATCGGGAGCGTCACCTTCAAGCTGTCGCAACCGCTGTGTGTTGACCGCTACCGCGACAACCGTGCCACGGGCGCCTTCATCCTTATCGACGAAGCAACGAACAATACCGTCGGTGCGGGAATGATTTCCTAGGCGGACTCCGGATAGCCGAAAAGTCCTGGGGTGCCGCCCGTGTGGACAAATAGCAGCGATTGGTCCCTGCCGTAGCGGCCGCTGCGTGCCAGGGCAATCAGACCGGCGAACGCCTTGCCGGTATAGACCGGGTCGAGCACCAGGCCCTCGAAGCGCGCCGCCAGCGACAGGGCTTCACGCATTGATTGGGTCGGACGGGCGTAGCCGGGACCGGCGAAGTCATCCAGTACTGTCACTTGGTTGCGCAGGTCAATATCGCCGGAGCCGAGCAAGCGCAATGTTTCGGCGGCCTGGCGCGCCGCCAGAGCTTCCTGTTCCCGGCGATCTCCCTCGACAGCAATGCCCGTTATCGTCACGCCGCCGGGCACCTGCATGCCGGCCACCAGACCGCCCTGCGTACCACCGCTGCCGGTTGCGACGACAACGGTTTCAAATTTCAGATTCTCCTCGGCAGCTTGCGCCATGATTTCACCTGCGCACGCGACATAGCCAAGGTTCCCCAGACCGCAACTGCCGCCGACGGGGATGCAGTAAGGTCTGCGGCCTGCCTCGCGCAGCTCGCCAGCGCGTGCCTCCATGGCTGATTCGCGGCTTTGATGCGGCTCGAGGAGATGGATGCGCGCGCCGAAAAGCCGATCAAGCAGCACGTTCCCGCTTTCCAGGTAAGCTTCTGTGGTGTGGCTGCTTCGGCGCAGGATCAGTTCGCAGTCCAGCCCCAGGCGGGCGCAGGCGGCGGCCGTTTGTCGGGCATGATTCGATTGCAGTGCACCGGCCGTGAGCACCGCATCGGCGCCGAGTGCCATCGCCTCACCAAGCAAAAATTCCAGCTTGCGCAACTTGTTGCCGCCCATCCCGAGCCCCGTGCAGTCGTCACGCTTGACGTAGAGTCGCGGCCCGCCAAGATGCGCCGTCAGCCGCGGCAGCGATTCGACCGGGGTGGGAAGTCTGGCAAGCACAATGCGGGGAAATCGGGACAGGTCCATGCGCCCCAGCTTAGCAGCCGGCCGCAAAAACGACAAAGCCCGCCGGAGCGGGCCTTGTTTTTTTGTGCGGAATCGCTTACTCCGCAGCGGCGGCTTCGGCAGGCTGCTCCGGACGATCCAGCAGTTCGACCAGCGCCATCGGCGCATTGTCCCCCTGACGGAAACCGAACTTCAGGATGCGCAGGTAACCGCCGTTGCGGTTGGCGAAGCGCGGTCCGAGTTCGTCGAACAGCTTGGTGACGATGTCGCGGTCACGCAGGCGATTGAAGGCCAGACGGCGATTGGCCAAGGAAGGCTTCTTGCCCAGGGTGATCATGGGTTCGACAACGCGGCGCAGTTCCTTTGCCTTGGGCAGCGTGGTCTTGATCGCCTCATGGAGCAGCAACGAATTGGTCATGTTGCGCAGCATCGCCAGGCGGTGGCTGCTGGTGCGATTGAGTTTGCGAAGGCCGTGACGGTGACGCATTTGATACCTCTTGTTCTATCCGCTGACGGGTTACGACAGCTTTTCCAGACCCATCGGGGGCCAGTTTTCGAGCTTCATGCCCAAGGTAAGGCCGCGAGAGGCCAGCACTTCCTTGATTTCGTTGAGCGACTTGCGACCGAGGTTCGGCGTCTTGAGCAGTTCCGTTTCGGTACGCTGGATCAGGTCGCCGATGTAATAGATGTTCTCGGCCTTCAGGCAATTGGCCGAGCGCACCGTCAGTTCGAGATCATCCACCGGGCGCAGCAGGATCGGATCAACCTGGCTGGGGCGCGGCGCCTCTACGGCGATCGGCGTACCTTCAAGGTCAGCAAAGACGGAGAGTTGTTCCATCAGCACGCGCGCGGCGTAACGAATGGCTTCCTCCGGCTCGATGGCACCGTTGGTCTCGATGTCCATGATCAGCTTGTCAAGGTCGGTACGCTGCTCGACTCGGGCGGACTCAACCGTATAGGCGACACGGCGCACCGGGCTGAACGAGGCATCGATCACGATGCGGCCAATGCCCTTGGTCTCGCCGTCGACGGGACGCGTATTGGCCGGCACATAACCCAGGCCGCTCTCGACCTTGATCTGCATGTCCAGTTTGCCGCCGGGTGCGACATGGGCGATGACGTGGTCAGGGTTGATTATCTCGACGTCGTGCCCGGCTTCAATATCGCCGGCAGTGACGACACCTTCGCCCGACTTGGTCAATGTAAGCAATGCCTCGCCGCGGCCATGCAACTTGAGCACGACGCCTTTCAGGTTGAGCATCAGGTCGACAACATCTTCGCGCACGCCGTCGAGCGTGGAGTACTCATGCAGCACGCCCTCGATATTGACCTCGGTCGGTGCCGAACCAGGCATCGAGGAGAGCAGGATGCGGCGCAGGGCATTGCCAAGCGTATGGCCATAGCCGCGCTCGAACGGCTCCATGACGACGCGGGCATGCACCGGGGAGAGGGTTTGCACATCGATGATGCGCGGTTTCAGCAGCGAATTCGCTTGCATCTTGTTCCCTTCAGATTCGTTGCGTCAGCGAGACGTCGGATTAGCGCGAATACAATTCGACGACGAGACTCTCGTTTATCGTCGCCGGCAGGTCGGTACGTGCCGGATAGGACTTGAATACGCCCTTGCCAGCCTTGGCGTCGACCTCGATCCACTCCGGAAAGCCACGCGACTCGGCCGCATCCAGAGCTGCCTTCACGCGCAGGTGGCCACGGTTCTTCTCGGCCAGTTCCACCGTGTCACCGGGGCGCAGGTCATAGGAGGGAATGTTCACGCGCTTGCCATTGACCAGTACGCCGTTGTGGCGCACCAGCTGGCGCGATTCAGCGCGGGAAGCGCCGAACCCCATACGATAGGCTACGGTATCCAGGCGGCTTTCCAGAAGCTGCAGAAGATTCTCGCCGGTCTGCCCCTTGCGACGGTCCGCCTCGGCGTAAACCTTGCGGAACTGGCGCTCGAGAATGCCATAGGTACGGCGGATCTTCTGCTTCTCACGCAGTTGCACGCCATAGCCGGACAGGCGCTGGCCGGATTTCTGGCCATGCTGGCCGGGCGCATAGGAACGGCGCTCAACGGCACATTTGTCTGTAAAACACTTCTCGCCTTTGAGGAAGAGCTTTTCGCCTTCCCGGCGGCATTGACGGCATTTAGGGTCTAGATTGCGGGCCACGGTTCAACTCCTGATATTGTCGGTTCTCAGACGCGGCGCTTTTTCGGCGGGCGGCAGCCGTTATGGGGAATCGGCGTGATATCGGTGATGCTGCTGATCTTCATGCCGATGGCGTTGAGTGCGCGCACAGCGGACTCGCGCCCGGGTCCGGGGCCAGTAATGCGCACTTCCAGATTCTTCACGCCGCACTCCTGGGCAGCCTTGCCGGCATGCTCGGCGGCGACCTGGGCGGCAAACGGCGTGCTCTTGCGCGAACCCTTGAAGCCGGCGCCTCCGGATGTGGCCCACGACAGGGCATTGCCCTGGCGGTCGGTGATCGTGATGATCGTGTTGTTGAAGGACGCATGAACGTGGGCAATGCCCTCGGCAACGTTTTTCTTGACCTTCTTGCGCGCCTTGGTGGTGGCGGTTTTCGTAACCATCTGTCGTCCCTTACTTCGTCATGCGGATCGCCTTGCGCGGTCCTTTGCGTGTGCGAGCGTTGGTGCGAGTGCGCTGGCCTCGGCAGGGCAAGCCCTTGCGATGGCGCACGCCGCGGTAGCTGCCCAGATCCATCAGGCGCTTGATGCTCATGGTCACTTCACGGCGCAAGTCACCTTCGATCGTAAACCTGCCGACTTCCTCGCGCAGCTTGTCCATCTGCGTGTCGGTCAGGTCCTTGATCTTCGTTGCATGTTCAATGCCAGCCGCGCTGCAAATCTTCTGCGCACGCGAGCGGCCAACGCCGTAGATCGCCGTCAGCGCGATGGCGGTGTGTTGATGATTGGGAATGTTTACCCCAGCGATGCGGGCCATAAGCGTAGACCTTTCGTCATCCCGAAAAAGCGAAACCGTTAATTATATCGAAGCTGTCCTGCCAGATCAACCTTGACGCTGCTTGTGGCGGGGATCCGTACAAATAACGCGGACCACACCCTTGCGACGGATGACCTTGCAATTGCGACACAGCTTTTTTACCGATGCGAGAACTTTCATAGTTTTCTCCCGTAATGCTTTCTTACTTGGCGCGGAAGGTGATGCGGCCCTTGGTCAGATCGTAGGGCGTCAACTGCACCGTCACCTTGTCGCCGGGCAGTATGCGGATATAGTGCATGCGCATCTTGCCAGATATAAATGCATGAATTACATGGCCATTCTCGAGCTTCACCTTGAAAGTGGCGTTGGGCAGATTTTCTTCCACCTCGCCCTGCATCTCGATGACGTCTTCCTTGGTCATGCGCCCTACCTGCCGGGTACTCCCGCTCCCTTGAAATTCGCTTTCTTCAACAGACTTTCATATTGGTGCGACATTATGTAGGCCTGCACCTGCGACATGAAGTCCATAGTCACCACGACGATAATCAGAAGGCTGGTCCCCCCGAAGTAGAAAGGCACGTTCCACTTCAGGATGAGGAATTCCGGCAACAGGCAGACCAACGTCACGTAAATCGCGCCGGCCAGCGTGAGGCGCATCAGAATCTTGTCAACATAGCGCGCTGTCTGGTCGCCCGGTCGAATGCCGGGGACAAAAGCGCCGCTCTTCTTCAGGTTGTCCGCAGTCTCCTTTGAATTGAAGACAAGTGCGGTATAGAAAAAGCAGAAGAATATGATTGCAGCCGCGTAAAACATGACGTATATCGGCTGGCCGGGCGACAGCGTCGCCGCGATGTCCTTCAGCCAGAACATGCCCTCGCCAGAACCAAACCAGCCAGCCACGGTGGCGGGAAAGAGAATGATCGACGAAGCAAAAATCGGTGGAATGACGCCTGACATGTTGAGCTTCAGCGGCAGATGCGAACTTTGCCCACCATAAACCTTGTTGCCGACCTGCCGCTTGGCATAGTTCACCAGAATCTTGCGCTGGCCGCGCTCAACGAACACGACGAAGCCGGTCACCAAGAATACCAGAGCTATGATGAAGATCGCCGTCAGCGCATGCATGGCGCCAGTGCGTACCAATTCGAGCAGGCCGCCGATGGCACTGGGCAGACCTGCAATGATGCCGGCGAAAATGATGACGGAAATACCGTTGCCCAGTCCTCGCTCCGTGATCTGCTCGCCCATCCACATAAGGAACATGGTGCCTGTCAGCAGCGTAGTCACGCAGGTAACGCGAAACAGAACGCCCGGGTCAAGGACAAGACCGGCCTGGGACTCCATGGCTATGGCAATACCTAGGCCCTGGACCAGTGCCAGCACGACTGTGCCGTAGCGGGTGTATTGGGTGATTTTGCGACGGCCAGCCTCACCTTCCTTTTTCAGGGCCTCCAGAGTGGGCACGGCCACTGTCATCAGCTGCATGATGATGGAGGCGGAAATATAGGGCATGATGCCCAAGGCAAAGATCGTGAAGCGCGACAATGCCCCGCCCGAAAACAAATTGAAGATCCCGAGAATGCCGCCCTGCTGGCCCTGGAACAAGTCCGCCAGCCGCACCGGGTCGATACCGGGCACGGGAATGTGGGCACCGATCCTGTAGACGATCAACGCGCCGAGCAGGAACAACAGCCGGCGCTTCAGATCGCCGAACTTTCCTGCCTTGCCCAGAGTTGCCGTTTCGTTGGCCAAGGGTTGTCCCGATTACTCCGCAGCTACACTGCCGCCGACGGATTCAATCGCCGCCTTGGCGCCCTTGGTGGCGCCAACGCCCTTCAGGACGACCTTCTTGCTCAGTTTTCCCGACAGAATGACTTTGGCGGATAGCGCATCGCCTGGCACCAAGCCAGCCTGCATAAGTACCAGCAGGTCGACTTCTCCCACCGGCAGTTTCTCCAGGTCGGACAGGCGCACTTCGATATTGCGCGAACGCGTCAGGGAAGTGAAGCCGCGCTTGGGCAGTCGCCGCTGCAATGGCATCTGGCCGCCCTCGAAACCGACCTTATGAAAACCGCCGGCACGGGATGTTTGACCTTTATGGCCACGTCCGGCTGTCTTGCCAAGCCCGCTGCCGATACCGCGTCCAACGCGGCGCTTGCCGTGCTTGGCGCCCGCCGCTGGTTTGATATTGTTCAGTTCCATTCAGCCCTCACACTTCACGAGGTAGGCAACCTTGTTGATCATGCCGCGCACAGCCGGTGTGTCCTCCAGCTCGACTGTATGGTTGCGACGCTTGAGGCCCAGACCGCGCACCGTGGCACGGTGGTCCTGTTTGGTTCCCATCAGGCCCTTCACCAGGGTGACTTTGACTTTCTTCTCGGCCATGGTTACCTCTGGATTTCTTCGACGGTCTTGCCGCGCTTGGCAGCCACTTCGGCTGGCGTGTTCATCTTGGTGAGGCCATCCAGAGTTGCGCGAACCACGTTGTACGGGTTTGTCGACCCCAGGCACTTGGCCAGCACGTCAGTCACGCCCATCACCTCGAAGACTGCACGCATCGGACCACCGGCGATGATCCCTGTGCCGGCCGAGGCTGGCTGCATCAGGACGCGCGAAGCGCCATGCTCACCGATCACGGCATGCTGCAGCGTGCCGCTCTTGAGCGCAATCTTGACCATCTTGCGACGCGCCTCTTCCATGGCCTTCTGTACGGCGACAGGCACTTCGCGGGACTTGCCCTTGCCCATGCCGATGCCGCCATCGCCATCCCCAACCACGGTAAGGGCGGCAAAGCCGAGGATGCGCCCCCCCTTCACCACCTTGGTGACGCGATTGATTGAAACCATCTTTTCGCGCAAGCCGTCATCACGCTCTTCGGACGCCTGCGGTTTTCTTGTCTGCGGTTTTGCCATTGCTAACCTCGCTTAAAACTTGAGTCCGCCTTCACGTGCGGCTTCGGCCAGCGCCTTGACGCGACCGTGGTACATGAAGCCGGAGCGATCGAATGCAACCGACTCGATGCCGGCTGCCTTGGCGCGTTCGGCGATCAACTTTCCGACCAGTGTTGCCGCCTTGACGTTGCTGCCGCTGGATGCTCGCTTGCGCACATCCTCTTCAACAGTTGAGGCGGCAGCCAGCACCTTTGCACCTTCACCGTCGATGATCTGGGCATAGATGTGGCAATTGGAGCGATGCACGCAAAGGCGCACCACCTTGAGTTCGGCAATCTTGGCTCGGGTTTTGCGGGCCCTGCGCAAACGCGTCTGTTTTTTGTCCATTACGGTACCCTTACTTCTTCTTCGTTTCTTTCAGAACGATGACCTCATTCGCATAGCGAACACCTTTGCCCTTGTAAGGCTCCGGCGGGCGATAGCCCCGCACTTCGGCCGCCACCTGGCCAACAACCTGCTTGTCGATACCCTTGATAACGATTTCCGTCTGGGTGGGCGTTTCCACCTTGATGCCGGCAGGCATCTCATGCACAACCGGGTGTGAAAATCCCAGCGACAGGTTGAGCTTCTCGCCTTGCGCCTGGGCGCGATAGCCGACTCCCACCAATGTCAGCTTTCTTTCAAAACCTTTCGTGACGCCCGCCACCATGTTGGCCAGCAGGGCGCGCATCGTGCCGGAATGGGCGCCCCCGTCTTCAGCGCCAGCCACTGCCTTGCACTGCAGTTTTTCACCATCACGTTCAATGCTCACGGACGGATGCACTGCCTGCTTTAGCGTGCCCAGAGGGCCCTTGACGCTGATTTCGGCCGCCGTCAGCGTGATGTCTACGCCCTTTGGCACTTCAACCGGATATTTTGCAATTCGTGACATTGATCTCTCCTTACGCCACGATGCACAGCACTTCGCCACCAACATTGGTCGCTCGGGCACGGCGGTCGGTCATAACACCCTTGGGTGTCGAAACTATTGCAATACCCAGGCCATTCATCACACGGGGCAAATCGCCTGAACCTTTGTAGACGCGCAGCCCCGGACGCGAAATCCGCTCAATACGCTCTATCACGGGACGTCCGGCGTAATACTTCAGTGCTATGTCCAGTTGCGACTTGCCTTCGGTATCGCGTACGGCGAAATCGTCAATATAGCCTTCGTCCTTCAGCACTGCTGCAATGGCCACCTTCAGCTTGGAAGACGGCATTGCAACGGAATTCTTCTGGGCCATCTGCGCATTGCGAATGCGCGTCAACATATCGGCGACCGGGTCGGTCATGCTCATTCTCGATCTCCTCTTACCAGCTGGCCTTGATGACGCCGGGCACTTCCCCGCGCATCGCCACTTCGCGCAACTTGTTGCGGCAAAGTCCGAACTTGCGGAAGTATCCGCGCGGACGACCGGTCAGCTCGCAACGGTTGCGCTGGCGCACTGGGTGGGCATTGCGCGGAAGTTGCTGAAACTTCAATCGGGCATCCATGCGCTCCTCATCGGAGAGCTTGGCATTGTTGATGACGGCGAGCAGTTCCGCGCGCTTGGTGGCGAATTTAGCCACCATCTTGGCGCGCTTGGCTTCGCGATTCTTGAGTGCAAGTTTCGCCATGGATCCCTCAGTTCTTGAAGGGGAATTTGAAGGCGGCGAGAAGCGCCTTGGCTTCTTCGTCGGTCTTCGCGGTTGTCGTAATGCTGATATTCATTCCTCGCAGAGCATCGATCTTGTCGTACTCGATCTCCGGGAAGATGATTTGTTCCTTGACGCCCAGGTTGTAGTTGCCGCGACCATCGAACGCCTTCCCCGATATGCCGCGGAAGTCCCGGATTCGAGGCAGGACAATGCTCACCAGCCTGTCGAGAAATTCGTACATGCGCCCGCCACGCAGCGTGACCATACATCCAATCGGATAGCCTTCCCGAATCTTGAAACCGGCAATGGATTTTTTCGACTTGGTTGTAACGGGTTTTTGACCTGCGATCTTCGTCATATCGCCAACCGCGTGCTCAAGCACCTTTTTGTCAGCGACCGCCTCACCAACGCCCATATTGAGTGTGATCTTGGAGATGCGCGGCACCTCCATAACTGATTTATAGCCGAACCTAGTGGTCAGTTCCGCAATCACGGTCTGATTGTAGTATTCCTGCAAGCGCGCCATAAGTATTTCCTTACGCCTCTACGGTTTCGCCATTCGACTTGAACACGCGTACCTTTCGGCCGTCGTCCAGTTCTTTGAAACCGACTCGGTCGGCCTTCTGCGTGGCCGGGTTGATCAGTGCCACATTGGAAACGTGGATCGGCATTTCCTTCTCGAGGATGCCGCCGGGTTGCCCCTTGACTGGATTCGGCCTCGTATGCCGCTTGACCTTATTGACGCCCTCGACGAGAACGCGCTGGTCTTCAAAACGGCGCAGCACAGCACCGCGTTTGCCCTTGTCCTTGCCTGCGATGACGATGACGTCATCGCCTTTGCGAATCTTGTTCATGACCAAATCCTCAAAGAACCTCGGGCGCCAGCGAGACGATCTTCATGAAGCGCTCGCTACGCAGTTCGCGCGTCACCGGCCCAAAGATGCGCGTGCCGATGGGTTCCAGTTTATTATTGAGCAGCACCGCAGCATTGCCATCGAACTTGACAACTGATCCGTCCGGGCGGCGCACGCCCTTGGCGGTACGCACGACCACGGCGCTATAGACCTCACCCTTCTTGACTCGGCCGCGCGGTGCAGCATCCTTGATGCTCACCTTGATTACATCGCCGATGCCCGCATAGCGGCGCTTGGAGCCGCCCAGTACCTTGATGCACATGACTGAACGTGCGCCCGTGTTGTCGGCGACATTCAGCACCGTCTGCATTTGAATCATTTTCTATCTCCAACTTAATCGCAGATTTCGCCGCGGTCAGTCTTGGAACCCGTCTGGGTTGGACCTGGCCGGCGAGCCGGTCAGGCACTCATTCAGTTGGGCGCTGGCAGCGCCTCTAACTGGGAAAAGAGCCGAAGATTCTAACGGCAATTATCGGCGGAGTAAATAGTCTGAACAAATTAAATAACGCGGGCCTTTTCCACGACACGCGTCACACGCCAGGACTTGGTTTTTGAGACCGGTGCGCATTCTTCAATCTGTACGACATCGCCGGCCCCTGCCTCAAGACCCTCGATGTGGGCCGCATACTTGCGCGAACGGGTAACGATCTTGCCAATCGGGTGTTTAACCCGACGCTCGACCAGTACCGTAACGGTTTTCTGCATCCTGTCGCTGACGACTCGCCCGGTCAGAGTACGCTGAACTTTCTGGGTTGCCTCGCTCATTTTGCTGCCGCCTTTTCACGCAGGAGGGTTTTTACGCGCGCAATATCCTTGCGCACCTTGCCGATTTGGCTGGTGTTCTGCAACTGTTGGGTCGCTACCTGCATGCGTATGGAAAATTGTGCCTTGCGCAACTCCAGCAGTTCCTTGTTCAGGTCGGTCGAATCTTTCGCCCTTAGTTCTTTAGCTTTCATGATCACCCCACCTGACGCACAACGAAAGTCGTCGCGATTGGCAATTTGGCGGCGGCCAGGGCAAAAGCCTCCCGGGCAAGCACCTCGTCAACGCCGTCCATTTCGTAAATAACTTTGCCCGGCTGAATCTCGGCAACGTAATACTCAGGGTTACCCTTGCCATTGCCCATCCGCACCTCGGCAGGCTTATGGGAAATCGGCTTGTCCGGAAAAATCCGAATCCAGACTCTGCCGCCACGCTTGATATGACGCGTCATGGCGCGTCGGGCGGCTTCAATCTGGCGGGCCGTGATGCGGCCACGGCCAATGGCTTTGAGGCCGTATTCGCCGAAGCTCACCTTGGTGCCTCTCGTGGCAAGGCCCTTGTTGCGGCCCTTTTGTTCCTTGCGGTATTTTCTGCGTGCTGGTTGCAGCATGGCTATTACTCCTTACCTTCCGCCTTGGGCGCAGCCGGCTTGCGCACTCGCTTGGCAGGTGTCTTGGCCGGCACGGCAGCATCACCCGTTGGGGCAGCGGCAGCTTCCGGCTTGGCTTCGGCAGATTTGGTGGTGATCTTGCGGGTCGCACGCGGCTTCGCAGATGGCTTCGCTTCCCCCTCGCCGGAGTTGGCAATGGGGCGAACTGGGGACTTGCGTGTCTTCTTCGTCGGTTCCTCTGAGGGAGTGGCGTCCGGTGAAATGGCCGGCGCCTCGTTGCGCGCCATCGTCTCTCCCTTGAACACCCACACCTTGATGCCGATGATGCCATAGGTGGTCTTGGCTTCCGAAGTGCCGTAATCGATATCCGCACGCAGCGTATGCAAAGGCACGCGGCCCTCGCGATACCACTCGCGGCGGGCAATCTCGGCGCCATTCAAGCGCCCGGAACTCATGATCTTTATTCCTTGGGCTCCCAGGCGCATGGCATTCTGCATGGCGCGCTTCATCGCGCGCCGGAACATGATGCGTTTCTCGAGCTGCTGGGCGATCGAGTCGGCGATCAGCTGAGCGTCGGTCTCCGGCTTGCGGATTTCCTCGATATTGACATGCACCTGGACACCCAGGATCTTCTGCAGGCCGAGCTTCAGTTGCTCAATATCTTCGCCCTTTTTTCCAATAACCACGCCAGGGCGGGCCGAGAACACGGTAATGCGGGCGTTCTTGGCCGGGCGCTCAATGACAACGCGTCCGACCGAGGCATGCGCAAGTTTCTTCTTCAGATAATCACGCACCTTGATGTCTTCATTGAGCATCACCGGGAAATTCTTGCTGTTGGCGTACCAGCGCGAACCCCAGTTGCGCGTGACGGCAAGGCGGAATCCGATCGGATGTATCTTCTGTCCCATATTCTTTCCTTACTTCCTGATCGGCTTCTTCGCCGGCTCGTCACCGACGGTGACGTAAATGTGGCAGGTCGGCTTGAGGATCTTGAATCCTCGACCCTTGGCGCGCGGCATGAAGCGCTTCAACACCGTTCCACGTTCGACATGTATGGTCTTGACCTTGAGTTCATCAATGTCAGCACCATCATTGTGTTCGGCGTTGGCGATTGCCGACTCGAGTACCTTCTTGATGATCTTTGCGCCTTTCTTCGGCGAGAACGTCAGGACGTTGAGCGCTTGGTCGACCGGCATCCCGCGAATTTGATCGGCGACGAGCCGACCCTTCTGCGGCGAGAGGCGGACGCCACGCAAAATTGCATTGGTTTCCATCATCTCTCCTTACTTCTTGACCGCGGCTTTTTTCGAGCCGGCGGTATGGCCTTTGAACGTGCGGGTCAGAGCAAACTCGCCGAGCTTATGGCCAACCATGTTTTCCGAGATATACACCGGAATATGCTGCTTGCCGTTATGCACGGCTATGGTCAGGCCGACAAAATCCGGCAGGACTGTAGAGCGTCGCGACCAGGTCTTGATCGGACGCTTGTCATTGGTAGCGCGAGACGCTTCAACCTTCTTTTCCAGGTGGGCGTCAACGAAAGGACCTTTCTTAACTGAACGTGCCATGCTTCACCCCTTATTTCTTCTGCCGACGCTGGACGATCATGCTGTCCGTGCGTTTATTGCGGCGCGTGCGGTATCCCTTGGCCGGCGTGCCCCACGGACTTACAGGGTCACGGCCAGCAGCAGTCTTGCCTTCGCCGCCACCATGCGGGTGATCAATCGGGTTCATCGCCACGCCGCGAACGGTCGGTCGGATGCCCCGCCAACGTTGGGCGCCTGCCTTGCCGATTGAGCGCAAGCTGTTTTCCTCGTTGCCAACTTCCCCGATAGTGGCGCGGCATTCAACATGCACCCGACGGATCTCGCCAGAGCGCAATCGGATCTGAGCATAGCTGCCCTCGCGGGCCAGAAGTTGAACCGATGTGCCTGCTGCACGTGCTAACTGTGCGCCCTTGCCCGGGACCATTTCAACGCAATGAATGGTCGTTCCCACGGGAATATTTCGCAGGTACTTGGCGTTTCCTACCTTAATAGGGGCATTGGGTCCGCTGGACAATTCCATTCCGACTGTCACGCCCTTCGGTGCAATGATGTAGCGACGCTCACCGTCGGCGTAGCACAAGAGGGCAAGATTGGCGCTGCGGTTTGGGTCATATTCGAGACGCTCGACTTTGGCCGGAATGCCATCCTTGTTGCGGCGGAAGTCGACAACTCGATAATTCTGCTTGTGTCCGCCACCCTTGTGGCGCGTTGTTATGTGCCCATGGTTGTTGCGGCCAGCTTTGCTGTTCTTCTTTTCGACCAGCGAAGCTACTGGGTCACCCTTGTGCAGATTGGGATTGACAACCTTTATAACTGCACGACGTCCGGCAGAAGTTGGCTTGACTTTAACGAGTGGCATGACTTACTCCCCCGCCGCAAAGTTGATTTCCTGACCAGGCTTCAGGCAGACGTAAGCCTTTCTTACGTCATTGCGACGGCCGACATAACGACCATGGCGTTTTTCCTTGCCTTTCAGGTTGGAAACCTGAACTGACTCGACTTGTACCTTGAAGAGCAATTCAACGGCAGCTTTAATTTCCGGCTTGGTTGCATCGGGCGCGACAATGAAGATCACCTGTTCATTCTTGTCGGCGACAAATGTTGCTTTCTCGGAGATCTGCGGTGCGACGAGAACCTGCATCAGGCGTTCCTGGTTGAAAGTACTCATCCCAGCATCTCCTCCATCTTTACCACCGCGCCCTTGGTAAGCAAAACGTTCTTAAAGCGAACCAGTGAGATCGGATCGGTTTCTCTCACCTCAAGCACCAAAATGTTGTGCAGGTTGCGCGATGAGAGATAGAGATTCTCGTCGAGGTTGTCGGTGATCACCAGCACAGACTCCAAGCCCATGCCCTTGATTTTTTCGGCCAACAGCTTTGTCTTCGGCGACTCAACGGAAAAATTCTCTACAACGGCCAAGCGGTCTTCCCTGGCCAACTGAGAAAGTATGGCCGCCAGCCCGGCACGGTACATTTTACGGTTGACTTTCTGGCTGAAATTCTCATCTGGCCTGTTCGGGAAGATGCGGCCACCCCCACGCCAGATCGGACTGGAGGACATGCCAGCGCGTGCACGTCCCGTGCCCTTTTGACGCCACGGCTTCTTGGTTGTGTGGCTCACTTCGCCACGATCCTTCTGGGCGCGGTTGCCGGCACGTGCGTTGGCCTGATAGGCAACAACAATCTGATGCACCAAGGCTTCGTTGTAATCACGTCCAAACAGGGCGTCCGACGCCTGCAGAGTCGATGCGGCCTTGCCTTGCTCATTGATCAATTTGAGTTCCATCGCGCCCCCTTAGCCCTTGATCGCCGGATGGACCACAACATCAGTGCCACGGCTGCCGGGAACGGCGCCCTTGACAAGCAGAAGTTGTCGAGCCTCGTCAACGCGCACCACAACCAGATTCTGCGTTGTCCGCGTCACGGAACCCATGTGCCCCGCCATGCGTTTACCGGGGAAGACGCGACCGGGATCCTGGTTCATACCGATCGAGCCGGGCTTATTGTGCGACACAGAGTTGCCGTGGGTAGCGCGGCCCGAAGAAAAATGGTGGCGCTTGATGACGCCAGCGAAACCCTTGCCTTGAGAGGTGCCGGTCACATCAACTTTCTGTCCCGCCTGAAATATCGTCGCAGCAATAACATCGCCCGGTTTGAAATTGGCTTGTTCGCCAGCAACGACACGGAATTCCTTGAAGACATGGCCGGCTTCAGCGCCGGCCTTAGCGAGATGCCCCGCCGCCGCCTTGTTCACACGGCTGGCGCGACGTTTGCCGTATGTCACCTGAACCGCGGCATAACCATCGGCTTCAGGCGTCTTAATCTGCGTAACGCGATTATTCGACACGTCAAGCACCGTTACCGGGATGGTTTCGCCATCATCGGTAAAAACGCGCGTCATGCCGACCTTACGTCCTACAAGGCCCAGACTCATTTTATTCTCCTATCCCCGGTTGCGATTGACCGGGACCTATTCATGCACATCGAAAGAAACAATATAGCGGCCAGCGAACTAACCGATGTAGAAACAGTTATTGCAGCTTGATCTCCACATCAACGCCAGCGGGAAGATCAAGTTTCATCAGCGCATCGACCGTCTTGTCCGTTGGATCGATGATATCCATCAGGCGCAGATGGGTGCGAATTTCAAACTGATCTCGCGACGTTTTGTTGACATGTGGCGAACGCAAAATGTCAAAGCGCTCAATGCGCGTGGGCAACGGCACCGGACCGCGCACGACTGCGCCCGTGCGTTTCGCCGTATCCACGATCTCCAGCGCTGACTGGTCAATCAGTCGATAATCGAACGCCTTGAGACGGATGCGAATTTTTTGGCTTTGCATGTCAGTATCCTAAAGAGCGATGGCTGGCACACCTTGCGCCAGCCTAGTGGTGTTATTCGATCACTTTCGCCACGACGCCGGCGCCGACGGTTCGGCCGCCTTCGCGGATGGCGAAGCGCAGTCCGTCTTCCATGGCGATCGGGGCAATCAGCTTCACCGTAATGGTGATGTTGTCGCCC
>Ga0208244_100443_pt1 | contig 40808 bp, 46 predicted proteins | sample SubbioCR12Aug_5A_FD_184828 | JGI IMG/M metagenome (GOLD analysis project Ga0208244, IMG submission 184828) | Serpentinite rock and fluid subsurface biosphere microbial communities from McLaughlin Reserve, California, USA - CR12Aug_5A (SPAdes) | ecosystem: Environmental > Terrestrial > Deep...
ACAGGACCGCGCCAATGATAGTGGGCTTCGCGCCCGCGAAAGTAGGTCAGCACCAGACTATCCACACCAAAAAACGCCCCGCATCAATCGATGCGGGGCGTTTTTGCTTGGCGTTCCAAGGAAATCATCAAGCCATTCCAGTAGAATCCCCGCCCATGAAAACTACCTTTCTCGATTTTGAGCAGCCGGTTGCCGAGCTTGAGTCGAAAATCGACCAACTGCGCTTTGTCCAGGATGATTCGGCAGTCGATATATCGAGTGAGATCGCCCGGTTGGAAAGTAAAAGCGCGGCGCTGGTCAAGGATATTTACGGCAAGCTCTCACCGTGGCAGATCGCCCAGGTGGCGCGGCATCCGCAGCGGCCTTATACGCTCGACTACGTTAACCTGATCTTCACGGATTTCGTCGAACTGCACGGCGACCGTTCGTTCGCCGATGATTTGGCGATTGTCGGCGGCATGGCGCGTTTCAACGGCCAGTCCTGTATGGTGATCGGCCACCAGAAGGGGCGCGATACCAAGGAGAAAATCCAACGCAACTTTGGCATGCCCCGTCCCGAGGGTTATCGGAAGGCGTTGCGCCTGATGAGGCTGGCGGAAAAATTTGGCATGCCGGTGTTCACCTTCATCGATACCCCCGGCGCCTATCCCGGCATTGGCGCCGAGGAGCGCGGCCAGTCAGAGGCGATCGGCCGCAATCTGTATGAAATGGCGGAATTGCAGGTTCCCCTGGTCTGTACCGTGATCGGTGAGGGCGGTTCAGGCGGGGCGCTGGCAATCGCTGCCGGTGACGCCCTGATGATGATGCAATATTCGACCTATTCGGTGATCTCCCCCGAAGGCTGTGCGTCGATTCTCTGGAAGAGCGCGGAGCGCGCGGCTGATGCGGCCGAGACGCTCGGCATTACCGCCTCCCGGCTGAAAACCCTGGGTCTGGTAGATCGGGTGGTCAATGAGCCGCTGGGCGGGGCGCATCGCGATCCACGCGCGGCGGCGCAAGCGCTGAAAAAAGCTTTGCAGGACGCCTTGCGCCAGTTGCAGGCCCTCTCGCTGGCCGAACTTGTCGAGCGGCGTTACGAGCGCTTGATGGGGCATGGAAAATTCAAGGAAGTTACCCGGCATTGATACGGCAGAGCGAGACGGCAATGCGCTGGCTGGGGCCGTAGCCGCCTGTCTCGAACGTCATGTGCTGCCGGGGCAGCGTGTCGCGGTGGGGTTGTCGGGCGGCATGGACTCGGTTGCGTTGCTGCACGTTCTCCGGGAGGTCAATGCAGCCACTGCGGCAGATAGCGCCTGCGTTCTCTCGGCCTTGCATATTCACCACGGCATCAGTCCGCATGCCGATCAATGGGATGTTTTTTGCCGCGACTATTGCGCGCGCTTGCGCGTCCCGTATGCCAGCGTGCGCGTCACTGTCGCGGCAGCATCGCCAGAGGGCCTGGAGGCGGCCGCCCGGCGCGTCCGCCACGCGGAATATGCCGCGGCCGATGCGGATTGGATCATGCTCGCCCACCAGCGTGACGACCAGGCGGAAACGCTCTTGTTCAACTTGTTGCGCGGCTCTGGTGTCAGTGGCGCGGCGGCGATGCGCGAGAAGAATGGCCGGCTGTTGCGGCCTTTGCTGTCAGTCGGCCGGGCCGAGGTGGAACGTTATGCTCGTCTGCATCAGTTGAATTGGTGCGAGGATGAAAGCAATGCCGACACTCGCCATTCCAGGAATTTTTTGCGGCAGAGCATCTTCCCTGCATTGACCGGCCGGTTTCCCGCCGCCGCGAAAAATCTGGCGGCGGCGGCTGCCCGCTTCGCGGAAGCGCAGGCGCTGCTCGGTGCGCTGGCCTTGGTCGATCTTGGCGATGCGGTTGCGGAATTTCCATTGGAATTGGCCAAGCTGCGGGTCTTGAGCGAACCGCGCGCGCGCAATCTGCTGCGCTATCTTTTGGCCATTCACAACGTGCAGATTCCCAGCGAGGTGCGTTTACGCGAGGCGCTGCGCCAGATGCTCGATGCGGCTCCTGACCGTCATCCCGCGTTGGTGTTTGGCCGGCATCGCCTGCTGCGCCGACGCGGCTGGATTTATCTGGAACCTGTCGAGGAATGCGCCGCCAAGCGCTGAGCGAGTTCCACGGCGGAGCGCACTCCCATCTTCTCGAAGATGCGCGCGCGATGCACTTCAACGGTGCGCATGGCAATCTGTAAGTCGTCGGCGATCACCTTGTTGAGCTTGCCGGCCAGAATGCCGGCCATCACTGCTCGCTCGCGCTCCGTCAGGGTGGCGAGGCGCTCCTCGACCGCCGTGCGTTCGCCGTCCTGCCAGCGCCGACTTTCCACGAGTTGCAAGGCGGCGACGACGCGATCGACCAGTTCGTTGTCGTTCCCCGGTTTTTCAATGAAATCGAAGGCGCCGCGTTTGAGCGCTTTTACCGCGAGCGGCACATCGCCGTGGCCGGTCAAAAAAATCACCGGCATGGCGCAGCCGCGCGCCAGGAGTTGTTCGTGGAGTTCGATGCCGGTCATCCCGGTCATGCGTATGTCAAGTACGAGGCAGCCACTCATTTCCGGGCGGTAGTCCTTGAGGAAGGCTTCGGCCGAACTCCAGGCGCTTGACTGGATGCCTCGCGAACGCAACAGCCAGGCCAGCGCATCGCGAATGGCTGCATCGTCATCCACCAGATAGACCAGGCTTTTCATGGTGTTGTTACCGGCAAGGAGATGTGGAAAATGCTGCCGCCCCCGGGATTGGCCTCAAACCAGAGCCGCCCGTTGTGCGCCTCGACCACGGAACGGCAAATATTGAGGCCAACACCCAGGCCTTCGGTCTTGGTCGTGTAAAAAGGTTCAAACAGCCGGGGGGCGTCTTCAGCGGAAATGCCGCTGCCGCGGTCGGCAATCGCGATGAATACCTGCTGAGCGGCGAAGTGGGCGCTGACGGTGAGCGTGCGTTCTGCCGCGGCGGTTTGGCGCATCGACTCAATGCCATTCTTCATCAGGTTCAACAGGGCCTGGCCGAGCAGAATCCGATCCGCCTGAAGGGTGGGCAAATCCGGTGCAATGTTGCGCACGATGCGCGTGTGCTGGCGGCGGGTATCGACCTCGATCAGCACGATGAGGTCGTTCAGCAGGTCTTCCAGATTGCAGGCCTCGGTCTTGGGCTCATGACGACGCACAAATTCATAGATGCGCCGAATAATCCGCCCCGCGCGTTGTGCCTGTTCCTGGCATTTGGCGAGTGCGCCGTCGATTTCGGCGCTGGGCGCGCCTGCCGCGATGAGGTTGCGGCAACCGGCGGCATAGCCGGAAATGGCCGACAGGGGCTGGTTGAGTTCGTGGGCAAGGCTGGAGGCCATTTCGCCCATGGTGATGAGGCGTGCGCTGGCCTGCAAGCGCTCTTCCTGCTGGCGCGACAGTTCGGCGGCGCGCACGCGTTCGGTGATGTCCAGCACGGAACCCATCCAACCGGTATGGCGCCCGGTGCCGTCGATGAGTGGTGCTTCGTAGATCAGGGCATCGAAAATCTCGCCATTGCGGCGCTTGAATTTGATCTCGAAACCTTCGGCGGGCGCCTGGCCTGCCAGCACCTTCGCATGCATGTCGCGGGTTTCGTCGATGTATTCATCCGCCCAGTACGGCATGGGCGGCTCGCGGTCGATCAGCTCTTCGGCCGACCAGCCGACCATGCGACAAAAAGCCGGATTCACGTAGGTGATCTTGCCTTGCAAGTTGCGGGCGCGCAGACCGGTCTGCAGCGAGTCTTCCATGGCCTTGCGGAAAGCGACCTCGGTTTGCAGGGCCGATTCGGCGACCAGTCGTTGCTGGACGTGGCGCCGCAAGACCCACAGGCTGAACAATATCAATACCGCCAACAATGCCAGCGTCGCCGAAATCAGCCGGCCGGCCAGCGGCGTGGGCGACTGGTAGGGCGTGGCGCGGAGAATCAGGCCATGGCCAGGGGGATCAAGGGGAATCTGGTAACCGCTGCCCGGGGCAGCGGCGCCGACCTTGGTGCGAGAACCGATCGGCTGGCTGAGTTGATCGATGATCTCGACGCGATAGCGCTCGGCAAGCCACCAGGGCGCGGCATTTTCCAGCAGGCGGCGGACCGAGTAGAAGGCAACCGCCGTGCCGGCGTGATGTCCGTCAACAAACACGGGGACATGCACGCCGAATTGCCAGTCACCCAGTGGCGTCTCATAGGGCGGACTGTAGACGGCATGCCCGAGGGAGCGGGCCATATGGCTCATGGATAACGATGCCACGGGGCCCGAGTTATCCCCCGCTTGCGGCGTGTCGGCCGGGATCGGCAGGAGGGCGTGGCGCACCCGGTCGTCGCGGTCCTGCCAGATAACCTGATGAATACTGGTGTCGCCGGTGACGAGCGTGCGGGCGTGGGCGTCGAAAACGCCCGGCTGGTGGATGCGCCGGGCGTCAAAGCGGCCCAACACTTCATCGTTATGGGTCAGATGGAAACGCAGGCTTTGCTCAAGCCAGAGCATGTCGCTGATGAGCGTGGCGTGCCGTTCTTCCTGCTCGCTTTTTTCCGAAAACCAGACGAGCGCAATGACCGCCGCCACAAACAAAATGAAGGCGAGTCTGGGCAGCAGCCACAACCTGTTAAAAGTCGGCGCTGGCGGGACGGCGTCAGCCGGGCCGCCGCGTAAATTGGGGACGACGTCAGCCGTCGCGCCGCGTAAATTGTGGACGGCGCGCATCTTTCAAATCCCCAGATAGCGATGCCAGATGCCATGGTCGGCATCAAGCTGGACCGAACTGCCGTGCCAGACGACACGGCCTTTTTCGATGATGGTGTGCCGGTCGGCCAGCGCGATCAGGCGTTCGACATATTTGTCGATGACCAGAATGGTCTGGCCGGCGGCGCGCAGGGCGGCGAGACAGCGCCAGATTTCTTCGCGGATCAGGGGGGCCAGTCCTTCGGTGGCCTCGTCGAGGATCAGCAGGCGGGGATTGGTGCTGAGGGCGCGGCCAATGGCGAGCATCTGTTGTTCGCCGCCCGACAACTGGTTGCCCAGATGCTGTTGGCGCTCGGCCAGTTGCGGGAAGAAGGCAAAGACCTTGGCGGCAGTCCAGGGGTCGGGCGCGGCGCAGCGATTGGCGGCGAAGGCGACGAGATGTTCTTTGACCGTCAGGTTGGCGAAGATCTGGCGACCTTCCGGCACCAGCGCAACCCCCAGGCGTGCGATCACGTCCGGGCGCAAACCGGCGAGGTCGTTCCCGGCCAGCCTGATGTTGCCCGCGCTTGCTGGCGTCAAGCCGCAGATGGCGCGTACCGTCGTGGTCTTGCCCATGCCGTTCCTGCCCAGCAGGGTGGCGACTTCGCCTTCCCGGATCGTCAGATGAATGTCGAACAGTACCTGGCTTGTGCCATAGGCCGCCTGCAAGGATTCGATTTCAAGCAGCGCGTTCACAGTTCATCCCCCAGGTAGGCACGCCGCACCGCCTGATTTTCGCGCACGACGGCGGGGGTGCCGCTGGCGATGATGCGACCGGCGACCAGCACCGAGATGCGATCGGCCAGGCGAAACACGATATCCATGTCGTGTTCGACGAGCAGCACGGTTTGCGCACCGCGCAGCCCGGCGATGAGACGGGTCATGTGCTCCGTCTCTTCGGGCCCCATGCCGGCCAGCGGCTCATCCAGCAGCAGCAGGCGCGGGCGGGTGGCGAGCGCCATGGCGAGTTCCAGCGCGCGCCGTTCGCCGTGGGAGACGTCACCCGCCAGTTGGCCGGCGGCGGGGCTGAGACCCACGCGGCCGAGCCAATCCGCGGCCTCTGCGATCATCTGAACATCGGCGCTGGCGGGACGCCAGAAACGCAGGCTGGAGCCCCAGTCACGCCGCCGCGCCTGCACCGCGAGCCGCACGTTTTCCAGCAAGGACAGGCGCGGGAAGATTTGCGTGATCTGGTAGGAGCGCGTGATGCCGCGCGCCACGCGTTCATGCGTGTTGCAGCGGGTGATGGCGGCGCCGGCAAAATGCAGGGTGCCCGCATCGGGCAGCAGCGCGCCGGAAATCAGGTGGATCAGCGTGGTTTTGCCGGCACCGTTGGGGCCGATCAGGGCATGAATTTCTCCCGCCTCAAGGGTCAGATCGACGCCATTGGTTGCCCACAGACCACCGAAATGGCGTTTGAGCCCCGCGATTTCGAGTAGCGCCGTCACCGCTGACGCCCCCACAGGCCGGCTAGTCCATGTGGCGCGAACAGCACCACGGCGAGCAGCGCGAAGCCGACATAAAAATGACTGTATTCGGTAACGCGCCCCAGCACCTCTTCGAGACCGAGCAAGGCTATAGCACCCAGCACGCCGCCATAACGCCGGCCCACCCCGCCGAGAATCACCATGACCAGCAGCATCCCCGATTGCGTCCAGTAAAGTTGGCTGGGGCTGGCCATGCCGTTCTGGTTGGCGAGCAGCGCGCCGGCCAGCCCGGCCACGGCGGCGCCGATGACGAAACAGACGAGTTTGATTTGCTGCACTGGATACCCAATCGCCTCCATGCGCGTCTCGTTCTGTCGCAGGCCGGCAAGCGCGCTGCCATAGCGCGATGCGGCGAGGCGCTGCAGGGCAAACAGGCAGGCCGCCAGAAGTGCCAGCGTCACCCAGTAAAGCGTGGCATCGTTGGCCAGATCAAGGGGAGCAAGGGTCGAGCGTTGTTCCAGCGGCAGACCATCGTCGCCGCCGGCAAATTTCAGCGAGATCACCGAGTAATAAATCATCTGGGCGAAGGCCAGGGTGATCATGATGAAGTAGACGCCGCGGGTGCGCAGCGAAAGCGCTCCGATCAGCAGCGCCGCCAACGCGGCGGCGCCGACCGCGAGCGGCCAGGCGAGCCACGCGGAGAACAGGCCGGCGGCCATCAGCAGGGCGACGACATAGGCGCCGATGCCGAAAAACGCCGCATGGCCGAAGGCCACCATGCCACCGTAGCCGACGATGAAATTGAGTCCGGTCGCCGCCAGCGCGAAAATCAACAGGCGGGTGGCGAAAGCAATGTAGTAATCCTCGCCAAAGGACTGCAAGACCAGTGGCAAGGCAGCGGCGGCGAGGAACAGGCCGATTTCGGCGTGGCGTTGGTTCATGAACGCGCCGGGAACAGGCCTTGCGGGCGCCAGAACAGCATGCCGGCCATCAGGAGATAAATCATGATCGACGCCAGCGCCGGGCCGAGGTGGGCGGCCACCTCGGGCGAGGCCGTCGCGCGGAGCAAGGTCGGCAGCAGCGCGCGTCCCAGCGTATCGACCATGCCCACCAGCAGGCTGCCCACCAGCGCGCCGCGAATCGAACCGATGCCACCGATGACGATGACGACAAAGGCGAGGATCAGGATGTTTTCGCCCATGCCGACCTGCACCGCCAGCAAGGGCCCGAGCAACACGCCCGCTGCGGCGGCAAGCGCCGCGCCGAGCGCGAAGATGACGGTGAAGAGTTGCCGCACATTGACGCCTAGGGCTTCGGCCATTGCGCGGTTGGCCGCGCCGGCGCGCACCCACATGCCGGCGCGCGTGTGGCTGACCAGCAGGTAGAGGAAGATGGCCACCGCCAGGCCGACGCCAATGATCAGCAAACGATAGGCGGGGTAGATGAAGCCAAACAGTTCAACCGGCCCGGCCAGCGCGGCCGGCGGGTTTAACAACAACGGCTGCGGCCCCCAGATCATGCGCACGGCATCGTTGGCGATAAGGATCAAGGCAAAGGTCGCCAGCACCTGGGCCAGATGGTCCCGCTGATACAGGCGTCGCAGCAGCAGAATTTCGAGAATGACGCCCACGGCCGCCATTCCCAGCATCGCCGCCGCCATGCCCAGCAAAAAGGAACCGGAGGCCTGCGCCGCCGCCGCGCCGAAATAGGCGCCGCCCATGTAGAGCGAACCATGCGACAGGTTGATCATGTCCATGATGCCGAAAACCAGCGTCAAGCCGGCGGCCAGCAAAAACAGCATGAGGCCGAATTGCAGGCCGTTGAGCAATTGCTCGAGAATCAACTGGGTCATCGCTGACTCGTCCTGCCGGGGTAGTCAATGCCCGCGCCCGCATCGCAGTCTGCGGCGCCATGCCGGAGCTATGGGAAGATCAAGCCGGGCGCGGCTTGTTTGGGTTGTTGGGCTTGGTCTGGGGCGGCCGACCGCCACCACTGGTACCGCCGCCACCGCCACCGGGCTTGTGCTGTCCTTTGCTCCTGGGGCGGTTTTTGGACTGGAATTGCGGCTTGCCGGAATAGGCGGAAGGCGGCTGGCTGCCAGACCGGTTGCCGGGTGCAGTTTGAATTTCCAGCTCGTTCAGCTCGTCCCATTCGGCATCGGTACGATCGCGGTCTGGTATGGCAAGCAACTCGCGCATCCTGCGCCGCGGATCAAACGCCGCCGCGGCGGGAGGAGGAGAGGCGTTGACTTCGTTCTCCAAGGGATTCCCGTTCATCAATCAATTTGAGTAAGGGCAACCTAACTTCCGCGGCGGTCAGCAAAACGCAGCACGCGCCGGGTAGAGTCTAATTTCATTGGTAGGTTGGTTGCGGGGGCGCGCTCCGAACGTTACCTAACCCTTACGGGTCAAACTTTCGGGGCCAAACTCCCGCGCTGGGCAAAATATAGCATCCTTCGGCTAGACGAGGCAACTCGACCTTCGGGTGAGACAGAAGAAAGTTTCAATCTTCGCGCGGAAAAAGACCAATCTACGGACTGCTTGGCGGTGTTCGCCAAGGTTTGCTTCTCATGTCGGCACGAAGGCTGCCGGACTGATGTGGAAGAATTTCGCCAGCTTGCCAGCCAACGTTGCACTGATCTTGCGCTTGCCAGCGAGGATGGCCGACAGATTGCTTTGTGGCACGACATCGACCAGATCGCCCTGTTTGAGGCCTCGCGTCTCGATGAGGTAGCGCAATACTTCCTTGGGGTCTGATGCCTCGATTGCAAAATGCTCGGTATCGTAGTCCCCTACCAGCTCACTCACCAAGTCAAGCAGGCCGGAAAGGGGATGATTTTCCTCGTCTCCGACGATATCGAGCAGATTGTTCATCAAGTCGACGGTTCGGTCGTATTCCTCACCATTGCGAATCGGACGCAGATGCGCAACGCGATCAAAAGCCATCCAAGTTTTCTGCAACATCTTGATATCGAAGTTTTCTGTCACAGCACCCATAATCACACCTTGCCTTTCCTGTAGAGCTTGCACCAGTCGTCGTACTCCCGGTGGGTCATTACCCACCGCACAAACATCTTGCCATCGCGGTAGCGAACAAGGACGACAACGCGAAAATTGTTGCCGGCCGCATCGAACACCGTATAGGGTGGGACGTGATCCGCACTGCCGAAACTTCGCTTCAGGTCGGCAAAGTCGGTAAAACGTGAATGCTCCGCAACGGTGTGCCAGTTCCGTAGTGGCTGCTCAGCTTCCGGATGTTTCCGCCAGAAGTCACGCAACATTTTGAGCGAGATGATGTGCATGGCCGCAATATATCATTCTGATATACGCATTGCAACCGACTGCGCGACCAAGATCATTTCAACCGGTGGGATTTGCTCCGCTGGTAGCGCTTGAATATGTCAGTCAAGAGGCTTGCGTAGCGGGATTTCGCGTGGGCCAATTGTGGGCCAGCGATGGGCCAATGACGCTCTGGGAGGGTTAAATGAAAAAGGCCAACCACCGCTAAGTAGTTGGCCTTCTTGAATTTAGGTTGGTTGCGGGGGAAGGATTTGAACCTTCGACCTTCGGGTTATGAGCCCGACGAGCTGCCAGACTGCTCCACCCCGCGCCAAGTCCGGCATTATGCATGAAGCCATGGATGGCCGTCAATAGACTTTGCTGAATTTTATTGCGCAGGCAAAACCGAATCGAGGCAAAGCTGCAATTCTGCCGCCCAGTCGGGCTGGCGCAGCGCGAAGTCCTGTTGCAGGCGGTCGCAGTTAAGGCGTGAATTGGCTGGTCGGCGGGCGGGGGTGGGAAAGTCGGCGCTGGTGATACGGCGCACCGCCGAGATTTTTTCCAGCCAACCGCGTTCCGCGGCGGCTGCGATGATCGCCGTGGCAAACCCATGCCATGTGGTCGCTCCGGCGGCGGCCAGGTGATAAATGCCCTGCTGGCCGACGTGGCGGGCGATGGCCAGGGCCGTGGTTTCGGCAATCATGCGGCACCAGGTCGGGGCGCCGGTCTGGTCGGCGACGATGCGCAGTTCGTCGCGTTCCCTGGCCAGGCGAAGCATGGTGCGCAGGAAATTCTGCCCGCGCAGGCCATACACCCAACTGCAGCGGAAAATCAGGTGACGGCAGCCGACGGCCTGAATCGCCTGCTCGCCAGCCAGCTTGCCGCGACCATAGGCGTTGCTGGGGCGGACGGGATCGTCTTCGCGGTAGGCGGCGGGTTGGCTGCCGTCGAATACATAGTCGGTCGAATAGTGGATGAGCAGGGCGTCCTGCTGTTTGGCGACCTCGGCCAGAATGCCCGGCGCGGTGGCATTGATGGCGGTGGCGCGTTCGGTTTCGCTCTCGGCCCGGTCGACGGCCGTGTAGGCCGCCGGGTTGACGATGATTTCCGGCTTGATTTCGTGCAGCACGGCGCGCATGCCATCCGGGTTCTCCAGGTCAAAGCCGCCGCGGTCGAAGGCGAACACTTCGCCGAGGGGTTGCAGGCTGCGCTGCAGTTCCCAGCCGACCTGGCCGTTGATACCGGTAAGCAGGATACGGGTCATGGGTAGGTTTCCGCGCCTTGCAGGGGTGTGCCGACGGCATCCTTGGCGGCCAGCAGCGGGGCGCCGGTCAGCGGCCAGTCGATGGCCAGCGCGGGGTCGTTCCAGAGCAGCGTGCGCTCGTGTTCGGGGGCGTAATAGTCGGTGGCCTTGTAGAGAAAGTCGGCGCTCTCGCTAAGCGTGAGAAAGCCGTGGGCGCAGCCGGGCGGCACCCAGAACATGCGCTGGTTTTCGGCCGACAGGACGACTCCCGCCCAGCGCCCGAAGGTCGGGGAGGAGCGGCGCAGATCGACGGCGACATCGTAGACCGCGCCGCTGACGACGCGCACCAGTTTGCCTTGCGGCTGTTTGATCTGGTAATGCAGGCCGCGCAGCACGCCCTGTTGCGAGCGCGAATGGTTGTCCTGCACGAAGTCGACATCCAGGCCGAGGGCGGCAAAGCCGCGGCGGTTCCAGCTTTCCATGAAAAAGCCGCGCGCGTCGCCGAACACCCTGGGTTCGAGGATGAGCGCGTCCTGGACCGTTGTTTGAATGACCTGCATCAGAACACCTGGTCGCGCAGCAGGCCTTGCAGGTAGGCGCCGTAGCCGCTCTTGGCCAGCGGGGCGGCCAGCGCGGCGAGTGCCGCGTCGTCAATCCAGCCCTGCCGCCAGGCGATTTCCTCGGGGCAGGCGACCTTGAGGCCCTGGCGTTTTTCCAGCGTGGCGATGAACTGGCCGGCTTCGAGCAGCGAATCGTGCGTGCCGGTATCGAGCCAGGCCATGCCGCGCCCCATGATCTCGACATTGAGCTGGCCGGCTGCCAGGTAGTGCCGGTTGACGTCGGTGATCTCCAGCTCGCCGCGCGGCGATGGCGCGAGAGCGGCGGCAATGTCGACGACCTGTTCATCATAAAAATACAGCCCGGTGACGGCATAGCGAGACCGGGGCTGTTGCGGTTTTTCCTCGATGCTGATCGCGCGCCGTTGCGCATCGAAGGCGACGACGCCATAGCGTTCCGGGTCGGTGACGGCGTAGGCGAACACCGTCGCGCCAGCGTCGCCATGGGTGGCGCGTTGCAGTTGTCCCGCCAGTTCGTGGCCGTAAAACAGGTTGTCGCCCAGCACCAGCGCGGACGGCTGGCCGTCAATGAAATCGCGACCGATGAGGAAGGCCTCGGCGAGCCCGGCGGGCGTGGCCTGCACGGCATACCGCAGGTTGATGCCCCAGGCTGATCCGTCACCCAGCAATTGCGCGAAGCGCGGCGTGTCCTGCGGCGTGGAAATCAGCAGGATGTCGCGGATACCGGCCAGCAGCAGCGTCGCCAGCGGGTAGTAGATCATTGGTTTGTCATAGACGGGCAGCAGTTGCTTGGACACCGCCAGCGTGGCCGGATGCAGCCGGGTGCCGGCGCCGCCGGCGAGGATGAGGCCTTTGCGGGTTTTCATCGTTGCGCGTAATTCCGGTCGATCCAGTTGCGATATTCGCCGCTTTGCACCTGGGCGACCCAGTCGGGATTGTCGAGATACCAGGCGACGGTTTTTTCGATGCCGCTGGCGAAGGTCTCCAGCGGCAGCCAGCCCAGCTCGCGCTGAATCTTTCCGGCGTCGATCGCATAGCGCTGGTCATGGCCGGGGCGGTCGGCGACAAAGGTCTTCAACTCGGCATGGCGGCGGTTTGCGTCCCTGGGGCTCTGGCGGTCGAGCAGGTCGCAGAGCGTGTCGATCACCTGTAGGTTGGTTTTTTCACTGCGTCCGCCGATGCAGTAGGTCTCGCCCGGCCGGCCGCGTTCGAAGACGAGTTGCAACGCCCGCGCATGGTCGTCCACATACAGCCAGTCGCGCACGTTGTCGCCCTTGCCGTAGATCGGCAGGGGTTTGCCCGCCAGTGCGTTGCCGATCACCAGCGGAATCAGTTTTTCCGGAAACTGATAGGGGCCGTAGTTGTTCGAGCAGTTGGTGATGAGGGTGGGCAAGCCGTAGGTGTCCTGCCAGGCGCGCACCAGATGATCCGAGGCGGCTTTCGAGGCGGAGTAGGGCGAGTGCGGGTCGTAGGCGGTCGTTTCATCGAACCGCCCGCTGGGGCCCAGGCTGCCGAACACCTCGTCGGTCGAGACATGGTGGAAGCGGAAGGCGCTTTGCGCGGTGGCGTCGAGGCCGCTCCAGTAGGCGCGCGCCGCTTCCAGCAGGGTGTAGGTGCCGACGACATTGGTCTGAACGAAATCGCCCGGGCCGTGTATCGACCGGTCGACGTGCGATTCGGCCGCCAGATGAATGATGCCGTTCGGATGATATTCGGCAAACAGCGCATCCATCGCCTGCCGGTCGCAGATGTCGTGATGGCGGAAAATATGTCGCGGGTCGCGGCCGGCCGCGGCCAGCGATGCGAGGTTGCCGGCATAGGTCAGCTTGTCGATGTTGACGATGCGCCAGTCGCTCTCGGCGATGAGCAGGCGAATCAGCGCGGAGCCGATGAAGCCTGCGCCGCCGGTGATGAAGACAGTCTTCATGGGTTACTCCTGCTTCCCGCCGGGCCGCCCCAAGTGAAGCAGGCGCCCCCCCGTGGGGGGCAGCGAAGTGAATTTTTGAGCGTGGGGGGCCATCATGCAGCTAAAACGCGATTCTTGCCCGCGCGCTTGGCGAGGTACATGGCGCCGTCGGCGCGCTGGATGGCCGCCATGGCCTCTTCGTCCGCGCCCAGCTCGGCGACGCCGCAACTGAATGTGATCAGCACCTTGTCATTGTTGTGCAGGAAGAAGTGCTTCGTCAATTCGCGCTGCACCCGCACCATGGCGCCAACGGCGCTTTCAAGCGCGGTGTCCGGCAGGATGACGACAAACTCCTCGCCGCCATAGCGCGCCAGCGTGTCTTCGGGGCGGATGGCTTCGTGCACTACCTTGGCCAGATGCACCAGTGCGGCATCGCCCGCCGCGTGACCGAGGGTGTCGTTGAGTTTCTTGAAGTTGTCGATGTCGAGGAGCGCCAGGCACAGCTTGCCGTGGTGGCGGCGGGCGCGGCCCACCTCGGTATCCAGCGCGTCATCCATGCCCTTGCGGTTGAGCACGCCGGTCAGCGGGTCGTGGCGCACCATCTGGCTGGCGTTGGCCAGCTCGTCCTGCAAACGCTCGATCTCGCGCTCGGCCGCGCCGACCTTGCCGCGCATCTGCATCAGCTCGTCGCGCGAGCGCTGGGCATTGAGCTGGATGAGCCGCGTTTCGCGCATGACTTCTTCCAGTACCGCCGACAGGTCGGCGATGTCGTGGGCCTTGCTGATCTGGTCGGCGCAGCGCTCGATCTTGTCGTGGTAGTCGCCGGTGGATTCCGAGAGATCGGCGAGCCGGTCGATAAAGGACGCCAGCATCTGCTTGATCTGATCCCGGGCATCGAGCAGGCTTTTCTTGAGCGCGCTTTGCTTGTAGATCACGTCCTTCATGCGCCGCTCGACATCATCAAGACGGCGCAGATTGAGCGGCTGGCTGACCAGTTCAAGCACCACGGCGATCTGGCCTTGCAGGCTTTGGTCATCGAGCACCAGTTCGTTGATGTTGTCGATGATCAGGTGCAGCAGATGCAGCAGGCCCGACTTCAGTTCGGCCTGATCCTCGACCGCGAAATTCAGCCGATAACTGAAGCGCTTGAGATTGGCGATGAATGTTGCGATGTCATCGGCATTGCGGGCGCCAGGGGCGCTGCTGGCGCTGCGCGCGGCCTTCGCCAGTCGCGCGGCTTCCGCGCTTAGTTCGGCGTTGTCGGCCAGCACGGTGCTGATGGCGCTTTCAAGCAGATGTGCCAGCATATCGAGCAGTTCGCCGCTGCTCCCTTTGGGGGAGTCGGTCGGGCGGGGCGTGCCTTGCGTAAAAGTCGGCGCTGGTGGGACGGCGGCGCTTGCATCTGCCGCATCAGCGGGGGCGCCAGCGGCCAGGGAACTTTCCTGACCGGCCGACTGCGACCAGGTTTTAAGCAATCCCGCTAGGCGGGTGTAGAGCAGATCCGGCGCCGGCGATGCGGCCAGCACATGATCCAGCGCCTCGCGCTTTCGGGCCGGGGTGAGGTCGGCCTGGCGGGCCTCCAGCCGCGTCAGCAGGTCGCGGATCAGCGCCGACCAGTTGGGTGACTCGGCGGCCGCCTTGTTCAGCAGGTCGGTTAGCGCGGTGTTGAGGCTTTCCCAGTTTTTGTCGCTTACAGCGCTCTCGACCTGGCGGGCAAAGCGCAATTGTTCCGGCGTGTTGCGCGGCAAACCGCTGGCGAGCGCCTTGAGGGATTTTTCGGGGAAATCCTCGCTGATGGCGGTCCCGGCAATTTCGTTGTACAACGCGCGGTAATTGTCGGGCGTGGGTGGAATGCGTTGCAGGGAAAGGCGCTTCAGGGTTTCGCGCGCGGTTTCGGACGGGTTCATGGACGGAAAAACTTACTCGACGAGGCCGTGGCGCAGGCCGTAATGAATGAGTTCCGCGGTGCTTTTCAGCCCCATTTTCTCAAGCAGGCGCGCCCGATAGGTGCTGACGGTAGCCACGCCGAGATTGAGTTCGTCGGCGATTTGCGTCAGCGGCTTGCCCCTGGCGATCAGCACCAGCACCTGATATTCGCGGTCGGTGATGCGTTCGTGCGGCAATTTCTCCGTGTCGTCGGCGATCGCGTCGACCAGTTGCTGCGCCACCCCGGGACTGACATATTTTTTGCCCCCGGCGACCTGGCGGATGGCCGTGACCAACTGGTCGGGCGCGCTTTGCTTGGTCAGGTAGCCGGACGCGCCGGCCTTCAGCGCCCGCAAGGCGTATTGTTCTTCGGGGTGCATGCTGAGAATCAGCACGGGCAGGCGCGGAAATTCGCGCTTAAGCTGCTTCAGGGTGTCGATGCCATTGCGATTGGGCATCGAAATATCCAGCAGGAATACATCCCAGGGGTTATCGCGCGCCAGTTGCAGCGCGTCTACACCATCGTCGGCTTCGCCGGCGACCAGCAGGTCTTCCGTTTCGGAAAAGATCTGCTTGAAGCCCTGGCGGACAATCGCATGGTCGTCGGCGATCAGGACGCGTATTTTTTCAGAGGTCAAAATAAATCCTGCTGGATGATTTCTTCGGATTCGACGGGTTGCGCGTCAGCGTCACGCCGGGTTGGCACCTTCAGCAACAAATGGGCGCCGCCCTGCTCGGCCGTGGCAATGTGAAACCCGCCGTTGAGACTTTGCACGCGCTCGCGGATGCCGCGCAAGCCGAAGGATTTCGGTTTGTCCATGTCACGCTCGGCAATGCCGCGACCGTTGTCGCGAATTTCGAGCGTGATGTTACCGTTTTCAAGCTTGAGGCGCACGACCACGAGCGAGGCATGCGCATGCTTGGCGACATTGGTCAGCGCTTCCTGGACGATGCGGAACAATGCCAAAGAGGTATTCCGGTCAAGCTCGATGCCGTCATCGCATTGCGCCCGGCAGGTAATGCCGGTGCTGTGGCCGAAATCTTCGGCCTGGCATTCGATGGCCGCCGCCAGGCCGAATTCCTTGAGAATGCCGGGGCGCAGCTGCCGGGCGACGCGGCTGGCGGTGCCCATGGCCTGGTCGAGCAATTTCTCGATCGAGTGCGCTTTGGGGCTGAGGTGGGCGGGCAGTTTGCTGGCCAAGAGGGCGGCTTCGATTTTCAGCCGGACCAGGATGCTGCCCAGTTCGTCGTGAATGTCCCGCGCGATCCGCTCGCGCTCCTCTTCCTTGGCGGCTTCGAGGTGAAACGACAGCGCGGCCAGCTGGGCGCGCGATTCGCGCAGGGCGGCCTCGGTTTTTTTTGTTTGCGTGATGTCGGTGGCAATGCCGGTCCACAGCACCGTGCCCTCGTCGTTGCGATGCGGCAGCGAGCGCATGTCGATCCAGCGCTCGCCATCTTTCAGGCGCCCCTCCCAGAGCAGGGCGTTGCCCGAGTGGGCGGATTCCGCGAGTGCAGCGAGCAACGGCTGGCGATCGTCGCTCCACAAGGTATCGAGGAAACGTTGCGTGCCGCCGCGCAATTCATGCTGCTTGACGCCCAGGAGGCGCACGGAACCCTCGCTGACATAAAGAAACCGGTATTTGCCGGTGATTTCACGTTGCAGGTTGAATACCAGGCCGGGCAGGTTGGAAGCCAGGGCGCGAAAACGCGCCTCGCTGTCGTGCAACATTTCCAGCGCCGCGCGGTGGTCGGCGCGGTGGCCAGCTTCGCGGATCTCGCGCTCCACCGCGAAAGCCAGGCGGCCGAGCCGGTCCAAAAATACGACATCATGCGCCCCGGCGCGCAGCGGCTTGATCGCCGCGCGTTGATCATCCGGTGTGGCGACGATGATCAACGGCGTGTCGAGACGCTGATCGCGCAGCGTTTTCAAAGTGGTGGCCGGCGTGCAGACGCCATGGTTGAGGCAGTGCAGGACAGCGTCCCAGTGCTGATCACGCAGCAAGCCGCGCAGCCCGGCGATACTGGGCGCCGCCGTGAATTCTGGTTTGCGCCGCTCGCCCTGCCAACTTATTTCCAACTGCTCGACCATGGCCGCCGTGCTGCAAACAACCAGCAATCGCAAGGCGGAATCTTGGCTAGGGGAGGCGTCCTGCATGAATTTGACCAATCGAACGGGGGCGTGCAATTGTAGAGGAACGTTGCCCGGGCGGTCGGATATAATCCGCGCCCTGAATGCCGGCATAGCTCAGTTGGTAGAGCAACCGCCTTGTAAGCGGTAGGTCCCCAGTTCGAGTCCGGGTGTCGGCACCAGTGTTGCTCGCCCCCCTTCGCCCCCCTCGCGGGGGGTTCTCATTTGCTCGCTGCGCTCGTTTATTACGGGCTCTTCTTTTGGCAGCAGTGCGGATTGCGGCTGGCGCCGCGTGCCGTCTCGCCTTGGGGCGGCCCGGCGGCGAGACTACTGGGGCGGTGAATCACTCCGCTTTCTGACGCTGGTAGAGATACCAGCGCTCTTTGCGGTCGCTGGGGCGATGGCCTTGCCAGCGTTCTACCCAGCCGACCGGCGTTGCCTGGTTCAGGCGCCCTTCGGCGAGACGCCAATCACAATGGCCGGCACGCATTGGCGGCGTCGTGCGAATGCCGGTGAAATAATCGAGCGAGGCGCGCTGGGCCGGGCCGAGGCCGACGCGTTCAATACAGTTGACTTGTTGCGGTAGCGCGGCGCGCAGCGAGAGCGTGACCGCGCGATATGACTTGCCGTGGTCGATCCATGACATCCAGAGGGTTGCCGCGAGCGCCCACAGCAGGGTCGTGCCCGCCGCCCAGCGCAGGGTGGGGCGCCAACTGGCGCGGCGCAGGGCCCAGGACAGCAGCCAAGCCAAGGTAATGACAACGGCAAAAACCAGCGCGACTGCCGAGTATTGCGCGGCGTGCCCGGGCGCCAATTTTTCGAAGTTATTGGCGATTTTGGGCGGCCAGTCGAGCGCTTGCGCGCTGGCGCCGAGCCAGATCAGCGCGGCGAAAACGCTGAAGGTCGTCATGGCGAACCAGTCGAAGGCATTCGCCGCGCCGCGGCGCAGGCGGTCCACGCCCGCCGCTGCGATCAGGATGAACGGCAACAGCAGGGGGAGGGTCGCCAGCGTGCGTGGTGACCCGGAGAGAAACCAGAGCAGCGCCAGCAGCATGCCGAGCAGGGGAATGGCGAGCGGGGACAACTGGCGACGGTAGAGCCAGAGGCTCCAGGCGGCTATCGGCAACACCGGCCAGGTTGCCCAGATCAGCAGTTCGATATGACGGCTATCCGGGGCGCGGCGCGCCAGCGTGGCTTCGGCGAGTTCGTTGTGCCACCACTGCAGCCATTGCGCCCAAAGTTCGGGCGCCTGGCTGGAGAGCAGGAGCGGCCAGGCAATGATGAGCGGCACGGCGATCAGTAGTGCTAGCGCCAGGCTTTTCCAGTCGCAACGCAAAATCGGCGCTGGCAGGACGGCGCCTGCCATGAGCAGGCCGACCAGTCCGTGGGCCGGGAAAGACAGGCCGAGGCCGAGGCCGAGCAAGATCGCGCCGCGCCGCGGCGCGCCGTCCGCGGGGCCTTGCAGGATCAGGCCGCCGCCCCAGTAAGCGAGGGCGGCGCAGGCAAGTCCGGCCACGGCGGGTTGGGCTTCGTGCAGGGGCGTGAGTAGTCCCAGCGTGCCGATGGCCAGCAGCGGCGCGGCGCGGCCAGCGTCCGCACCGTGCAAGGCACGCGCGGCACCGGCCAGCGCGAACAGGAATAGCGCGCCGAACAGGGTGGTGGCCAGGCGCGCGGCATTGTGAAAGTCGAGCAGGCCGCCGAAAATTTTCCCCAGCAGGGCGGCTGCCCAATGGTAGAGCGGCGCGGTGTGCGGCCAGGGTTCGCCGGCGATGTGGGGGAACAGCCAGTTGCCGCCGGTCGCAAAGCCGTGGGCGATGCCGATGTGAATGGCATCCTCGGTTTTCCAGGGGTCGTGGCCCATGACGCCGGTCAGCAGGTAGATGGCGGCCAAGAGCAGCAGCGCCGCGACAGGCAGGCGCGGCGAGTTGCTCGGGTTGCTAAATGGGCCTTGACTCATGCGGCGGCGAGTGCGGTGCGGTTGAAAGGTCGGTGGCCGCGACGGCAAAAAATAAAGGCAGCCGAAGCTGCCTTTATTGCTGTCGCGCGGTGCTGACGCTTCGAACGATCAGGCAGCGGCGCCGGGGCGCTTGCCGTATTTCTGGCGGAAGCGCTCGACGCGGCCGGCCGTGTCGATGATTTTCTGCTTGCCGGTGTAGAACGGGTGGCAGGCCGAGCACACTTCGATGTGCAGCGGTTTGCTGTTGGTCGAGCAGGTGCTGAACTTGTTGCCACAGCTACAAGTCACCTCGATCTCGTTGTACTTCGGGTGGATGCCTTCTTTCATTTCACTGTCCTTTGATTCGATGGGGCCCGCCGACCTTGCGGAAAGCCGGGCATTATCCAGAGAAAGCGCAAAAAAATCAACCGCAATCAGTTGCCGCGGCGCATGGAATCAAAAAATTCCGCGTTGTTCTTGGTGGCCTTGACCTTGTCGAGCAGGAATTCAGTGGCTTCCAGGTCATCCAGGCCATACAGCAGCTTGCGCAAAACCCAGACCTTTTGCAGCACGTCCTTTTGCATCAGCAGTTCCTCGCGGCGCGTGCCGGAGCGGTTGACGTTGATCGAGGGATAGACGCGCTTTTCGGCCATCTTGCGGTCGAGGTGAATCTCCGAGTTGCCGGTGCCCTTGAATTCCTCGTAAATCACTTCGTCCATGCGGCTGCCGGTGTCGACCAGCGCGGTGGCGATGATGGTCAGCGAGCCGCCTTCCTCGATGTTGCGCGCGGCGCCAAAGAAACGCTTGGGTTTTTGCAGGGCGTTGGCATCCACGCCGCCGGTCAGCACCTTGCCGGAAGCCGGCTGCACGGTGTTGTAGGCGCGCGCCAGGCGAGTGATCGAGTCGAGCAGGATGATCACGTCCTTTTTGTGCTCGGTGAGGCGCTTGGCTTTTTCGATGACCATCTCGGCAACTTGCACATGGCGCGTGGCGGGTTCGTCGAAGGTGGAGGCGACCACCTCACCGCGCACCGTGCGCGTCATTTCGGTCACTTCCTCGGGGCGTTCGTCGATCAGCATGACGATCAGCACCGCTTCCGGGTGGTTGGCGGCAATGGCGTGGGCGATGTGTTGCAGCATCACCGTCTTGCCGGATTTCGGCGCGGAGACCAAGAGGCCGCGCTGGCCCTTGCCGATCGGCGCGATGATGTCAATGATGCGGCTGGTGGTGTTTTCCTCGGCCTTGATATCCCGCTCCAGGCGCAGATGCTCGGTCGGGTGGAGGGGCGTGAGGTTCTCGAACAGAATCTTGTTCTTGCAGGCCTCGGGCGACTCGTAGTTGACGAGGTCGAGCTTGACCAGTGCAAAGTAGCGTTCGCCGTCCTTCGGGGTGCGAATCTCGCCTTCGATCGTGTCGCCGGTGCGCAGGTTGAAGCGGCGGATCTGCGAAGGCGAGACGTAAATGTCGTCGGGATTGGCGAGATAGGAAGTGTCCGACGAGCGCAGAAAGCCATAGCCGTCCGACATGACTTCCAGCACGCCGTCGCCGAACACGGTTTCACCCTTTTTTGCCTGATTTTTGAGCAGGGCGAAGATGAGCTCCTGCTTGCGCAGGCGGTTGGCGCCCTCGATGCCGTCGGTGGCAGCCATTTCGAGTAGCTGGCTGACGTGGTGGTTCTTCAGTTCGGAAAGGTGCATGGCTGTGCCTGGAGACGCGAGCGAAAACGCCCGGAGGGGGTTTGAAAGCGAGGAGGGGGAGGCGGTATTGCAGGAGGGGGAAGCGGTGCCGCGGGAATGCGTCAGCGCCAGGTTGGCGCGGCCCGAAATCCTTGGCGGTAGGTGTGGAGCTAACCCGTACCACGAGATTCCGGGCGGACTGTAAAGGGATCAGAGGTTGCTGTCAATGAAAGCGGTCAGTTGTGACTTGGAGAGCGCGCCGACCTTGGTGGCTTCGACGTTGCCGTCCTTGAACAGGATCAGCGTCGGGATGCCGCGAATGCCGAATTCTCCCGGTGTCTTGGGATTTTCGTCGATGTTCAGTTTGGCGATCTTCAGGCGACCGCCGTAATCCTTGGCGACTTCGTCAAGAATCGGCGCGATCATTTTGCAGGGGCCGCACCACTCCGCCCAGTAATCGACCAGGACCGGGATGGAGGATTCCAGAACGTCGCTCTTGAAGCTGGAATCGGTGACGTGTTGGATGTGTTCGCTCATGTGCTCCTCTTTTCTTCTTCAGGATGGGTGGTGGGGGACGGCTAGATTTCCAGATTGTCGATGAGTCGCGTGTTGCCCAGGCGGGCGGCGGCTAATACAACCAACTCGGCGACCAACCCGCCGACCAACGCGGAATCGCTGGCGGTGGGTAATTTTAGGTCAATTTTTCGCCGTACCGCAAGATAGTCGGGCAGCCAGCCGCTGGCGCGGAGTTCGGTCATGGCGGCGGATTCGAGACTGGCGAAATCACGGTTGCCGGCGCGGATGGCCGTGACGGTTTGTTGCAGCAGGCGATTCAGTTGCGGCGCCACCGCGCGCTCGTCCGCCGACAGATAGCCGTTGCGCGAGGAGAGCGCCAGCCCGTCGGGGGCGCGCACGGTTTCGCCCGGGATGATGTCGACGGCCAGCGCGAACTCGCGCACCATGGAGGACAGCACCATGAATTGCTGATAATCCTTTTTGCCGAAGAGCGCCGCCTGGGGCTGGATAATGCTGAACAGCTTCATCACCACGGTGGCGACGCCACGGAAATGGCCCGGCCGGAATTCGCCTTCGAGGATGGCGGCGTGTTCGGCCGGCGGCTCAACGACATAGCGTTGTGGTTCCGGATACAGCTCGGTTTCGCCGGGCGCAAACAGGTGGTCGACGCCGGCGGTGATGAGCTTTTCGCAGTCGGCGGTGAAAGTGCGCGGGTATTTTTCGAAATCCTCGCCCGGCCGGAATTGCAGGCGGTTGACGAAGATCGAGGCGACCACCGTGTCGCCGTGGGCACGCGCCTGGCGCATCAGGGTGATGTGCCCTTCGTGCAGGTTGCCCATGGTCGGCACGAAAACAATGCGGCCGGCCGTTCTCAGCGCGGCGCGCACGCCGGGAATGGTTTTGTGTATCTGCATGAGTTCAGTAGCAGTGTTCGGCGGCGGGGAAGGTGCCGTCCTTGACGGCGGCAATATAGGCGCTCACGGCGCCCTCGATGCTTTGCGCCGTCGCCATGAAATCCTTGACGAAACGGCCCTTTTTGCCGGGATAGATGCCCAGCATGTCATGCAATACCAACACCTGGCCGTCGCAATCCTTGCCGGCGCCAATGCCGATGGTGGCGCAGATTTTCAGCTCGCGCGTGATCTCGGCGGCCAACTGCGCCGGCACCATTTCCAGCACCATCAGCGCCGCGCCGGCCTCTTCGAGCGCCCGCGCATCGGCCTGCATGCGCGCCGCGCCCGCCGCGTCGCGGCCTTGGACGCGATAGCCGCCCAAGGCATGCACCGACTGCGGCGTGAGGCCGATGTGGGCGCAAACCGGCACGCCGCGCTCGACCAGGAAATTGACCGTCTCGGCCATCACCGCGCCGCCTTCGAGCTTGACCATTTCGGCGCCGGCGGCGAGCAGGCGGCCGGCATTCCTGATCGCCTGTTCCTTCGACTCGTGATAGGCGCCAAAGGGCATGTCGGCCAGGCACATCGCCCGCTGGGCCATGTGGCCCACGCATTCGGTGTGATAGACCATGTGTTCCATGGTGACCGGCAGGGTCGAGGTCTTGCCCTGCAGCACGTTGCCCAGCGAATCGCCGACGAGAATGACGTCGACCCCGCAGCGGTCTTCGAGCGCGGCGAAGCTGGCGTCATAGCCGGTGAGCATGGCGATCTTCTCGCCGCCTTGCTTCATGCGGGCGAGTTCGGGCAGGGTGATGGGTTTGTTGCTTGCTAAATAGGTCATGGTTTCTCCGCCAGGCGGCGCCAAGGATACCCGATACCTTACGGCAAGCGTTCGATGCGCTGACCGGCAACGCGGGCCAGCAGGTCGGCGACGTGTCCATGACCGTCGATAATCAGCGCGGGGGCGATCTCGGCCAGCGGCGCCAGCACAAAAGCGCGCTCGGCGAGGCGCGGGTGGGGCAACGTCAGGCCGGGGGCAGCGCGGCGCTCGGCGCCAAACAGCAGCAGATCGAGGTCGAGCGTGCGCGGGGCATTCTTCAGGCTGCGCACCCTGCCGAAGCCGGCCTCGATAGCGAAGAGCGCGGCGAGAAAATCATCGGCGCTGCCGACCACTTCCAGGGCGGCGACGGCATTGATGAAATCAGGCTGGTTGGCAAGGCCGACCGGCGCGGTACGATAGAGCGAAGAGGCGGTCACCAGGCGCGCACCCGCCAATTCGCGCAGCGCTGCGATGGCAGAGCGCACGGTAGTGACGGGATCGCCAAGATTGGCGCCCAGCGCGACGTAGGCGGTGACGGGTAGCGCAGCCATGAAGCAACGCGTGTTTAGTCTTTAAAGGACGGCGTCAGCCGCGCCCGCTTCGCCGGCCTTGCGGCCCCGGCTGCGGCGACGCTTTTTCGGGCCGCTGTCCGGCTTCAGCATTGCTTCGCGCTCGGCGTTGCCCGCTTCCTGAAAGGCCAGCCACCAGTCGGCGAGTTCCTGCGGCGCTTCGCCGCTCTTCGCGCGCAGCAGCAAAAAGTCCCACGCGGCGCGGAAGCGCTGCTGTTCGATGAGACGGAAGGGTGCGCGGCCGCCGCGCTTTTCGAAGCGCGGTTGCAACAGCCAGATGTCCTTGATGTCGCCGGCGATGCGGCGCGTGATCGCCAGCTTTTCTCCCTGCGTGTCGAGCACTTCGTCCATCGCGGTGTGCAGCGCGGGCACCGGCGGTTCGCCGTTGTTCTTGCGTTTTTCCCAGTTGGCGAGCACTTCGTGCCACAACAGGGTGGCGAAGAGGAAGCCCGGCGAGGTGCGCTTGTCGGCGCGGATGCGCAGATCCGTGTCGGCCAGGGCCAGCATGACGAATTTCTCGCCCAGCGGTTGTTCGAAAATGACATCGAGCAGCGGCAGAAGGCCCTGGTGCAGGCCGTCTTCGCGCAGGCGCTTCACGCATTCGACGGCATGGCCGGAAAACAGCAACTTGAGCATCTCGTCGAACAGGCGTGACGAGGGCACGTTTTCGATCAACTCGGCCATTTCGCGGATCGGCGCCTGCACCTGCGGGGCGAGGCGCAGGTCGAGCTTTGCGGAAAAGCGCACGGCGCGCAGCATGCGCACCGGATCTTCGCGGTAACGGGCGCGCGAGTCGCCGATCATGCGCAGGGTTTTTCTTTGCAGATCGCGCACGCCGTGGTGATAGTCGAAAACCGCGCCGCTGATCGGATCGTAATAGAGTGCATTGATGGTGAAGTCGCGCCGCGCGGCGTCGTCTTCCATGCTGCCCCAGACGTTGTCGCGCAGCACGCGGCCGTGCTCGTCCTTCAGGGTGTCTTCGTCATGGGCGGCGCGGAAGGTCGACACCTCAAGGGTTTCGCCGCCCTGCATGACATGCACGATCTGAAAGCGGCGGCCGATGATGCGCGAGCGGCGGAACAGCCGCCGTACCTCGTCGGGCGTGGCGTCGGTGGCGATGTCGAAATCCTTGGGCTGCCGGCCGGCGATCAGGTCGCGCACCGCGCCGCCGACGACATAGGCGCGATGGCCGGCCTGCTGCAGCGTTTCGCAAGTGCGGCGCGCGCCGGGCGAAACGCCCTCGGGGCGAATGCCGTGGCGCTCGGCCGGAATGATTTCGACGGGATGGGGCGAGGGTTCGCCGCGTTTGAAGATGCGGCGCAGAAGTTTGCGAATCATGGGGCGCGCATCATACGCGAAGGCTCAGAATGGGCCAGCCGAGTTTGCTGGCATGTGCGCGCAGGGTGTCGTCGGGGTCGACGGCGACGGGGTGGCTGACCCTGGCCAGCAGCGGCAGATCGTTCAGCGAGTCGCTGTAAAAAGTGCTGCGTTCGAAAGCGCCCCACCACAGGCCGAGCGATTCGAGCCAGGCTTCCACCCGCTCGATCTTGCCTTCGCGGAAGGAGGGCGTGCCGCGCGGCGCGCCGGTGAACTGACCATCCACATGGGCGGGAATGGTCGCGACGAGGTGGGGAATGCAGAACTCGCGGCAGATCGGGCCGGTGACGAAACTGTTGGTGGCGGTGACGATGGCGCACAGGTCGCGGGCTTGAAGATGCCGGTCGACCAGCACGCGTGCCGCCGTGCTGATTCGCGGCAGGATGCTGGCCGCCATGAATTCGCGATGCCAGGCATCAAGTTCCGCGCGCGAATGGCGGGCGAGCGGCGCCAGTTGAAATTCCAGGAAGGCATGAATGTCGAGCGCGCCGGCCTTGTAGGCGTCGTAAAAATCCTGGTTTTTCGCTTCATGCACTTCGCGGTCGAGCACGCCTTTCGTGATGAGGAATTGCGCCCATTCGAAATCGGAGTCGCTGGAAAGGAGGGTGTTGTCGAGGTCAAACAGGGTCAGGTTCATTGTTGTCGGGAACGAGTTGGAGTTGCAGGGCTTCTTTCAGGAGCGGTAGCGTGGCGTGGCGCTGGCGTTCCAGCGTGGTGCGGTCGAGATGGTCGAGCACCGCCAGCAGCGAAGGCAGGTCGCGCCGGCCATGGGAGAGCAGATAACGCACCAGGCCGTCGTCGACCTTCAGGCCGCGCTCCAGCGCGTGGCGGCGCAAGGCGGAGGCCTTTTGTTCGTCGTTGAGCGTTCTGACTTCGTAGATCAGCGCCTGGCCGATGCGCGTGCGCAAATCCTCGCGCAGTTGCAGCTTCAGCGGCGGGGCGCTGCCGGCGAGCAGCAGGCCGAGGCCGAGCAAGCGCGCGGTGTTGAAGATGCGAAACAGGGCGATCTGGGCCGCGTCGTCCAGGTTGTCGACGGCGTCGACAACCAGCAGGCCGCCGGGGGGGGCGGTGAAATCTTCGGCTCGTGGGGCATCGGCCAGCAGCAGCACCGGCCGGCGGCGCAGGGCCAGCGCCGCCGTCGCCGCCAGCAAATGGCTCTTGCCGCAGCCTTCCCGACCCCAGAGATAGAGGGCGTCAAAGCAGCCGGACGCGGCCAGCGCGCGCAAGCGCGCCAGCAGTTCCTGGTTTTCGCCGACAATGAAATTGTCGAGGCTGGGCGCCTGGGTCAGATGGAGGTCGAGGAGGAGTTGGGTCAAGGTCTTCTGCGGGCTTGTTTCTTGAACTTCGCGGTAAAATTCATGCCTTCTATCGCGGCAGACGCGATTATCGTCGCAAATCCACCTTTTTGGCCCGACCTTGCCCATGAAACCCTCCTCCAGCCCCATGACTTACCGCGATGCCGGGGTCGATATCGATGCCGGCGATCTGCTGGTCGAACGCATCAAGCCCGCCGCGAAACGCACGATGCGCCCCGAAGTGCTGGGCGGCATCGGCGGCTTCGGCGCGCTGTTCGAGATTTCGAAAAAGTATCGCGAACCGGTGCTCGTCTCGGGCACCGATGGTGTCGGCACCAAGCTCAGGCTGGCCTTCCAGTTGAACCGCCATGACACCGTGGGCCAGGACCTGGTGGCGATGAGCGTCAATGACATTCTCGTGCAGGGCGCCGAGCCGCTGTTCTTCCTCGATTATTTCGCCTGCGGCAAGCTTGATGTGGGCACGGCCGCGACGGTCGTCGAAGGCATCGCGAAAGGCTGCGAGCTCGCGGGCTGCGCGCTGATCGGCGGCGAGACGGCCGAGATGCCGGACATGTATCCGCCCGGCGAATACGATCTGGCCGGCTTTGCCGTCGGCGCGGTCGAGAAATCGAAGATCATCGACGGCAAGTCGATTCTGGCTGGTGACGCGGTGCTTGGCTTGGCGTCATCAGGCGCCCATTCCAACGGCTTTTCACTGATCCGGCGCATCGTCGAACGCGCCCGGCCCGATCTGGCCGCCGATTTCCATGGCCAGCCGTTTGCCGACGCGCTGCTCGCGCCGACGCGCATCTATGTCAAATCCATGCTCAAGCTGATGGAGTCCGTGACAGTGAAGGGCATGGCCCACATCACCGGCGGCGGGCTGACCGGCAACGTGCCGCGCGTGCTGCCCGAGAGCGTGATCGCCGTGCTCGATAAATCCGCCTGGCCGCTGCCGCCGCTGTTCCAGTGGCTGCAGCAGGAGGGCGACGTCGCCGATGAAGAAATGCATCGCGTCTTCAACTGCGGCATTGGCATGGTGGTTGTTGTCGCGGCGGCAGATGCGGCCAAGGCGAGCGAACTGCTGACAGCGGCGGGCGAAACGGTTTATGCGCTGGGTCGCATCGAGGCGCGGCAGGCCGACCAGGAACAGGCGATCATTCGTTAAAACTCAGCCGCCGAGCCTGGCGCGCTCTTCGCGCTGCACGTCGGTGATGAAGCGCTGCAACTTGTTTTCCATGGCGTGCGTCAGGTTGACGAAGCGGCAGCCGATGCGGTCGGAAGTCTTGCCGCCGCGTTGCACGGCGGTCTTGTCGCGCACTTCCAGGGCGACGTCGAGCAGGCCGACCCCCTTGAGGTCGATCTGGACGCGCGGCAGGGTCTGGCCAATTTCATACACCAACTGGCTGCCGGCCAGTTCGGCGGCGATACCGCCGATGCTGATGTCCAGCACCGACAATTGCAGCACCGGGCCGCCGCCCTGCTGGATAAGGCAGGGTGGGCGGCGCGTCAGCGGCAGGGTCAGCCGAAAATATTCGCGGCGCTGCAGGCGGGTGTAATAGTCCGGCATGCGGGTGGCGAAGGCGCGGCGCTTGCGGAAGATGGTTTCGTAGACTTTCCCGCTCACGAACTGGTTTTTCACGCCGTGCGGCGCGCAGACGAAGTAATTGCGCTCGCTTTGCATGAGCTTGCGGTTGGCGGTTTCGCTGCCGCCCCAGTCGAAAATCAGCATATTTTCGTCTGCGTTGATATCGAGCAGCATCGTCAGCACGGTTTCCTTGCCTTCGCTGAAGTTCACGCTGACCCGCTCGCCGTCATTGATCAATTGGTGCAGGTAAAAGTGGATTTCGCGCGGGTTGCGGGTGGTGAATCTTTCGAGTTCGTCCGCGTTGATGGTGGGTGTCGTCATGCTGTCGATGCGGGTGTGTGGTCCAGGTGCTGGTCGATTTTGCGCGCAATTCTCCCAGCAGTTGCCGATTCCGCCAAGTCAACTTCCAGGTCGATGACACCGGACTCGCGCAATGCCCGCAGCCAGGTAAGTTGGCGTTTGGCGAACTGGCGCGTGGCGATGATGCCGCGCTCGGGCAGTTCCGCCGCCGGCAGTTGCCCTTCCAGCATTTGCCAGACCTGGCGATAGCCCACGCAACGCATCGAAGGCAACTCGGCGGAAAGCCGATATTTGCTCCGCAGGGCCTCGACCTCACCGACCAGTCCGGCGGCCAGCATGGCTTGATAGCGCAGCGCGATGCGCTCGTGCAGGACTTTCCGCTCCGGCGCGGCCAGTGCGATGGTCAGCAGCCGGAACGGCAGGATCGCGCGTTTCTGATCCTGCCAGAATTCACCCAGGGGTTTGCCGGTGAGGCGGAGCACCTCGATGGCGCGCTGGATGCGTTGGGCGTCGGTGGGCGCGAGCCGCGCGGCTGTTGCTGGATCGCGCCGCGCGAGTTCGGCATGGAGCATGGGCCAGCCGCGCGCGGCGGCTTCGGCGTCGATGGCCGCGCGCAATGCCGGATCGGCATGCGGCATGTCGGCGAGGCCCTCGATCAGCGCCTTGAAGTAGAGCATCGTGCCGCCAACCAGGAGCGGTATCTTGCCACGCGCCGCGACCTCGGCCATGACGCGCAAGGCATCGACGCGAAACTGCGCGGCCGAATAACGTTCCTCTGGCGTGATGAGGTCGATCAGGTGATGCGGGAAGCGGGCGAGCGTGGCCCGGTCGGGCTTGGCCGTGCCGATGTCCATGTCGATGAACACCTGCGCCGAGTCGAGGCTGATGATTTCGACGGGAAAACGCGCCGTGATCGCCAGCGCCAGATCGGTCTTGCCGCTCGCGGTAGGGCCGATCAGGCAGAGGGCGGGGGGGAGGGGTGGTGGTGCGCTCGCCACGACTTAGACTGGTGGCGCGACGGCCGGATCGAAGGGGTTGACGATGGACAGTGTTCCACCGCCCATCACGCCATCGACTTGCATGCCGTGTTGCAGATCTTCGCTCAGCAGGGTGGTGCAGCCCTGGCGCAGCGCGGCCGCGACGATCAGCGCATCCCACCAGGAAAAGCCGTGCCGATCCTGCACCGTCCAGGCCGCGTCGAACAGGGCGTCGTCGGGGGCGAGCGGATTCCAGTTTTCCAGCCAGCGAACGTCGTCCCGTGCCAAATCGACGGTGAGCCCCAGAGGTACCAGCTTGCGTGCGGCGTTGCAGTAAAACTCTTGTAACACCTGCCAGGAGATGCGCCCACGGCGCTGTCGCGCCAATGCCGTAACCCAGGCATCGGCCAGCACCTGTTTTTTGGGGTCACGTGGATCGCGACGGTAGATGAAGATATTCGTATCGACAAATACCCGGCTCATTTCAGGCATTTCCGGTCATACAGTTCTTCCCGGCGCGGCCAACGGCGGCCGTCCGCGCGAGGTGCTTCCTCTGGCAGCGGCCAGGGGGGGCGCGACAGAAACGCATTCATCGCGCGCTCGTATTCATCTTCCTGCGCAAACTTTTCCTTGAGTAGTTCGCCCAGAAAGCGCGAAAGACTCTGATTGCGCCGCGCCGCCTCGACGCGGGCGCGTTGCAGGATTTCTTCTTCGGCGGTAATCGTAACGTTGGCCATGGCATTAACCTCGTGACTTCGTGGAACACGGTTTCAGTGTAGCACTGGAAAGTCGGCGCTGGCCGCAGTTGCCACTGAGCGGCGTTATTTACCGCGCATGAACATCCGGTCGAGTTCGGCGATCGACATCTGCACCCAGGTGGGTCGGCCGTGATTGCATTGGTCGGCGCGGGCGGTGCTCTCCATCTGGCGCAGCAGCGCGTTCATCTCGGGGAGGGTCAGGTTGCGCTGGGCGCGCACGGCGCCGTGGCAGGCCAGGGTCGCCAGGAGTTCGTTGCGGCGGGTTTCGATGACGCGGCTGGCGGGTTGCTCGGCCAGATCGGCGAGCAGGGCGCGCGCCAGCAGGGCGATATCGCCGCCGGCCAGCAGCACGGGGACGGCGCGCACGGCGAGTTGTTGCGGACCGGCGGGAGCGATGGCGAAGCCGAGGGCGGCCAGCGTGTCGGCGTGTGCTTCCGCGCTGGCCAGTTCGCCGGCGCTGGCCGTAAACAGGACGGGCACCAGCAGCGGCTGGACCTCGGGTTGCCTGGCGGCGTTGGTTTTCAGGCGTTCGTAAAGAATGCGTTCGTGCGCGGCGTGCATGTCGACGAGCACGAGGCCCTGGATGTTCTGGGCAAGGATGTAGATGCCGTGCAACTGGGCGAGGGCGTAGCCGAGCGGATGTTCTGTTGTGGCGAAAGTCGGCGCTGGCGAGACGGCGGCAGTGCTGAACGCCTGCCGCGCAAAATCGAGATAGGCTGTTGCCGCCGCTGACGCAGGTTCGCGCAGCGCGAAACTGGTTTGTTGCTGTGGCGTAAAAGTCGGCTGTTGCCCATGAGTAACGTGCGCCGCCGCCGAAGCCGCCAACAGCGGCGTGCTCAATACGCGCTCCACGGCGTGAAAGACGAACTGATGGACGCCGCGCGCATCGCGGAAACGTACTTCGGTCTTGGCGGGATGCACATTGACATCGACCGCCGCCGGATCGAGTTCGAGAAACAGCACATAGGCCGGGTGGTGCGCCCCATGCAGCACGTCGGCATAGGCCTGGCGCGCCGCATGAACCAGCAGCTTGTCGCGCACAAAGCGGCCATTGACGTAAAAATACTGCTCGGCGCGCGTGCGCTTGGCATAGGCGGGCAGGGCGGCGAAGCCGGTAAGTCGCAGCGGGCCGGCAATGGCTGCGACGTTGCGCGCCTGGGCGAGAAATTCGTCGCCCAGCAGGTCGCGGGCGCGGCGCGCAAAGTCGCTGCTTTCGAGGCGGCGCTTCACCTGGCCGTCATGCGTCAGCGCGAAGGCGACATCCGGCCGCGCCTGCGCCATGCGCGTGAGCACGTCGTCGCAATGGGCGAATTCGGTGGCCGTGGTTTTGAGGAATTTGCGCCGCGCCGGGGTGTTGAAATACAGGTCGGCGACGCTGATCACCGTGCCGTTTGCGAGCGCGGCCGGCGTGCACTCCGCCGCGCCGGCATCGAGCTTCCAGGCGTGCGGCGTGGCGGCGGTGCGGCTGGTGATGGCCACCCGCGCCACGGCGGCGATGGCGGCCAGCGCCTCGCCGCGAAAGCCGTAACTGGCCACGCGTTCGAGGTCGGCCAGGCTGCTGATCTTGCTGGTGGCGTGACGCGCCAGCGCCAGCGGCAGATCATCGCGGGCGATGCCGCCACCATCGTCGGCGACGCGGATCAGCTTGACGCCGCCTTCTTCGAGCTGCACATCGAGCTTCGTTGCGCCGGCATCGAGGCTGTTTTCGATGAGTTCCTTCAACACCGAGGCCGGCCGTTCGACCACCTCGCCGGCGGCGATCTGGCTGATCAGGAGGTCGGGCAGGGGCAGGATGCGGGGCATGGGCGGTGAATTATAAGTGGTGAGGGTAAACTGGGCCCCGCGATGAACCGACGATCCTGCCTAGCCGCCCTGTTAGCATTGCCGCTCGCGGCTTGCGTGTCGAGTCCGGCGCAATTCGCCAAGACCGACGTGGATCGCATGGCCGATCTGCATCGTCGCGAAGTCACCGCCAGCCTGGGGCGGCTGGCGGAGAAACTTTACCGGCGCAATCCGCGCGAATGGAAAAAAGGCGGCCATGCCAGTCTGGATGCGGCGTTGGCGCAACTGGCCGACCCCGCGCGCGCCGCCCTTTCGCCAGAGCCCGAGGGGCGCTTCGGCACGGCCGCCGTGCTGGCCGCCCTGCGCGAGGACTATGGCCACGACCGCGTGGCGGCCTATGTCGGCGGGCTGGCGAACATGCTGCACGATGCCTTCAACGGCAAGACGGAGTTTTACATTCTCGATGATCTCGATGCGCAAAAACTGCATAATGCCGCGCGCAATGTCGAGATCGCCGCCTGGAAGCTGGCGAATGCGCGGCGCAACCAGCCCGCGGGCGATCTTCAGGCGGGCGCTCCCCTGCTGTTTTCCAACGAGATGACGCCGGTGCAGAATCTCAGTTTCGAGCGTGAATTTGGTCGGCTGGTCGGCAACCTCGACCTGCTCTCCCGGATCGTCGCCGACAAGACCAACCGTAGCGTCGTCAAGATCGTCCAGAATTTAGCCACCGCTGTTTTCCTACCCATCAAATGAAGAAATACGTCATCCTCATCTCCGGCCGCGGCAGCAACATGCAGGCGTTGATCGATGCCCGTCTGCCCGGGGTCTGCTCCGCCGTCATCAGCAATCGCCCCGCTGCCGCCGGGCTCGCCTGGGCCGCCGGGCGCGGCGTGCCGACTTGTGTTGTCGACCACCAGGCGTTTGCCTCGCGCGACGATTTTGACACGGCGCTGGCGGCCGAAATCGAACGCCGTGGCGCTGACCTGGTGCTGCTGGCCGGCTTCATGCGCGTGCTGACCGAACCCTTTGTGCGGCGTTTTGAAGGGCGGCTGGTGAACATTCACCCCTCCCTGCTGCCCGCCTTCCCCGGCCTGCATACCCATGAGGCCGCCCTGCAAACCGGCGTGCGCGTGCACGGCTGCACCGTGCATTTCGTCACGCCGGCGCTCGATTGCGGCCCGATCATCGTCCAGGCCGCCGTGCCGGTGCTGGCGAGCGATACGGCCGACACGCTGGCAACGCGGGTCCTGGCCCAGGAGCATCACGTCTATCCGCAAGCAGCGCGGGGCATTCTCGAAGGATGCTGTCGGCTGGAGGCGGGGCGGGTCGTCTGGACGAGCGACACCACGCCTGCCGAGGCTGTCTTGCGTGTGCCGGCAGAAGAATGAATGGCGGCGTGCGACTACAGTTTCAGTTTGCATTGGCGTTTTCGCTGATGCTGCATCTGGCTGTGCTGGCGTCGCCGGGCTGGGAACTGCATCTGGCGGAGGACGCAATGGGGATGCAGTCGCTTGATGCGAAATTGTTGCCATTGGCGAGTCAGCCTGCCGCGCCAGCGGTGCAACAAGCCGCGCCGGTGCAAAAGCGCGCGCCACGCCGACCGCTTGCGCCGCCAGAGTCGGCTGGATCAAAGCAGGCGCCGGTGAAAGAAGCGGCGGAAGACGCGGCGGAAGACGCGGCGGAAGACGCGGCGGTCGACAGTGCTGTCGCAGCGGCTGACGCCGTCCCTGACACCCCGGCGCAGGCGGAGGCAGCGCCGACTTTTACCACGGCGTTTGCCAGCATTTGGCCGCAGCGCGGCCGGATCCGCTTCGATGTGACGAAGGGCGACAGCCACTTTGTGGTCGGCCAGGCCGAACATCGCTGGCAGCACGACGGCACGACCTATCAATTGCGCGCGATAACCGAAACCGTTGGCATCGTCGCTTTGATCAAACCTGCCACGGCGCTGCAGGAAAGCCGTGGCAATTTCGTCGCTGCCGGCTTGCAGCCGCTTGAATTCAAGGCTGAACGCAATGGCAAACTGCATCTGAACCTGCACATTGATCCCGCGGACACCGATGCCAGCCCGGCCATGACCGGCCAGACTCAGGATCTGCTCTCGTTGCTGTATCAACTGGGGGCGCTGCCGCCGGGGGGGACTGAATTCGCCGTGCTGGTGGCGACGGGACGCAAAATAGAACGCCACACGATCCTGCTGCTTGAAACGCTGACGCTGGACACCGCTTTTGGAGCGCGCCAAGTGCAGCACCTCAAACTGCCCGGCAATCAGATTGTCGGCGCGGCGCACGACGAATCCACCGAGGTTTGGCTTGACATCGCCACCCGCCTGCCACTCAAAATTCGCCATCGCGACAAGAAGGGCGAAGTTTTTGACCTGACCGCCACGGCGGTCGAACTGGACCAGCCACAATGAATGAAGCCATCACCCGACTGCTGATCGACCAGGCGACTGCCGCCGCTCTCGAATTGTTGCGCCTGCAACAGCCGGCCGACGTCGCGCTGTCAGCCTTTTTCCGGGCGCACCGCTCCGGCCCGAAGGAGCGCGCCTTCATCGCCGATACGGCCTATGCCGTGTTGCGCAAGAAGCGCTCGCTGGCCGCCCTGATCGGCCCCGCAGCGACAGCGCGCCAACTGGTGCTGGTGGCGTTGATCCGCGAAACGGGTCTGAGTTATCGCTCGCTTGACGCGGTGCTGTCGAAGCATGATGCGGAATGGCTGGCAGGATTCAAGGCCCGGCCAGAACCCGCATTGACGTTGGCCGAACAGGCCGATCTGCCCGACTGGCTGGTCGAACGCCTGTCCGCCCTGATGCCGGAATCCGAACTGCTGGCGCTGGCCCGCGCGCTGAACCAGCCCGCGCCCCTCGATTTGCGGGTCAATCTGCTGAAAGACACGCGTCCCGTCGTGCTGGCGCAACTGGAAAAACATGGCCTCAAGGCCAGCCCCTGTCCGCTGGCGCCCGAAGGCGTGCGGCTGGCGGGCAAGCCGGCGTTGTCGCAGTATCCCCTGTTCCTGTCCGGCGCCATCGAGGTGCAGGACGAAGGCAGCCAGTTGCTCGGCCACCTGCTGGCGCCGAAGCGCGGCGAAATGGTCGTCGATTTCTGCGCCGGCGCGGGCGGCAAGACGCTGTTGCTCGGCGCGCTGATGCGCTCGACCGGGCGGCTGTATGCTTTTGACGTTTCTGAAAAACGCCTGGCGAAACTCAAGCCGCGCCTGGCGCGCTCGGGGCTGTCGAATGTGCATCCGGTCGCCATTGCCCACGAGAACGACCAGCGCGTGAAACGGCTGGCCGGCAAGTGCGACCGCGTGCTGGTCGACGCGCCCTGTTCTGGCTTGGGCACGCTGCGGCGAAACCCCGATCTGAAGTGGCGGCAGACGCCCGAGAGCGTGGCCGAACTGGTCGTCAAGCAGGGCAACATCCTCGCCGCCGCCGCACGATTACTGAAACCCGGCGGACGTTTGGTGTATGCCACTTGCAGCCTGCTGCCCGAGGAAAACGCGCAGATCGTCGCTGCCTTTCTCGCCGCGCATCCGCAATTCGCCCGGCGTTCGGCGGCGGAAGTGCTCGGGGCACAGGGCATCGCCATCGACCTGCCGGGACCCGACCTGCAACTGCTGCCGAACGTCCATGGCACCGACGGGTTTTATGCCGCTGTGCTGGAACGCGCAGCATGATGAAATGGCTGATTGCCTGCGCGCTGTCCTTGCTGCCGCTGGCCGTGGCGGCGGTCGAGCTGCCTGCCACGGGCAAGATCGAGGTGTTGTTCACCCCCTGGGACGACGCCGAAGGCGCGCTGCTCCGCGCGATCGGCGCGGCACGTCAAAGCCTGCGCGTGCAGGCCTACCTCATCACCAGCCGCAACATCACCCGCGCGCTGACCGAGGCGCATGCGCGCGGCGTTAAGGTCGAAGTGCTGGCCGACCGCGAGATGGTCACCAAGGGCAGCAATTCGCTGGTGCCGCAACTTCACGCCGCGGGCATAACCGTGCATCTGGAAACCCGCTACGCCGCCGCCCACAATAAAATCCTGCTCATCGATGCGGAAGGAGATGCGCCCGTGGTCATTACCGGCAGTTACAACTTCTCGTTTTCGGCGCAAGCCAGAAATTCAGAAAACCTGTTGATCCTGCGCGGCAACCCGCCGCTGGCGCGTGCCTATTTTGACAACTGGCGCCGTCACCGGGACGAGGCCTTGCCCTATGCCGAGGCGTTGTTGCCATGAGCGCCAATGGGTTGTTGATTGAACTCTGGCGCGACCTGCAACAGCCGGCCGTGCTGTGGCAGGTGGCCGTGCTGGCGGCGTGTTTTCTGCTGGCCTGGGGCTTTGACCGCTGGCTGGGTCAGCGCGTGGCTGGCGCAGCGGCGGGCGATGCCGTGTCCGAGGCCGAGATGGAAAGTTCGGCCCGGGCCTTCGGCCGGCGCGGCCTGAAGCGGCTCGGCCTGCCGGCCGCCATGCTGTTGCTGGTGCTGGCGGCGCGGCCGCTGCTGGCCCAGTGGCACAGCGTCAATTTGTTGTCGCTCGCCATTCCGCTCCTGACCTCGCTGATGCTGATCCGCGCGGTGATGTTCGTCGTCCGTCACAGCTTCACGGCCAGCGCGCCGTGGCTCGCCGGTTTCGAGCGCACGCTGGCGTTCATGGTGTGGAGCGTGGTGGCGCTGCACATTCTGGGCTTGCTGCCGGAAGCGATCGAGCTGCTGGAGGGCGTGAGCTTCAGCCTCGGCAAGGCAAAACTCAATCTCTGGCTGATCCTGCAAGGGCTCGGCGCCGTGCTGGCCACCCTGCTGGTGGCGCTGTGGATCAGCGGCATCATCGAAGCCAGGCTGCTCGCCGCGCGCGGGCTCGACGGCAACCTGCAGTTGGTGTTCGGTCGACTCGCGCGCGCGCTGCTCATTTTGCTGGCGGTGCTGATCGGCCTGCCGCTGGTCGGCATCGACCTGACCATGCTGTCGGTATTCGGTGGCGCGCTTGGCGTCGGCCTCGGCTTCGGCCTGCAAAAGATCATGGCCAACTACGTGTCGGGCTTCATCATCCTGCTCGACCGCTCGATCCGCATCGGCAGCCTGGTCGCGATTGGCTCGGGTACCGCCAGCGTCGCGCGCGGCGTCGTCACGCGCATCACCACGCGCTTCACCCTGTTGCGCAACCTTGCCGGCGTCGAGATGATCGTGCCCAACGAAATGCTGGTCAGCTCGGTCATCAGCAACGAAATGCTCTCCGATCCGCGGGTGCGCCTCGCCACGCAGGTGCAGGTGGCCTATGGCACCGATCTCGAACGCGCGCTGGCCGTCCTCGTCGCGGTGGCGCGCGCCCAGCCGCGCGTGCTGGCCGAGCCGCCGGCCAAGGGCTTTGTCACCGCCTTCGCCGATTCGGGCATCAACCTCGAACTGGGTTTCTGGATCGGCGACCCCGAAGAAGGTTCCTTGCAGATCAAGTCGGACATCCTTCTGGGGGTCTGGCAGGCGTTCAAGGACGCGGGTATCGAGATTCCCTTCCCGCAACGCGAGGTGCGTTTGTTGCAGTGAAAGTCGGCGCTGGCGGGACGGCGGCCATGGATATCGATAACCTCCAAGGGGATCGACTACTGCCTTCGCTTGACGATCCCGAGATTCTCGTGCCAATCAGAAATGCCGTGCTTGAACTATCGCCGCCGGGCGCTTCCCTGTATTGGGTGGCGTGCACCACGGCTATCGAATGGTGGCTGATTGGCGCGGACGGCAACTTGATCGAGGCGTTTTGGCTGGAGTGAGTCACATCAGAAAGTCGGTGCAGTGCTAGGATTCGTTGGTCACATAGTCACGAAAGGAATCGCCATGTCCACCCTGACGCTCGCCGCAACCAAGGCCCGCTTGTCCGCGGTGATCGATCAAGTTCAAGCCGGGGAGGAGGTTGTCATCACCCGGCGCGGCCGCCCGGTTGCCCGCATCATTGCCGAAACCGTTCGTCCGGCGGCCGATCCGGTCTGGATTGACGATCTTGCCTCGTTTGTCGATGCCCAGGCGCTTGCGGCAGGTAAGGTAGCATCCTGTTCCTGCAAGGAGAAACTGCAATGAATACCATCGAACTGATAAACGAAGCCACTGCGCTACCCATGGAGGAGCGCGCCCGATTGGTTGACTCGTTGTTGCAGACGCTGAATCCGATTGACGATTCGAACAGAGCGGCATGGCTCGCCGTCGCCCGCCGTCGGCTCGACGATCTGGATTCGGGTCGCGTCAAGGCGATTCCCGGCGATGAAGTGTTCGAGCGGGTGCGCCGCCGTCTCGGGCAATGAATTTTCAGTTTCACCCGGAGGCGGAAACCGAGTTCTTCGCCGCTATTGACTGGTACGAAGAACGATCCGCCGGCGGCAGCGAGCGCGCCAACTACCAGTTGTTCATCGCCGAACTGTGCGAACTGCTGGCCCTGCCCAAACCCGAACCGGCGCAAGCCGACGCCCGCGACAACGCCTACGTCTTCGAGCGCCGCGTGACTTTCCGGCACGGCGACGGCGGCAGTTCGAATGGCTTCATCGACTGCTACCGCCGTGCGGCCTTCATCCTCGAAGCCAAGCAGACCCGGCTGGCCGAAACGGTGGGCAAGGTGTTCGACGACGCGCTCCTGCGCGCCCGCGCCCAGGCCGAGAACTACGCCCGTGCGCTGCCGGCGGAGGAAGGCCGGCCGCCGTTCCTGGTCGTCGTCGATGTCGGCAATGTCATCGAGCTGTATGCCGAATTCAGCCGCAGCGGCGCCACCTACACACCCTTCCCCGATCCGCGTTCGCACCGCATTCGCCTGGCCGATCTGCGCGACGAGAAAATCCGCCAGCGTCTTCGTGCCATTTGGCTCGACCCGCAGAGCCTCGACCCCGCCACGGCGTCCGCCAAGGTCACGCGCGGCATTGCCGACCAACTCGCCGTCATCGCCAAATCGCTGGAAGTCGGCCATACGCCCGAAGTCGTGGCCGGCTTTCCACCCGCTGCCTGTTTTCCATGTTCGCCGAGGATGTCGGCCTGATTCCGCCGCGCTCCTTCACCAGACTACTCGACAGCGTGGCCAATGCGCCGGAGCAATTCCAGCCCATGGTCGCCACGCTGTGGGGCGAGATGGATCGCGGCGGCTTCTCGGTGATCCTGCGCGACACCCTGCCGCGCATCAACGGCAAGCTGTTCAAGGACACCACCGCGCTGGCCTTGACGCGCGCGCAGATCAATCTGCTGCAACGCGCGGCGAAAGCCGAATGGACGCAGGTGGAGCCGGCCATCTTCGGCACGCTCCTGACGCGCTCGCTCGATCCCGCCGAGCGGCACAGCCTCGGCGCCGAATACACGCCGCGCCCTTATGTCGAACGCCTCGTACTGCCCACCGTCATCGAGCCGTTGCGCGCCGACTGGGACAACGTCAAGGCGGCGGCGCTACTCTTGGCGAACACGGCCAAGCTCGCCGAAGCACGCGAGCAACTGCACCAATTCCATCACCGTCTGTGCCAGATCAAGGTGCTTGACCCGGCTTGCGGTACGGCCAACTTCTTGTACGTCACGCTGGAGCATCTGAAACGCCTGGAAGGCGAAGTGCTCGACCTGCTCGACCAGTTGGGCGATACCCAGGGCAGGCTGGAGACGGAAGGCCTCAGCGTCGATCCGCACCAGTTTCTCGGCCTCGAACTCAACCCGCGCGGCGGCGATTGCCGAACTGGTGCTGTGGATCGGCTACCTGCAATGGCATTACCGGACGCGCGGCAACGTCCGCCCGCCCGAGCCGGTGCTGCGCGACTTCAGGAACATCGAGTGCCGCGACGCGGTGCTCGCCGACGGCCAGCCCGCCGAATGGCCGGAGGCGGATTATGTGGTCGGCAATCCACCGTTCATCGGCAACAAGCGGATGCGCCTGGCGCTCGGCGATGCCTACGCCGAAGCGCTGCGTGCCGCCTATCCGGAAATGCCGGAATCGGCCGATCTGGTCATGTTCTGGTGGCACAAAGCCGCCGCTTTGGTCGCCGCCGGCAAGCTCAAACGATTCGGCTTCATCACCACCAACAGCCTGACGCAGACCTTCAACCGGCGCGTGCTGGAAAAGCATCTCGGCAAACTGCATCTCGCCTTCGCCATTGCCGATCATCCGTGGGTCGACGGCGGCGATGGCGCGGCCGTGCGGATTGCGATGACCGTTGGCGCACCCGGCGCTGGCGAGGGGCGGTTGCTGACCGTTACCGATGAACGGGCGACTTGCGGCGAAGGCTTGGAGGTAACGCTGGACGAGCGCGGCGGCACAATCCACGCCGACCTGACCGCCGGTGTCAACGTTTCAGCGGCACTGCCACTGCGGGCTAATAGCGGGCTCGCGTTGCGAGGAATTACGCTGGTTGGTGCTGGTTTTCTGGTTTCGCCCGAGCAAGCATCTGCGCTTGATAATGGCGCACTGCTACGCCCTTACCGTAATGGCAAGGATTTGACCGATAAACCTCGCGGTGTATTGGTGCTGGACGCTTTCGGTCTATCGGAGGACGAGTTACGAAGGAACTATCCGGCGAGTTGGCAATGGCTCCATGACAAAGTGAAGCCTGAACGAGATCACAACGCACGCGCGTCGTACCGTGACAACTGGTGGATATTTGCCGAACCGCGCAGTGAATGGCGCGGGGCGTCCCAAGGCCTTGAACGCTACATTGTCACGCCCATGACGGCGAAGCACCGTTTATTCTTGTTCGAGCGCCGGGAAATTCTTCCAGATCAAGGGTTGGTGCCAATTGCGGTAAAGGATGCGTTTGTCCTTGGGGTGCTATCCAGCAGAGTGCATCTGGTCTGGGCATTCGTGCAGGGCGGAACACTGGAGGATCGGCCACGCTACAACCAATCCCGCTGCTTCGAAACCTTCCCATTCCCCGCCGCCAGCGCCGACCAACAAGCCCGCATCCGCGACCTCGCCGAACAGCTCGACTCCCACAGGAAGCGCGTGCTCGCGGAACATGCAGAGCTGACGCTGACCGGCCTTTACAACGTCCTCGTAAAAGTCGTAGATGGTCGCCCCAGTTTTGCCAAGCCCTCAATCGATGGTGGAAAGCAGGAAGAGATTGCGGTCATAGATCCGGACTTTGAGTGAGGACGGAGCCTCTGTCCCTGATGGAATACGCT
>Ga0208244_100444_pt1 | contig 40627 bp, 33 predicted proteins | sample SubbioCR12Aug_5A_FD_184828 | JGI IMG/M metagenome (GOLD analysis project Ga0208244, IMG submission 184828) | Serpentinite rock and fluid subsurface biosphere microbial communities from McLaughlin Reserve, California, USA - CR12Aug_5A (SPAdes) | ecosystem: Environmental > Terrestrial > Deep...
TTCTGTCAGTCACCTTGTTCGAGAAGATGCCCATCCAGCAAGCCTTGCAGGGCATCGGCTACAGTCCAGACTACACCGAAGCATGCAACCAATTGAATCTATTCGATTCTTAACCGGACACTAGTGAACAGTAATAGCAAATAAAGCCGTACCACAAAAATGGTACGGCTTTACCTCAGTCATCACCAATTTCACCTTGCAACAACCATTTAGAGACGATAACCGTTACAAGATAGCATTCATGCTTATTGGACAGTAGGTAAAATTGAAACCCGACCCAACAAGGAAATGGTCTCTGGCCAGCAAACATATCCTGGGCCCTTATGCATGGGTGTGGGGAACTTTTATCGTGTTGTCTCTGTTGGCTGGCTGTTTGCCGGCCATCGTGTTTTACAGCTTGTCCTATCTCATAGATCATGTGCCGCTTAGCAATGCCTCCGCAAAAGCAGCATCTGACAGTTTTCTTACCATGCTACTCATCATGATGGTTGCATTACTGGGCATCAACATCCTGAATCAGCTGCAATACCTGATACTCGACCACTTGCGCGACAACATCAGACTCTCGGTCAAGCAATCCTTCCTGTACTCGATTCTCGGTGAAGATGATCTTGCATCACTAGAAAACAAAAAAACTGTGGGCAGACTTTCGGATATCACGCGCAGTTTTGAGAATCTGGGACTCTGGGTCGATCACGTAGGAACTGCAATCATGAGCGGCTCCGGTGTATTTTTTCTGGTACTTTTGGGATTTACTCTAAATTGGTGGCTGACGCTGCTCCTGCTGCTTTCCGCCATTCCATCGGCAATCATCAGATACAAGGTGGTTGATGCCAGCTTTCGAATCGAAGAGTCCTACGCAGACCGTTATCGACACCTGTCCTTACTGGAAAAAATTATGGTACAGCCTGCTTATTTCAAGGAAATTCGACTCTTTGGCGCAAAAGACTATCTATTCTCTGAGTGGAAGAATCATGCACAGGAATGTGTCCGGATGCTTTCCAGATCACGAATCAGTGGAGTCAGAAAAGCTTTCCTTACATCACTGTTCAGTGCTATCGTCGCCGCTGCCTGCACGCTATATCTTGCGAGGTCAGTGATGATGGGTAATGCTACCGTCGGCTCGCTCGCAATCATCATCGGCATTATTTTACAGTTGCATGGCGGGTTGAACTTTTTCGTTTTCTCGATCAATCGCAGCCATGAAACGGCACGGCAGGTGATACCTTTGTTCATCATGCTTGATCGCTTCAACAAAACCAATCGTAAAAATGCATCGCCTGCAGTCATGAATGCAAAGCCACCCGACTATCCCCCGCAAATAAAAATTGTCGATATGTCTTACATCTACCCTGACGCCAGGACATATGCATTGCGCAATGTTACGTTCACCATCAACCCGGGTTCCAGAGTAGCCATTGTGGGAGAAAATGGCGCTGGCAAAACAACGTTAATCAAATTACTAACCGGCTTGCTTGCGCCAACAACAGGGAACATCTATATCAACGGATCGGACCTAACAACCATAGATAAGTCGATATTCTGGTCGAGTGTCGGAGCCGTATTTCAAGACCATGCTAAATTTCCTGTCTCAGCCAATCTCAATGTCGCCTTGGGTGATATTGACCGGATGAAAGAACAAGACGACATAAATTCGTGTTTGGAAATCGCAGGTCTTGCAAACCTTGAGAAAGAATCCTGTTCTGATAATGAAAAGTATTACGAGGAACCATTTTTCTCTGGCGGTCAATGGCAGAGGCTGGCTTTGGCACGAGCACTTTTTCGTACAAAAAACACACGGCTTCTCATTCTTGATGAGCCCACCTCCGCACTCGACCCGAATGTAGAACACGAATTATTTGGGCATTTTCTTGATCTGGCGCGAGGGAAAACGACTATTTTTGTCACCCATCGATTATCTTTGGCTCGTGAAGCCGATATCATTTTGGTACTGGATCAAGGGAGAATCGCCGAAATCGGATCTCATGACCAACTCATATCCAATAGTGGTTTATATAGCGTCATGTTTGAACGGCAAGCTTCCCGATTCGCAGATTGTTAAGCGCCTACAGCCTAGGTCGGCATCAAGCCACAAAAAGCAGAATAATCCTCCATTGGCTGGTACAGAAATAGGGGGAATCACGAGGCCAAGGCAGACCTCACATTCACGATAGCTTCAAGAAACAATAGCGTGATTTGAAAGTACAAACGCCAACCCAGCAATGACAGCGACGGACATGACAACGCAGACAACCGTCAGCCTGACTGTGTGCCTGCGATTGGCTTCGATACGGCGTATCAGCTGTGCATTCTGATCAGCCAGTGTCTTGATCAGTTCGGATGATGCCAGCATCTGCTGATGCAGATCGGCATTGGATTTTTCCAGCGCAACGAGCCGTTTCTTCAACGCCCGCACAGCAGCGCCTTCATCTACCTCCGGCGGCAGATCGACCACCTCGCCCTCATACGTCGCCGGTTTACTCGCCACTGCGCTCCAGAACTTCTTCGCACCCTCCACCACCTTGGGCGCGTTATCAATCACCTGCCCCCAAGGAACGGCCTGCAACACTGAAAACCATGGGATTGCCATCATTTTTCCTCTATCGAATCAATTATTCACTTCCGCTTGCTGACCCGCAGCCCGCATGCATCCTCACCTGTTATTTTTGCTTATCAAAACAGTAAAAATTCCTAATCCTTTGCGTATTGCAACCATACCGTGAATATTATATTTTTGATTCTCATAAAGATAACTGATTGAACGCTGACTTTTCCAAGGAGACAAGCAATGACTTCAAAAAACATCAAGGATTGGGGCGTTTCAGGCAACACTGCCCAGTCCGGCAAACACAGAACTTCCACGCAATGGATTCAGGCCACCAATCCGCACTCGCGCATGCGGGCTTTATCCGCCTTCAAAGCCTGGTATTTGCAACAACATAGAATCAGCCATTAACCGGCTTCCGGACTCTGCCAACGGCAGGGTCCGGTTTCATTTTCAGCAAATCATCCCCAAACTCCGCAGACTATCCCAACTCTTGAAACCGGTACTTTAAAGCCTGATCAGCACATCCTGATCAATCGCCCCACACTCAGAAAGCAGATCGCCGTCTTCACCGGCAAACCTTCCGCTTCAAACAAGCGGGCATAACTTTCCAGCTGCTCACGATGCGTTTCCGCCTGCTGATACAGCGTCTGCTCATTGACATCCGGCGCAAAGGCCGTTGATTTATAGTCAATAATCCAGCGCACGCCATCCTCGACAAAGGTCAGGTCCAGCCGCTGCATTCTGGCAACTTCCTCATCCAGCGTGGCGATTGGCAGTTCGGCGCTAGCACTTTCGCGCGGCCTGAGCAGCCAGCGGCCATCTTCACTCTGCAACGTAGTTTGCAACATGGCGATGGCGCGCTCTACCGCGGAATCCAGTGCCTCTGCTTTCACGCCTTGTCTTTGCAGCCATTTCAGCATCGCGGGTTTGAGGCTGGCGAAACGTGTCGCTGGCCACAGTTCAAAACCCTGCCTGGCGACGAACTCCAGATAGCGATGCGCGAGCACACCCACCAGCGCATCGAGATTATCTTCAGGCAGCGGGACTAACGCTTCGACGCTCTGTTCAACACTACGGCGCAACGCACCTGCCTTTTGCTCACGCTGACTGAATATTGCCGGCATTCCCGGTTCTGCCAGACGCACCAGTTTCGGCACGAATTCGGTGAGCGGTATGCCTTCATCCTCGTCCTGCGCTTCCATGAGCTTTACTTCCATGGGCTGCACTTCTTCACTGGCGGCGGCAAAATCAGCGTAGACATGCGGCCACAGCAATTCAAGAAAAGTGTTCTTCGGCGCTTTCAGTTCTCCCTTGTCACTGCGCCGCGCAACGCCGATCAGGTGCAAACAGCGTTCGGCGCGGGTAGCGGCCACATAGAGCACGCGGGCATCCTCGTTACCGGCACGCGTGCGCTCCAGGTGTTTGAGGTAATCATATGGCGTCAGTGCCGTCGATTTGTTCTTGCCTTTGGCCGGCAACGGCGCTGCAATCAGGTCGAACTGCGCGGCATCGTGCATGACATTGTCGCGCGGCACCTCTTCCCACATCAGCAGCGGCTGGTCGTTGCCGCCGGTCTTGCGGTCCAGTCCGGGCAGGATCACGGTATCGAATTCCAGCCCCTTGGATTTGTGGATGGTCATAAATTGCAGTTTATCGTCGGCCTCGGCATCCGGCGCGGCATAGAGTTTCTGCACCTCGACCGCCAGCTGCCCGGTAGAGAACTGGCCGCTGGCCTCGAGCTTGGCAATACGTTCGAAGAATGCCTGCACATCGCGCACATCACCCGGCTCCCACAGGCAATCCGGACCGCCCAGCATGAGCCAGACGCCATGCACCCAGCGCGCCGTGCTCTGGCGGCCGCGTTGGGCCAAGGCTTCATCCAGCACATTGCGCACATGCAGCAATCTTGCACGACCGTCCTCGCTCATGGCATTCAGCCGCGCATCATCGTGCATCAGGCTCGGAATGGTGCGGTATCTGTCACCACCGGCCAGCACATGCAGGTCGGCCAGCGTCAGCCCGCACCAGGGCGCGCGCAGAATGGCGAGCCAGTGCACGCGGTCGGCGCGGTGATGCAGGGCATTGGTCAGCGACAGCAGGTCCTGCACGATCTGCCGGTTGGCCAGTTCCTCGATCTCCACCGCCTGAAAACTCAAGCTGGGATGGTGCCGGCGAATCTGGCTCACCAGCGCGTGCAGGTGGGAACGCGCCCGCACCAGCACGGCGATCTTGCTGTCCGGCTCTTCCACTTTGGTGTGATGGATGATCTCGATGATCTTGTTCGCTTCGCGTAAGCGCAGCTCATCAGTAGTTTCCGACGGCACGTCTTCATCTTCGTCCGCCTCTGCATCCGGCCCGCCAGCAATCAAGGGATGCACGTAAACGGCCGAGCCGACTTCCGGCGGCTTGGTGGCGGCAAAGGGCCGGTAACTGATGGCACCCTGCAACACGCTGTCTTGCTGCGGAAATACACCGGCAAAAGCCTTGTTGATCCACGCAATCACCGGTGCGCAGGAGCGGTTGTTGCGCCAGAGCCTGAGCTTGACCAGGCTGAGGTCGCCTATGCCCTCCTCTGCCACGCGCAGGAACAGGCCGACGTTGGCCTTGCGGAAACGGTAGATGGACTGCATGGGGTCGCCGACGGCGAACAGCGTACGGCCATCCCCCGGCTCCCAGCCGCGTGTCAGGCGTTGCAGCAGTTTGACCTGGGCCGGGCTGGTATCCTGAAACTCGTCCACCAGCAGATGCTGGATGCGGTAATCGAGCTTGAGTGCCAGATCGGTCGGGTTGCCTGCCTCATCCTCCAGCGCTTTCAACGCGCGCTGCGAGACCTCGACGAAATCGACATCGCCGTGCGACTGGAACACGAGCCAGAGTTGCGCCACGGCAAGCTTGAGCAAACGGCCGAGTGTAGCGATGATCTGCCAGGCTTCGTCTTCATGTCTGGCATCCGGCAGCAGCCGGATATTGGCCAGCGCCTCCTCGGCAGCGGGCAACATACGCAGCTCGTCAAGGAAGGCCGTCAACTGATCCTTGAAAGGCTTGGCTTCCGGCGTGGCCAGCATGCCCATGTTCTTGTCCAGGCGCTTGCGCAAGCCGCCTTTGTGGTCCTTGCCGGTCAGCAGCAGGCCGCAGACCGCGCGCCACATGGAAAGTGCTTCGGGCCTGGCCGGGATCGCGGTTTCCCAATCACGCAGCAAGGCAATCGGGTGCTCGCAGGGGAGGTTGCTGGCGGCAAATCGCGCCAGCGGCATCAGCAGCTGTTGCCGGGCGGGGCCAAGGCAGGCAGCCGCGGCTTCGATATCCTGCAGAATCATGCGGCCCAGCGCCTGCTCGGCGATCTCGGGCGATGCGTTGTTCTGCGTGTAGTCCAGCCACTGGTCGCGTTTGGCCAGCATCTCGGCCAGCAGCTGGTTCAACCGGTAAGCATCATTATCGAAATAATGCAGCGCCTGCTGCACGATCCCGCCCACGCCTTCGCTTTCCAGCAACTCCAGCGTGCGGGTGGCAGCTTCCTCGTAATACGGCATGGCATCTTCGCGCACGCCGGGCTGCGCGCCGAAACGGCTCATCAATGGCATCTGCCGCGCCAGATGACTGCTGAAAGAATCGATAGTGTAGACGCGCAGGCGCGAAGGATTTTCCAGCAGACGCCAACCGCGCTCTGAACCGCGCAGCAGTGCGCTCAGCGCCAGTGCACGGGTCTGTTGCTTGTGTTCCTTGTCGATCGGCACTTCGTCCGCTGCATCCTGCAAACTGTCCAGAATTCGGGCGCGCATCTCGGAGGCGGCCTTGTTGGTGAAAGTGATGGCGATGATCTCTTCCGGCTCGTTCACCGTCTGCAGCAATTTCAGAAAACGCTGCGTCAGCAGTTCAGTCTTGCCCGCACCGGCCGGCGCCTCGACTATGAAGGACTCACTGGCATCCAGTGCGCGGATGCGGCTTTGTGCATCTTCTTCCAGCAAATGTTGCGGAGCGCTCATACCCATCGCTGCTCTCCATCTGCCGATTTTCGGCCATGCATCTTTTCCGTCAACTCGGGGCGTTCGAACTGCAGCAGCCTTTCAGGCAACCGCAGCAACGGTAGTACCTCGCAATAGGCCAGCTGCTTTTCGTTCTCGAAACGGATAGCCGCCTCGCCGGACTTCAATTCACGTGCGATGTTTTCGATGCTGCTTTTCCAGTGCGTCAGCACCGATGACCAGTCCGGGAAATCAGCCTCGGCAAATATCCTGCGCGCCCCTGTATCGCTCAGCACCACGGCGCCCGGCACCACATCGGCATCACGGCTGATGCCCATGAAACCGTTATCGTCGATCCTGACCTGCGCGAAACAGACTGCCACCACATCGCTGTCGGTCAGCACAAAAGCCGCATAGATCGGCAATTGCGGTTCAATGATACGAGCGTCGGCCCAGTTCCTGTAATTGTTCTGACGGCCGGTCTTGTAATCGAGCAGGACCAGACTGCCGTCATCCAGCGTATCGATGCGATCCAGCACCAGCCGGATGGAAATACCCTCGATCGTGATTCGTGTTTCCTGCTCTCGTGCGGTCACTGCAAAGTCCATGCTGCGCTGCATTTCCACCTCACGCAGCCAGGCCAGCGTCAGTTTGCGCAACCGCTCACGTTCGAGCGCAATGAACGGTTCCGACAGGCTGGCATCCCGCTCTTCATTGAATGCCGCCAGCGCCTGATCCGCCGCCTCAATGACTGCTGCTTCCAGCGACTCAACCGGCATGGCCTGCACCTCGCTCAATCTGCGATCGGCCCAGAAACGCTCCAGCACGGCGTGCACCAAGGTGCCTCGCTCCATCGCATCCAGCCCGTTGACCGGCGCTTTCAGCGCGCGGGCATGCAAGCGATACTGGTAAAAAGCCCAGGCCGGGCAGATGGCCTGCGCCTTCAGCAGACCGGTGCCGCCGGAAACATGTTCGCCTTCCTGAATCCCGGGTGCCCTGGCGTCATCGAGAAAATGCAGGTGCCGCGGCGCGTCGACCGCCAGCGTTTCTGCCAGTGTGGCAAACAGTGGATAGTCGTCTTCGGCCAAGGCCACGCCGTGCAGCAACGGACTGATACGCAGCATGCGTTCGCCGTCCTTCTGGGCGCTGGAAAACACCACTTTGCCGGCGCTGCAGAGCAGCCGGCGCTGGATCGCCTCGGCGAATTCCATCTGCGCCCGGCTATCGGCGTTCGGCGTGCCTACGGCCCGCTGCAACTGCGCGGGCAGCAAGGGATTGGGATTCGGCGCAGGCGGCCAGACATGATCGTTCATGCCCATCACCCACATGGCATCCAGCGGTTCGGCCGCAGCCTCCAGCATGCCGAGCACCTGCAATTGCGGCATATCGGCCGCCTCGGGCTGGAATATCTGTTCCTTGCAGAGCTGTGCAAGGCGCTTGATGGCCTCCGACGCATTGATGGAACCCGACAACTGGTCGAGGTCGGCCAGCGACTGCAGGGCCTTCTCGAACGATTGCAACGCCTGGTATTCGTAACTGGAGCGACTACGCTCGCCGGGCCAGCGCGCTGCATGCAACATGTCGCGGAATACCGCCGTCCATGCCGAAGGTAACTTTCTTGAAGGCTGCGACTGGCCAATCTTGAGCAATGACTGCAGATCCTTGCTGAGCGCGGCAAGAGGCAATGGGCGCTCGCCGTTCAGGGATTTCTGTACGAAATGCTGGAACCTCTGTGGCGTCAATGTCAGTGGCAGCCATTCGCGCATGCTGGCATCCAGTTGCGCGCGCGCATCGGCTTCGGAGAATGCGGCCGACCAGTAGGGGTTCAGCAGCAGTTCGGAGATTTCGGCCTGCGGAATGGCCTGCCGCTGCAAGCCGAAACGCAGCAGGCTCAGGCCGGCTGCGATGATGGCTTGTGAGTTGAGCGGCACACCCAGCGAAAAGTCATAACGACGTGCCGCCTGCGCCAACATCGGCGTCACACAATCCGGATGGAAAGCCTCGTCCAGCAGGGATGCCAGCGTATCGCGCAGCGCACTGAGCTCGGGCACGACGATCGCCAGCCGGGCCGCCGGGTTACGTTCCAGCAGCCGTTTGGCCCACTCGACCGCTGCGCGGCACTCCGCCTCCTGATCGTTCAGCTCCACATGGTTGGTCGCCTGCGGTTGGGCAAAACCCAGAGTGTGCGTGCTGACTTGGGCCCCGCGCGCGCGCAAGGCATCAATCAATCGCTGCTGCAAGGGGCTGAGCCGGTCGAAACCTGCCAGACTGATCGCAGGCGGCACCGGGCTTGTACCGCTTTCCAGACTTTGCAACTGCCAGCTGAAATAACGCACCGGCTCCAGCCAGCCGCCCTGCTTGCAAAGCGACTGGAAGCGCTGCCGCCAAAGCAGGAACTGCCGTGTTTCCTCGGCCAGGTCATCCGTATCCAGGCTGAGATTCCACTCGATCAGCAAACGATTGGCCTCCTGTGCCGCGGCGGCCAGGCCGGCCTTGTCGAACAGCGGTTCGCTATCCAGATCCTTCAGCGTGCTCTCGATCGCCTGCTCCCACAGCAAACGCTCCTGCGCGCTGCTCAACATACCACGAGGCATATCATCCGGCGCGATGTCGCCGCAAAGCAGTGCCTGTTCTATCCACTCTTCGAGCCAGACATTGAGTGTAAACGCCGGCAAGGGTTGCCATTGCTGGTGGCTCGCGGCCAGTTTGCGCGCATGCAGGTTGCGCAGGCTACGCGCGAGGCGGGCAGTGGAACAAAGGATGAGAGATGGGGAAGCGTTCACGGAATCATTTTAACTTGTAAAAAGGTGTTGGCCACAGAAGAACATCGCCAGAAAAAAACAATGAGCCACAGAGGACACAGAGCACACAGAGAAAACCGTCCGGATACAACCCTTAGTCGCCTGATTTACGCAGTGGATTGGCGCGACGTCTTCGCTATCTGCGCAAAATGTATCATCCATGTTTTTACTCTGTGTGCTCTGTGGCTAATAATGGTTTTGATGTTCAAGCACACATGACAGTGAGATACCATAGGCAACATGGAAGAAAAGAAAATCAGCCCTCAAAAGAACTACATTACGCCCGAAGGCTTTGCGGCACTGGAAGATGAGTTCCAGCATCTGCGCAAGGTGGAGCGGCCGGAAGTCGTGCGCACCGTGGCTTGGGCAGCGAGCAACGGCGACCGCTCGGAGAACGGCGATTACATCTACGGCAAGAAACGTCTGCGCCAAATCGACTCACGCATGCGCTTCCTGATCAAGCGCATGGACAACGCCGAGGTGGTCGACCCGGCCTTGCAGCAGGGACTGGAAAAGGTTTACTTCGGCGCCTGTGTCACGCTCTACTCGCTGGAGCGCGACAGCGAGCACCGCTACCGCATTGTCGGCCAGGATGAACTGGCGCCATCCAGGGGTTATATCAGCTGGATCTCGCCGCTGGCCATGGCCATGCTCGGCAAGCAAATCGGCGATGTAGTGCGCGTGCAAACCCCGGCCGGCGAGGAAAGTTACGAAATTATCGACATCAATTACCGGGATCAGGATTGATCCCGGTTTCCTGAAAAACGGCGCGTCAGCTTCTGGACTTCAGCAACATATAAACTGCCGGCAAAACGAACAAGGACAGCAGTGGCGCCGTCAGCATGCCGCCCACCATGGGCGCGGCAATACGGCTCATGGTTTCCGAGCCGGTACCTGAACCGATTAAAATCGGAATCAAGCCTGCCAGGATGACGGCTACCGTCATGGCCTTGGGCCGCACCCTGAGCACAGCGCCTTCCATCAATGCCTTGCGCCAGTCATCGTCCGTCTTCAGCGTGCCGGCAACTCGATAGCGCCCCAACGCCTCATCCAGGTAAATCAGCATGATGATGCCGAACTCGGCCGCAAGGCCAGCCAGCGCGATCATGCCGACACCGCTGGCAATCGAAAAATTATGGCCAAGAAGATAAAGAAACCAGACGGCACCGACCAGTGCAAATGGCAGACTGCCAAGTATCAGTACCGCAGGGGTGATACGCTTGAACGTCATGAACAGCAGGATAAAAATGATCCCCAGGGTCATGGGCACCACAAAACTGAGTTTTTTTACGGCGCGCTCGAAATATTCAAACTGCCCTGACCAGTTAAGCGAATAACCGGCAGGCAATTGCAGTTCCTTATCAAGCATGGCTTTGGCCTCTCGCACAAAACCGCCCAGATCACGGCCACGGATATCCACATAGACCCAGACGTTGGGTCTGGCATTTTCGCTCTTGATCATGGGCGGACCATCGGCAATTTTTATGCTGGCTACAGCGCCCAGCGGTACCGTCGCGCCCTGCGCGGTAATGATAGGCAACGCTTCGAGCTTCTCTACCGAATCGCGCAGCTCACGCGGGAATCGCACATTGATCGGGAAGCGCGCCAGACCTTCAATTTTCTCGGCGATGTTTTCACCGCCAATAGCGATGGAAACCACGGACTGCACATCCGCGATGCTGAGCCCGTAGCGCGCTGAAGCCAGACGGTCGATATCGACATCGATATATCGTCCACCGGTGACGCGTTCCGAGACTACCGAACTGACCCCCGGCACTTTTTTCAAGAGACGTTCGACTTCAATCCCCAATTTTTCCAGCGTTGCCAGATCCGCCCCGCCGATCTTGATACCAACCGGACTCTTGATGCCGGTGGACAGCATATCGATACGGTTGCGGATAGGCTGCACCCAGACATTGGCCATGCCGGGAATCTTTAGTCTCTCATCCAGTTCCTCGATCAGTTTTTCGGTCGTCATTCCCGGCCGCCATTCAGAGCGCGGTTTGAACTGTATCGTCGTTTCCAGCATTTCCAGCGGTGCCGGATCGGTTGCCGTTTCGGCACGCCCGGCCTTGCCAAAAACAGTCTCCACTTCCGGCACGGTTTTGATCAGGCGATCACTCAACTGCAATATCTCCGAGGCTTTGGCAACAGAGATGCCCGGCAAGGCTGTCGGCATATAAAGCAGATCCCCTTCATCCAGCGGAGGCATGAATTCACTGCCAAGTTTGCTCAAGGGCCAAAGTGCCGTCAGCAAGACCAGCACGGCAACCAGCAGCGTCACTTTTGGAAAACGCAATACACCGTCCAGCATCGGCTTATAGGCAGCAATCAACCAACGATTGAGCGGATTGTGCGATTCAGGCCGGATTTTGCCGCGTATGAACAAAGTCATCAGCACCGGAACCAGTGTCACTGAGAGGCCTGCAGCAGCAGCCATGGCATAGGTTTTGGTATAGGCCAGCGGCGCGAACAGTTTGCCCTCCTGCGCTTCCAGTGTGAATACGGGGATGAATGACAAGGTGATGATCAGCAGGGAGAAAAACAATGCCGGACCGACTTCTGTCGCGGCATCGACGATGGTTTTGATACGCTGCGGATGGTCCGGCTCACCGTGGGTTTCGCGGTAATGCTCCAGCTTGCGGTGCGCGTTTTCGATCATGACAATAGCCGCATCCACCATGGCGCCGATGGCAATGGCAATGCCGCCCAGGGACATGATGTTGGCATTGATGCCCTGATGGTACATGACGATAAAACTGACCAGCACGCCCAGCGGCAGAGCCACAATTGCAACCAGCGCAGAACGCAAATGCCAGAGGAACAGCAGGCAGACCAGCGCCACCACGACAAATTCCTCGATGAGCTTGTGTGTGAGGTTATCGACCGCACGCTTGATCAACTTGGAACGGTCGTAAACCGTAACGACTTCAACACCCGGCGGCAGGCTTTTTTTCAGTTCAGCCAGCTTGGCCTTGACCGCATCAATCGCCTCCAGCGCGTTCTGTCCGGCACGCAGGACAATCACGCCGCCTGTCACCTCCCCCTCTCCGTTAAGCTCTGCGATGCCGCGCCGCAATTCGGGGCCCAGTTGAATGCGCGCTACATCCGACAACAACACCGGCGTTCCGTCAGCACTTACTCTCAAGGGGATGTTGCGAAAATCTTCCAGCGTTTGCAGATATCCATGGACGCGCACCATATACTCGGCCTCGGCCAGTTCGACGACGCCACCACCGGTCTCCTGGTTGGCATTGCGCACGGCTTCTACCACTGTGGACAATGGAAGCCGGAAATAACGCAACCTGTCCGGATCGACCTGTATTTGATACTGCCGCACCATGCCGCCCAGAGTCGCCACCTCGGACACGCCGGGAATGGTCTTCAGCTCGAACTTGAGAAACCAGTCCTGCAAGGCGCGCAACTCACTCAAGTCGTGCTTGCCGGTCCGGTCGAGTAGCGCATACTCATAAACCCAGCCCACACCGGTCGCATCCGGCCCAAGCGCCGGGTTAACCCCCTGAGGCAATTCACCGGATACCTGGCTCAGGTACTCCTGCACCCGTGAACGTGCCCAGTACTGGTCAGTACCATCCTCAAACAAAATATAGACGAAAGAATCGCCGAAGAAAGAATAGCCGCGCACCGTCTTCACTCCCGGCACCGACAACATGGCAGTGGTCAGCGGATAGGTCAGCTGATTCTCCACGATCTGCGGTGCCTGCCCCGGCCACGGAGTGCGAATGATGACCTGCGTATCGGACAAATCCGGAATGGCGTCCAGCGGCATCTTCAACATGGAATACACGCCCCAGGCAGCCACCATGAGCGTAATCAACAACACCATGAGCCGGTTGGCGCTGGACCAGCGGATCAGTTGCGCGATCATCGTGCACCTCCCTGCCTGCGGATATTTACGATGTCGTATTGTCCGCTTTGGCTATCCAGCTTGAGGGAAAACTGCACCTGATCGCCCGCCGTGATGCCATGAAGCTGCCGAGGGTCGGAAACGCGGAATCCCATCGTCATGGACGGCCATTCCAGCGCAGCGATCGGGTCATGCGCCAGAACCACCTTGCCCGCCTTGACGTCCACCTCGATGACCTTGCCCGTGCCTTCCGGCATTGGCTGCTCGGTATCCATGTCACTCATGTCATGGCCTGCGTGCTCATCCTCCCCATCCATCGCTGTCACGGCTTCAGGCTGTTGTGCAAGCCTGGCGAGTACGCCTGACAATGAAGCTTCCGAATCGATCAGGAACTGGCCGGAAGTCACCACCGTTTCACCGGCATCGAGACCTGTGAGTATCTCCGTGCGCTCGTCATGCTCCTGCCCGGTTTCTACCGCCACAGGCATAAAGCCTGACGCCTGCCTGACAATCACGACTTTTCGAATACCGGTAGCAATGACACTCTCACTGGGAACCGACAGCGCATCACGCGACACCCCTTCAAGCCTGACATTGCCGTACATGCCGGGCCGCAACAAACCGTCGCGATTGGCCAGCTCCACCCGCACGCGCGCTGTACGCGACACCTCGTCCAGCGTGGGATAAATGTAATTCACTTCCCCTGCAAAGACTTCTCCCGGCAAACTCTGCAGCTCGACTTTGGCAGCCGTGCCCGGCTTGAGTCGCATGATGTCGCGCTCAGGAACCTCGGCAATAAGCCAGACCGTCGACAGGTCGGCAATCTGTATCAACGAGGCCCCGGTCATCAATTGCGCCCCCTCGCGTACACTCAGCTCAGTAACGACCCCGGAGGCAGGCGCATAGACACCGAAACGTTCCGTGGCGCGCCGATTACGTGTAATCGCAGCGATCTCGCCCCGTGTCATACCCAATAAACCGAGACGGCCATGTGCTGCCTGCGCCAACCCTTCGGCAATACTGGCATCCTTGTAATCAAGCAGGGCAAGGTATTCATGCTGGGCAGCCAGAAGTTCCGGGGCATAAATCTCGGCGATTTTCTGGCCCTTGCTGACCGGATCGCCTACCGCACGCACCAGCAGCCTGTCGACAAAACCCGCAATACGCGGCTGTACGCTATAAAAACGGCGCTCATCCGGTTCGATACGACCCACTGCGCTCAGCCTGTCAGTGAAACTCGCCATCTCAACACCGGCCAGGCGGATGCCAAGATTCTGCATGGTTTGCGAGGAAATCGTGACGCCGCCATCCTGCGCCTCTGCTTCCGCATATTTCGGCACCAGCATCATATCCATGAAAGGTGATTTCCCCGGCTTGTCGAACTTTTGCCCCGGTACCATGGGGTCATACCAGAACAGTACCGTTTTGCCGCTATCGTCCTGCACTATGCTATCGGCCTGCATTAGGCCATCGACACTGGCTGGCGCGTGGGCGTCATGGTCAGAGTTGAATGGCTTGAACCAGTACCCGGCAAAAATCACCAGCAGCACAATGACTGCCGCGATCATCATCAGATGTGAGCGTTTCATGATGCACTCCCGGGAAACAGACGATCATCGTTCAACAGATACCCCACTTTAACCATGGCCCGTTGCAGCGCCGTCATGATGGCCCAGTGTTCTATCTGCACTTCAAGCACAGCTCTGCGCGCCTCCCACACTTCCGACAGCGGTTGGCTGCCTGCAGCATAGCCGGCCTCAGCAAGCCGCAGCCGCATATCCACGGCCGGCAACAAACGTTCCTGATGCTCTTCTTCACGCGCCCATGCGGTCTCCCAGTCGGCACGTGCCGTTTCAAGCTGGGCTACCAGCTCCTGGCGTTTATCTTCGGTCAGCTTGCGTGCCTTTTCAGCCAGCAACAGCTTCTCGGCGGCACGCCTGTCCTGCCGGTTGGCACGGTCTGTTTGCAAATCGATGGCCACCTGAAAAGTGAGCATATCGCTCAAATCATTGAAACGCCGGCCATAACTGACTTCCCAGCTCCAGTTTTGCAATCGCTCAGCTTTGGCGCGCTCAAGTTCAGACATGGCCACTGCCTCGATCTGCCGGGCATTTTGCAGAACGGGGTGGTTTTCAACCGCATTTGCCGTATTGGGCAACGGCGCCGCTGGCAACAACTCCTCCGAAACCGGCCGCATGGCGTCATTGCCGATCCATCGCGCAAGCTTGGCACGCGCCCTGCGCTCCTCGCCTTTCGCCTGCAAGCGCTGGTCCTTTGCCATGGATAATTGCCGGTCCAGGATCAACACTTCAGAAGTCTTTGCAGCACCTGAACTGATTCTTGAGGCAAGGACGCCACGCTCCGCCACCATGTCGTCGGCGATACGTTGATACAGCGCTGATTGATGCTGTGCTTCGAACACATCCAGCCATGCCATCGCCACTTCAAGCTGAATGGCTCGTGCCGTCGCCAGCTGCTCCATATGATATTGCCCGGCCTCAGCCTCCAATACATTGGCGTAAGCCTCACGCTTCGACCGGGGCGTCACTTCCTGAGACAGACCTATGGTTGCCATGGTCATATCATCACGATTGAATCGTAATGCATCGCTGCTGGTGACCGGCAAATTTGCAACACCCAGCATGAGTCTGGGATCGGCCAACTGACCCTCTCTGACGGCGGACTCCCGCGCCGCCGCCGCCGCATCGTCCAGGGATTGCAATATAGGCTGTAACTGAGTCGCAAGTGCCACGGCATCAGCCAGGGACAGATGCTCGCCAGGCACCGGGGTCAATATCTCGCCTTGCCCGGCAATGGCAGGCGATGCCATCGTTATCGCAATGGCCAAGAACAGGCTCCTGATGAGCCTGTACAGAAATGGGGTAAACATAAAACTCTCCTGAACGCTTGAAATGGACGGATTGAGGCCAGCGCCTCAGAACGTCAATTCAAGCGGGAGGTTTTATCGGGGGAGGTTGATCTGCTGAAATAGCGGTGGAGATAAAAACCGGCTGCAAGGCACTGATCAGATCAGGTATCTGATGCTTATAATCGTTATCAAACACGACTTGTGAAAAGTGACAGCCAGCCATTGTGCAATTCTGATGCTCTGTTTCCGGCTGCTGTTGTGTAGAATCTGCCTGATGACAATCATGCATATCCATGCCTGATGATGCCAATTCAAGCACCTGCTCCTGCATTTGCAGGCTTGCACACGATGCGGCGCACACGGCTGCCAGCGCTGGGCTGGAAGCCAGTGCCAGTATAAGGAAAGCAGCAAGTATGCGAGAAAACTTCATCATTCGTAGACTTTAGCACCCTAACATGGTTCAAACAACTGTAATCCACTGGCACCTTGATGCGTAAACAACAACGCTGGGACATCTTTTGCCGCGTCGTCGACAACTTCGGCGATATCGGCGTCTGCTGGCGTCTGGCCAGACAACTGGCGCATGAATACAATCTGGATATCCGTCTCTGGGTCGATGATCTGGAAAGCACCCGGCACCTGTTGCCGCAGATCGACACAGTGCTGCCGCTGCAGAAAATCGACGGCGTGGCGATTCATCACTGGCAACCGGGATTCCGTTTTGATACGGTCGCCGATGTGGTGATCGAAGCCTTTGCCTGCGAACTGCCGGAAAACTACCTGCAGGCGATGGCTGGCAAACGCCCGGTCTGGCTCAATCTGGAGTATCTGAGCGCGGAAACTTGGGTCGAGGATTATCATCTGCAGCCCTCACCTCACCCCAGACTACCGCTGAAGAAGACCTTTTTCTTCCCCGGCTTTACTGAAGGGACCGGCGGCCTGCTGCGCGAAAAAGACCTGTTCGCTGCACGTGCAGCGTTTCTGCAGAGACAACAGCTGGCTGACAACGGCACCCGGCATCATGAACTGCGGGTATCGCTGTTCTGCTACCCATTCGCGCCTATCCGCCAACTGCTTTCCATCATGGTGCAAGGGCCGCAGCCGGTGCACTGCCGCATTCCGCAGACCGGTATCCTGCCCGCGGTCTGTGATTTCTTCGAGCTGACGCAACTGGCAGTCGGCCAGCAGATCACCAGCGGTCAACTGACGGTCGAGATCCTGCCGTTCCTGTCGCAGAATGCCTATGACCACCTGCTATGGTCGTGCGACCTCAACTTCGTGCGCGGCGAAGACAGCTGGATACGGGCGATCTGGGCCGCACGTCCTTTCATCTGGCAACCCTACCGGCAGGAAGAAGACACCCACCTGCTCAAACTACAGGCCTTTTTCGAAAGCTATAACCACGGTTGCGAAGCAGCTGCCAGAACCAGCCTGGAACAGTTCCACCGTGCCTGGATTGGCGGCGACCTGCAAGCCGCGCATTGGCAGCAACTGTTGCAACAACTGCCTGCGCTGCAGGCGCATGCCAAACAGCGCGCGGAAGATTTGGCACGGCAGCCTGATCTTGCATCTAAGCTGGTGATTTTTTGCGAGAATTTTTCCTGAAACTCGGGTATAATGCGCGGCTTTTTACTCCTCCAATTTTTAGGTCGCAGGACATTACATGAAAACAGCTCAGGAACTCCGCGTAGGCAACGTATTTATGGTGGGTAACGATCCCATGGTCGTACTCAAGGCCGAATACAGTAAATCCGGCCGCAACTCTTCCGTGGTCAAGATGAAATTCAAGAATCTGCTCACAGAATCACCAAGCGAAGCCGTCTACAAGGCTGACGACAAGTTCGACGTCGTTGTGCTGGAAAAAAAGGACGTCACCTATTCCTACTTTGCTGACCCGATGTATGTGTTCATGGACGCAGAATACAACCAGTACGAAGTTGAAGCTGAAACCATGGAAGACGCACTGAAGTTCCTGGAAGATGGCATGGAATGCGAAGTCGTGTTCTACAACGGCAAGCCCATCTCCGTTGAACTGCCGAACTCCGTCGTGCGTGAGATCACCTACACTGAGCCAGCCGTCAAGGGCGACACCTCCGGCAAGGTCATGAAGCCAGCCAGGATCAACACCGGCTTCGAACTGCCAGTACCTCTGTTCTGCGAAATCGGCGACAAGATCGAAATCGACACCCGCACGCTGGAATACAAGAACCGCGTGAAGTAATCGGGGTTCACTGATACAAAAAGCCGGATTGAAAACAATCCGGCTTTTTTATTCATTTTCGACCGGTCTGCGCACTTTTAATCAAGCAAGCAAAGTAGTTCCCTTTTTTTCACCGTAATCCGTATCATCCCTCTCTATGAAACCTCCCAAAAGACTTGAACCACTGATAGAAGATGGTTTGATCGATGAAGTCCTGCGTCAACTCATGAGTGGCAAAGAGGCCACCGTCTACGTTGTACGCTGTGGTGAAGACGTACGTTGCGCCAAGGTCTACAAAGAAGCCGATAAGCGCAGTTTCCGCCAGAGTGTGAATTACACCGAAGGCCGTCGTGTCAAGAACAGCCGTCAGGCGCGGGCCATGCAAAAAGGCTCCAAATATGGTCGTCAGGCGCAGGAAGAAGCCTGGCAAAACGCAGAAGTCGATGCGCTGTTCCGCCTGGATGCCGCCGGGGTTCGTGTACCCAAGCCCTACAACTTTTATGAAGGTGTGTTGCTGATGGAACTGGTGACCGATGCCAACGGCGGCGCAGCACCACGACTAAATGATGTGGAATTCACGGAAAAAGAAGCGTTGATGCATCATCAAGCCTTGCTGAAAGAAGTAGTCCGCATGCTATCTGCCGGCATCGTCCACGGCGATCTCTCTGAATTCAACATCCTGCTAGGGAGTGAAGGCCCAGTCATCATCGACCTGCCGCAAGCAGTAGATGCTGCCGGCAATAACCATGCAGCCAACATGCTGGAACGCGATGTGGAAAACCTCAGCAATTATTTCGGTCGCTTTGCCCCGCAGTTGCTCACCACGCAATACGGAAAAGAAATCTGGGCATTGTATGCCCACGGTGACTTGCACCCGGATGTGCTATTAACTGGCCACTTTAAAGAAGACCATAAACCCGTTGATTTGAAGAACGTGATGCGCGTGATTGATGATGTGCGGAAGGAAGAAGCTAAGAAACAAGAGCGGTTGGCGGAAGCGAAAGAAAGGCCGAAGCCGGACTGAATCCGGCTTTTTCTTGCCCCGGTCTTTGCTGCAAGCTATCCCAACATGCTGCGGTAAAAATTCACCATACGCTCGGCCTGAACGCGTGCAGTCCATTTCTGCTGTACATAGGCCAAAGCCCTGGCACCGAGTTGCTGGCGCAGCTTCTTGTTCTCCAGCAGACGGTTGACCTTTTCGGCGAAGATCACTTCATCCTCCGGCGCGATCATGGCGCCCTCACCCTCCACCAGAATAGACTTCGTACCCAGTTCAGCGATCGCAACCACCGGCGTACCTTGTGCCATGGCCTCAATGATGACCAGACCCTGGGTCTCGGATTTGGATGAAAAGACGAAGACATCGGCCGCTTTGTAACAAGCATTGAGTTCGGTGTTGCGATCCAGATAGCCGATGAAGCGGATGTTCTGTTGGAGATTAAGCTCTTTACTTAACTGATGCAGGCTTTGCTCTGCTGGCCCTTCGCCGGCGACCACCAGCAGCACATCGGGCTGCATCTCGCGCAACTCTACTGCCATGCGCAGCAGAAAGTCGATGTTCTTCTCAAAAGCCACACGACCTACATAAAGTGCCATCGGACGATTCAACGGAATCAGATGTTTTTCGCGGAATGCCCGCCCATCAGCCGCCGCGAAACTCTGAGCCTGCAGACCGGTGGGGATCACCTCGGCTTTGGTCTTGACCCCATAGTTGCGCAAGACATCGAGCATGGGTTGCGAAGGCGCGACGATGGCATCGACCCCGTTGCACTGCCGACGTGAGATGAAACGTGCAATGCCTCGTGCCATGCCGCGCGGAATCCACGGCAGGTAGTAATGCAGATAGTCCTCAAAAAAGGTGTGATAGGTCTCGACACAGGGCACATCGAGAAGATGCGCCAGCTTCTGGCCGAGATAATGCGCAGCGAAGGGGGTGTGGATATGCACCAGATCGTATTTTTCATTACGCAACTGCATCAGCTGGTCCAGCGCCAAACCATATTTCATCAAGCGGTCTTCCGGATCGAAATAGATGCGGCGGGCGGGAATACGCCTGATCCAGGCTTCGTCTTCCGTTGCCACATCGTAATCCGGCGCCACCAAGTGCACTTCGTGCCCCAGTTCCTGCAACTGATAGACAAAGGTGCGAATGGAAGTCGAGACGCCATTGACTCGAGGAAAATAGACATCTGACACGAACAGGATTTTCAAACCTTACCTCATGATTCGTTGCATGGTTTCAGCATGCTAACGCCGGATTGTGACAGCAAGATGAATGTCTTCAATTTGTCACGAAAATACCGTCATTGCTACCCGAAAATCACCAGAGCCCACACCACCACCAGATTCACCAGACTCAGCAGCACGGCTGCACTGCCGATATCCTTGGCGCGTTTGGCCAGCTGATGATTTTCCAGAGAGATCCGGTCCACGGTCGCCTCGATTGAGGAATTGAGCAATTCGACAATCATGACCAGCAGCACGCAGGCGATCATCAACGCTGTTTGCATGCCGGTCTTACCAAGATAGACGGCCAGCGGCAAGAGTATGACAGCCATCATCACCTCCTGACGGAAGGCATCCTCGTTCTTGAAAGCGGCCTTGAAGCCTGCCATTGAGTAGCCGAATGCATTAAGCAGACGACGCAGTCCGGTTTTGCCTTTATACGGGCTTTCCATGATATTCCTGTAAATGTCAGATTAATCAGCGCGCCAGTATAGCAAAGTCGCATCCCGGCATCAGGCCGTCACAATAAAATCACAAATCTGCAACATCCGGTTCACCTCTATTGCGCAAAGTGCACGGCATGACAGACAGCCTGAGCAGAATAGCACCCGGCAGCAGCTTGCTTCACCGATGCTATTGGCTGACTCCCCTAATATTCTACAGCGCCGATGCCAATGCATGGGGCCTGCTCACCCATCTCTACTTCGCACAGTCGCTGCTATGGGCCATGCCTCTGCTAGACCCGCGACTGCAGCGTGCAATCAGACAATTTCCCGATCTAGTCATGGCCGGTGCCTGTTTGCCCGACTTGGCCATCGTCTCCAATACATTCCGCCACACCCATCTATGGGAGAATGCACACCAGTTACTGGCGTCGGCACAATCTGACGAGGAAACCGCCATCGCCATCGGCTATGCCAGCCATCTGTATGTCGATGTCATCGCGCACAACCACTTCGTGCCGGCCTACGAGGCCATGTGGATCGAACGCGGCCTAGTCACACACATCACCGCCGAGTGGGCCATGGATGCGCATCTATCGCCGTTGATGAAGCAAACTCCCGGAAAACTGTTGAATACCTATCATGCACACCTCACGGACTTTATTGCGCCGCAGTTTCACTGCTCTGTGGAGCGTACCGGCAAGGCACTGAATAAGCTCGCATTCTGGGACAATCTTCTGCGCAGCGTGCGCATCCCGAACTTTATCTATCACGGCAGCAGATTCATTGATCGTCGCATGGGCAGACATTTCATCTACTACATTGCCAGAACCCAGAGCGCGATGGCTGATATCGGCAGCGTACTAGAAGGCGGACGCCCGAGCTGGGAAGCGGAACTGAAGCATCTATCTGACCAGGAACTGGCAGTATGGCGAAGACTATGTCGCAGACATCTGGACCTGCTGCACCCGGCACCCATTGATTATTTCAGTGAACAAGTACAGACCAACCTGAACTGATCTATTGGGCTGGTTTATTGAGTCAGTCTATTGGGTTGGTTTGAAATAGGTTGATTTGCAAGGCCCGCAAATCGGCAGCCAGCAGCAAATCCCGATCTGGATTTGCCGGATTGAAGTATCAGATCAAGCAAGCATCAAACAGTAAGGGATATCAGCGCAATCAGCGCGCCTATTGCCGCACCGGCCAGCACATCACTCGGATAATGCAGGCCCAGCACCACACGCGACAATGCCACCAATACAGCGAACGGCACGACCAGCCAGAACAGTTGCGGATAGTAGGCCAGCATCACAAGACTGAAAGCAACCGCATGCAGCGTGTGCCCGGAAGGGAAACTGAAACGATCCAGCGGCCGGCCGGTGAGCCAGATATCCTGGTGCACTTCGTAAGGACGCGGCCGCAAAGTCTTGCCTTTGAGCCATTTGTAGATCGACATGCAGACCAGTCCGACCAGCAACATGTGCATGACCGGTTGCAGGCCGGCCTCACCCTTGGTCAGTAGTATACCCAGCATGATGCTATACCAGAACACGCCGTCACCCAGGCGACTGGCCAGCCGGAACAGCAAACGCACCCATAGGTGCTGACTGCTGCGGTTGACGCGAATGCAGAGCGAGCTGTCGAATTGATTGAAACGGTTAAGATACAAGCGCATTTTGTGCGACATTTCGGCCTCCTTTGAGGTGGAGTTCCCGGTAAGGAACCAGTGCAACGTATGAATGGTGTTTCATGCGTGCAGAATGTCAGCGCAGTATTTCAAAATGATGAAAAAATCCAGGATTTTGGAATCCTGGATAAGAATTTTCAGGAAACTGCGGGCATCAGTCCATGATTAACCCGAATATTTCATAAATTTCACGCGCCCTCGCATGGTCTTTGATTCCCCAGCACTTTTTCTTAAGGAGGGTGTATGAATAACTACACCGCTCCTTCATAAAAAGCACTGGAAAACCAATATCCTGCGCGATCATCACGCGAATTCATGAAACATCCGGGTTAAAAAAACCATAATTTCAAACTGCCTCATGAGATTCTCGATGTACTGCCGGGCTATATTTATCAGCCGAAAGGCGTCAGCCTCTTTCCGGATCACGGCAGCAAAACCGATACGCTCATCAATCTGGCCGATCAGGCCATGTATCAAGCCAAGCATAGCGGTTCCGGCAATATACGGAATTTGGCCGTTAAGCTGCTACCTGCCTGACTACATCAGCGATCTGTTCCGCCAGTTTTTTCACCTGACTAGCTGACTCACCTTCCACCATGACACGAATCTTCGGCTCGGTACCCGAAGCCCGCAACAGCACCCGTCCCTTGCCATCAAGCTCGGACTCACCCGCTCTCACTGCATCCTGCAGGGTTTGGTTGGTATCGAGATTGATGCGCTGTTTCACTGTCACATTGATCAGGACCTGCGGATAAAGGGCCAACTCTGCCCCTAGTTGGGCCAATGTCCTGCCGCTGGCAATGACTGCCTGCAACACCTGCAACGCAGCAATAATGCCGTCGCCGCTGCTATGTTTGTCCAGTGCCAGAATATGGCCCGAGTTCTCGCCGCCCAATTGCCAGCCATGCTGGTTGAGCTGTTCCAGCACATAACGGTCGCCGACCTTTGCCCGCTGAAACGGAATATCCGCTCTGGCCAGAGCATGTTCCAGCGCCAGATTGCTCATAAGCGTGCCGACTACGCCGCCTTCCAGCTTGCCGTGCTGTTTTCTGTACATGGCGATGATGTAAAGCAGCTGATCGCCATCCAGCAGCTTGCCGCAATTGTCGACCATCAGCACGCGATCACCGTCACCATCGAAGGCGATGCCGAGGTCGGCCTGATGCTCGACGACCGCCTTGCAGATCGCGGCCGAATGCGTGGAACCGCATTCGAGATTGATATTGAGGCCGTCCGGCTGATTGCCAATGACAACGGCCTCCGCCCCCAGTTCATGAAAAACGGAGGGTGCAACATGGTAAGTCGCGCCATGCGCACAATCGAGCACGATTTTCAGACCGCGCAAATCCATCGCATTGGGGAACGAACCCTTGCAGAACTCGATATAGCGGCCGGCCGCGTCATCGATACGCCGCGCCTTACCCAGTTGTGCAGAAGCCACGACCTGCATGGGGTTCTCCAGCTCTGCTTCAATCTCGCGCTCGACTTCGTCCGGCAGCTTGGTGCCTTCGGCCGAGAAGAACTTGATGCCATTGTCCTCGAACGGATTATGCGAGGCCGTGATGACAATACCGATTTGCGCACGCAATGCACGGGTCAGGTAGGCCACGGCCGGGGTCGGCATCGGACCGGTCAGCATGACATCGACACCGGCTGCCGCCAAACCGGACTCAAGTGCCGCTTCCAGCATATAGCCGGAGATACGCGTGTCCTTGCCGATCAGTACGGTAGGCCGCGTGCCCTTGTGCTGATGACTTTCATGGCTTGCCAGCACCCGTCCTGCGGCATAACCCAAGCGCATGACAAAATCCGGCGTTATCGGTGCTTCGCCTACACGGCCGCGCACCCCATCAGTTCCAAAATATCTTCTCGTCATTTTTATATTCAACCCTGATTTCTATAATACGGCCGCGACCACTTTCAGCGCATCTACCGTGGCTTTGACGTCGTGTACCCGCACAATTCTAGCGCCTTTCATGGCTGATATCACCGAAGCCGCGAGACTGGCATGCAGATGCACATAGACATCGCCACCAGTGATCTGCCCCAGCACGGATTTGCGCGACAGGCCAACCAGTAGAGGACGACCTATTGCCAGCGTTTTGTCCAGCTGCTGTAACAGTTGCAGATTGTGTTCCGTCTTCTTGCCAAAACCGAAGCCGGGATCGAGCACCACCCGTTCCCGCCCGATACCCGCCGCCTCTGCCGCCGCCAACCGCTGCTTCAGAAAGGCATTCACCTCCACTACTACATCATCATACTGCGGGTCGGCCTGCATGTTCTGCGGCATGCCCTGCATATGCATCAAACAAACACCTGCACGGCTGGCCGCTACAATCTCCAGCGCGCCGGGCTCCTGCAAGGCACGCACATCATTGACGATATCGGCTCCGGCCGCGATGGCTGCCCGCATGACCTCGGGCTTGTAAGTGTCTATGGATAGCGGCACACCGGCAACTTTCGAAAGTTGCTCGATAACCGGCACGACTCGGGCCAGCTCATCCTGCAGACTGACCGGTGTCGCACCCGGACGGGTAGACTCCCCCCCGATATCGAGGATATCAGCGCCCTCGGCCACCAGTTGCAGGCCATGTTCTACCGCTTTCTCCGTCGTGTCATACTTGCCGCCATCGGAAAACGAATCGGGCGTGACATTGACGATACCCATCACACGCGGTTTTGAAAGATCGAGTTGGTAATTCCCACAGAAGAAAAGGTCGGATGGTTTGTCAGTTGGCATCATGGCGTAATTAAGCCACACCCGCCTAACAGCGGCCAGTACTGTTGATACTGACGCCGAAAAACGGATGTGGCTCTGTTTTAGGTCTAATTATTAAAAAATACGGATCAGGTTTTTGCTGTCGGCTGCGGTTCCGGCGGCACAGGCTCGGCAGTCGGGCCAGTCGACCCAGTACTGTCGGACTTGGGCTTGGTTGTTGTCTGCGTCGGCTTGGGGGCGCGTGGTGGTTTACCTTCCATGATGTCGTTGATCTGCTCGGCATCAATGGTTTCCCATTCCAACAAGGCCGCGGCCATGGCTTCAACCTTGTCGCGATTTTCTTCCAGTAGTTTGCGCGCGAGGTTGTACTGTTCGTCGAGGATACGGCGCACTTCGGCATCGACCTTCTGCTGTGTCGCCTCGGAGACCGTTCTCGACGACATGCGACCGAAGAAGGAATCCTGGTCGTTATCTACATATACCATGGTACCCATGCTGTCAGACATACCGTAGCGCGTCACCATGTCGCGCGCCAGCTTGGTGGCACGTTCGAAATCATTGGAGGCACCCGTCGACATCTGGTTCATGAACACTTCTTCAGCGATACGTCCGCCGAACAGGATGGATATCTCCTCCAGCATCTTGTCGCGATAGCTGCTGATACGGTCAAACTCCGGCAGTTGCCAGGTCAGGCCGAGTGCCCAACCACGCGGCATGATAGTAACCTTGTGCACCGGATCTGCCTTGGGCAGTAATTTGGCCACTACCGCATGACCGGACTCATGGTAAGCCGTATTGCGGCGTTCTTCTTCACGCATGACCATGGAGCGACGCTCAGGACCCATGAATATCTTGTCCTTGGCATCCTCGAAATCCTGCATCTCGACCGTACGCTTGTTGCGGTTGGCGGCAATCAGTGCAGCTTCATTGACCAGATTGGCCAGATCGGCACCGGAGAAGCCAGGTGTGCCGCGTGCCAGGATGTCAGCCTTGACGTCCGGATCGATCGGCACCTTGCGCATATGCACCATCAGAATCTGTTCACGACCACGAATATCCGGCAGACCGACCATGACCTGACGATCGAAACGACCCGGGCGCAACAGTGCCTTGTCGAGCACATCGGCGCGGTTGGTTGCGGCGATGACGATGACGCCGGAATTGGCCTCGAAACCATCCAGTTCAACCAGCAACTGGTTCAGGGTCTGCTCACGTTCGTCGTTACCCCCACCCATGCCACCGCCACGATGACGGCCAACAGCATCAATTTCATCGATAAAGATGATGCATGGCGCACTCTTCTTCGCCTGCTCGAACATGTCGCGCACGCGGGCGGCACCCACACCGACAAACATTTCAACAAAGTCGGAGCCGGAAATGGTAAAGAACGGCACCTTGGCTTCACCGGCAATGGCTTTCGCCAGTAATGTCTTGCCGGTACCCGGCGGGCCGACCATCAGCACGCCGCGCGGAATACGGGCACCCAGTTTCTGGAACTTGCCGGGATCGCGCAGGAATTCGACCAGTTCCGATACCTGCTCCTTGGATTCGTCGCACCCGGCGACATCGGCAAACGTGATCTGGTTGGAGCTCTCATCTAGTTGACGCGCACGGCTCTTGCCGAAAGAAAAGGCACCGCCCTTGCCACCACCTTGCATCTGGCGCATGAAGAAAATCCAGACGCCAATCAGCAGCAGCATGGGGAACCATGAAACGAAAATACTCATGAGCAGCGACTGCTCTTGATCCGGCTTGGCTTCTACAATGACATTATGTTTCAACAGGTCGGAAACCAGCCAAGGATCGGAAGGCGCATAGGTATTGAATTTTCGGCCGTCATTGGTCTCACCGCGCAATACGCGCCCGTCTATTGTGACCTTGGCGATGTGCCCCTGCTTGACCTGATCGATGAATTGCGAATAAACCACCTGCCCTTCGGAAGCAGTCTTGACGCCGAACTGATTGAATACAGTCATCAGCACCAATGCGACGATAAGCCAGACGGCAATGTTCTTAACGATATTGTTCAAAATCCCGTTCCTTAATTTATTGGGAGTTTACTGCTTAAATTCTAAACCTATTCCTGCGGAAAATCTTGCGTAACATTCAATCAGAGGGGCACAGTCACGAAAGGTTCTGCCGCCTTCCGGAGCCCAACAGATAGACTTCGCTGCTGCGATCTCTCGATGCCTTCGGTTTTCTGGTGGCAACCTTGTCGAAACCCTGCCGCATATTGCGGACAATCTCTTCGAAGCCGCTACCGTTGAACACTTTGACCAGAAACTGACCACCGGGTTTCAACCATTTATAACTGAATTCCAGTGCCAGCTCTGTCAGGTACATGGCGTTCGCCTGGTCGACGTCACTGATGCCACTTATATTGGGGGCCATATCGGCAATTACAAGGTCTACCGGCATACCGGCCAGCGCAGCTTCCAGCTGGTCGAGTACTGACTGTTCACGAAAATCACCCTGGATGAACTGCACGCCGGCCACCGGCTGCATTTCCAGCAAGTCCAGCGCGATTACCTTGCCCTGACCCTTGAGTCTTTGTACCGCCACCTGCGACCAGCTGCCGGGCGCCGAGCCCAGATCGACAATGGTCATTCCAGGCTTGATCAGATGATCCCTGTCATCGATCTCGATCAACTTGTAGGCTGCACGCGCACGATAACCATCACGCTGGGCACGTTTGACGTACTCGTCGTTAACGTGTTCCTGCATCCAGCCTTTACTGGTTTTGGATCTCTTCATAGATGGAACTTTTCATGAGCGAGTGGGCATGTGGTAAAATGCTGGCCTTTTTGAATCAACGAGATACAAGCCTTGAACTCCAAACAAATCACTTATCTGCGTGGCCTTGGTCATCATCTTAACCCTGTTGTCAGCATCGGCAACAACGGCCTGACCGAACAAGTGCTGAAAGAGATCGAACTTTCGCTCAATGCGCATGAACTGATCAAGATCAAGGTTTCCGGTGACGATCGCAACCTGCGCATCAAAATGCTGGAAGAGATATGCGAAAAATCAGGTGCGACTGCCGTGCATCACATCGGCAAGCAACTGGTCATCTATCGTCCTTCGGAAAAATCCAGAATCACCTTGCCTTGAGCACCAGCACCAGGCCCAGCAAGCTTTCGATCAGATAGGCGATGCTGGAGACACCGTGCCAGGCTCTGAACCGGTCGGCAAAAATACTCTGCATGACGTCGGCCGGCAGGGCCTGCGCCTTGAGGCTGGCCAGCAAGGGCTGTATGCCGAAATGTCCAGCCAGCACCAGCAGCAACATCACCAGCACGATCCAGAAAAACCCCTGACGCAAGGCGCCGGTGCCATATCTGACCAGACGATGAATCATCAGATAAAAAGCTGCGCCGATTCCAACATAAGCCACCAGGGTAAACATCTTGCCGGCGAGCATACCAGCCAGCTGGCGATTTTCCAGTGTGTTAAACAGTGTAGGCGCCACCAGATAGCCTACCGTCCATAACGCACCCACCCAGGCGGTTACAACAATCAAAGCCAGCTTGTCAGACCATAAATACATCAGATGTACTGCACGTCCAGGATTTCGTATGAGCGCACACCGCTGGGCGCCATGACCTCGGCGACTTCACCGGCAGTCTTGCCGATCAATGCACGCGCAATCGGAGAACCGACAGAAATCTTGCCGGACTTGATGTCGGCTTCATCATCGCCGACGATCTGGTAGGTGCTGGTGCCGCCGTTGTCCAGGTCTTCGACTTCCACCGTTGCACCGAATACGCAACGGCCTTCCGCATTCAAGGTCAGTGGATCAATGATCTGTGCATTGGACAATTTTGCTTCAACCTCGGCAATACGGCCTTCGATGAAACTCTGACGCTCTTTTGCAGACTCGTACTCGGCATTTTCCGAGAGGTCGCCTTGCGCACGCGCCTCAGCAATAGCCTGAATAACCTGCGGGCGATCAACACTGCGCAAACGCTGTAATTCTTCTTTCAGAAGCTCAGCGCCTCTGATCGTGATTGGAATCTGATTCATCTCTTATTTAGCCTCAGTCTTGTTACATAAAACAAAAACCACACCTGGCAACCAGGCGTGGTTCGGATTCAGTGTCTATCTTATTACTTGGCGAGCTGTTGATGCAAGCTCTGCAGGGACTCCACTTCCAGCTCCTGCATATGGGCCATGCCAACACACGCAGCCTTGGCTCCCGCCAGTGTCGTGTAATAAGTCACTTTCTGCTGCAACGCACTGCGGCGAATCTCATAGGAGTCCGCTACCGCACGCTTGTCTTCGGTGACATTGACAATAAAACTGATGTCGCCGTTCTTGATCATGTCCACAATATGTGGGCGACCTTCAGCGACCTTGTTCACCGGCGTCACATCAAGGCCGGCAGCCGCCAATGCGGAAGCTGAGCCCTTGGTCGCCACCAGCTGGAAGCCGAGATCGGCCAGCGCCTGGGCGATTTCCACTACGCGCTCGCGATCTTCACGACGCACACTGACGAAGGCTTTGCCACCCTTGGGCAGCTTGTCGCCGGAACCCAGTTGCGACTTGACGAAAGCTTCGGCAAACGTGCGGCCGACACCCATCACTTCACCGGTAGACTTCATCTCGGGGCCGAGGATGGTATCGACGCCCGGGAACTTGATGAAGGGGAACACAGCTTCCTTGACGGAATAATAAGGCGGCACGATTTCCTTGCGGACGCCCTGATCCTTGAGCTTGGTACCGATCATGCAGCGTGCAGCGACTTTTGCCAGTTGCAGGCCGCAGGCCTTGGAAACGAACGGTACCGTACGGGATGCGCGAGGATTGACTTCCAGCACATAAACCGTGTCACCCTGAATCGCAAACTGCACATTCATCAGACCGACCACGCCCAGCGCTTTGGCCATTTTAACGGTCTGCTCACGCAGTTCGTTCTGCAAGGCTTCGGACAGACTGTAAGGCGGCAATGAGCACGCAGAGTCGCCAGAGTGCACACCAGCCTGTTCGACGTGTTCCATGATGCCGCCGATAATCACTTCGTCACCGTCGCACAAGGCATCGACATCGACTTCCTTGGCATCGTTGAGGAAGCGATCCAGAAGTACCGGAGATTCATTGGAAACCTTCACGGCCTCGCGCATGTAGCGTTCGAGCTGTGCCTGCTCCTGCACGATTTCCATCGCGCGGCCGCCCAGCACATAGGATGGACGTACAACCAACGGGTAACCGATTTCCTGCGCCAGACGCAGGGCTTCTTCGGGTGTACGCGCGGTTCTATTTGGCGGCTGTTTCAGCCCAAGCTCCTGCAGCATCTGCTGGAAGCGCTCGCGGTCTTCGGCGCGATCGATGGCGTCCGGTGTCGTGCCGATAATGGGCACGCCGGCTTTCTCCAGATCACGCGCCAACTTCAAGGGAGTCTGGCCGCCGTACTGCACAATGACACCGGCCGGTTTTTCAATAGCGACGATTTCCAGCACGTCCTCAAGCGTCACCGGCTCGAAATACAGGCGATCAGATGTATCGTAATCGGTGGAAACGGTCTCCGGGTTACAGTTGACCATGATGGTCTCGTAACCGTCTTCGCGCATGGCGAAGGCAGCATGGACGCAGCAGTAATCGAACTCGATACCCTGACCGATTCTGTTCGGCCCGCCACCCAGTACCATGACCTTCTTGCGGTCGGTCGGCTGCGCTTCACACTCTTCTTCATAGGTCGAGTACATGTAAGCGGTGTTAGTCGCGAACTCGGCCGCGCAGGTATCCACCCGCTTGTAGACCGGACGCACGTTCAATGCCTGGCGATAGGCGCGTACCGCGTGCTGGTCAGTGTTCAACAGCCTGGCGAGACGGCGATCGGAGAAACCGCGACGCTTGAGCTGGAACAGCATGTCGCGGTCGAGATCGGCCAGATTGCGGCCGATCAATGCCTGCTCACGCTTGATGATGTCCTCGATCTGCACCAGGAACCAGCGGTCGATCTTGGTCAGGTCAAACACCTCATCGACTGTCAGACCCTGACGGAAGGCATCGCCCACATACCAGATACGTTCTGGGCCGGGCTCTCCGAGTTCCTTCTGGATACGGTCGAGATCGGTACTGATTTCATCCAGCCCGTCCACGCCCACTTCCAGGCCACGTAGCGCTTTCTGGAAGGACTCCTTGAAAGTACGGCCGATCGCCATGACTTCACCCACGGATTTCATCTGGGTCGTCAATCTGGAATCCGCCTGCGGGAATTTCTCGAAGGCGAAACGCGGAATCTTGGTGACGACATAATCGATGGAAGGCTCAAAGGATGCTGGGGTCGCACCGCCGGTAATCTCGTTACGCAGTTCGTTCAGCGTATAACCTACTGCCAGCTTGGCAGCAATCTTGGCAATCGGGAAACCGGTCGCCTTGGAAGCCAGGGCCGATGAACGCGACACGCGCGGATTCATCTCGATGACGATCATGCGTCCATCGTCGGGATTGATTGCGAACTGCACATTGGAGCCGCCGGTATCCACGCCGATCTCGCGCAAGACCGCCAGCGAGGCGTTACGCATGATCTGATATTCCTTGTCGGTCAGGGTTTGTGCAGGCGCAACTGTAATGGAGTCGCCGGTATGCACACCCATCGGATCGAGATTCTCGATGGAACAGATGATGATGCAGTTATCCTGGCTGTCGCGCACCACTTCCATCTCGTACTCTTTCCAGCCGAGCAGTGACTCTTCGATCAGCAATTCGCTGGTAGGCGAGGCTTCAAGGCCGCGCTCGCAGATGGCGAGGAACTCTTCACGATTGTAGGCAATACCACCACCGCTGCCGCCCATGGTGAAAGACGGCCGGATAATCGCCGGATAACCAATGGTAGCCTGCACCTGCAGTGCCTCTTCCAGACTGTGCGCAACAGCGGAACGTGCGGAACCGAGACCGATTTTGGTCATCGCCTGCTTGAACTTCTCGCGATCTTCCGCCTTGTCGATGGCTTCCTTGCTGGCGCCGATCAGTTCGACCTTGTATTTGTCCAGCACGCCGTGTCTGGCCAGATCAAGCGCACAGTTCAAGGCGGTCTGCCCGCCCATGGTCGGCAGCAGTGCATCCGGGCGCTCTTTCTCAATGATCTTTTCCACTATCTGCCAGGTGATCGGCTCGATGTAGGTGGCATCCGCCATCTCCGGATCGGTCATGATGGTGGCCGGATTGGAGTTGACCAGAATGACGCGGTAGCCTTCCTCACGCAGCGCCTTGCAGGCTTGTGCACCCGAGTAATCGAACTCGCAGGCCTGACCGATGACAATCGGCCCGGCGCCGATAATCAGAATGCTTTGAATGTCTGTACGTTTTGCCATAATTTTTCGTAACTTAATGCTGATGCTGCTGCATGAGATCGACAAAGCGATCGAATAGATAACTCAGTTCGTGCGGACCCGGGCTGGCTTCAGGGTGCCCCTGGAAGCTGAATGCCGGTTTGTCGGTACGCGCGATGCCCTGCAGGCTGCCGTCAAACAGGGAGACATGTGTCGTGCGCACATTAACAGGCAGCGTTGCAGGGTCGACGGCAAAACCGTGATTCTGGCTGGTAATGTAGACACGCTGGTTATCCAGATCCTGCACCGGATGGTTGGCGCCGTGATGGCCGAATTTCATCTTCATGGTTTTCGCACCACTGGCCAGACCGAGCAACTGATGGCCAAGGCAGATGCCGAAAACCGGGATGCCAGTCTCGACCAGCGTACTGATGGCCTTGATCGCGTAATCGCAGGGCTCCGGATCGCCGGGGCCATTGGACAGAAAGATGCCGTCCGGTTTCAGAGCCAACGCATCCTCTGCCGTTGCCTGTGCCGGCAGCACGGTCACCTTGCAGCCGCGCTCAACCAGCATGCGCAGGATGTTGCGCTTGACGCCGTAATCGAAAGCGACCACATTGAATTTTGCATCACCCGGCTTTGAGTAGCCCTGACCCAGCACCCATTCACCATCTTCAAAAACATAAGGCTTATCGGTACTGACGACCTTGGCCAGATCCATGCCGGACAGGCCGGGGAAACCCCTGGCCAGTTCCAGCGCCTTGGCTTCGTCAATCTCGCCAGCCATGATGCAACCGGACTGTGCGCCTTTTTCGCGCAGAATGCGGGTCAGCTTGCGTGTGTCGATATCCGAGATACCGACCACGTTATTGGCAACCAGATAGTCGGAAAGACTTTGCTCGGCGCGCCAGTTGCTATGCACCAGCGGCAAGTCACGGACAATCAGGCCGCTGGCGTATACCTTGCCGGACTCGACATCCTCACTGTTGATTCCGGTGTTGCCGATATGCGGGTAGGTCAGCGTGACGATCTGTTTGGTGTAGGAAGGGTCGGTGAGAATTTCCTGGTAGCCGGTCATGGAGGTATTGAAAACCACCTCGCCTACGGTATGACCTGAAGCCCCCATTGAAATGCCCTTAAACACTGTCCCGTCTGCGAGAACCAAGATCGCAGCTTGCATGGCTGGCAGGGTTTGTGGCAATTCATAACTCCTTGTAAATATTTAACTTCCGGTCAGACGACCAAGCCGGGAAGCGGATGTGCAAAGCGGGAGGAGTGTGCACTCTTCCCGCTTCAAAATTTATGTGAATTATAGCTGAAAGCAATCTCCGCTTCAACGAAGATTCTTTCGGGACTTCACGAAAGCAGCAATTATTTCAGTCCGAGCACATCCTGCATATCGAACAGCCCGGTTTGCCTGTCAGCCAGATACTTGGCAGCCCGCAAGGCACCCAGAGCGAAAGTGGCGCGACTGCTGGCCTTGTGCGTCAATTCGACGCGCTCACCGATGCCGGCAAACAGCACCGTATGGTCACCGACCACATCACCACCGCGGACAGTAGCAAACCCGATGGTATTGGCATCACGCTCACCGGTAACACCCTCACGTCCATACACTGCGCAGGTCTGCAGGTCGCGCCCCAGCACACTGGCCGCAGCCTCGCCCAGACGCAAGGCGGTACCGGAAGGCGCATCGACCTTGTGCCGATGATGGGCTTCGATGATTTCCACATCGTAGCCATCTGCCAGCACTTTCGCTGCAGCCTGTACCAGATTGATCAGCAGGGTAACCCCGACGCTCATGTTCGGCGCAAATACGACAGCCAGCTTCTGCGCGGCCGCCGCAATCTGCTGCTTCTGCTCGACACTGAAGCCGGTCGTACCCAACACCAGCTTGACGCCGGTTTTTTCACAGATGGCAAGATATTCCATGCTGGCTTCAGGGCGCGTGAAGTCGACCAGCACATCCGCATCGGCAAGGGCTGAAGCAACGTCAGCCGTGATTTTCACGCCGGTGACACGCCCGAACTGCTCGCCCGCATCATGCCCGATGCGCGGACTGTCGGCACGATCAATGGCTCCGTGCAGCTGCAACTCGTCGTCAGCAAAAATCCCCTCCAGCAACGCCTGACCCATACGTCCGGAAGCGCCGGAAATCACAACTTTCAACATTTCATTTCCCAATTAGCCTGTCTTGACAACATTCACCAACCATCAGAACCCGATTTTTAGCTACGGCATAACGCAGCGCTGCTGCATTAGCATCCACTAATAATTCAAAAACCCAATTTTTTAGCTACGGCATTACCTGCCTGCGGCAGATGAGCCTCCACTGAAAGATCAAAAACCGATCTTTTAGCTACGGCATTACCTGCCTGCGGCAGATGAGCCTCCACTGAAAGATCAAAAACCGATCTTTTCCAGCATGCGCTCGAAGAAATCGGGGGAGGCTTCCGAGGGCAAATCTGCATCCGGAGCCAGCGAAGGATTCGAGATATTGCCGGGATCGGCATCCTGCAACGGCAGGTCGATGCTGCGATCCATTCTCAAGATCATCTCATCGCCTGCTGCCTCATCACCAACAATCGGCATCGATTCGGGCTGTGTCGCTGGAGCTGGAGCTGGAGCTGGAGCTGGAGCTGGAGCTGGAGCTACGGGCGCTGCGGGCATTTCCTCGGCAGGAATTTCAACAGGAGCAGCAATCGGCTCACTGTCTACCGGCCCGACAGTGACGGATTCAGGTGTCGGTGCAGCTTCAGTGCCAGGCGGCATAAGCTGATCCGTCTCGACCCGCCGCGGCGATGCAGCTGTCGGCGCGTCGGCAGACTGCGGTTCCACCACCGCGGGAACCACAGCAGTCGCGGCAGCATCTGAAGTTCCCTGAGATTGCGGAGCCGCTTCTGCTGGCTGCGCTCCGGCCTTCTTCTCATCGGATTTCCAGAACTTGAGCTTGTCGACAAGACCCTTCTCATCTTTTTTGCTCTGCGTCTTGCTCAGCGATTCCGGCGTAGTCGCTGGCGTTGCCAGATCCTGCTGGCCGGAGCCGGCCGGAATCACGTCGCCACGCACACGCGCCAAGGCCTCATTTTCAAATTCAAGAATCACACGACGCTGCTCGATGATCTTGCCTTCCTGACGCATCTGATAGAAGTAATCCCAGCGGTTACTGTGAAAGCTGTCCTGAATCAGCGGCGTACCCATAATGAATCGCACCTGGGATTTGGTCATCCCCGGACGCAATTGCATCATCATTTTGGACGTCACGACATTACCCTGCTGGATATCCATCCGGTAGGGTTTCAATGAGGGTACAGCTGAGCTGCAGGAGGTACAAAGCAGTGCGAATAAAATGATGTAGTGGCGCATTACCATGACTTTGGTAGTAAATGGCGCTAATATACCACGACACTGACTACCCTAAACAGCCACCATGAAAGTGACAGGTGACGACATGCGTGAACCCGATGAATTAAAAAATGCCGGCCTCAAGGCCACCTTACCCCGCCTCAAGGTACTCAACCTGTTTGAAAACAGCAAGGAACGCCATCTTTCCGCAGAAGATGTCTACAAGATCCTGCTGAGTTCAGGCGAGGATGTCGGTCTGGCAACTGTCTATCGAGTGCTCACACAGTTTGAGCAGGCCGGGCTGCTGATGCGCCACCACTTCGAAAGCGGTAAGGCTGTCTTTGAACTGAACCAGGGTGGCCATCACGACCACATCGTCTGCTTGCAGTGCGGCCGTGTGGAAGAATTCGTTGATGAGGAAATCGAAAAACGCCAGAAGATTGCGGCCGAATCCCGTGGCTTCAAAATCCACGAGCACTCCCTGTATATCTATGCCGACTGCACCAAGCAGCCCTGCCCTTATAAGTCCTGATAGCGCTTAGCGCCTTAAATCTCCAGCATCTCTTTTGCATGCTGGCGTGTCGTATCGGTAATCTCAACGCCACCCAGCATGCGTGCAATCTCATCAATACGCTCAGCCTGATCGAGCATTTCTATCCGGCTCAGGGTCTGGCCATCCGTCACCGATTTGCTGACACGCAGATGCCCGGCGCCTTGTGCTGCAACCTGAGGCAGGTGAGTGATGACCAACACCTGACGTTTTACGCCAAGTTCCTTTAACAACTGCCCGACAATCTCGGCCACGCCGCCACCGATGCCGACATCCACCTCATCGAAAATCATGGTCGGGATATCGCCCTGCTGCGCAGTGACAACACGGATAGCCAGGCTGATGCGCGACAGCTCACCACCCGATGCCACTTTGGACAAGGGCCGTAGCGGCACACCGGCATGCCCGGCTACCAGAAACTCCACCTGTTCAAGACCGCTCGCTGCCGGCGCTTGTGCTTCCAGCGAAACGGCAAAACTGCCCCCAGCGAGCGCCAGTGTCTGCATTCTGCCAGTAATTTCTTTGCCCAGCCGGTCAGCCGCGCGCTTACGCCCCACGCTCAACTCCAGCGCAGACTTGTCATAAACCGCCCAGGCTTCCGACTCCATTCTTTGCAGAGCACCGTCATCGCCCAATCCATCGAGTTCTGCCATCCGCGCCTGCGCCGATTGCAATATGCCGGGCAACACCTCGGGACGAACCCGGTATTTTCTGCCTGCGGCATGAACATCCTGAATGCGCAGCTCGACCTCATTCAGGCGCTCCGGGTCAAGGTCTGCCCGCTGCAGGTACCGATTGAGCAGACGATCGCTCTCTTCCAGCTGAATCAGAGAAGAATCCAGAATATCCAGCACCTCCTGCAGGCTGCTGTCGTACTCGACCAGCCCCTGCAATTTGTGCTGAATGGCACTCAGCTGTGACATGGCCGCAAACTCGGACTCGCTCAGCAACTCGCGACAGGCTTCGCCGCCTTCCAGCAGGCTGGCTGCATGCGACAGACGGTGATGCTCCTGTTGCAGCTCCTCCCATTCTTCGGCGCTGACTCCCAGTTGTTCCAGTTCCCGCACCTGATCGCGCAATTCGGCCAGTTCATCCGCATAAGCCTGGGCATTCTGCTCCATCTCCACCCGCTTGAGATGCAAAGCATGCCAAGCCCGATAATGCTGTTCCACATCCGCTGCCAGTTCACTCAGTCCTGCATAGCTGTCCAGTACCTGGCGCTGATACTGCTGCTTCAACAGCGAATGGTGCGCATGCTGACTGTAGATATCAACCAGAAAATCGCCGGCCTCGCGCAATTGCTGAATATTGGCCGGCACGCCATTGATGAAAGCGCGGGAACGGCCATCCGCGTAGATGATGCGACGCAACAGCAGCACACCATCTTCTGCCTGCAACTCGCTTTCATGCAGCCAGTTCTGCAAATCCGGCAAACTGTTAATTTCAAAGCTGGCGACGATCTCGGCGCGCTCGCAGCCGCTACGCGTGATGCCGCCCTCGCCTCTGGCACCCAGTGCCAGCGATAGCGCGTCGATCAGTATTGATTTGCCGGCGCCGGTTTCACCGGTCAGTACGGTAAATCCGGGCGAGAACTCGAGATCGAGCTTGTCGACAATAACGAAATCACGAATGGAAAGTGTTTGCAGCATACGGTTCTTGTATTAGGGCGCGTTCACACTAAATTCGCGAATGCGACGGGGGCGGTTTGGGATGCCATCCACGAAGCAAGACGCGCAGAATTGCGAGCCACTTCAAGCGGCTTGCGACAAAGGAGGGCGCCCAAACCGCCCTCGTCCCGAAGGGTTGTTTCAGGAAAACGCGTCTGCTGCGTTGCGAAACTTGCGAATGGAATAACCATTCGCCGCGCTCCGCGCCTTGCATCCATCGTTTTCCTGAAGCAACGCATACGTGAATTTAGTGTGAACACGCCCTAATTAACCCCAGTTCAATTTTTCGCGCAGCATGGCGAAATGACTGTGCCCACGCGGATGCAGCAGGGTAATGGTTTCCTGCGCGCGGCGTATGATCATCTTGTCGCCTTCCAGCAGCGAAGAATGCAACTGACCATCGAAATGCACGCAGGCATCTTCGGCGTGCATCAGGGTCACTTCCACGCGGCTACCGCCATTGATGGCGATCGGCCGGTTGCTCAAGGTATGCGGACAGATCGGCACCAAAGCAATCGCATCGAGTGTGGGGTGCAGAATGGGTCCGCCGGCAGAAAGGGAATAAGCCGTCGTGCCGGTAGGGGTGGAAATAATCAGCCCATCCGAACGCTGTGTATGCACGAATTGGCCATCGATATGCACCTCGAGTTCGATCAATTTGGCGGCGCCATTCTTGTTGATGACGACATCATTCAGTGCATAGCCCCGGGTAATCAGTTGTCCGTCCCTTTGCAGGGAACCGGTCAGCAGCATGCGCTCCTCGCGGTCGAATTCCCCGGCCAGAATATGGCCGATGCCATCCAGCATATTTTCCGCTTCAAGGTCGGTCAGGAATCCGAAACGTCCACGATTGACACCGATCAAGGGGATGTCATGCTGCACGAAGGCGCGCGCCGCCGTCAGCATGGTACCGTCGCCGCCCAGCACAATCGCCAGATCTACTTTCTGCCCGATCTGATCGATCGGCGCGACCGCATATCCGCTCAGCATCGATTGCTGCGCGGTAATCTCCTCGAGGATGACACCGAATTGTTGTTTAGCCAGAAACTCGGCCAGCACCCCGATATGCTCGCTGGATTCCGCGTTCATATATTTGCCGATGAGGGCGATATTCTTGAATATACTTTTCATCGCTGGCATTAAATCATAGATGCGCATGCCGGCATAGCTGCCAGCAGCTGTCATGGACAATCCGGCCAGCTGCCGCAAGCGTTTTCTCACCTTGCGGTATGGCTAATAGTGGCCGATAATTTGCTCTGTTTTCGTAGTGAAATTTCTTCATGTCAGGCTGGTCATAAAAGGTGCCGAAAACACCACACTATGTTAGATAAACGCGCACAAATTCTGCTCAAGACCTTGGTTGAACATTACATCAGTGATGGTCAACCGGTCGGCTCTCGCACGCTGTCCAAATGCTCAGGCCTGGACCTGAGCCCAGCCACTGTACGCAATGTCATGTCCGACCTTGAGGAACTGGGCTTCATCACCAGTCCGCACACCTCGGCCGGCCGCATACCGACGCAGCGCGGTTACCGCTTTTTCGTCGACAGCCTGCTGACTATACAGCCTATGGAAAGCAAGGAGATCAAACGCCTGGCGTCCGAACTTTCGTCGCCCGATCCGCAGGAACTGATTAGCGTCACCGCCAGCATGCTCTCCAACCTGACCCAGTTCGCCGGTCTGGTCATGATCCCCAAGCGCAAAAGTGTCGCCTTCCGCCATATCGAATTCATGCCGCTGTCAGAACGGCGCATCCTGGTGATCATCGTCACCACCGACGGCAATGTGCAAAACCGCATCATCATGGCCGACAAGCCTTACAGGGCGTCGGAACTGACCCAGGCCAGCAATTTCTTCAATCAGCACTACACCGGCATGACCTTCGAGCAGGTGCAAGTCAAGTTGCACGAAGAGCTGAAACAGATGCAGTCGGACATGACCCGTCTGATGTCCGCCGCACTGGACGCCAGCAACCGGTCCCTGCACGAGGGCAAGGACGCCGTGGTGATCTCGGGTGAACACAATCTGCTGCAGGTGGACGAACTCTCGACCAATGTCAGCTCACTGCGCAAGCTGTTCGAAGTGTTCGAACGCCGCACCCAGCTCATGCAGTTGATGGACAACAGCCAGCGTGCGGAGGGCATCCAGATCTTCATCGGCGGCGAATCCGGCTACCTGCCGCTGGACGAATGCAGCATGGTGACCGCGCCTTACGAAGCACAGGGCCAGATCATCGGCACACTCGGCGTCATCGGCCCGACGCGCATGGCTTATGAGCGCATCATCCCGATCGTCGACGTTACAGCGAAGCTGCTTTCGAATGCGCTTTCCAATAATTAGGAATGGGTCTTAGGAAGCTAAAGCGGGTTTTTTCTTAAAAGTTTGAGTACTTCAAGGTAAAGATTATCACGGCGATGGTTGAATCTAAATTCAGTTTCTTTCAGGTGCAGGTAAAACGTGTGTTTAGCCAC
>Ga0208244_100445_pt1 | contig 40443 bp, 39 predicted proteins | sample SubbioCR12Aug_5A_FD_184828 | JGI IMG/M metagenome (GOLD analysis project Ga0208244, IMG submission 184828) | Serpentinite rock and fluid subsurface biosphere microbial communities from McLaughlin Reserve, California, USA - CR12Aug_5A (SPAdes) | ecosystem: Environmental > Terrestrial > Deep...
GGAAGACGACTGACTCCATAACGCTCTCCTTGCTCCTGGAGAACGTTATACAACATTGTTGAATCTGACGCCAGCTTTTTCTTTATTCGGTTGTCAAAGAGCTTTTTTCAAAGAGCTAAAGTGTTACTAGTGTTTGAACATTTGATATTTGAATTTTGATATTGTTTCGAAATTTCGAAATTCGGATTTCGTGCTTCGAATTTTAGATTTCTGTTCTTTGTTTGATGCAACTGAGCATCTGTTCCAGCCGGGTTTTATCAAACCCGACCATCACTTCCTTGCAGGCAGCGATCACCGGAACGCTTCTCGCTCCTGAAATTTTAACCATCTCATCCAGGGCGGCCCGATCTTTGGTCACATCGTATTCAGTAAAAGCGTAGCCCTTCTGCGAAAGAAACTCTTTCGCTATCTTGCAGTAAGGTCAGGTCGGTGTTGAATAAACCTTAATCTCTTCTGTCGCCATCATATCCTCCTTTCTCAAACAACATCCGTCTTTTTAAAAACGTTTATAACTATAATACCCGTCAGAGTGAAAATGTCAATGAAAGTTTTTTATCCCCTCTAATTGAGGTATAATGTTTAATGATGCCGGAGAACAAATTCCTTCAAGAAGCTGCCGAAAATTTCCGTTACCTCCTCGACCGGGGCTACCCAAGAAAACCTTCATTGGAACTGGTTGGAAATCGATATCAACTCAATGCGGATGAGCGCCACCTCCTTCATCGGGGAATCTTCTCTGATGAGGATGCGAAATGGAGGAAGGCCAGAAAGATCCCTCTTTACCGGATTCGGGGCAGAGACCTGGCCATCGATGGCTATAATGTTATCATAACGGTTGAGGTCGGCCTTTTCGGACGACCTTTAATCCTGGCCGATGATGGTTTCATACGCGATATCTCAGGCCTATCCGGAAACTACAGGAGGTCAGAAAAAACAGAAGAGGCGCTTTTGCTGATCTTCAACGCCCTGAAGAGAGGAAGGCCCAGACATACCCTCTTTCTTTTCGATGCACCCATCAGTAAGAGCGGTGAATTGGCGCGAGAGATCAGGATACGGTTGAAAAGAGAAGGTATCCCGGGCAATGGGCGGGCGATGAAGGTTCCGGAGAAGATATTAAACGGATTTCCCGGAGTAGTAGCAACCACGGATTCCGCCATCATCGACCAATCCAGGAAAGCGGTGGACTTGGCCGCTCACATCCTCAGGCATCAATCCAAATCCATAACTCTTATTTCTTTGAAAAAACATCCTGACCGCTGAAAAATCGGGGGGATCGTAACCGTTTAGCGCCTTGATACTGGCCAGTGACTTTTGGGCGGAAAATACGGGCATCAGGTGACCAGGATATCAGGATGCCGAATATCAGGATACCAGGACCTCAGATAAAGAATAACAGTTTTGGGGTTTGACCTGTTATCCAAATATCCTGATGGCCCTGCCTACCGCAGGCAGGCACTTCCTGATCGCCTGATCGTCTGATAACCGCTTCAAAGGGCTAAGGTGTTACGGAGAGTCTAATGCCTCGAGATCTACCGAAATAAATCTTGACAACCTCCCCCCCTTGGCGTATAAAAAGTCAGGATTGGATACAGTATACAGAACCGGACAGCGGGGAGGACTCCATGGAAAACATATTCGGAGGAATGAAGATAGGCAAGAGGAAATCTCTTCGAGAAGTGGTCTATGACTCTTTAAAAAAATCCATTCTCCACGGCAAATTAAAGGCGAAGCAGCGGTTGATCGAGGAAACGCTGGCCAACCAGATCGGGATCAGTCGCACCCCTGTCAGAGAGGCTTTCCATAAATTGGAACGGGATGATCTCGTCTCACGGCTTCCAAAAGGGGGATTTGCCGTCAGGGAATTCACAAAGGAGGATGTGGAAGAAATTTTTGGCATTCGCATTGCCCTTGAAAGCTATGCCGCTTACCTCGCCACCACGCATATTACACAAGAAAAACTCTCAGCCCTTGAAGAAAAAGTGAATGAGTCGGAGAAGGCCCTTAAAAAAGGAGAGGATGAAAAGGCGGTTCAGCTCTATACTGAATTTCATGACCTCCTCTATAAATCCTGTAAGAGCAAGAAATTGACCGAAATGATCAATGGCTTTAGAGACTATTTTTACCGTTACCGGTCTGCCCTGCTCCAGACGCCCAACGGCTTTAAGATGTCAATTGCAGACCATCGTCAAATGCTCGAAGCGATGAAAATAAATAACCCCCGGCTTGTGGAGGGTCTTGTCCGGACCCATCTCGAAAGGGGAATGGAAATCGTTCTCAAAGAGATCACCGAAGGGAGAATGGCTCCTTAATCACATTAAATTCGAAGCACGAAATCCAAAATTCGAAACAATATCAAATGACCAAAATTCGAAGGTTCAAAACAAATAGAAGTTTAAGACATTTGGATTTTGAAAATTCGAATTTGTTTCGGATTTCGATATTCGTATTTCGATTTATAGTTTCCTGAAGGGGGTAGCGCCGTTGGAGAGAAAGATCCGTATCTTAGTTGCAAAGCCTGGCCTGGATGGTCATGATCGAGGGGCGAAAGTGGTCGCTCAGGCCCTCCGGGATGCCGGAATGGAGGTGATCTATACCGGTCTTCACCAAACGGTTGATCAAATCATCCAGGCCGCCCTCCAGGAGGATGTGGATATCATCGGCTTATCCATCATGTCTGGGGCCCATCTTCCCATCTGTGAAAAACTGATGAAGAAGATGAAAGAAAAAGAACTCGAGGACACCACTGTCGTGGTCGGCGGCGTCATTCCCACAAGGGACATCCCCCGCATGCAACAGATGGGGATCAAAGGGATTTTCCCGGGAGGCACTCCCTTTGATGAATCGATCCGGTGGATCAAGGAACATGTCAAAAGCAGATAGAGGAGCGGGAACTTCGTTCCCTTGAGGAGCGTTTCACTTAAGGAGCGGCCTTTTAGGCCTTGAGGCAATTCTATAAAGGATAGGGGCTGAAAACCCATGAATGGTGAATTTAAATTTCCTTTTGAGAAGCTTGAAGTATGGTGTCTTGCTGTCGACTTGGCTGATTACGTTCTTAACATTCTGGACTCATTTCCAACCGGCAAGTATTTGAGGGTTATTAGCCAAATGGAAGCAGCGGTGACGAGCGTTCCGCAGAATATCGCGGAAGGAAAAGGTAGACAATATAGAAAAGAGTTTATTCAATATTTGTATATTGCGGAGGGATCACTTTTCGAAGTCCTGACCTTAGCAGAAATTTTGAAACGTAGAAAGCTGAACAGAGTAGAAGAGTCTACCGAGATCAGGAATCGGGCCGAAATCATTGACCGGAAACTCCACGGACTAATTAACTCATTAAGGAGTAGATGAGAAGGCTTTTGCCTCAAGTGAAACGCTCCTTAAGCGAAGCGCTCCTTGAGCAAAGCGATCCTCGGACCCCTATTTAGGAGTGAACCATGGGTGTTGCAAAATATGTCAAGAATGATAAGGACGAAGTCCTCGATGTGATTCTCCAGTCGGGCATTCCTATCAAACCGGTCTATACCCGGAAGGATCTGGAGGAGGTCGGCTTTGATCCCGAGAAGGATCTCGCCTACCCCGGCGAATATCCCTTTACCAGGGGAATTCATCCGCAAGGGTATCGGAGCCGGGAATGGACAACCCGCCAGTATACGGGGTTCGGAACTCCGGAAGAGACCAATGAACGCTTCAAACTGATGATCTCCCATGGCCAGACCGGCCTCAACGTCGCCTTTGACCTTCCCACACAGATGGGGCTCGACTCCGATGACCCTCTGGCAGAGGGCGAGGTGGGAAGGGTCGGAATGGCGGTGGATTCATTGAGAGATTTTGAAGTTGCCTTTAAAGACATTCCCCTCGACAGAATCGGTGTCGGACTTACCATCAATGCCGTGGCCAGCATTATGCTTGCCATGTTTCAGGCGACCGCAGAAAAGTTCGGATTCAAAAAGGATCGGATAAGCGCCACTCCTCAAAATGATATCCTGAAAGAGATGATCGGTCGTGGAGCCTGGATCTTTCCAGTAAAACCTGCTGTTCGCCTGATCGGGGATACAATCGAATATTCGATGAAGGAACTCCCCAGGACCAACCCGGTCAGCATCTGTGGCTATCACATTCGTGAATCAGGCTGTTCTCCTGCTCAGGAAATTGCCTACGCCTTCGAGATTGCCAACACCTATATCGAAGAGGTTCTTCATCGGGGCCATTCCATCGATGATTTCGTCAGAGGGTTTACCTTCAATATCAATATCTTCGGAAATCTCTGGGAACAGGTTGCGAAGTTCCGGGCCGCCAGAAAACTCTGGGCGATCAATCTCAGAGAACGTTACGGGGCAAAGGATAACCGTTCGCTCCTTCTCCGGGGCCTCTTTGGAGGGGGAGGCTATGGAATGACCAAAGCCCAGCCGGAGAACAATATCATCCGTGGGGCTTACTATGCGCTTGCGGCTGCGCTGGGCGGCGCCCAGACCACCGCGCTCTGCTCCTTTGACGAAGCCTATACCATTCCCACGCCGAGGGCTGCCCTTCTCTCTCTCAGGACATTCCAGATCCTGATGGAGGAAATCGGGTTACGGGATACGGTCGATCCTCTTGCCGGTTCCTATTTTATCGAAACCCTGACCAAGCAGATGGAAGAAAAGATCGTGGAAGAGATGAAACGGGTTGATGAGATGGGGGGAATGATCAAGGCCGTGGAAACCGGCTATGTCCAGAGGGAGGTCGCAAGACAGGCTTATGAATTTGAGAAGGGGGTTCAGAAGGGAGAATTAATTAAGGTCGGTGTCAACAAATATACCGAAGGCGATGAGATGGAGGTCGAACTCCATGAATACCGGTTGGGGTCTGCTGAAGAACATATCAAACGAACGCAAGAAGTGAGGCGGGTAAGAGACAATCGAAAGGTGACACAATTATTGAAAGAGCTTGAAAATGCCGCAAGAGCAGAAAAGAATGTGATGCCCTCTCTTTTGGAATGCTGTAAGGCTTATGCCACCGTCGGGGAAATGACAAAGGTTTTCAAAGAAGTCTACGGAGAGTTTAAAGAACCATCGATCTTTTAAAAAGGAATGATGGAATGTTGGAAGAATGGAATAATGGGTTAGACTCGGAACTTCTTTAAATTGAGCTTTACCCAATATTCCACCATTCCATTATTCCAGTATTCCAATATTTCAGTTTGGAGGTACTTATGGCTTTTACACTGTTTGGTCGGACGATTCAGAAGATTGGAGTCATCGGTTCGGGTAATATCGGCCCGGACATTGCCCTTCATTTCAGCCAGACTCTCTATTCATACGGGGTGCCTGTCGTGGTAGTCGATATCGTTCAGTCGGCTCTCGACGCCGGCTCGAAGAAGGCGGAATCAAAGATGGCGAAAGCCGCTGAGAAAAGAATCTTTAAAAAAGAGGCGGCCGACGCGATATTCAAAAATATGATCTTCACCACGGACTATGGCACATTGAGCGATGCCGATTTAGTCATAGAGGCTGCCTTTGAGAGGTCTGATGTTAAGCATAAAATCTTCGCCCAGCTTGAAGAGACCTGTCCGAAAACCGCGATTTTGGCCTCCAACTCATCCCACATTCCGCCTGAGGAAATCTTTCCCAACATCAAGGATAAGACCAGATGCATGGTCCTCCACTATTTTTTCCCTGCAGAGAGAAACATTTTACTTGAAATCGTTCCCCTGAAAGAGACGGATCCTGCCGTGTTAGAATATTCGACGAAACTCTACGAATTCATCGGAAAGGCCCCTATCCAGGTGAAGAGTCGATTTGGCTTTGCTATCAATCCCTTCTTTGAGGGAAACTTTCTTGCGGGTGTCTTGATGGCTGAGAAAGGTCTGGGCACCGTCAAGCAGATCGATACCATCATCCAGAAAACCCTGGGAATGGGTGTAGGTCCTTTCACAGGCCACAATCTTACAGGTGGGAACCCGCTTACGCAGCATGGTCTCTCAATCTATGCTTCGGTCATTTCGCCTTGGTTCCGCTCCCCCAAGTTATTGGACGATTATGTTAAAACTGGAAAAGCTTGGGAAACGGCTGCCCGAGGTGAAACGGTTGAGTACAGCCAGGAAGTCTTCGAGGCGGTTTCATCGAGGATCATGGGGGCTTTTTTTGGGATCGCCTGTGAAATTGTGGAGAGCGGGATCAGTAATATCGGTGATGTGGACCTCGGCATCGATGTCGGATTGGTCATGAACCCGCCTTTTCAAATGATGAATAAAATTGGGATAAAGAAGTCCATTGAGTTGGTAGAAGCCTATGCCAAGGAAAATCCCGGGTTTAAGGTGACCGAGATGCTCAAAAAACAGGCGGCTTCAGGGCAACCATGGAAGATCCCAGTGGTCCTGAGAGAGGATAAGGGAGATGTGGCCATCGTGAAAATTCGGAGGCCCAAGGTGCTTAATGCCCTCAATGAAGATGTCTTCGATCAACTGAGAGAGACCTTCACGGACATCCAGAAAGATGCGAAAATCAAAGGGGCTATTCTGACCGGCTTCGGGACAAGGGCCTTTGTCTCGGGTGCGGATATTGGGATGCTTGCTGCTCAAAAATCAGCCGAAGAAGCTGAAATGGCATGTCTTAAAAACTATTCCATCCTTGGTCTTATGGAGAATTTGGGCAAACCCGTGGTCTGTGCCATGAATGGACTGGCTTTCGGCGGCGGCAATGAAATCGCCATGGCCTGCACGGTCCGAATTGCCGCCAAGGGGCAGAAAGTATTCGTGGGTCAACCCGAGCCCAAGCTCGGTTTTATCCCTGGAGCGGGCGGGACACAGAGGCTTCCAAGGTTAATAGGAATAGAGAAGGCCTGGCCAATCCTCAGAAATTCGAATCCTATCTCTTCATCTCAGGCGAAAGAGTTAGGGTTGATTCAGGAAGAAGTTGAGGGCGACCTGATGGAGGCCGCTATGAACTGGATAAAAAACATTCTTGCGGGGAAAGTCAACGTTCCGTCCATCCCAAAAGGTCCTCTTCCCATCCCCTCGAAGCTTCCGGAGGTCGATATCGGACATCTGAGCCGAAAGATCGATGAACTTCTCCAAAAGGCCATTTTAGAAGGGGCAAAACTGACCCTTGAAGATGGATTGAGACTTGAGGCCAATATTTTCGGCGAGTGTTTCTCTACCCAGGATCGGAAGATCGGGATTGACAACTTCATGCAAAACGGCCCGAAGGTCAATGCGAACTTTGTCCATGGATAACCACCTATAATCCCCCTCTCCCTTGAGAGACTGTGTCGCAATCGCGAGCAAAGGGGAAGAGGCAGTCAGGTTCCAAAGTTTTAGGATGCGGGTCTTTTAGATGATGGGAAATTGTCACTTGTATAAAATCGAATGCTTTCATATGCTTGGCACGCCTGAATCCGAACGGCTAGAGGTAACCGCCCTAAACCTTTTCCACCCGACCGCCTCTCCCCCTTTTCAAAAATGGGGTTTTTTCATATTACGACACAGTCTCTCAAGGAAGAGGGTTGGGGTGAGGGTGGCCTGCAAGGGGAAGGAAAAGTTTAAAAAGTGATTAGAAAGATGATATGAACAATCTCGGCGATTGGGTACGGAAATGGAGCCTTCTCCAGCCTGGAAAGTATGCCCTCTTCTTTGAAGGCCAACCCTTCGCTTTTCAGGAGACAAACCATCGCACCAACCGGCTTCGTCATCATCTTCTGTAAGACCCCGAGCGGAAAAATCCGGAAGTTTGTGTTAAAGGAATGGCACCAAACGAAAACATAGCGATGAGTTCGGAGTTCAGAGTTCGGAGTTCAGATATTGGAGACTCCGAACTCCGAACTAATTACTCCGAACTTTTGAATCGGAGGATTTCATGGCCGATAAGGCTTACCGGTTAGGATGCGATATTGGCGGCACCTTCACCGATTTTGTCCTTCTGAACGATCAAACCGGAGAGATAAAAACGTATAAGTGCCTCACCACTCCCAGGGATCCCTCGGATGCCGTGGAGGATGGAATCCGGGGATTGGAGAAAGACACTCCGGATTTTGTGGAGAAGCTCGACGAGGTGATTCATGGGACCACCCTGGTCATCAATTCGATTATAGAGAGAAAGGGAGCTAAAACGGCGTTAATCACGACAAAGGGTTTCAAGGATGTCCTCGAGATCGGGAGGGGAATGCGATATGCTCCTTACGATGTGTTCGCTCAATTTCCAAAACCCCTCATCCCGAGACATCTTCGTTTCGAGGTGGACGAGAGGGTCCGAAGCGACGGAAGCGTCCTGAAGCCATTGGATTCGCAGGAAGCAAAACGGGTTGTCCGGGAGATTCTTAATCTAAAGGTTGAATCGATTGCGGTCTGCCTGATCAACTCATTTGAAAACCCGACGCATGAACGGATGCTTAATGAAATCATCGAAAAGGAATCACCCGGAATATCGGTCTCCATCTCCTTCAGGGTCCTGCCGCAGATTAAAGAGTACGAGAGAACAAGCACCACGGTCACCAACGCCTATGTGAAACCCCTGACAGGCCGATACCTCTCCAAATTGGCTAAAAGGCTGGAGACCATCGGCTTCCAGGGAAAGCTTTTCATCATGCTCTCCAGTGGAGGGGTCACCTCTGTCGAAACAGCTTCAGAGTTTCCAGTCCGAATCATTGAATCCGGTCCGACCGCTGCGGTCATTGCCGGTCAATATTACGGCAGGCTTTTCCATATTCCGGAAATGTTCTGCTTTGATATGGGAGGCACAACCGCCAAGTCCTGCTTGATTCAGAAAGGGGAAGCCGGCGTAGTCCCAACCTTTGAAGTCGGCCGCGTCCAGAGGTTTATGAAGGGAAGCGGACTGACCATCCAGGTGCCCGTGGTTGACTTGATGGAGATTGGGGCAGGAGGCGGAAGCATTGCAAGGGTGAGCCGTCTTGGAACGCTTCAGGTTGGGCCGGAAAGCTCCGGAGCAGATCCCGGGCCGATCTGTTACGGCATTGGAGGGACGGAGCCCTGTGTCACCGATGCCGACCTCCTTTTAGGTTATCTCGATGAAAATTACTTTCTCGGCGGCAAGATGAAACTGGATAAGGAAGCGGCAAGACACGGGGTCGAGGAAAAAGTGGCCAGGCCGCTGGGCGTTACCTTCATTCAGGCCGTATGGGGAATCCATGACCTCATCAATGAAACCATGGCCGCCGCCGCCAAGACACACATCGCCGAAAAAGGAGGAAATCCCAGCCTCGTCGCCATTGTCGCCTTTGGCGGAGCAGGCCCGGTTCACGCCTATGGTCTTGCTAAAAAATTGGGGGCGCCCCGCCTGCTTGTCCCGCCCAATGCTGGAGTGGGCTCGGCTCTCGGCTTCTTTACTGCCCCCCGATCCTTTGACCTGATCAGAAGTCACAAGGTGACTCTAACGGCTTCTGATTTTAATGAAATTGAAAAGATGTTGAAAGAATTGGAAGAGGAGGCGGCAAAGATACTTAAAAAACAGGCGTCGGAGAAGAACATCCGATTCGAACGATCTCTTGATATGCGTTTTGTCGGCCAGGGATCGGAAACCAACGTTTTGATTTCCGGAAGAGATTTCACAAAGATGCGTAAGGAGGAGATCCGTCGCAGATTTGATGAGGTTTATGAAAAACTGTATGGAAGGACGTATCCTGATTCAGAGGTGGAGTTCATCAATTTCAAAGTCAGAGCCAGTCTCCCTGAACGGCTGATTCAATTTCCAACGTTGAATCAAACGGGGAAATCTTTAAAGAAGGCAATCAAGGGGAACCGCAAGGCTTACTCCCCTCTGGCCAGAGACTTTATCTCCTATACCGTCTATGATCGCTACCAGCTTTTCCCGAAGGCCATGTTCAAAGGACCTGCCATTATTGAAGAGAAGGAGTCAACCCTGATTGTCGGCGAGGACGGTTCGGTCTCCGTCGATGATTTTGGGTTTCTGTGGATAGATCTGAAGTAGCATGAGGTTGAAGGAGCGTCCCGCAAAGCGGGCCTTGAGGTTGGAGGCAAAAGATCTTGCCTCAAGTGAAACGCTCCTCAAGCGAAGCGATCCTCTAACCTTTGTAGGAGGCATAAAAATGGGACAAACCTTTGACCCAATTACCTTAGAAATATTATGGCGAAGGTTAATTTCTGTTGTTGATGAAGCGGATAGCGCGGTGGCCCGGACCGCCTTTTCCAGCCTGCTCAGGGACGCCCATGATTATACCTGCATGTTTACGGACCAGAAAGGCAGGGAGCTGGCGCAGGGCTCCTTTGCAACACCCGGCCAATCCGGGGCCATGGCTTTGGGAATCAAGAATCTTGTCGCCAAACTTTCTCCGGAAACCTACAAACCCGGAGACATTTTCATCACCAATGATCCCTGGGCCCTCGCAGGACATCTGAACGATGTCTGTGTCATGAGTCCCGTCTTTTACAATGGGAAATTGGTCGCGTTTACCGCCTGCGTTTTCCATCACTCGGATATCGGAGGCCGTGTTTCCTCCGATAACCATGATGTTTTCGAAGAAGGCCTCTTCCTCCCGCTCGTGAAACTCTACGACGGAGGAACCCTCAATCAATCCATGATCGATATGATTCGCTGGAATGTCCGGACTCCCGACGAGGTGATTGGGGACATCCGGTCTCAGATTGCTGCCAACCATGTCTGTGCAGAGAAGATCTGCCAGATGCTCAGGGAAAATGGCTTGGATCATCTCGATGACCTGGCGGACCAGATCATCAGCCGCACAGAGAAGGCCATGAGGGAAGAAATTGAGAAGATCCCCGATGGCGCCTATCCGGCCGAAGCCATCATCGAGCAGATGAAGGGCCAGCAGGATGTGGTGATTAAGGCCACCGTTGAAGTCAAAGGAAGCGATATCTTCGTGGACCTAAACGGGTCTTCCCCTCAGGTGAACTGGGGAGGGAATGTCGTTTATAACTTTACCTACGCCTATGTCTTTATGGCCGTCAAAAGCATGTTTGGCCCGGACATTCCTAACAACGACGGCTGTGCAAGCCCCATCACGCTCAAGGCGCCGGAGGGCACGGTGGTCAACTGTAAATTTCCAGCGGCCGTGGCGGCGCGGCTGGTCATCGGACATTTTCTGACAGAGATCATTTATCGAGCCCTCTCCGGAGTCGCCCCCAACAAAGTGATTGCCGCAAGCGGAGGAACGCCCGCCCAGATGAATGTCTTCTATGGCAAGAGGAGTAATGGGAAACCCTGGCATTCTGTGATCATCAGAGGCGGCGGAATGGGAGCCAGCGCCTCCGGCGATGGGAATTATGTCTACATCTTCCCAGCCAATGGTGCGAATACGCCCGTTGAAATCATCGAAAGCGATACGCCCCTGGTCATTGAAAAAAGGGAACTTCTCATCGATTCCGGGGGGCCGGGCCGGATGAAGGGAGGCCTCGGGCAACGGGAGGTCTTCAGGATTCCTGATGATCAGTATGGACCTCTGTCACCTGTTAATCTTGGAATGCAGGCAGGAAGGCATATCCATCCTCCCCAGGGGCTCTTTGGCGGAAAACCAGGCTCAAAAGCTCAGTTTCTGATCAATGGGGTTCCCGGAAATCCCTATGGACTAACCCAACTCAACCTCGGCGATGTGGTGACAATCGATGCAGCCGGCGGAGGAGGCTGCGGGAATCCGCTGGAGCGTGATCCCGAATGGGTTGAAAAGGATGTGATCGAAGGCTATATCAGCCTCGAAAAAGCCAAAGAAGAATATAGTGTGGTGATCAATCCCAAGACCCTGAAGGTCGACATGGAGGCAACAAAAAGACTAAGAATCCAATAGGGTTAGGTTAAGGTCGAGAATCTGTCCCATTTATTTCCTTTTACCTAAAAATAATAAACTTCATTCAAAATAGTTCTTCATTTCCCAACAAATATTGGTCTTGAACAATTCCAGGGTCCAACGATTTCGCCTAAAAATCAAATTCCAATCGAATAGTTGGAAATCATATAAAAACATTTTTTGAGGGTCTGGGGGAGGTCACAAGAGCTAAAAGAGATTTCCAGTTGTCTGGCAAGGAGGTCCAATTGTACACTGCCCCCTACGCGCCACGTATTCGGTCTGATCTGAATAATCTGGCTAGACACTTCATCGAATTCATCTTCAATATCGCCAGAGATCTCCTCGATGACGTCTTCGAGGGTTACCATTCCGATAACGTTCGCCCCGGCGTCCTTCACAATTGCAAGGTGATGACGTTTTGCGATAAATAGCTTCAACATCGTATTGAGGTTCTTGGGATTCGCGACAAATAAAACCGGCCGTATAAACTGACCAATAGAAAGCGCAGAAAGGTTTGGTTCAAACAAAGCCATCTCTTTGAAATTGACATATCCAACGATTCCATCAACAGTATTACCCCAATTGAGTGAAAAATTATTGCTTGATTGAGCTGCAAACATGATAGCGAGACTATTTAAAGGTTTGTTAAACCCTATATTAAAATCCCCCTTATTCCCCCTTTTCCAAAGGGGGATAATAATAAGTCCTCCCCTTTGGCAAAGGGGAGTTAGAGGGGATTTTGTCAAAATATTTTCACTCGATTGGAGTATTAGAATTGCTGATCGGGTAACGAGTATGAAGGTTGTTTCGCGAAATCTCGAAATTTTCCTGAATGGACTGATGTGTTCTCAAAAAGTAAACCCTCCTAGCCTTCTCATTTTGTTTTCCTCTTCTCCATTCGGTCTTACATAAAGGCAAAATCGACGTCAACAAGTCCTTCGTATGATCGGACCTCATTTAGGTTGATTTAGGATTTTGCGTTTTCTCAACATTTCTATGCTTTTTCTTTGATCTCCTCCGCTCATGATAGGCTTTGATGCGCTTAGCTGCATGAATCGCCTTGAACCAGCCTTCGATCTTTGCGCGGTAGATCAATACAATTAAGATCACTCCAATGCTGATACCGACAACCGTGAATAGAGCTCCGTAACGCTCATCTCTAAAAAAGCTACCTCCAATCGTAAGAAGGGTAGTCCCAAGTAAACGACCCGCGATGGAGATTATCAGAAATTCCCCCTGTCGCATATGGCCCAGCCCAAGCAGGTAACACAGAATATCCTTTGGGAATCCGGGGACGAGAAAGAGCAAAAAGGCCAGAAACAACCCTTTGTGTTTCATCACATAGTCAAAACGTTTAATGGTCTCCTGCCTAACAATGATGTCGATTAGGGGTCGGCCAAACAGGTGTGCAAGGTTAAACGCAATCCATGAACCGAGGGTGAGCCCGACGGTTGAAAAAATAATTCCCCATAAAGGTCCAAAGAAGATTCCACCCACAAATCCTGTAACCTCTCCGGGCAGAATCGCAACCAACACTTGGATCACTTGAAGTCCAATAAAAATGAATACCGCATATGCCCGATGCTCCTCAATAAGACTGAGCATCCGATCCTTGTCCGTGAAGAGATGAAACAGGTCAAGTGCATACAAAAGGAGCGTGATACCGACAATGACGGCACCCAAAATCACGAGCTCACTTACTGTCCTTTTGTCAAACCTGATCAATTGGAACCTCCATTTATTATATATACCTTAACGTTGCAGAAGATTTAGTCATACGGACATGGGTAAACCGGTAGTAAAGGCTTCGGGGCGAACCTTTAAGGCAATCAGCACATACAATTCCAACCCTTGCTGGAGTTCACCTTAGGTGAAGTCCGCTGATTTCCATAACATGTCAAATCAATCGCCGTTCGAAGCCTTGAAGAGCGGTTTACCCATGGCCGTTTATGCAACTGCGAGGTATACTCTAATAAAAACCTCTAAAGACAATTGAACTTAGAACAATAAAATGGAAATCTTCGGCTGGGGCATTAAACACAGAAGTAAGTTCATCCATGGGGGTAATGATGGCGATTGCTAACCCAGTTAGCCAAACCTTTCTCCCTTGGCAATAGGTCATGAAAGATTTCTTCCGCAATGGCAAAATAAAGACATTTGCAAAAACCAGATTAACGATTAGCAAGACTTCAGGTTTCATCCGGACAGGAATTTTATATCAGCAAGGGGATTTTAAATCAAGCCAGTCCGAATACACATTTCAATATTGGCAATGGGGAAGTGGGAGAAACGCTGATGATTACCAATTCAAATAAGGTATATTTTGCCAAACCGACCCTTCGTGGATGGATGAGTTTGCCTGGAGATGACCACCTCACAATAATCATCGCTCTGATTCAGATTCTTTGTGTGCCGCACAAACACACCCATCTCCTTCCCCAATAGCCCCCTCATCAGTCCCTGGTAAGTATGCGCCGTCACAATCCCGCAATCCGCAATGCCGGCTTTGGCAACGGCTTTCTGGATTTCACAATCCGACGCCTGAACAAAGATTGTATCTCCCTCAACATTTATTTTACGGCCTTCAATTTTCAAAACCTTACTGAGAATCTCTTAAGTGTCCAGAAAACTTTCCGGCCATATTGGATTTTTGATAACGTCGTTTTTGATCATTTTTCCAAACACATAGGAGAACTGTTTCCACGCTTCGACATCCATCTCCCATGCTTCTCTTTCCCAAGCTTCCCGGCTAAGGCTAAAAACCACGCCCCATCCAGACGGACAATCGAATATTGCGAGATCTCTAAAAGCTGGTCAATAGATAAATTCATTTTCCCCCCTCTTTCTCAAGGCATTAAAAATTTCTACACCTTCAGGAAAAAAATGTTTTCGACTCGGTTGATGCATTCATATTTTCGTACAGTTACATCAAACCTATGCCAATTCATTATCAAAATGATGAATCTCTGTCAATTTATTTGAAGGAATTTACATAAACGGATTTAACCCTACCCCCAATTGAGCGGGCGGGAATATTTTATGAAAATATTTTATAAAATAGCCACCTATTGTATTAGATTCTTACACATTAAAGTCTGAGAATTTATCTCTAACACTTGAAAACAAATGGTGTCATGCTTGGTTCAGCATCTCGTTTTGTCCAAAGGGTGAGATCCTGAAACGAGTTCAGGATGACAAGTCTGTAAAATTTCAAATATTTTTGGTTAGAATTTTAAAAAAGCGAGGTCAGAAGGGATATGAATGAAACATTGATATCGCTCATCGACCGGACAGCCCTTCGATTGGGTGAGAAGAAAGCCATCCTCTTTTTAAGAAAAGGAAGATTGGAGAGCCAGATGACTTATTCTTCTCTCCAACAAATTTCCAACCGGGTAGCCAATGGCTTGAAAACAAACGGGCTTCGGAAGGGTGATCGAGCCATCCTTTTCATGCCAAAGAGTATCGAACAGATTCTCTTTCATTTGGGCGTGCAAAAGGTTGGCGCCATCTCCGTGATTCTCAATCCTGGTTTTAAAAAAGATGAGATGGACTATTTTCTAAGGGATACCGATGCCACGATCATTATTGCAGGCAAGAAAGAAGAGGCTTTGATCCAATCCCTGGATAAAGAACGGCCAATGATCTCAATCGACACGGGGAACCCATTTGAAGAAGACGAACTGTTCCCCGAGTCCTCCACCCAATTTTCACTTGAGCAGGGAAATCCTAACGATCCAGCTATTCTTATCTATACATCCGGCACCACAGGCCAACCCAAGGGAGCCATCCTGACTCAACAGAACCTGACCCAAGACGCAAAGAACATCATCCGCATCTGGGAGATCACGGAAAAAGATGTGCTCTGCCATGCTCTTCCGCTCTTCCATGTCCATGGTTTATGCTTTGCTCTCCACACCTCTCTGATCGCCGGAGCAAAGATCGTGATGTGCGATGAATTCGCAGCTGAAACCGTTATGGATATTCTTTCTTCTCAAGAAGGGGAACTCGCCTGCACCCTCTTTATGGCTGTCCCGACGATGTATTTAAGGATGATCGACAAAATGGAAGGTGCAAAGTCAGACTTCAGCCACCTTAGGCTTCTCGTTTCCGGCTCTGCTCCACTGGCTCCGAAAGATTTTGAGAGGATCAAAAAAACCTTTGGCAAAGAACCCGTGGAAAGGGAAGGAATGTCCGAAACAGGAATGAATTTCTCAAACCCATTACGGGGTCTAAAGAAACCGGGGTCCATCGGCCTTCCTCTCCCACAAGTGGAAGCAAGAATTGTAAACCCAGAGACGTTTCAAGATGTGAAGCCGGGTGAGGTGGGTGAAATTTGGTTAATGGGCCCTCATGTCACCCCGGGTTACTGGAAAAAACCGAAGGAGACAGAGGTTGTATTTGTGAATGGATGGTTTCGGACAGGCGATCTGGGGAAGAAGGATAAGGATGGATACTATTACATCACAGACCGTTTGAAGCATATCATCATCTCCGGAGGAGAAAACATTTCCCCTAAAGAGATCGAATCCGTAATCAACCAGCACCCAAAAGTATCGGAGTCCTGTGTTGTAGGAATGCCCGATGAGAAGTGGGGTGAAAAGGTAGTCGCTGCCGTGATACTAAAACCCGGAGTCGCCTTTGCAGAAAAAGAGATAAGAGATCACTGCAAGCAACACCTCCACGACTGGAAATGCCCTAAAGAGATTCTCTTCCTGAATGAACTTCCCAGAAATAGAATGGGAAAGATCTTGAAGGAAGATGTGATGAAATCCTTTGAAAAATAGGGACGCTTCCCATTTTTAATCGGCCGTGGAATAAAAAGATTTTGTCATCTGCGTGTCGAAACATAGCACTGCGGCGAACAGGCAGGTTCCCGTCGGTAGCTCGCAAGAACAATTAGGGATAACGACACAGTGTCCTGCCTTGCTTTCTCAACATGATTCGTTATACTGTACCCAAAAAGGTGGGCATCCTATCATCACCTGAAATGGGTGTCATGCCTTTTCCCAAAATGGGAAGCGGCATAGAATATAAATATCCATCGGAATTATTTCAACGGTCATGATGAACCCGTCGCCTGAAAAACCCGACTCCCCCTCCTCCTTCTTTATCTGGTCTGCAATGATCAGTGTCTACATGGTCTGGGGTTCGACCTATCTGGCCATCCGCTTTGCTGTCCAGACGATGCCGCCCTTCCTGATGGCTGGCGTCCGTTTTCTCATTGCAGGCTCCGTGCTCTACCTGGTCAGGCGGGCCATGGGAGATCCGCGGCCTTCATGGAAGGAGTGGCGGTCTGCGTCAGTGATCGGCATCTTTTTATTGGTAGGCGGCAATGGCGGCGTTGTCTGGGCCGAGCAGTGGGTAGCATCAGGGGTCGCAGCCTTGCTGGTGGGAACCGCGCCTCTCTGGATGATCCTCATTGATATGCTTCACCCGGATGGACGAAGGCCTAATCGATGGGCCATCTTAGGGGTCGGGCTGGGTTTTATCGGTATCGTCATCCTGATCGACCCTTTTCAATCGGTCAGCTCAAAAGAGAACATTGATCCTGCAGGGGCAGGGGTTTTAGTGCTGGCCTCACTGTTATGGTCTATCGGATCCCTCTATAGTCGTCAGGCCAAACTTCCACCCTCCCCGTTGCTTGGAACTGGAATGGAGATGCTGGCCGGAGGATTGGGTTTACTCCTTCTGGGAATCATGACCGGAGAATTGGGACGCGTGAGTTTGCTTTCTATCTCCAGGTCATCCTGGTTAGGATGGCTTTATCTGGTGGTATTCGGGTCCTGGATTGGATTCACCGCTTATACCTGGCTATTGCGCTCTGCTCCAACCCCCCTCGTCTCCACCTATGCCTATGTCAATCCAATCGTAGCGGTGTTGCTCGGTTATTTCCTGGCTGAAGAGATTCTGACCTTTCGCATCTTGGTTGCCGCATTGATGGTGGTGGGATCCGTTGCCCTCATTTCCATCACCCACCAGAGATCCCTCAGCTCAAAAAGAAGAAGAAATATGGGAGAATAGGATCCTTAAAGACCTCTGTTTTGCGAAAGGAGATGCTTTTTGTAAGTTCGAACTCGTGTGATCGTTTCTATTTTCGCTTGACGGATTATCCGTTTTTTTATACGATAAGTTCCGGTTAATAGAGGAGGGACAAAATGGGAAAAAGCTTCATGCCGAAGATTCGAACAGAGAGAGACCTCAAGCGGGTCCAACTTGCAGGGCTTCAATGGACGGTCAATCAGGTCTATAAGAATTCCGAATTTTATCGGAATCGTTTCGATGAGGCAGGAGTCAGGCCCAAACAGATCAAGTCGCTCAAGGATATATCAAAACTTCCTTTCACCACTGCCAAAGACCTTCAGGAGGGATACCCCTTCCCCTTAAGATCGGTCCCTTTTGAAAAAATTGTCAGGATCCATGCCTCCTCCGGAACCACAGGAAAGCGGAAGGTTCTCTGCTATACGCAGAAGGACATTAACGATTGGGCAAATATGTTCGCCCGCTGTTATGAGATGGCCGGTCTGACAACGAAAGATCGAGTTCAAATCGCTGTGGGATATGGTGTATGGACGGCCGGAGTCGGTTTTCAGTCAGGGGTCGAACGGCTGGGGGCCACGGCCATTCCCATCGGTCCCGGAAATATCGATATGCAGTGCCAATTCCTGGAGGACTTTCAGTCGACCGTCCTCTGTGCCACGGCCTCAATGGCCCTCCTGATGGGCGAAGAAGTGGAAAAAAGAGGGTTGACCGACAAGATCGCCTTAAAAAAAGTGATCATGGGGTCGGAACGTTCGAGCGATGCCATGAGAATCAGGATGAAGGAACTCCTCGGGGTCGAGCATGTCTTTGACATCCCGGGAATGACGGAACTCTATGGACCGGGAACCGGCCTCGATTGTCTTTATCATGAAGGAATCCACTACTGGGCGGACTACTATATTCTCGAACTTCTCAATCCGGAGACGCTTGAACCGGTTGCTCCGGGAGAAACCGGCGAGATGGTGGTCACCACCCTTCGTAAAGAAGCCGCCCCCCTGATCCGTTACCGCACCCGGGACCTCACCCGACTCATTCCCAAACGGTGTTCCTGCGGTTCCATCCTCCCCATGCATGATCGTCTGCTTGGAAGGTCCGATGATATGTTCATTATCCGGGCGGTCAATATCTATCCGGGCCAGATCGATCATCTTCTCTCCGGGATCAAAGAGGCGGGAAGCGAATACCAGATTCACCTGCATCGCAAGGAGGATGGAAAGGATTACATGACCGTCAAAGTGGAGAGGGCCGAGGGATTGCCCCCATCAGGAGACGATGCTTTGACCAGAACCATTGAGGAGGAGATAAAAAAACAGATCCTGGTTAGCGGCAAAGTCGAGGTGGTCAATTACGGGTCGCTTCCCCGCTCGGAGCGGAAGAGCAAACGGGTTTATGACCACAGGGAAGAGGCTTGAGTTATGAGTTATGAGTTTTGAATCAATTTAGCCTTATGAAAAGAAGAGTTTGAAGAGTTTAATGAGTCAATTGACCAAAAGAATCATCATAAAATCCCCCTCCATCCCCCTTTGCCTGCCTTTGGCAGGGAAAAGATTACCAAAGGGGGAAAGCTCTATCTCCTCCCTTTGGCAAAGGGAGGTCGGGAGGGATTTTACAAAGATTTTCAAACAGGTAAAGTGTTACGAAAAAGGAGGTGAGGAAAAGAAAACCTTGACAAAATCCGACAATTGTATACAGTATCCACTAATGACACGGCACTTCAATTCGAGAAAGGAGGAAAGAAGATGAGAAAAAAGCTCTTTTTAATTGCCCTGACAGGAATTCTAATGGCGTTCTTGGTGGTAAGCGGATTGCTAACAGCGCCCGCACAGGCCCAGATCAAGCTCAGTTACGCAAACTTCCCGCCCGCCCCCACCTTCCCCTGCGTTCAGATGGAAAGGTGGAAAACGGAGATTGAGAAGAGGACAGCAGGAAAAGTCAAGATCGATACCTACCCTGGAGGCACCCTGCTGGGAGCAAAGAACATGTTCGACGGTGTTGCAGCAGGAACCGCGGATATTGGCTCCACGGCAACCTCTTATTTCCCGGGGATGTTCCCGATCGTCGAATTTGTCGATCTCCCTGTTGGATGGCCAAGCGCCACCGTAGCGAGCGCTGTGCTCTCTGAACTCGTTGAGAAATATAAACCCAAGGAACTCGAAAAATTTAAGGTCCTCACGATGTTTACCTGCCCGCCTGCAAATATCATGTCCATGAAACCCATCCTTGGCCTCGAGGATTTAAAGGGCTATGCACTAAGAGCCTCCGGAACAGGCGCAAAGATTCTCGGCCTCCTCGGCGCCGCAGCCGTGGGCATGCCTCAATCCGATGTCCCCGAAGCCATTCAGAAGGGCGTCATCAAGGGAAACGTCTCCTCCCTTGAAGTGATGAAAGACTTCAAATATGCCGAATATTGCCGCCATGTGACCTCCAATGTCAATCTTTTCGTCGTCTCTTTTGCCGTAGTGATGAATCAGAAGAAATGGGATTCCCTGCCTGCGGATGTGAAGAAAACCATGGATGACATTCGAATGGACCAAGCCATCTGGACGGGGAGATATGTGGACAATCACGTGAAAGAATCGATGAAGTGGTCCGAACAGACTCACAACGTTCAGGTCTATAAACTCTCGCCCAAAGAGATCTCGAGATGGGATGCATTGCTCAAGCCCATGATCGACACACATCTCAAGGACGTTGAAGCAAAGGGATTGCCTGCGAAAGCAATCCTCGATGATACGTTGAAACTGAAGGAAAAATACAGCAAACAATTCCCTGATTGATTCGGCATGCCCGGAGGGCACCCACGAACGATGAAAATGATTACTCAGAACGAATTTCACGAATATGGACGAATGATTCCCCTTTCGTGTCATTCGGTGTCATTCGTGTTATTCGATGCTATTTTCTAGGAAATTCAGATTGATCGTATGCCTTAAAAGTGGAGGGGAGGGCCCAAGCCTCCCCTCTTCATCGAAATGCCTCTTTTCAGATAATGGAGCAAGGTATGATCATCGGACTGGATAAGTTCAGCAATAACCTGAACAGATGGTTTAATTGGTTCGGAGGAATAGCCCTTGTGGGTTTGACGGGCATCGCCTGTGCCAATATGCTGATGCGGATTTTAGGATCGCCTTTCAAGGGGGCCTATGAGCTGGTGGGGTTCTTCGGCGCTCTCGTGGTCGCCCTGCCCCTGGGTTATGCCCAGGTTAACCGGAGCCACATCTCCGTCGATATTTTGGGAAGACGTTATTCAGCCAAAACCAAACGGTTCGTCAACGCCTTCAATTCTCTGGTTTGCATGGCCTTCTTCGTTCTGGTCGCATGGCAGAGCGGGGGCTATGCTACCGCCATATGGAAAAGGGGAGAAACATCCGAAACCCTGAGGATCATCTATCATCCCTTTGTTTACGTGGTCGCCCTCTGTTGCCTTCTTCTTGCCTTTGTTCTCTTGATCGATTTTTTAAAAACCCTTCGTCCTCAAAAAGGAGAAAAATAGATGATCGGGCTCACCGGAATTTTCCTTCTTCTCGGGGTGATGATTTTCCTTCAGATGCCGGTTGGGTTTTCAATGGCTCTGGTAGGCTTCTTCGGATTGTGGTATGTCACAGGCATCAATTCCGCCCTTTCGACAATTGGCACAGAGACCTGGTCTATTTTTTCATCTTATGGTCTTACCGTCATTCCCCTGTTCATCCTGATGGGAACCATCTGCTTCCATTCAGGAGTCAATAAGAGCCTTTATGAAACAGCCTATAAATGGTTTGGCCGGACCCGGGGTGGAATTGCCATGGCCACCGTCATGGCCTGTGCGGGTTTTGCTGCGATCTGTGGTTCCAATAATGCCACTGCCGCCACCATGACAACCGTCGCCCTGCCGGAGATGAAAAAATATAACTATGACAAAGCCCTTTCGGCCGGTTCAATCGCCTGCGGTTCAACGCTTGGGGTCGTTATTCCGCCGAGCGTTGTGCTGATTGTTTACGGCATCCAGACCGGACAATCCATCGGAAAACTGTTCTGGGGTTCAACGCTGCCGGGGATCCTGATGGCAGTTCTGTTTGTGCTAACCATTTACCTCGTCTGTGTGAAACACCCGGAATGGGGTCCTGGGGGACCAAAGGTCAGGCTCATCGATAAGATCAAGGCCACGCCCGGGATGGCGGAGATGTTCATCCTTTTTGGCCTCGTCATGGGAGGACTTTACACCGGAGCCTATACTCCGACCGAGGCAGGAGCCGCCGGCGCCTTCTTCGCTCTGTTGATCGCAGGAACCATTCGAAGAAAACTCACCTGGAAGGGATTTGTCTCATCCATTACGGATGCCCTCAAAGTCACCTGCATGGTGATCGTGATCATCTGGGGAGCGGTCATCTTCGGCCGTTTTCTGACCATCAGCCGCCTTCCCTTTCTCGCGGTCGACTTTGTCTCAACGCTTCATGTCCCTCCCTATATGATTATGGTTTGCATCCTGTTGATTTATGCAATTGCGGGAATGGTGATGGATGCGCTCGGCTTCCTCTTAATTTCAATCCCCATCTTCTATCCCATGGCAATCAATCTCGGATATGATCCGGTCTGGTTTGGCTGCATCCTCACGGTGGTGACAACCCTGGGGGCGATCACTCCACCGGTAGGAATCTGCGCTTATGTGGTTTCGGGAATGGCTCCTGATATTCCCCTTTCGACGGTCTTTAAAGGTGTTTTCTGGTTTATTCCCGCCTATGCAATCACGATGGGGATGATGATCCTTTTCCCTCAGATTGCCCTCTTCTTGCCCAGTTTAGTAAGGTAATGTCATCCAGCGGAGGGTCCTATGAAAAAGTTTGACTACCTCAAACCCAATACCCTTGAGGAAGCCCTTTCTCTTTTAAATCAATATGGGGACAGGGCAAAAATGATCGCAGGCGGAACCGATGCCATTGTGATGAACAGGCAGAAAAAGATCTCTCCTGATGTCTTCATCTCCCTCCGGGGAATTCCTGGTCTGGATCAAATCGAGTTTAACGGGATTTTTAAAATCGGGGCGCTGGTCACTCACCGGACAATCGAACAGTCCGAACTGATCAGAAAGAGGTTTCCCATTCTGGCCGGGGCATCAAGCGTTCTCGGGTCGGTTCAGGTCAGAAATGTCGCAACCATCGGCGGCAATCTCTGCACGGCTTCTCCTTCCGCTGAAACGTCTCCTTCCCTGCTCGTTTATGAAGCGGAGGCTCATCTGGTCAGTCAGAATGGTGAGAGACGCCTTTCCCTTGAATCTTTCTTTGTTGGACCCGGTGAAAACGCCCTCGATAAAAAGGAGATATTAAAAGGAATCCTCCTGCCCTCTCCTCCTCCCAATAGCGTGGGAGCCTATCTCAAGCTGGGTCGGCGAAAGAGCGTGGACCTTTCCGTGGTCAATGTGGCTGTTCTATTAACCCTTGACCCAAAAACGGGGATATGCGAGCGAGCCCGGATCGCACTAGGAGCCGTGGCCCCAACTCCCCTGAGAGCAAAAGAGACGGAAAAGATCCTTGAGGGAAATCTCCTCGATGATGGCATCATCAGGAAGGCGGGGGACTGCGCCAAACAGGAGTGCTCTCCGATCACCGACATCCGGGGCTCCGCAGAATACCGCAGGGAGATGGCCGGAGTTCTTGTTGAAAAAGGGATCAGACAGTCTCTTGTGAATCATTCCAGAATCGTATAGACGCTGAAAACAATCCGTTCGTGCTGAGCCTGTCGAAGCATGAACGGCAGAAAAACTCACCCTTCGAGAGCCCCAGGGTGAACGGTAGAAAATGTGACTTTTTAAGATGAGCTTGACCATCATGCCTTAGAAAGGATTGTTGATCGATGAAACAGACCATCCGATTTAAACTGAATGGCGACCCTATCCAGATCGAAGTCGAACCGCATCTCACCCTTCTGGAGGTTCTGAGAAATGAGCTGGAACTGACCGGAACCAAGGAAGGCTGTGGCATGGGAGAATGCGGGGCCTGCACCGTCCTGATCAATGGGAGGGCCGTCAATTCCTGCCTCTTTCCCATAATGGAGACGGATGGAAAAAACGTCATCACGATTGAAGGATTGGCTGATGTGGATGGAAACCTGCATCCCATCCAGCGGTCTTTCATCGAGAATGGAGCGGTCCAGTGCGGCTTCTGCACCTCCGGGATGATCCTGTCGGCCAAGGCCCTTCTCGATGAAAATCCGAAACCCACCGAGGAGGAGATCCGGACCGCCATATCAGGAAACCTCTGCCGCTGCACCGGTTATCTCCAGATCATCGAGGCGATCAAAGAAGTAAACAAAAATTCATAAATTCGAAGCACGAAACAATGATGGATAGACTAATGGGTAGCGGCAGGTCTCCTGACCTTGTGAACAATAATCAACTCCCGGGTAGCGGCAGGTCTCCTGACCTGCCATCCAAAAAACCAAAATATAACGAAGGCTACCATTTTATTACGATGGTCACAAATAAGCGTGTTGAGATATTTAAGTATAAAGACATTGCTAAAGCGGCTGTAAGCACTTTGTTGTTCTATGAACAACGAGGGGATTTTAAACTAAAAGGGTTTATTGTCATGCCCGATCATATTCACATGATTTGTGAATCAGTGGGTAACAACGGGGCTGCTGACCTGGACACCCCTCTGGGTAGAGGAAGGTCTCCTGATCTTCCGAACAATAATCAATCCCCGGGTAGTGGAAGGTCTCCTGACCTTCCGGACAATAATCAATCCCCGGGTAGTGGAAGGTCTCCTGACCTTCCGGACAATAATCAATCCCCGGGTAGTGGAAGGTCTCCTGACCTTCCGGACATCATACGAGATATCAAGAAATATATTGCAAAAAAAGCCATTGAATATCTTTTAGTATGGGATAAAGGAATACTATTAAGAATCCTGCTACCGATGCCAAAAAAGAAAGGACACACTTACCAATTATGGCAGCCAGATTACTATGATTTTAACATTCTCAGTGAAAAGAAATTTACTGAGAAATTAAGATATATGTATCAAGACCCTTTGAGAAAAGGCCTATGTGACGATATATTCGAATATGAATTTTCAGACATCAAGCGTTATTTCGGGTCAGGAGACCCGAAACTACCCGGTGAGGGTTAGACGCCCCGAAACTACAAGGGTAGGGACAGGTCTCTTGACCTGCCAAATAATAAAGAATCATCGGGTAGAAGCAGGTCTCCTGACCTGAACACCCCCTCGGGTAGAAGCAGGTCTCCTGACCTGAACACCCCATCGGGTAGAAGCAGGTCTCCTGACCTGCTTAAGGAGGTTTTATGCCAGAATTCATCAACATCGGAAAGCGAATTCCCAAGATGGATGCCCAGGAGAAAGTCACTGGGAAGGCGGTCTATATCCAGGACATGAAAGTCCCGGGGATGCTCTGGGGGAAGATCCTCTACAGCCCTCATCCCCACGCAAGAATTCTCAACATCGACACCTCCGCGGCTGAGAGACTCCCGGGAGTCAAGACCGTCTTAACAGGATATAATACGCCGCTCATCAAGTTCGGTTTTTACAAGGACAACATGCCTCTGAAGGCGAATAAGGTCTGTTCCTGCCGCGATGAGGTGGCGGCTGTAGCCGCGGTTGATCCGGATATCGCAGAAGAAGCCATCAATCTCATCAAGGTCGAATACGAAATTCTCCCCGCCATTTTCGATCCGGAAGAGGCAATGAAGGAAGGGGCGCCCATCATTCATGAGGAGCATGTGGGCGGAAAGGAGAAGAAACCGACCAATATCCTCAATCTCCCATGGAAACTTGTCGCGGGAGATGTGGACGAGGCAAGAAAAAATTCGGTTTATGTTACGGAAGACCGGTTCAAACTTACCTGGGTCAACCACTGCTGCATGGGAACGAGCGGATGCATTGCCCAGTTCGATCTCAGAAACAACCTCACGATCTATAGCAACACCCAGATTCCCTCGCTTGCACAGCGGGATTATACAGAGGCGCTTGCCACCATGGGGCTCGAAGGGAAAAAGGCCCGGGTCATCAAGGCGACGATCGGAGGGGCATTTGGAAGCAAACTCGACACCTATGCCTATGAATATATCGCCATCCTTTTAGCCCACAAGGCACGGAAGCCTGTTAAGATTATCTTCACCCGTGAGGAGGAGTTTTTCGCCACCTCGCCAAGACAGCCTGCGGTCATTGACGTGGCCCAGGGGTGCACAAAGGATGGGACATTCACTTTCAGGGATGTCCGGATGGTCCTTGATAACGGGGCCTATACCTCCTGGGGGGCGACCACTCCTTCGGTCATGATGATGCCCATCTCCTCTCTCTATAAAGTTCCCCATGTTCGATATGTGGCAAAATGCGTCTATACCAACAACACCTATTCCCAGGCCTTTCGTGGATACGGAAACCCTCAAGCGACCTTTGCCATTGAGTCTCAAATAGACGCCCTTGCTGAAATGGCTGGAATCGATCCACTGGACTTCAGGATGCGAAACGCCAATACGCCCGGAGAAGTCACCCCTCAGCATTTCAACATCATCACCTGCGGCCTGAGGGAATGCATCGACGTTGTGGCTCAGAAATTGGACTGGCGGCAGAACCGGGGGAGAAGAGATGGAAGAGGCATCGGCATGGCATCGATGATCCATGTGGGCGGAGGCGCCCGGGTCTACAAATCGGATGGTTGCGGGACGATTATCAAGATCGATGACTTCGGAACGGTCAATGTCATCACCGGCGCCACGGATATGGGACAGGGAGCGGATACGGTCATCGCCCAGATCGTCGCTGAAGAACTCGGGGTGAGAGTAGAAGATGTGGTCGTCACCCATACCGATACGGACATCTGCCCCTGGGATGTGGGAGCCCATGCCAGTCGGACAACCTTTGTGGCAGGAAACTCCGCAAGAATGGCCGCCAAAAAAGTGAAGGACCAACTCCTCGAAGTGGCTTCCCGATCTCTCGGAGAGAACTCTGAAAATCTCGATATTCGTGACCGCACCATCTTTTCAAAAATCGACCCGGAAAAGAAATCTTCCCTGGGCAAAGTTCTCAGGGCTTCACACTACACCACCGGCGGAAAAATGGTGATGGCTGAACATTTTTATGATCCCCCCAATGAAAACCTCGATAAGGAATTCAAGGGAAATCTTTCGGTCACCTATGCTTACGGAACACATGGTGTTGAGGTCGAGGTGGACAAAGAGACAGGTCAGGTGAAGATCCTGAAATATATTGCCGCCCATGATGTGGGCAGAGCGATCAACCCCATGCTTTTGGAAGGTCAGGTCTATGGCGGAGCAACAATGGGAATCGGCTACGCTCTGACGGAACAGCTCGTTCTTAAGAACGGAAAGGTGATCAACCCCGATTTCCGTGATTATAAGATTCTGACCGCCGCCGATGTTCCGAATATTGAAGCCATCTCGATCGAAACAGACGACCCCTTTGGCCCCTTCGGAGCCAAAGGCATTGGTGAACCAGGTCTCGTCCCCACAGCCCCTGCCATTGCCAATGCCATTTATGATGCTATCGGAGTAAGGATCAAAGACCTCCCCATCACCCCTGAAAAGGTGCTGGCCGCGCTGAAAGAAAAGACAAAGTAACCATTGGAATAGTGGAATATTGGAATGATGGGATTTATACTGACCCCTGCCTTCTGCCTCCTGGCTTCCACCTTTTGTCTTCCATTTTTATTTATGGATTAAGGTTTCCCAATGATGGTGGCGCTTATTTCTTTCAGGACATCTTTAAGGGAGGTCTCAGATGAGGGTATGACGTTATCGGGAGTGTGCTTGTGGTGTGGATAAGAGGCTATCTCCGGATGATGGGGTGCATTATCATAACGGAACAGTATCTTCCCGTTGCTTTTCATATAATGTAGCCTATATTTCTCGATTTTTACGGACTCAGGGGTTTCACTGGCAAACATAGCGATTTCTAAGACGGAGGAATCTACGAATACAAGATTCCCCTTCATATAAACCGCCTTTCCATCCGGAGAGAAGTGTTTTTGGATATTTGAGGACAGAATAATTGAAGAAGATGCAATGGTTTTATCAATGTTTTCGGTAAATCTTTTGATCACTGGATGGCTGAACGGATGGCAGATTGAGTTTTCTGCCATTGGTCAAGAAGTTTAGCGAAACCATACCAATCAAAATAATCAGCATCATCCCCTACTTCGCCTGCCTCAAATTTCTTCAAAAAGGCCCGTGTAGATAAATTGTATTTTTGTTCAAAATCCTTTATTGCCCTTTTATAAAAAGCAATAGCATTTGAGCAGAGTAGGTATTCCCGCCTTAGCAAAGTTTTTATTTCTTCTGTTATTTGCATGCGTTATTTATAAATAAATGTTTCTTCAAAGTCAAGCGCTTGAAATGAGAGCTCTGAAAAACTATCTTTCGCTCTCAAAGATTTCTGGATTTTTTCGGAAATCTCGAAATTGTGCCATCCCTTCCCTTTTACATTTACACCCATTATTTCATGGTCCCATCATTCCAAACTTACAGTGTTCCATTTTTGATGAACTCGTAAAAAGTCAAAAAGTAAGTTTTTCCGTCATTCCGGCGAAAGCCGGAATCCAGTTCTTTCAAGCAGTTATAAATTCTCTGGACTCCGTTTCCTGCCGCAGGAACGGAGTGACGACTTTTTACGAGACCATCATTTTTTACTATTTATAAAACCCATCATTCCACTATTCCATTATTCCATTCTTCATCCTTTGTCCAAAATTGTCATTCTTTTGGCAATATTGTCCTAAATTATCCACTTTTAGCATATTACCCCTGCTTAATAATCTGCTTACTCCACGCCTCTAATACCTGAATACATCTTTAATATTAAATAGATACACACAGTATTTGACTTTTTATGAAAATGTGGAGCATTTTGGAACAAATATTGCTGTTTGTTCATATTGTTTTTCTCTCAGGCCAATATTCCCAGAAAGGGCTCCCCTATGGAAAAAAGAAAAAAAGAGGCTAAATTGCCCATTCAAAAAAGCCAAAAATCGTTAAAAATACCAACCCAAAATAAAGAGGCAAAAATAATAAATTCATATCGGGGATCCGAGAGTATTTACAAAAAATTAGTTGAAGCATCCTTACAAGGAATCATCATTGCTCAGGGTATCCCTCCTCGCCTCGTCTATGCAAATCCAGCGTTCTCCAGGATCCTGGGTTATTCCTCTGATGAACTGCCCTCCTTAACCATTGAACAGATACAAAACCTGATCCATCCGGATGATCGATTAACATTTTTCAGCCAATATAAAGACCTCTTAGAAGAGAAATCGGTTGGTCCCAGTTATGAAATTCGGGCAATCCGCAAAGATGGAAGCATCACATGGCTGGAATTATCCGCCACCCAAATCGAATACAATGGTGAGCCGGCTGTCCTGGCCGCTTATGTGGATATCACCGAACGGAAATGCGCAGAAGAGGCCCTCCGTGCGAGCGAGGAACGATATCGAACCATCATGGAGAACATCGAGGATGGTTATTTTGAAGTGGACCTTGGCGGCAGCTTTACCTTTTTCAATGATTCTTTGAATCGGATGCTGGGCTATTCTAAGAAAGAAATGATAAGGATGAATAACCGACAGTATACGGATCAAGAGAATGCCAAAAATTTATTTCAGGCATTCAACAGAGTTTTCAGGACAGGAGAACCCAGCAAAATATTCGACTGGAAGATCATTAGAAAAGACGGAACGAAACGATATGTCGAGACCTCTGTCTCTTTAATAAGAAATCCAAATGATCAACCGATTGGTTTTCGAGGGATAGTTCGGGACATCACCGAACGTAAGCAAGCGGAGGAGGCACTTAAAGCCTCAGAGGCTAATTACCGGGCAATTTTCGATACGGCAAATGATGCTATTTTCATCCACAATACGGAGACCGGGGAGATCCTCGATGTTAACAGAAAGATGTGTGAGATGTATGGTTATACACTTGAAGAGGCCCGGCGGATCAATGTGGAGGTTTTGAGTTCATGCAAGCCTCCTTACACCCAGGAGGATGCGCTCCGATGGATCAGGAAAGCAGTTGAAGGTTATCCTCAACTTTTTGAATGGAGGGCTAAAGATAAGGATGGAAGGCTGTTCTGGGTGGAGGTAAACCTAAAGCGTGCCACCGTTGGAGGAAAAGAACGGCTATTGGCTATCGTCCGTGACATCACCGAGCGTAAGAAAGCTGAAGAAGCCCTTACCTTGAGTGAAGAGCGCTACCGGACTCTGGTTGAGGAGAGTTTTGACGGAATTTTTATTCAAAAGGGGTCCGGGATCATCTTTGCCAATCGTCGCCTGCATGAGATACTTGGCTATGAAAAAGGTGAATTGGAAGGTCTTGACCACTGGCTCGTCTATCATCCCGATTACCAGGCTCTCACGCGGGAAAGAGCGCGTGCGCGTATGCGAGGGGAGTCAGTTCCCTCTCCCTATGAGGTAAAATTCCTTCGTAAAGATGGTTCGTCATTTTGGGGAGAAATCCACGCCAAAGTCGTCAATTTTTTAGGAGAACCCGGAGTCCAGGTCTGGGTCAGAGATATCACCGAGCATAAACAAACAGAAGAGACTCTGCGTGTGGAGAGGGAAAGATTCCGGTCTTTATCGGAAAATGCTCCTTTTGGAATGGTGATGATTGATCGGGATGGCATCTTCAAATATGTTAACCCCAAATTTAAAGAGTTGTTCGGATACGATCTAAACGATATCCCGGATGGTAAAACATGGTTCAGAAAGGCATACCCTGACCCCGACTATAGGCATCAGGTCATTTCCGCATGGTTAGACGATTTGAGAAGTTTTAAACCTGGAGAGAAAAGGGCCCAAATTTTTACAGTTACCTGTAAGGATGGGGCGCAGAAGATAATCAATTTCATCCCCGTGCAATTAGAGACAGGTGAAAACCTGATGGCCTGTGAGGATATTACTGAGCGCAAGCAGGCAGAGGAAGCCTTACGAGAATCAGAGGAGCGATATCGTAACATTCTTAGTAACATCGAAGATGGTTATTATGAAGTAGATATTGCTGGAAATTTCACCTTTTTTAATAACTCTTTGTGCAAAATATTAGGGTATCCGAAAGAAGAAATGATGGGGATGAATAACAGAGTTTATATGGATAAAGAAACGGCACGAAAAGTTTATCAGGCTTATAATCGGGTATACACCACGGATGAACCTCTCAAGGCATTTGGTTATAAGATTACAAGAAAGGATGGCACAGAGAGATTTCTCGAAAGCCATATTTCTTTATTAAAAAACGCAAAAGGTGAGCGGATCGGGTTTCGGGGTATTGCACGCGATATGACTGAGCACAAACGGGCAGAGGAATCTCTGCGACGGAGCGAAGAGGAGTCAAAGAAGCTGGCCAAAGAGAATGTTGCCATAGCAGAGATTGGACGAATCATTAGCTCAACATTGAACATTGATGAGGTGTATGCACGTTTCGCCGAAGAAGTACATAAGCTCATCCATTTTGACAGGATTGCAATTAATATTACCAATTTCAAGAACAATACTGTTACAGTTGTTTATGCACTTGGACTCGATGTCCCAGACCGTCGCATTGGGGATATCTTTCCTTTAGCCGGATCGGTTAATGACTATCTCATGCAAACCCGGTCAAGTCTTCTCATCCTCATCAAAGATGATAACGATATTCAAAAAGTTACAGCTACGTTGCCTAATCTTCTCCCCCATTTTCAATCAGGAATTCGATCGTTGATTTCAGTCCCATTGCTTGCAAAAGATACTGTAATTGGGGTTCTTCATCTTCGATCATTACAGGAGAACGCTTATTCCGAAGTAGATCTGAGGTTGGCGGAAAGGGTGGGCAATCAGATCGCTGGCGCTATTGCCAATGTCCAATTGTTTAAAGAGCTTATGCAAGTAGAAGAGGATAAAATTGCCATTCAGGAGCAGCTTCGGCAGTCCCAGAAGATGGAGGCCATCGGAGGGCTGGCCGGGGGCATTGCCCATGATTTTAACAACCTCCTCACCGTCATCAAGGGTTATGCAGAACTTTCCTGCCTTGTATTAGATACAAGCGATCCATTGCGGGGGAATATCGAAGAAATTTTGAAGGCGTCGGAACGCGCCACCAATCTCACACGCCAGCTTCTGGCTTTCAGCCGCCGCCAGATTCTCGACTTCAAGGTCATCAATCTCAATACCCTGTTGAAAGACTTGGATAGGATGCTTCACCGTATTCTGGGTGAGGACATTGATCTGGTCTATCACTTTTCCGAAGACATTGGAAAGGTGAAGACCGATCCGGGTCAGATCGAGCAGGTGATCCTCAATCTCGCGGTCAATGCAAGGGATGCCATGCCATCCGGGGGAAAACTGACCATTGAAACATTAAATATAAAACTTTCGGAAGCTTATACTCAAACCCATATGGAAGTAACCCCCGGCAATTATGTGATGCTTTCGGTGAGCGATAGTGGCGCCGGAATAACCCCCGAGGTCAGAGAACGAATATTTGAACCATTCTTCACCACCAAAGAGAAAGGGAAAGGAACAGGGTTGGGGTTATCGACTGTCTATGGGATTGTGAAGCAGAGCGGTGGAAATATATATTGCTACAGTGAACCAGGTTTTGGAACGACATTCAAAATCTACCTCCCGAGAGTGGAAGAGGAAGAAGATAATCTGCAACGGAAAGACCTCGACATTTCCCTTTTAACAGGAAACGAAACTATCCTCCTTGCAGAAGATGAGCAATCGGTTCGTGAGCTGGCGGCTCGAATTCTGCGCGATAGGGGATATCAAGTATATGAAGCCCCTGATGGAAAAGAAGCTTTAAATATGGCCCAAGGCCATCCTGAGAGAAAATTTCATCTTTCGCTTACCGATGTGGTGATGCCTGGGATGAGCGGTAAGGAGTTAGCAGATCGTTTAAAACTTTCAATGCCTGATATCAAGGTTCTCTTTATCTCGGGCTATACGGATAACGCCATTGTGCACCATGGGGTGCTCCTGGAGGGGGTAGAGTTTCTTCAGAAGCCTTTTACAAATGAGGCTCTCGCCCGCAAGGTGCGGGAGGCGCTGGACCGCTCATAATTGCGGATTTCGGAATGCGGATTGCGGAATATGTTAAGAGATAGGGAGGTTGGGGGATGGGGAATTGAAAAGGAACAGTTCGGAGTAATGAGTTCGGAGTTCGGAGACCTGAAAATGAACGACCAAAAATTCGATTTTGAGAATTTAAAAGTATATCAGAAAGCTCTCGAATATGTTGATTTTGTCTATAAAGTTATAAAAGGTTTCCCTACTAATAAAGTCAAGGAGAAATAAAAATGGATAAATATTCTGAACTACGGACTACGAACTCCGAACTCCGAACTAAAGAGATTATGACTCCTCGTGAGGCGGCTGAATATCTGAGCATTCATGTACGGACCATCTACCGTCTGGCAAAGAACCGTGACATTCCATGCCGAAAGATCGGTGGAAGCTGGCGATTCAAGAAGGACGCTCTGGATGAATGGCTGTCGGGAAGAGAAAATGAAGCCCCGGAGGAAAAGGGATAATGGAAAATAGAGTTTTAGTCGTGGATGACGAGAGAGACATCAGGGACTTTCTCTTCAAAGCGCTGACCCGGATAGCCGGGTTCCATGTTGATCTGGCTGAGAACGGCCAGGAAGCTCTGAAAAAAATCGAGAAAGAAAAGTTCGATCTCGTATTGACAGACCTCAAAATGCCGGAGGTGGATGGTCTCCAGTTGATCGCGGAGATCTCCAGATCGAAGCCCGAAATCCTCACCGTCCTGATGACCGGTCATGGAACCATCGATTCAGCCATTGAAGCGATGAAACAGGGGGCAAGCGACTATCTCACCAAGCCTCTCAATCTGGACGAAATGCTCCTGCGTTTGAAAAAGGTTCTTGAAGAAAAACAGAGGTTCGTGAGGCTGAAAGACTATGCCGATCAACTGGAAAAAGCCAATCAGGAACTGAAAAATATCGATGCGATGAAATCCGAATTTGTCTCGGTTGCCTCCCATGAGTTAAGAACACCACTCGCCGCCATTAAAAATTCGATTCAGCTTATCCTTTCGGGGAAGACGGGCGAGATCAATGAAAACCAGACTAAATTTCTCTCCATGGCGGAGAGAAACATCAACCGGCTGACCAATATTCTGAACAACCTGCTCAATCTTTCAAAGATTGAGTCCGGGAAGGTGGAGTTGAAGTTTGAGGAGGTAGCGTTGAAAAGCCTCATTGAATTAACCGCATCCTCATTGCGACCCCAGGCCGATGGAAAGTCTATTGCGATTGAGGTGGAGGTCCCTGAAGACCTTCCGGCCGCCTTTGCGGACAAAGATAAAATCGAACAGGTTCTGGTTAATCTGATTGGCAATGCCATCAAATTCACGCCTGAAAGAGGAAAAATATTTGTGATGGCAAAAGCCTTCTCCGAAGAGAGAGAGGGGGGGATCGTCAACAGGATTGCCGTTTCTGTCAAAGATACCGGGATTGGAATTCCCGCTGAGCACCTCAACTCCGTCTTTGAAAAATTTCACCAGGTGGAAGATTCGCTTCACCGGGCGATGGGCGGGACGGGATTGGGTCTGGCTATCACCAAAGGGCTGGTGGAAGCCCATCAGGGCAAGATCTGGGTGGAGAGTGAGGTAGAAAAAGGAAGCGCCTTTAACTTCACCCTGCCTGTGTCAGAAGGGGAGCGAAGAGAACCCCATTTCCGTTTTGTTCTCGACAGGGAATTTCACCGGGCGCAGAAAAATGATTTGCCTCTTTCTCTATTTCTGATAGAATTGGCCGAACAGAAGAAAGAGGTAGAGGATGACTTGCTTGAGGAGCTCGAAATGAGGATAAGACAATCCCTCTGCAGAAAGGGGGATATTCTGTTGAGGAGGAAACAGGAGAAATTACTGGTGGCTCTTTGTGAAGCGGATCTGAAAGGAGTTCAGGCCATCCGTCAACGGATGGGAGAGGATGTTCAGAAAAACCCGATCAAAGGGTTTGATGGCACATTGACTATCAAAATTGGAGTTGCGACTTTTCCTGAAGAGGCTCTCTCAAAAAAGGAACTCTTCAGAAAAGCAAAAGAACAATTAAGGAGGGCAGGATGAGCAAAAAGAGGATTATGGTTGTCGATGACGAAGTGGATCTGGTAGAAACGGTTCGTTTCTCTTTCGAATTAGAAGGGTATGATGTGCTTGTGGCGTATAACGGCGAAGAGGCATTGAATCAGGCGAGGAAGGAGAACCCGGACCTGATTTTATTGGACCTTATGTTGCCAAAACTCGATGGATACAAGGTCTGCCGGTTATTGAAATTTGATGAGCGATATAAACACATACCCATCCTGATGCTGACCGCCAAAATCCAGGAGAAGGACAAGGTGACCGGAATGGAGACAGGGGCTAACGAATACATCACCAAACCCTTCGACATGGACGAGTTGATGAAGAAAGTGAAGAATTATCTACGATAATTAAGTTCGGAGTTCGGAGAAAAGGATGAATATTGATAGTTTGGAGTTCGTAGTTCGTAGTTCGGAGATTAAAAATGAAAATTAATAGTTTGGAGGATTAAAAATGGATAATAAATTCGACTTTGAGAATTTGAAAGTTTATCAGAAAGCCCTTGAATATGTTGATTTTGTTTATAAAGTTACAAAACATTTCCCTAAAACAGAAATATTCTCTTTAATAGATCAATTTAAGAGAGCCTCGATATCTATCTGTTTAAATATTGCAGAGGGAAGTGGAGGGAGCAAGATAGAATTTAATAAATTTCTCAAAATATCAAGAAGATCTATAAGAGAATGTATCGCAATTACGGAAATCTCTTACCGGCAGGGTTTTATGAGCCAAGAGGCTAAAGAACAATCACGAAATTTGTGCTCAGAATTGTCAAGAATGATAACCGGATTAATGAAATCATTGAAAACATGATGAATTTGCTCCGAACTGCGAACTCCGAACTCCGAACTGATTAAGGTGCACCCCATGGCTACTTTCAAATACAGAGCTCGAGATAGGGCCGGCAAGGCGATTGATGGGAAGATTGAATCCCCTACCCTCGAATCGGCCGGGGATGAACTCTACCGTCTTGGGTATCTTCCAATCTCGATAGGAATAACGGAGGAGGCCACCCTGTTCAACCTTTCGGATTTGATGAGCCGATTTAAAAAGATTCGCCTGGAGGAACTCGTCCTCTTCAGCCAGCAGCTTTCAACATTATATAAAGCAGGGATTCCCCTTCTCACAGGTTTATCCAATCTAAAGGACCAGACAGAGAACAAGAAACTGGAGAATGTTCTAGATCAGGTTTGCAGAGACGTTGAGGCCGGTAATCCGCTCTTCGCATCCATGGCGAAGCATCCCGGTGTTTTTTCACCCATTTATATTAATATGATTAGAGCCGGTGAGACCACCGGTAGATTGGGAGAATCCCTTGACCGATTTGTTACCCTTGCAAATCGGGAGTTGAGCACCCGTCAGAGGGTAAAAGAGGCAACGCGGTATCCCAAGATTGTCATCTTTTCAGTGGTCATTGCCTTCACCGTCCTGATCGCATTTGTCTTCCCCCGGTTTGCCGCAACCTTTGCACAGTTTAATATGCCCCTTCCCCTGCCCACCCGCATCATGATCGGGATCAACAAAATATTTCAAGCCTACTGGTATCTGGTTCTGGGGGGACTTCTGGGAATCTCCATCTTCGTTAAACGCTATCTTAAGACAGAAAATGGAAGATACTTCTGGGATAAAGTTAAAATCCGGATTCCGGTTTTAGGCCCGCTTTTTTTGAAAATCGGTCTCTCTCGATTTACCAATACTTTTGGGATGTTGAACCAGAGCGGGATACCCATTTTACAGGCTCTTGAAATCACTTCTAACACGGTGGACAATGTTCTTCTCTCCCAATCAATCGAAAACATTCAGCAGAAGGTCAGGGAGGGAAGCAGTTTGACCGACGCATTGAAGGAGAGCAAAAGGTTCACCCCCCTTGTGATCCAGATGATCTCTGTTGGGGAATCCTCCGGAACCCTCGATGAGATGTTGACCAGGGTGACGGACTATTATGATGTTGAGGTTGACAACGCGCTGAAGAAGCTCCCCACTTATATCGAACCGCTTTTGACACTTTTTTTAGGTGCGGTGGTTCTGTTACTTGCCCTGGCCGTATTTCTCCCATGGTGGAATATGGCCTCGTTGTTTAGATGAACGATGGACGATAAACGATGAACCATAAACAAAATAATTTCGGAATGCGAATTTCGGATTTCGGAACTTCAACTCCGCATTCCGCATTCCGCAATCCGCAATCTGGCATCTCCCTCATCGAAGTCATTATGGTTATGGTCATCGTTGCCATATTAGCGGCTGTGGCAATCCCGAGGGTGGGTTTCGATACTTCCCCGAGGGCTTCTGTTGAAGGGGGCGCTTACATGATCGCTTCTGATATTCGGTACGCGCAGGAATGTGCTATGGCTAACCGAGTTTCAAAGAGTATCGCCTTTGTATCAGGCCAATCCACCTACACATTCCCTGCTACTGTTCCTTCCACCAGCAACCTCGACCCCTCTGGTCGATTACCAGCAGGGGTAACGATTGGTACCACGATCACGATTACCTTCAATTCTCTCGGAGAACCAACGACAGGGGCGGCATCGGTGACGGTTTCAGGAGGCGGTGGATCGAAGACAATCAGCATCGCTAACTATACGGGAAAGGTGAGTTATTGATTAATAAGGGAGTTTGAATAGTTTGTCATTCCCGTGAAGGCGGGAATCCAGAGCATTTTGAATGAAGCAGTTTTATGTCTATATCCTTTGCGGCAAACGAAATGGGACCCTTTACACAGGAGTTACTTCAGATCTTGTTAAACGGGTTTACGAACATAAGAATGATCTTGTCGAAGGTTTTACTAAAACATATAATGTTCATTGTCTTGTTTGGTATGAGCCCCATGAGTCAACCGAAAGTGCTATTACAAGAGAGAAACAAATTAAAAAATGGAAAAGAGCCTGGAAACTGAGGCTGATAGAACGTGAAAACCCAGAATGGAATGATCTTTATGAAAGTATTTGCAGTTAATGACTGGATTCCTGTTTTCACAGGAATGACGAAAACCTTTAAAAAACAAAAAAACAAAGGCTTCACTCTCATCGAGGTCATCATCTTGATTGTGATGGCGGGGATACTTCTGCCGGTCATCATCGTCCCCTTTGTCACAGGCGTCAAAAGCAGTGGAAAGCCCGAAATGGCCACCAAGGCTATGTATCTCGCCCATCAGAGAATGGAGGAGTTTACCAAATTCCAATATACGGACGCAACCCTTAATCCCATTGCTCTTACTGCGTATGCGGCCATACCCGGTCATTCAGGGTATGAATGGCAATGGGAGATCGCCTTAGTAGATAATAATTTTAGCGCCTCTGGTTCAGATGTAGGATATAAAAGGATTCTCGTCCGGGTAAAGGATCCGCAAAATGACACTTATGAAATCGTTTCGGTGGCCACAAGGTTTCCGTAAACAGGGTCAAAAATCGACCCCATTGCGGATTGGAGAGTGCGGAGTGCGGCACCCCCTCCCCAACCCTCCCCCCTCGAGGGGGAGGGAAAGGGTGGGGGGGAATTCCGAAATCCGAAATCTCTCCGAGCCAGAGGGCTCTCTGAGCCGGAGGCCGAAATCCGCATTTGAGAGGGGTTTCACCCTCATCGAAATCATCATTGTGATTGTCATCTTATCCATTGTCTCGGGTATTACGATTAAATTCTTGATTGACAGCCTGAAAATCTATACAATGACCGTCAATCAGAAGACTCTTTTCGACGAAGGGAAGCTGGCATTGGAGAGGATGTGTAGAGATATCAGGGATGCAAGAATTATCACATCAGTCACAGCGAGTTCGATCACTTTTGAAAGAACCAATGCAACAGCCCAGGACAGTGCGGGTGAAAGCATCATTTTTCGATGGAATGGAGGCACAAACCCTCTTGAAAAGGTGAAGGCCGGCACCGGCTATCCGATGGCCAGCAATGTCACTGCATTTACTGTAACTAATGCGACAAACGAGATTCAGCTTCAATTAACACTTCAATTGACCAGCGGTGAGAATATAACTTTACAGACAAAGGTTTATCCAAAAAACCTTGCTGATAGCACAACATACAAAAATTTCTTTCAAAACTGGAGGGAGGAACCAAGCAGTTGAGAAGGCTTATCCTTAAAACCATTCAATATATCTCCCTCTCCCTCCGACGGGAGAGGGCGGGGGTAAGGGTGGACAACCTGCTATCCCCCTCCCCTTTATCCCCTCCCCTGCCTTCGCCGAAACGCTTCGTGCAGGCAGGCGCCAGGGGAGGGGATAGTTTTGCTTGGTTTAAAGCAATTCTTAACTCCAGAGGTCTTTCCGTTCTTTTTCTGGTCATTGCCATGATGTTGATGGTTTCAATCGGTTATGTCTTTTCTTATCTGATCCCGACCAAACAAAAGTCCGTTTCTCTTACTGTCAGCTCCAATCAGGCATTCTTCATTGCCCAATCAGGAGTAGAATTTGCCGTGCGGTATGCTACAGATCAAGGCTGGGCCAATAAACCCGCACTTAATGGTCTCGATAATATGACCAGAAACCTCGGGCGTGGAAGTTTTGTCCTCGATTATGATGATCTCAATGATAGATTAATCTCCAGAGGACAAATCCCAAACTCGAGTGAAAGGCGAATTGTTGTCTCCAGTTTTACCAGTTTCTTGATGACTTATTTTGGATCAGCCTCTACTCCTGCCGATAACGGTACAAATAATGCCAATCCAACTGCGGTAACTCCTCCAGGGGGTATGCAGGCGGGCGATCTTGTCCTGATGATAGGTCAAGCTCGCGCCAATGCGGGAGCACTTACCATCTCTAACGCCGGAGGCCAAAGCTGGACATTGGAGACTCAGCAAAACCAGACCAACTGCCGGATAAGGCTATTCTGGTGCAGGTTCAATGGCACATGGAGTGCCAATCCAAGCGTTTCTTTAGGTAGTACCAACTGCAATACCGTCGTCATGCACGTCTTCCGGCCCCCCAACACCAGCAGTGTGTGGCAAGTAGATGTAGCACAGGTTTCCGGTAACTTCACTGCCCCCCCTGCACCCAACCGCACCGTCACCATTCCGGGGATCACCACGATCACGGACGGAGCCCTCGTCTTTGCAACGTGGGCCTCTCGGGATGACAATACCTGGGGATCTCTGACAGGAACAGGTGCGTGGTTTACTCCGGGTTCGGCTCAATACCGGAACACGTCGGGCGCAGATCAATCTCAAACCCATGCCTATAAGGTTATGGCGACCGCAGGGGCTTCCGGGAACGTCAGCAAAAACCAGCTGACTCTTGGAGGAGATGCCGGTGCCTATTTGATCATTGCCTTTAAGGCAGTAATAATATGACTTTAGAGGAAATGTAGCGTTGGCATTTATTGCCAACGAAAGAATATGACGCCAATAAATGGCATCGCTACAAAATCTTAAATCCCCCCACATCCCCCTTTATTAAAGGGGGGAAAACGAGTGTGGCCCCCTCTCCCCGTTGAGACTGTGTCACAATGGGGAGGGTGAGGGGTAACAATTTTTAGCATAACGAATGAAAAAACTCTACCTGTCTCCATATCGATATGATACAATGCAGCCCAACAGAGGAGGAATCCCAATGGCCTAT